>JAABUP010001291.1_pt1 | contig 52486 bp, 61 predicted proteins | sample 5559201 | NCBI WGS metagenome assembly JAABUP01 (sample SAMN10711887, study PRJNA513373) | rock metagenome | isolation source: Antarctica rocks | place: Antarctica | reverse complement strand
GGAGTTCAACCTGCATATGACAGGTGACATCCATGCCATCACAGCAGCCAACAACCTGCTGGCAGCTGCCATTGATGTGCGCATGTTCCATGAGAACACACAAAGTGACACAGCCCTCTTCAACCGGTTGTGCCCGCCCAACAAGGCAGGCAAGCGCAACTTTGCCCCTGTCATGCTGAAGCGCCTCAAGAACCTGGGCATTGACAAGGACGACCCTGACAGCCTGACAACAGAGGAGAAAGCACGGTACTGCCTAGCTACAAGCATGTGACTGCCTCAGAAGTGTTGTTGTGAGTTGGCTGCTTGCCCTGTAGTCTACGCCTCATCACTCTCCGGGACCTGGCACTGTCAGCCTGTCACACGCATGTGCATAGCTTGCAATAGGCACCTTCTCCAGCTTTGCTTGGCCTCACCTCCTGCGGTGTTTACCTCAGACATTGTCATTCACCGTTTGCATTTACTGTTGCCATTCACAGTTGCCATTCTATGCTGCATACCGTTCATCAGTGCACCAAGCAAAGCTCCTTGCTGATGTATATGCCTTGCTGTAGGTTTGCTCGCGTGGATATTGACCCCAGCACCATCACCTGGAAGAGAGTGATGGATGTGAATGACCGCTTCTTGCGACAGATCACTGTTGGGCAAGCGCCCACAGAGAAAGGCATGACGAGAGAGACAGGCTTTGACATTGCTGTGGCCTCTGAAATCATGGCAGTGCTGGCTCTCACCACCCACCTAGCTGACATGCGATCACGCTTGGGCAACATGGTTGTGGCCAACTCAAAGCAAGGCAAGCCTCTCAACCTAATTGACTTGGCCTCATACAGAATGCGGCTATGAGGTGATGGCTGGTACTGTGTCTTGAGATGGAGGACTGCATGCCTATTCTCATCAAGGATTCCTGCCGCATACTTGATCTGCCTAGGACTGACTTGATTTCCTGCATGCAAGTAGCTGCAGCAACTTGCATCCCGCACAGCCCTGCCTTGCAATTATGACATCAATATCGTGTATGACAACTATGCAACAGCAGGCCCATCTAATATCCAGTGTTTCCGCATTGCCATTGTTTGGCTTCTGAAGAAGCCAAAGTCAGCAGCAACATGCATTGATGTGCAGGCGCTCCAGTGACAGCTGATGACTTGGGGGTGGGGGGTGCCCTGACAGTGCTGATGAAGGATGCCATAGAGCCCACCCTGATGCAGACCCTGGAGGAGACCCCCGTCCTGGTGCACGCCGGCCCCTTTGCCAACATTGCCCCTGGCAACTCCTCCATCATTGCTGACAGAATTGGCTTGAAGCTAGTGGGCAAAGATGGCTTTGTTGTCACAGAGGTATGCTACTCACACATGTGATATCCAGTCTCAATACAAAGAAGGTTTCAGCCATTTGCCACTTGCAGTAGCATGGCAGAAGCTGCATAGCTTTGATTCACTAGGGTCACATGTTCTGTTGCATCTGCCTTCAGTTTGTAATGCTGTAGTGCATGAATATTGGTTCACGGTTCTGCTTCTCACAGTTGCCAAAGCTGCGTACCAATGCTTGTCTACCTCCATGCAGGCAGGTTTTGGAGCTGACATTGGGCTAGAGAAGTTCATGAACATCAAGTGCAGATATAGCGGCCTCAAGCCTAGCTGTGCTGTCATTGTCGCCACAGGTATGCTGGCCTCTTCATGCTGCTGCTCAAAATCATGACCCATTCACCACCCATACTTGTCTCGTCTGTCACATGCCATGCACAGTATGTCATCTGCTACTCCGTGCATCAATGCCCCAGACTACTGGCTTGTGGTAGCAATAGACCACGTGGAGCAGAACAGCCAGGTTCTGCACTCAGTAGTCTGTCCTGGAGTGCGTCCCAGTACCTGCCATCAGCTTGACTACATGAGATGACTACCACTGCTGCATCGCGTGCTCACTTGTGCTGGGTTGCGATGTAGTTCGTGCATTGAAGATGCATGGGGGCGGGCCCACAGTGACAGCAGGGCGGCCTCTGGATCATGCCTACACCAATGAGGACACTGCCCTGGTGAAGGCAGGCTGCTGCAACCTAGCTAGGCACGTCGCTAACACACGCAAGTATGGGGTGCCAGTCGTGGTAGCAATCAATAAGTTTGCCACTGATGCCGACGCTGAGCTGGCAGTGGTTAGGGAAGCTGCTCTGGAAGCTGGTAAGTCACACAGCTTTTTGTTGAGCACTTTCTGTGACAGGATTAAAGACTGTGGTTAACATTCAGTCTCTGCAGTCCTGATAGCACTTTGCATGCGGCAGCGACTGGGCAAACATGCCCTGTGCTTCACAAGGCACAGTTCCAGTTGGGCGCTGTGCCAGAAGGGCACTTGCTAGCTTGTGATCAGCTGTTAGTCTCTGCTCTGCTGAGCATTTTCAACTTTCAGGTGTCAAGGGTTCTGTATTTGTCTTGGTTGCAGGGGCTGTGGATGCGGTAGTGTGTGAGCATCATGCATATGGAGGAGCTGGGGCTGCCAAGCTGGGAGAATCCGTCATCTCTGCCTGCAAACAACAAGTGGACTTCAAGTTCTTGTACGACCTCAAGCAGTCCATCAAGGTACACCGTCTGTGCGCCTGGATGCAACGGGCATGTCACAGCAGAAATGCATCGGCAGGAGTTCATGATATACAAGACTCCATGGGTGACACGTTGCAAGTAAGGGGCCCGACACATGACGAAAGACTTTGATGAACTGCAGGGGAAGATTGAGTCCATTGCCAAAGATGTGTATGGCGCAGCAAGTGTGGAGTACCTGCCTCAAGCAGAGAAGCAGATAGACCTGTACACCAGAATGGGTTTTGATGGTTTGCCAATCTGTATGGCCAAGACCCAGTACTCGTTCAGTGCAGATGCATTAGCAAAGGGGGCACCCTCAGGCTTTGTGCTGCCCATCAGAGATGTGCGAGCGTCAGTGGGAGCAGGCTTCTTGTATCCTCTTGTAGGAGACATGATGATGATGCCAGGCCTCCCCACAAGACCTGGGTAAGCCTCCATGCATCAATCATATCTGGCAGTCACCAAAAACTGTTGCAATACAAGGGGTGCAGATCATATGCAACATGATGTGCTCAGCAGACCAGTGTATGATGTATGTATTCCTGATGTAACTATGTTGTCATCTGTGGTCTACATTCAGCATCAGAACTGACTAAATGTGCAGGTCTGGTTAACAGCTGTGATTGTTTTCTACAGGTTTTTTGAGATTGACATTGACAGCCATGGCCACATTGTGGGATTGTCTTAGATGATATGCCATCCAGCCCCCAATTTTGTAACGGCAGTGTTATGCAATGCCAGCACGAGAACCTAATGACTGATGTACAGCTTACACAACGGCTGAGACACAGTGTCCTTGCGACATTGCCACTCTGTCATTTTGGCCAGTAGGATGCTTATGGCCATCCAAGACCAGGTCCATTTGCTGCACGGGCAGATCATCGTCGTGTCCGATGTCAGCTGTGTTCTTGGAGCTTGCAGTAATGCAGCAATTGCAGAAGTATGCAATAGACCTCCAGAGGGAAAGTAAATACAGTAAGCAGCAGTAAATAATGTTGAAGTGATGGCGGAGATGGGACAAACAATAAACAAGCTATTCTACACGACCTGTGTGGGTAGCCCTGAACAGTGTACAGATTTAAGCTGCCTGATACATGTAGTGTATCAGATTACCTGCACAGTTGATCTGATCTAATGTACATGGAATCATAGAGCCTGTAATCTTCATGCTGCCAACAGGAGATTCTGTCACTGATGGATTGAAGTTGCACCAGGCTAAAGCTTTGCAGCTGCCAGTGGCTTGTATGGAGAAGCTTGCATGGTGAGACCATCAAGTTGGTACATGATCTGGTGATTCTCTCGCACCAGATAGTCCTCAATGGCTGCAGACACCCTGCTGTCTCTGATATAGTGTGAAGAGTAGGTTAGGCTAGGCAAATAGCCTCGCTGGATCTTGTGCTCCCCTTGAGCACCTGCCTCCACACGAGAGAGACCTCGCTCTATGGCAGCCTCTATGGCCTGCATCAAACATGTATAACCTTATGAAGCACACTTGCATCATTGTTGCCAGCTATCTACACCTGTGTGGTGTCACTGCCGACATAGAAACAAGTAGCGTAACATGCCTGAATACTGCAAGGGGCCAGCCTGATGTGCAAAACCACACCAACATTCTTACAGTAGTGATAAACAAGTAAAAGAAGGTGCTGGATACAAAGTCACAGCTCACCCCGCCCACGCTTGGCTGTTAGTCGCATGAATGGCCTGCTTACCTGGTAGTAGCACAGTTCAAAGTGGAGATTCTTGATGGCAGTGCCATACATGCAGCCCCAGTTGCGGCCAAAGAGAGCATGTGAGCCAATGAGGTTGAGGGCTCCTGCAACAGGCTTGCCACTGGCTGAGTCTTCTGCCATGACCAGCAGCACCTTCTCAGGCATTGCTTGCCCCAAGCAATGAAAGAATTCATGTGTCAGATATGCCTGGCCCCACTTGCGATCTGCAAGAGAGGCAAGCGCATGTCAACTGCGCTGCAGTGTGCAATGGCTATAAACCACACTGAAATGCATGAGGGCTCTAGTAGGTGGTCACTGCAAGTTGTAGAATCTGATGCCATCACATTGGGAATGTTGCTATGTTAAGCACCAAGCACCTGTGGTGTTGATGTAGCCTTGGTAGAAGGCCTCCCAGTGATGCGGCTTGATGTCATCCCCAGTCAGCTTCCTCACTGTCAAGCCAGCACTGGCAACACTCTTGCGCTCCTGCAACAAGAAAACCGGCTTCAGTACCAGTGCTGCTGTTGACACATGCAATAGTGACCGTCAGACATGAGTGCAAATAGTGACCGTCAGACATGAATGAATTCATTGTAGTGCAGCCAACTCTTGTGTATCAGGTCCGCATAGTAGCAGTGTATACAAGGTGCTTCAGTGTAGTGAAGCTTCAGACATAACATGCTTTGACGCAGGAGCCAAAGACAAGATCAAAGTACCTGACGGATGTTTTTTCGTTTGCTCTGCTTCAAGTCTGCTAGGAAGTCCTCAAAGGTGGTATATCCTCTGTTCTCCCAGTGATACTGAATGCCACTGCGCTGCAAGTACCCCACCTCTGCCAGAGCGTTGGACTCCTCTGCAGTGTTGAATGTCAGATGCAGGCTGGACACAGCAAACTGATCTGCAAAAGAATCAGCAAGCCCAGTTGAGTCAGCCTAGTTTTCAACACATCATTTTTAGCCTGTAGCAGTGTCAGACGCAGAGCAGCTCGCCACGGCAGGGCAAGCAGCAGTGGCAAAGATGATGCAATGACGGCTGTGTGGTGCTGTTGCCATACCTGTGAGCTCAAGCAAGCCCTTGGCCAGGGCCTTTGTGACTGCAGTTGCATTTGGCCCTGGCTTGACCAGAAGTCTGTTGCCAGTGACAGGTGTGAAGGGTACACAAGACTGCAGCTTGGGGTAGTACGGCAGACCGCATCGCATATGCGTGGATGCCCAGCTGTGATCAAACACATATTCGCCATATGAATGTGTTTTTAAGTATAATGGTACACATCCCATGAGCTCTGAAGTGGTATCATCATACAAAAGTACATGCTGAGGTATCCATCCTTGACGCTTGACCTGCATAGTACACATTGTTGACAGTGCAATGCTGGATGGGAACATGTGCTTGAAATCAGCGAAAATGCCTGCTCACCACCGAGCCACTTTCTTCCAGGGCATTGAGGAAAGACCACAACAAGAAAGGGTTCATCTCACCACTCCCAGTTGCGCATGCATCCCAGGCTGACTGTTTGACCTGTTGCACATAATTTCAGCACCTTGATAGTGACAGCAGGTCTAGGAGGTATGCAGATTTGAGCTGAGTATGTTGAAGCGTGTCTCAACAGGACGTACCTCGCTGATGGCGGTTGCAACTTGCAACCTCAGAACTATCTGGGTTCCAGCTGCTGCTGAGGATTGCTGGCTCAATTCCTGCTGTTCTTGCAGAACCCCTGTGCTCTGCACAACATTCCGTTGACTAGACACCATACCATAGCACACACAGACATGCCCGTGACCAGCTGAAGTCCGCCTCACCTCGGCGATGCATCGACATGATACAGACTTGAGTGGTCGTAGTAGTCCAGTGCGCTGCGGGGCCAAAGGTTTCTGGTATCAACAAACTGCTGTACGTCCGTGACGTCCACGAAGTGATCAGCTCACTCACCTGTGACGCAGCTCGTGAACGACGTTGGGGCAGCCGGCTTCTGCCAATGGCAGATCCCCACACCGAGCGAACATAGGCCGACGGGCAAGAAGGCAAAACCGCGAGTTGCATTTGGCCAGCCTCGTTGGCCTTCAAAGTCTGACCTATAGTGCGAGGCTTCTCAAATTTGTCGCACACCGCAGCGCATGCTCAACTGAAGTCGGAACGTCAAGCATGCATGCTCTGAGACTGCAACAGCAAAGTACAGAGTCTGTGAGGGAGTGTCGCGTCGACCATCTTAGAGCATGCATGCGCGCTTGCGAAAGCACCTGAGCTGGTGCTTGTTTAGGCAATGGACATTTAGTAAACTGATAGCAACGTTTGACCCACTTGACCCAGTTTGTAAATTGAGGAGCAGCTCAGAGCCACATTTGTAGCAGAGGTGCACACAATTGATTGCGATCGGTTCGCATCATTACTGCGCAGGAGCTAAAGCTCTGACTGTCATTGGAGGGGAACTCCCAACTCCAGTGATCAGTACTGCTGCTCAGATGCAGAACTTGCAGCTGTTGCCAGGATACCGGTGCATTTGCTGAACTTAAGTGACCGGCAAGGTCACACGATGACAAGCGCCGTGAAGGACTCAGCGTCCGCTACCTTGGCCCCTGCTGAGCAAGATGAACTGGAATATCTGTCAAGCGCAACCCTGACTAAAAGGAAAGACTTCATAGACAGGGAGGAGGAAGCGAGAAACGCTCCAAATCGTGTCTTGTACTACAGACGAAATGCAGACAATGACAGGCTAATTCAAGTGTGTACTGACAAGCTGCAGCACAATCCACAAAATGTGCGTGCCCTGCTTATCCGAGCTGCGTCCTATGTCAAGAAAGGTAAAAGCTTCATGTTCTGGCACTTCCGTGCATGTGCATGCATTTTGCACATCAGCTCATGACTGTTGCAGGCTCAGTGTGTTATTTTCTGCCTGTACCATGTTCGTGTTGTTGTATTCACAGGCGAGCTGGAGGCGTCTGTCAATGATTATTCCACAGTCCTGCAAATAGAAACAGATCATGTGGAAGCCACATTCCACAGAGGCACTGTGTATGAAAAGCTTGGCAAACTTGATGAGGCAATCCAGGATTTCAGCAAGGTGCTTAGTTTAGAGCCTGACCATGTCAAAGCATCCTATGCGAGGGGTACCTGCAGGAATCTGAAAGGAGATTTTGCACCTGCAATTGGTAAGGACTCTCATACTCTGAAAGCAACCTAGCTTGTATTGAAGGAGAAGACATGGACAACAGTGGCTGTTTGTGCAGAAACACTGTACAGCCATTTTGTCAATACACACTTTGTGTCTGTCACAAAAGCCCGTCAAGCTGATACAACTTGCCTAGATGATGCACTTGTTTCTTGCATACTCCATGCATCACACAGAAAACCCAGCTGCAACAGTGAAGACCCGTGACATGTATCCTACAGAGGACTATGCCAAAGCTCTGGAAAAGGACAAGCAGGCAGTAAAACCCCGCCGCAAAAGCCATGTTCAATCGAGCTCAGATAGCAGCAGGCGAGGTGGCGTCAGCAATAGCTTGTCACCTGAGACTGGCCTCATCCCATCTGCACGCACAGCCCCTACGGCAGCGTATCAGCCCTATCTAGACGGCGCCCACCTCAACTCACGCCCAGGCACCCCAGCAGAAGCTTCCCCAAGCTTTGCTTTGCAGTCAGGTAACATTGTATCACTGATCTCTTTGCTCATACTGTGTTCCATTGCTGTAGCATCTGCCAACCTTGTAGGGAGCCTTGGAGAGTTCAGTCCCCAGGAAGAGGCCTCACCCAGCTTCCAAGGTGACAACTTGGCAGGTCATATTTTTCCTGAGTCGCACCGCTCCAACCTCCATACAGCCACCAGCACAGCTGACAGTGGGCAGCATGTAGACAACAGCAGCAGCCAATCGCTAGCCATGTCGCAGATGATGCGCCCAAAGAGTCACCCTATACGCGTCACTGGGGAGGACATTGAGCACAGTCTGAGCGAGCTGGACTTAAGCATGTTCTCGCCGTCAGGTGAAGACACAGCAGCTGCCTCTCGCCAAGCCTCTCAGTCCAGCATGCTCAATGCTCAACTGCCTTACCCCCGGCATCAACAGCCAGCAGTCACCAGGAGGCCTAGCAGAAACCCCAGTTTCTCCTCCGCAGCACCTGGCAAGGCAGGCAAGGCTGGTCAACATAGGAGAAGCAGCAGCGGTGAGGAGCAGCCAGCAACATCACACTTTAAGCTGTCAGCCAAGCAGCTGCATGGGCGAGCTGTTGTGCAAGAGCCGCCCTTGTCCACTCGCTCCAGTTACAGAATGGACTGGGAGAATGAGCCACAGAACAGTGCTCGCTCATACGGCCAGACAGGTGCATGCCACTGCAATTGCAGGCTGAAAAGCAGCATGTAGGCTCTGCTTCAAGTATGGATACGTCATAGCTCTGAAGCCATGACAAGCAGCCACATCCCAAGCCACGTGTCATCACTCTTGATACTGTGCTGCACATCAGCTTTGGGTGACCGAGGGGAAAGCACTGCTCATTGCATAAGGAGCACACCATACGACGTGATTGCCACCATGGATATGCAGGCAAGATCAGCGCATTGAATAGGTGTGTAATGTGTTCGCAGACATGAGCAGAGGGCACAGCTTGCAGGCTGGGGACGGCTTGGCCATGCCAGTGGAACCTCTGTCCCCCACCAGGCAGGTGTGCAACCGCTCCTGTCAACTTGCTTGCTGCCAGCTGACCAAATCTCATGCTGCACTGCGCGGCGGGGCACAAGGGTGTGCAGTTGAGATTGTGCCATACATTCTGGCACATGGCAATATGGCAATCCTTGCACAGCATGCTGTAGCTTTGATTTCAGCACAGCTGGTGGACCTGGCAACTGCTGGCATGTTGGCTGTTTGTGACATGACACAGTCTTCTGTGAGAGTGGTGGTGAGTGTGTGGGGCATGTGCAGGGAGCGCGGCGCAGTGGCAGGGAAGGGCCCGCCTCAGCCTCTCAACGGGCACGCCTAGCTGATGAGCACCATGGCCAAGGCTACAGCTTGCGCAAGCAGGGCAACTTTGCCGCTGCCATTGAGGAGTACAGCCAAGCCATTGCTCTTGAGCCTCAACACTTCAAAGCCCTCTTCAACAGGGGCTTCTCATGGGACAAGGTATTTGCATGCGCCAAGCAACTTGGGTGAAGCTAGCAGTTGAGCTTACAGTCCTGACTGCTTTCCATTGTCATTTACACTGCTTGCCTCAGCTGCACTGTCATGCACTGCCTCATGATAGTGGTGCTGCTGTTGCCTATGGTTAGCACATGTGTCCATGACAGCAGGCCCACAGCTGCAAGGTAGGACATTGACCTGATTGCTCAGGCATTGATGATGGCAATACAGGTAGGAGAGTATGAGCGAGCTGTGGAGGACTACACTCAGGCCCTGCAAGTGGACCCTCAGAACAGCTATGCCTACTACAACAGAGGCATCACCCGGGACCGGAGTGGGGACTATGAGGGTGCCATCACCGACTTCACTCATGCCATCACGCTGGACCCCGCCAATGCTGACTTCTTCCATAACAGGGGCTTCTCCCTCAGGAAGATGGTCAGTGCCGTCTACAAGCACTTCTGCTTGGCAATGCCACACACTACAGCAGCTGCTTTGGGAGCAGTCTCAAATGAAGTAGTTCACAAGGCATATACACAAAATTCTCTTGTTGTCTTGGCAGTGCTGTTGCAGATTTGCTCGTCAAGTAAACTTGCACCACACGCTGCACTTCAATGGCATATAGCACAGCTGCAGAGGGAGTTTGCATGCAGGTCCAACGACCATTGCTGCAGGTCCAACGACCATTGCTGTGCTGTACAGGGTCGGTTTGAGGAAGCCCTCCGGGACTACAGCGCTGCCATTCAGTTGAATCCGCGCCATTGCCGAGCTTTCTACAATCGAGCATTCTCTAATGACCGCCTACGCCGCTATGATGCAGCAGTGGCTGATTACACCCGGGCTCTGGACATACAGCCTGGCAATGCCACCGCATACCATAATCGTGCTTCACTGTTTGAACGATTGGGCAGGTCAGCTTCTGCGCTTGACCTGGTTTTAAGCACATGCTGCTGGACACAATTAGCCTTCAGTACCCACCATGCAATGAGTGCAAAGGTAGAGGCTGGCATGAAGGAGAAGCAGCAAATGGCAATATCAAACCTTGCATTGCTATGTCTGCACATGTGCTCTGCAGCTCTTTCTGACATACAGCTGCTGATGTGTGTCTGCTATGACCAAAAGTCTCTGGATCTGCTACAATACACACAGCTTGGCTTACAATCTCCTGAAGGTGATTTGAGCTCTCATGTCATGCCCGGTCTTGCTGAATTGAAAGGTTGTGTTTTTTGACATGGTCTTTTGTGCATGCATCTCCTTGGCTGCCAGACACTGACAATTGTCTGATTGCAGACAATCACACTTGACTCTGATTGCAGGCTGCAGGAGGCTTTGGCAGACTTTGAGCAGGCTCTGACGATAGAGCCCAAGAATGCTCTGTCACACAATGCCAGAGGGCTGCTGCTGGAGAAGATGGGGCGACCTGATGCTGCCCTGGCTGACTTTGAGAGGGCGGTGCAGCTGGATGGGGCTGCCAATGTGGATTTCCTGCGGAACAGAGGCCTGTGCTTCCGGGCACAGCGAGAGTATAACAAAGCTGTAGAAGATTTTGACAGGTGTGCACAGAGACCAATTGAGCCTCTGCCACGGTTGCAATCAGGGGCAGAACTCACCAACAGCCAACCATATTTTGCAGTGACGTATTTGCAGCATGCTACGCGTTTGATTGTGATCATCAAGTAATCTAAATGCAGAAGCACCATCCCTGCAGAGCACATTGTTCCTGCCTGTAGCAACTTGCAAGCAGGAGCCAATTGTGATGCAGCTGAATGATGATGTTGCAGGGTACTGCAACGCTGTCCAGCAGATCTAGCAGCTCTCAGTAATAGAGGGTATGCCTTCCGCAAGCTGGGCAAGTTTGCTGCAGCCAGTGAGGACTACACAGCAGCCCTGAAGCAGAGCCCTGGCACTGTGCGCTTGTACAACAACCGTGGCTACTGCTTAGCTAAGCTGGGCAAGTACAAATCTGCCATCCAGGACTACCAGCAAGTCATCCAGTTGGACCCAGCCAATGCTCATGCATATCACAACAGGTGTGCTTCCTTGCATGCTGTCGCCCCTTGTCACTGAACAAGAGCCAACTACTGACACTGTTATGTAATGTGCAGGGGCATCTCTTTTGACAAGCTTGGGCAGTTTGAGGAGGTAAGGATTCCTGCTATATCTCTGTTCCTACAACAAAACCCGTAGCGTTGCACACAAGCTACTGCCATCACCAGACTGGCACCACAAACACATCTTCTATGATCTGCAGGCAGTAGCAGATTTCACCACAGTCTTGAAGCTTGACCCAACCAATGTAAATGCCTATTTCAACAGAGGCAGCGCATATGACAGTTTAGGAGAGTATGAGAAGGCTGTGGCAGATTATACGCATGCCCTAGACCTGGACAGCTCTTCAGCTGATCCTGAACAGTCCTCAGGTACAAGACACATCAACACTGTTTGTGCTGTGGCGCCGTTTACTGCCATGAGCACAGCATTCACAAAGTTGTGCTGATGATGCCAGTGCAGATGAGCTGAATTCGGTACTGTGTGCAGGCGGCCTGAGCATGAAACAGCAGGGGAGATTGCAGTCTGTGCCGCCTAGCCCCGTCCGCCATGCATCCTGTTGAACTGTATTGACAGCAATCTAGACAGATACCAAGTCAAAGCTTAAGAACAAGTGCTGCAGGATGACGGTATGCTTATGCAAGGTTTGTTTGTGTCATCGTATGTAGAGGCTGCTGATACGGTCACATATGTTTTGTGTTGCTTTTGTACACTGGTGGGTCTTTGAGCATGCGGTAGTAGTGCAAAGACAACTGAACTCTTGATTTGTGAACGAACGTCAGACCACCGAATAGCAAGACAACAGAGACATGCACACAATGAAATAAAGCTCAAATAAGCTATACTGCACACAAATGTCTGCTGGAAAGACAGTTCAAAGCCTGAATCACAACATGACATAGATCTGTTTCATGCAATTTGATTTCAAAACTGGCCAGTGACCATTTGCATCCCTGCATGACACAAATCTAGTACAATAACCAGGGCAGATGCTCAAACAGCACAACAGGCCACCATGGTGAGCATGAGGCCCAGAACCAAAATCTAGCATGTCATATGCTAGTAACGTTATTGCTTGCCTAATGCAGGCATTGCTTGCAAATCTGTATTTGCAATATCCCTGGGAGGCCAACTGCCATTACTGTCCTCATCTTGCTCATCAACTGTGCTTTCAACATGTGTCATAGAGCAATTGGAGAATGTAGCCAGCTTCAGGACAGATCCCAACCAACTGCGTAGCATGAAAAAGAAAGCCAGAGCCATGATTGGCAACCTGCCCAAGCTTGCACCTCCACTGACAACCAAGAGGAACTGTACAGAACATAAATGTTGTCAGCACAATGCATATTTGCATCCTGAAAATGCAGTACATTGCTAATTACAGTCATGACCTACATGTTTCTCAGGTGATGATACTTTCTGAAAAATGCAAGGCACTGTTGTCTGAGTCTTGTACATGTTTGCTACACTGTCAACGATGAGCTCGATGTGCCAACCGTTGCAATCATTTCAAGCTGAGACTTCCGCTCGGCATACTGGCAGACAGTCGGTGTTTGCAGCATGTGCAAGCTGGAAAGCGAGGAGTGACCTGCTGAAGAACGCTGCCAGCTGACTTGCCACTCTGAGCACCCACTACGTCAATGGCAGCTTTGCCCTTGGTGCGGCTCTCCTCATCCAAGCCAATGTATACCATCTCCTCTGCTGGTTTGAACATGGAAAATTTGGCCCCTTTGGCAAACACCTGAACCCGCATTATGACAAGCTTTGAGATGGCCTGCTGCTTTCTCTGGCTGTGCTCATTATTTCTTGTTGTTGAGCAAATGGTACAATTACAGACAGGCTCATATAAGGCAGACATGAACAATGTTCAGAAAAGGAACAATCTGTCAGGCCCATGCAATGACTTGCATTGCCTGCCAGCCAGCTATATACCAATTTGAACATTTACCAGAAGCGGCATTTGCTGCTGCAGAGCCTGCATTGCAAGGTTTTCTGCAGGTGGCTTCATAAGTATTACAGTACAAGGTGATTCACAAGATGACCACCTGAATGATGGCACCCGTAATGACCAGGAATCTGAGCATGGTGGGTGCCAAGGTGGCACTAGCACTGGAGGGCAGCAAAGTGTACAACACCACTCCTGCAAAGAAAGGCATGCCGGCCCATAGCATGAAGAGGGGTGTGGCTCCAGCTACCCCCCTCCACCCCAGCCGGTCAAATAGGATGGGTGACACAAACATGAGTGTGCCGGTGACCAGGCCTGTCCACATAGCCACCTCTCCCATGAATGCCTGCCACACCAGTGGGCCTTCACCTTCTGCCAATCTCATGCAACAGCCACTGGTGCAGAGCAAGGCATTCTGATGTTCAGCGGTGCATGTACATGGCACAGGGCAGTGCAAGCAGCGGCAGCAGGGAGACGAAAGTGCAGGGGGCCAGGGGGGCAGGCACTCACAGAGTAGGCGGCAGGGGAGGGGTGCAGCATGTGCAAGTGCTGCTTCCAGGCCACATCCAGCAGGTTGGTGGTGAGGCCCTGAGCCAGTGCCATCATGGCCAGGCACCGTATTTGTGGTGACTTGGCCAAAAACACCACAGCCTCCTTGAAACCTAGCTTTGATCGCCCACCTTGCCGATTCTGGCGCTGATGGCTGGAGGGTGACTGCGCAGCACTGCTGCTGGAGGCGTCACTGCTGCTGTTGCTGCTCACACCCGGGCTGGCTTGGAATCTGCCAGCCTCTGAAGTGGACACCTCAAGCCTGCCATTGCCATGCAACTCAGCCGAGGTGCTTGCCTCGTCAAAGGAAGTAATGCTTGCACTGCTTGCCCCATTGCTGTGACTGGTACTGCTTGTGCTGGCTCCATTTGAGCTGCTACTGCTTGTGCTGGCTCCATTTGAGCTGCTACTGCTTGTGCTGGCTCCATTTGAGCTGCTCTCTTGAGGCAAGGCTGATTTGGTGAGAGGGGTGAGCCTCTTCTTTGTGGAGGCTACTGGCACTGCCACGTCCCCATAGTTGTGAGGGAAGCGCACGTTGATGTAGTGGTGCAAGGCAAGAATGCCCACCCCAAGACAAAGCACCATCATCATACAAGATTGGACTTGCTGTGCATATGACAGCTTGCTGGCTGTTGTGTTGCTGAAGGCACTCAGAATCCTGCCAGCTAATGTCTGAGCCACGTTGGCCCCCACACCAAAGAGGGGGTACAATAGAGGTGCATCTCTCAGGCTAGTGGTTTCATTTGCCAGGCCCCAGAATAGCAAGCTCAACACAACATCTCCCCACAACTCTGACGTGCAGTAGAAGAGCGTGAACATCCAGTTGCGCACCATGCCGATGGCTCCAGCCAAACCAGCAGGCGAGTTCTCAAGCATCTGGGTTGCAAAGCCATGAAGGTGCATGGTCTCATGATGTGGATACAGCAGTGCAAAGCCAGTGTACAAGGCTAGAAAGGTGCTGACCACTATGTTGAAGAGGGTTGCTCGCGAGAAGCGCTGGGTGGCGTATGAATACAGGACCAGAAAGATGCAGGAAATAGGCAATACGCCGTACACTGCAAGCAGTGTGCCACTGTTAGTAAGAAGGAGCCTGTGTGTATGCATACTTGTGAAGAGCCTGGCCTGGCCACAGGAACCTGCCTGTCAGAAAGGGGATGACTTCTGTGCCTCCTCCAACTGCTGTGATCACCAGCGAATTTGCCAAGCTGCAGTATACTGCAACAATGAGACATGAGGCAAAAGATACAATCATTTGCGGGAGGTCCGTGTCTGGAGCATAAATGTGTTTGAGCAGCTGCATGAGCTGTGACTAAAACATACCTGTCCAAGATTGTATTGATAAATGCCATCATGAAGAACCTGAATATCTCACACAGGCTCAGCCCGTCTGCTGCTGGCAGTAGTAAGAGATCTTGTGCTGTTGTTGCAGCTCACTTACAGCATGACCATCGGGATGAAGCGGCCCCATAAGCCATCAAGCTTGCGCAGCTGTCTTCTGCCAGCTTTCTGTACACTCAAGAGAACATCTGACCGTTTGGATCTGGGCTGAGCGCGAGACTGAGGTGCAGCTTGCGATCCATCAGCTGCTGCTCTGGATGGTTGAACCGTGTAAGACTTTTCACGCCTCGGAAATGCTCTGTGACAAGTATGCTGTGGCAAGTGAGTTCTGACGATGCCCCTTGGGTGCAGCAGGTGACTATTACAGATATGTGAGTGGCGGAGATAAGGCTTAGCAAACAGACTGCCTGGAGTGGAACTGCTGAGTCTGTGTGTTGAAAGACAGTGACGGTGGGCTTCCAGAGGAACAGCTGGCCACATGCCTTGTGCCACTCAACTTGAAAACTGAGAGCGTGGCAAAGCAGCAGACGTACTCATACCAGTACACACGACACGTTGACCAGCCCTTCAACACGGTCTGCTAGTTGATCGCACAGGGCCGGCTTCTGCAGCCGTTTCGTGGTTCAAACCATGCAGAATCAGTCGAGCTGCCATCTAGAATCCTTGAAAATGGTCAACGCACCATGGAATATGACTCCTGTAGAAACTGCTAAAAAAATGCATTTCACTCTAGCTCTCCAACAAGCTTGAAAAACATGCTCAAGCTAGCATGTCAAGTCACTATTGTATATACAAAGGCAGCGCAACAATTTCATCCTGCAAAAAATCTGTCCTTTGTTGAAGGATCTCTCGTACTTGTGCCTCCCCAAACCGCCAAGATATTGTGCTTGAGTCACCCCAGTAATCCAGGAACTCTGAGACACTTTCAAGACTCAAAATGGTTGCCATTTGACTCAACCGAGCAAAATGATCGCGTACAGCCTGCTGGGTAATGTCTGCTAATGTGCTTGTCAGTATTCGCACATCTCTGTCTAATTGCAGTCCTCCTAGTTGATTGAAACTCTTCAGTCTCATTGTGGCATCCAGCCGATCAATGACCTACACCACAAAGCCAGTTTGACTATGCAGCAGACGTGTTACCTCATCATTAAACAATGCAATGGCTCAACTTGGCTTGACACTATGTGAGTGAATGACAATGTGCAGGTTGACATAAGATCAAAAGCCGGTTTTGTACAAAACATGTCCTGGCAAAAGCATATGGCAGTACCTGTTCTGATGCACAGTAAGCTGGGCATCCACACGCAGGGAGCAGGAAAAAAAAGGATGAATGATGCAGCTTTACAGGAGCAGGCATCAGCAGGGCAAGCAATGCATCCTTGCATCTCGCAGACTGCTTGCCTTACCTTTTCCAGCAAAAGTGAGACTAGCTGCTCGTAGTTGGCTGGGGTGAGAAGGGGTTGCAGGGTGTTGAGATACGCCCCCAAGCGTCCAAGCAGGCTTTGCACCCAGGTGTCCTCCACTTCATTAGCAGCATACTCCACATCACTCAACTCATATTGCACTTGCGCCACTTCATCCAAGATTGGCCTGCACAACGCCAATTGGTTTCAATCTGAGTGCAGGTTGTAATGCACACAAGACTTCACCAGATCATGACTGCAAAATGTAGCTTCTGTACAATCAGTATGTGCTGACGCTGGTCACAGATGGGCTCAAGAGGATGGGCTGATCCATTGCAATTCATTCTGTTGGACAGAGGACCAAAATGCATGAGTATCGACACCGACTACAGACTTGAGGAAGATACCTGAGCTGGGGCATGAGCCTGTTGGCCACATGGTCCAGGGCTTTTGAGGTGATATGGCGCAGGTCTGATGCGGTCTTGGATAGATCAGTGAGCACACTCTTGATGCGCTGATGCTGGCTGGCAGAGGGGAACATCTGGCTGCTACTGCTCTCTAGCTCACTTCGCAGCTTTTGGACATACCTGACTCAACACAAGTGACGCTGTGTCAGCGGTATGTTTTGCCAAAGAAAAACCCTAAGGAACCAAGTGTCTGCTGACCTCATCAGCACAGTGTGTGCAGCAGTGCTTGCTTTTGCTTGCAACACTGGTGTGATGCCTTATCATGTGGTAAGCATGACTGATGATACTTGACATGTGAGCTGTGCAGCTGGAAAGCTTACGTGGAAGCCATGTCTGAGTTGTTGAGGACAGCAGCATGTTGGGCAGCATGGCTAGTGGTGGAAGGGACGCTGGAGGGCAGCCCTGCTTCCCCCAATGCAGCCCCCAGGCTCTTCAGCAGCTTGTTGCACCCTGCCTGCATCACACTGTGCCTGTAGGCCTTGCATGCTAAGCACCAGGTCTAGCTGTAACACCTGGGATCACATGTCAACTCGTGCAATTGGCAGTGCTTGACAGCATTGGCAGGTGAGAAGACACAAACAAGTATGTGCAGGGCATTGATCTGGCTTTGCAGCGTGTGCAGCAGGAGAATTGCCAAGGTATGTGACTTCATACACGACTGGCAGATGGGCGGGAGCAGATAGCACAGCAAGGCAGCAGTGCATGAGAGCACCTTCCAGCGCTGGTCCAGGGCTTGTGCCAGGTTGGAGGCCAGTAGCGTATTCAGCTGACCCAGGACTGCTGTCAGGGCTTGCAGGTTGGCTGTGTCTAGGGCCCGATAGGAGCACATGCGCAGGATATAGAAGACATCATCCACCATGGAGCTGCTGAGAGTTTCACCAGTCCACTCATCAATGCTGATGGCCTTATCGACGCTCTGCTCCATGAAGAACTCCTCCTGCAGGCAGTATATGACAAAGCATGCCGGTGTGACCGCCTCCGTTGCTGTACAACAAGAAGCAGATCAGACTGCCGTGCTATGCATGCTGACTGCTTTACAGGGTGTGAAATGCTCCTTGGCAAACACAAATGCATTGATCTAGAACTCAATGTGTAGTTGGACATACTGTGATATGATGTCCGCAAGCATGATCTTCTGAGAACGGCAGAGATTGTCCAGGCTTGCGTCTGGCAAGACATTGCTGGATTGCTTGCTGTGGTGCATGTCTACAACAAGATGGTGACAGGGGGCAGGCTGACCATGGCAATGTAGTAGGCAATCAGCTCCCTGATGGTCACACTGAACTGGCCTGAGTGGAAGCGCTTCTCCAGGTCGGGGTCCAGTGGGGCGGGGGCCATGGCATCCTGCATGCTGCCCATCATGTACTGCTTGTACTGCTCACTGCTCTTGGCCAGGCTCAGCATCTCCTCCAGATGTCCTGCCACCTGAATCGCTGCAGAACTGTCAGCACCCTGTGTCACATCAATGTGAGCACAGTTTTGCTGACAGACATGCATCACCGGTGAACATTGAATTGGCAGTGGTGAAGCACATTGCCTGGACGGACACAATGTGGCCCGGGCAAGCACTGGACCTGATGTGCAAAGTAATTGCGTGGGAGTGCATGTCAAGCCTTGGACTCAGGGCCACAGTGCTAGCCATTGTTTTCTGCAGCAGGTCAACAGCGGCATCATCATGGGTAAGCTGTTTAGTGGACAAACAGGAGCAACAAGAAACAAGGCAGAGGGAAGTCCGCAGCGAGTTGTCATGGCATGCGGAGAGTGTACCTGCTTGGGGTCTATACTGGTGACAGGCTGACCAGGCTCCATGCGTTGAGAGGCAGTGAAGCCACTGATGTCCTTCATCAGCCGCTGCAGCTTCTTGTGATCAATATACCTCTGTACAATACGGCTTCCCTGCAGCACAGCAGTTGTGTGTGAATGTCCAAATGGTAGACCAGACATTGTGACACAGTTCAGACTGCAGGTCAACCATGGCCAGCAGCATGAACTGCAGAATTAGCAACCGCATGTGTGCACTTTCACCAGGGCTTCGGCACACATCCAACATGCACGGTCTGGCAAATAGCTCAGCAGCTTGAACTTTGACAGGGAACAAAGTGACATAATCCATGCTGTTGAGTGACACACCTGCACATCACACTCAGCCTGCAATCCCAGAGTGAATTCAACCAGGAAGGTGGCACCAAAGTTGTTGAGGAGCAGATCATGATTCTCTTCAACAGCTGTAGCGATGTCCTTGAACAAGCCTGTCAGGGCGCTGATGAAGTCTGTGTCATTGTCTGAGTGCCCTGTCCCAACACATTTTTGCATAGTGAGATGCCAAGAACCTAAGCAAGATATGACAGGACAAGATGTGTGCTGGAGTCTGTAAGCGGTACAATCAAGCTGATCAAAAGAAAGCAGCACAAGAAACTCTGGACACTATGCATGGCCACTAAGCTGCCTTTATGTATGATGCTACAAGACAGCTGTACAAGCTGACCTGTGCTTTCAACCAAAGCACTGTACTCTTCTCGGGCTCGCTCTGCAATGAGATTGCACACATACTTTGTGAACACCTGGACGCCTTCATCCTGCAGCAGCCAGTGTCAACAACTTGAACAGATGTGTTACCACGCATTGAGAACAGATATTCAGTTTGCATTGCGTTGCATTGCAACACAATGCAATTGCTGGTGCACAAATGCTTCAGCGCTCAGGCAAGGCAGTGCAGGACTATACTCAAAAGCAGATCAGGAAAGCATGCTGCAGAAAAATCAAACAGGAGTGATCAGGCAGAACACAGCACCTTCATTCTAAGTGGGGCATAAAGGCGCACAAAGCGGACCACTGTATCATGTTCTTGCTTGCGCACAGCCTCCTCCACCTGTGCCTGTACAACCTTCTTCAGCTCCTGCTGGGCTTCCGCAAGTATCTGCACCAGGTTCACAAGTCTCCTTTCTTACTGAGTCTCCTTTTGTACTTGACACAGGTGCCAGTGCAAACAAAGACATAAACAAACATGGCCAAGCAAGTGAAATATGTCAGCGTCAACTTGCATGGTCTGTGAGGCGACTGGCACGTTTGCTCACCCTGCTCTGCTGTTCAGTCTGCTTGATGGAGCTGTCTTGGTGGACTTTGCCATACTTGTCCTCAGACTGTAGTAAAGTACTCACATATTGCGCTGCAGCTTCATAATCCTCTGTCTGCAGTGCCTGCTGTACTCCATCAACAGCATTTGTTCTGCTTACAATATAGTCGATGCTTTCCAGGGTGCCATTTATGCGTGACTGGGCTGTGTCCAGCTCCCGTACTTTCCTACTGACGCGCTCTGAAAGATTTGAGGTCAGCTTGACACTATTTGCTAGACTCTCTGCCTCTGCTTTGACCACTTCCAATGTCTGCAAAAAGCAGAATGCTGGGTCCTGACCACCTGTCAAGGTCAAAGTAAGGAGTCCCAGGTTCACCTCCCTGCTGCCAGCGTGCAGGTCAAGCAGGCCCTTTTCTAGCTCTCCTCTTCTGTTCAGTAGCTGATCAAGCTCGGCTTCCAGGCCTCGCTCTTTGGCCAGTGTGTCGTGTAGCAGTCTAGATATATCACTGAGGCTAGTGAGTTTTTCAACGGCACTAATGTCAGCAACCAGACTTTCGTCAAGCTCGATGCCCGGCATTGATGCACGTCAAGCTGCAAGTAACGCCGGGCAAGCAGTGAACAACACCAAACAACGATTGATCTCCCTGTAACCGAATTATCGACTTTGCAGAGCCTGAATGATGCGGGGCAGACCGGACAAACAGCATTCACTTCATTGCTGCTATACACTTTCTGCAGCGGGCCTTCGCGACAGGGCAATGGATCTGCATAAACGTACTCTGCGCACTGTCAAAAGTGCTGAACAAGTTAGTGTGTGTGCGTCTGTAATCCAGCGACTCCGTCGAGCTTCTTCTTCATTCCTGCTGAAAGTTTAACCGCTTGTCCTGAGTGATCCCTGACTCCGCTTGTACCGCTTGAACTTCGGCAGTCATTGTCCGCCGAGTGCGATTAAACTCTGACATCGCGCCTACCACAAAGGCTCCAGGCCAGTAAAAGTCTCTGACGGGTAAGTTGACAAAAGCAGGCACGATCCATCAAGGGCATCGCTGAGCCGGTCAGCGCAACATGTCGAACGGGACTGTCTCGGCTGATCAAGCCGCAAGAAAGGCACAAATCGATGCAGTGAACCGAGACTATGTACTACAGCCTCGACTAGGTATAGGGTCGATGCCGGTGGTGGGACACATACCGTGTGGTCCACTTTCTTATCTTCCTTGATCTCTCTGCAGACTATCGCACCATCGGAGGTGTGAGCGGACCGCTGGTCATTGTAGATTCCGTGAAGGTTTGTTCTTGTCTCGTTTGCGTCGCTAAACCTATCACTGCCCCAAGTGAACTGTGACCCCATGCCCTCTGCCTCGTGCATAGCTGGTGTGCTTGACTACATCAGTTGTTTGCATTGACGTCAATGTTGACTTTTCTACTGCACCGCTGCAGAAACCCAGATATGCAGAAATTGTCAATCTGAAGCTTGGTGACGGCACAAGCAGAAGGGGTCAGGTGCTAGAGGTTGACGGGCAGCGTGCAGTTGTGCAAGTTTTTGAGGGAACTTCAGGCATTGACAACAAGGGAACCAGCCTTGAGTTCACTGGAGAGGTACAGTGCGTGCTGAAAGTAGCTGTGGTGTCGCTTGTCAAGCCTGATTGCTCACTGCTTGATATATTTATGAGTTCCGGGTGTCCTATTTGCAGGTGTTGAAGACACCAGTCTCCAGAGATATGCTGGGCCGTGTTTTCAATGGGTCTGGAAAGCCTATTGATGGAGGGTGAGATGCACTAAGCTCTCCCCTCAGACCCATCTCCTCAATGTGCATATGCTCAGTATACTTGTGGAAATTGATGGCAGACAAAGCTCAGTACCTCTGAGCAAGCTTTTATCTGATGCGCAGGCCACCCGTCCTTGCAGAAACCTTCCTGGACATCAATGGTGCCTCAATCAACCCTGCAGAGCGCACATACCCAGAGGAGATGATTCAAACAGGAATCTCAACAATTGACACCATGAACTCAATTGCTCGTGGGCAGAAGATTCCCTTGTTTTCAGCCGCTGGTCTTCCTCACAATGACATTGCAGCCCAGATCTGCAGACAAGCTGGTCTGGTTGCGCACAGCGAGGAGCACCCTGAGGGCAAGAAGGAAACCAATCTGATGGTAGGTGCATGGGACTGAGTGCTTTTCAGTCTCACATGTGTTCAACTGAGTGTTTAGCTGTGGAACCGTGCATGCACGCCTGCAGGATGGGGAAGAGGAAGGCAAGGAGGAGTTTGCTATTGTCTTTGCAGCTATGGGCGTCAACATGGAAACTGCTCATTACTTCAAGCAGGTCAGCAACACAGAAAGCTGAATTGCTGTGTTGTGGTCATGGCATCTGTCTGCTGCCTTTGTTGAGGACTGTATAGAATGTTTAGAGCAACAAAATTGTGCGCTAGACCACTGCACATTTGCGCATTCTTTGCGATAATAGTCACATCCATTATGGATGAGGTGCACAGCTTCTGGTGGACACATGTGCAACCTGATGCTAAATTTGATTTTGCAGGACTTTGAGGAGAATGGCAGCATGGACAAGACATGTCTGTTTTTGAACCTGGCCAATGACCCAACCATTGAGCGCATTATCACACCACGTATTGCTCTAACCACAGCAGAGTACCTGGCCTATGAATGTGGCAAGCACGTGTTGGTCATTCTGACTGACATGAGTTCATATGCTGATGCTTTGCGTGAGGTTTCAGCAGCACGCGAGGAAGTGCCAGGGCGTCGTGGTTACCCAGGTGCTTTTCTTGCACGTAGACTGCCAACATCTGCCCCTGCCTGTGCCTGTGCATTTGCCTACCTCAATACAGAGTCATTGTCTTATTGTGTAGCATGTCTGTCAGCGGTGTTCACTCAAGCTCGTACTGTGACAGGCAACTCCTCATTGTCACAGTCTAGCTTGCGGCATCCAGCATGTGTCACAAGTTGTGTCTGATGATGGTGCCAGAGGCATGCTGGCATCCAATGCACAACCCAGCATGCTTTGATATGCTGTACACCTCATCACCTCTGGTATTGCGTACTCATTGGGACATGCTGAATTGGCAGGATACATGTACACTGATCTGGCCACCATCTACGAGAGGGCAGGGCGTATTGAGGGCCGCAAGGGCTCCATCACGCAGCTGCCCATCCTCACCATGCCCAACGATGACATCACCCATCCCATCCCAGATTTGACAGGCTACATCACTGAGGGCCAGGTGTATGTGGACCGCCAGCTTCACAACAGACAAGTCTACCCACCCATCAATGTGCTTCCATCCCTGTCCCGCCTCATGGTAGGCAGCATTTCTGCCTTGTCTACCTCCACACTGCCATGTAGTCTGTATCAGCGCACACATCTACTTGGTCTTCAAAATTGTACAAATGCTGGGTGCTACGCTCCCAATCATCCATTGTTCAGCCATCACCAGAATGTATAAAATTTTAGAGATCCTTGGCAAACGCTGCTGATCCTGCAGAAATCTGCCATTGGAGAGGGCATGACTAGGAAGGACCACAGTGAGGTCTCTAACCAGTTGTATGCCAACTATGCCATTGGCAAAGATGTGCAAGCCATGAAGGCTGTGGTTGGTGAGGAAGCACTTTCCAGTGAAGACCTGCTGTACCTGGAGTTCCTGGACAAGTTCGAGAGCAAGTTTGTGAACCAGGTGGGTTCAAGCAGGAAATTCATTGCTTCATGGTTTTTCAGTCATTAAACTGAAGGCAACAGGGCGCTTGTGTCTACAAAGTCTGGGTGCTGGCTCACGCATGTTATTTGCATGTCTTGACGTAAGATCACGAGACACAGTGCGCTTTTTGCAGGGAGCATATGAAGCACGAAGTATTTTCACATCACTGGATCTAGCATGGACTTTGCTGCGTATCTTTCCACGAGAGCTGTTGAGGCGTATCACATCCAAGACCCTAGATCAGTGGTACGACCGTGAAAAGAATTGAATGTTGTGTACCAAATTGGATGCAGTCTGGACAGCTTTGCAGGTCTTGGTGCTTAATTTCGAGTGTGAGCTGTAGCTTTTTATGGTGTTTAAAAACATAGTTTTTGTTCCGTTTTAGTCTTAGCATGCCGCTTCATCAAATCACTACGTGTATGTCTCCTACATCTTGGTACAGGCTCACTGTATTCGTGTTTACAGCATCATTCACCATGGCTCTCCAAACTGACATAGCAGCTCTACTTCCATCATCAATCATGCGAATGTGTAAGTTGACTGAATTGTCGTGAGCGTTCTGTATGCATGGACACACTAGCAGATTTTGCAGGCTGTTTGTGCGGAAGATTGTCTTTGTGTTGTTTGCTGACCTTGCAACAACAGGCTCACGCTGCCGTCTGACAGGTGGTGCCGCAAAACAGCATGCTTGCGTACATTGAGATGTAGAGTTTTGCCGTTCCTCACTTGGTACATGTTCTGAGCTTGTAGAAGTCTGATACTACTGCAAGGATACCTGCATATCTGGCGATGACGTGCATTCAGTTTCGACACCGCAAAATTCTGTAGATCCACAGCACCCCCTTTCGCATGCGGCAACTGGCAGGGGGGGCATACTTTTGAGGCACATTTCCGCTTGGCACATCTCCATGTGACTCCAAGTCTGCCTGTATATCATCAGCTACTTTACAGCATGCCGAGAGTTGTCAGGAGGCCTTTGCATGCTGGTACTTGGTATGAAACAGGTATTTTTCAGTGCTGTCCCAGTATATTTGCTGCTGGAATTGCCTTGCTGGACACGAGGCCAACAGACTATGTGCAGAACCTGGTCTATCAAGCGGACTAGAAACCTGGCTGGCTGCGGCAGATACAGGAAACACACATGCCAGAGCAATCATCAGCCCGTATGTATACAAAAGACGCATTTGCAGCTACGATCATGTCTAGGACTCAGCGTCCAAAGTTCATGGTGCAGCCATGCAGGCTTGAGGTACTGCGGACATGTCATGGCTTATGCTTACAAGCACATTGACCCTCAGCAAGTGTAAGCGTGTATATGCAATGCCTGAAAGCAGAATGCAATTGACTCTGTAACTGACAAAGCGCGGCATTGTGAAGGTCACGTGTGTTTGTGGTTGGGCCTTCGCACCATGTCTACACTAGGCAATGCCTCCTATCTGTGGCTAATGCTTACTCAGCACCACAAGGTGACATGACAGAGACGGCTGCAGTAGTGTTAGACAGGCGTAGGTAAACAGGATGCTGATTGTGCAGGTCAAGTCGAGATTGATCAGGATATTTATAGTCATCTGCTTCAAACGGGGCAGTTTGAACGCATGTGCCTTGAAACTGACGAGGTGTCATGCCTCCTGCATCAGCATTTGCATCGTTTTCAGTAGAGCACAATCTGTGAGAGTTAATGGCACCAGCAATATCAGCTTGATCTGAGATGAGTGACTCTCCGTACATTATGCAAACAGGCAAGAATGCTGCCAGGCAGGAGTGCGGCTAAGATCAATCAACTTGATAATGCTGCAGGCAGAGCACAGCCTAGAGCTGCAGATGCCCTTCATCATGCACATCATGCGGTAAGATCCCTCTCAATAGCCCGCTGTTGCGCATCTAGACTGCATCACCAGTCATGCACCCTACTGATACCTCAAACATTGCTGCAGAGGACAACCTTTCAAGCTGGTGCCAATCATGGTCGGCGCCATCAGCCCTGACAGGTATGCACCACCTCGCTTTTGCAAGCTTTGTCGCTTGCTGTGGTCCTCGGATGTCGTATCATGCTTAGTCCATGATGATTGCAGAGAGGCTCTATATGGTCGCTTGCTAGGTCCATTTCTGGATGATGCCCAAAATCTTTTTGTCATTTCTTCTGACTTCTGTCACTGGGGTCAGCGCTTCGGCTTCACATACCACGATATACCAAAACATGTGAGTGGATTTCAGCTGTACAGCTCAAACCAGTGGCAAAGCCTGCAGTGTTTTCAATGACACCATGTGCAAACTGTATAGTTATGATACCTACAGGGTTCTATTTCCAAGTCCATTCAGTGGCTAGACGAGCTTGCCATGGACATCATTGAACAGGTGAGGTTTATTCTCTACAAATTGACACGCAATCCTTGAAGTACTCTGCTGGAGAGGAGCTTCCTGTGCTGTGGACCATCTTTGCAGTGACCAAGTCTGCCATCTGACACTCAGCCATGCATGTGCAGGGCAGGCCAGAAGCTTTTACAGCTTATCTAGAGCAGTATGGCAACACCATCTGCGGCAGGCATCCCATTGGAGTGCTCTTGAACGTGTGCTTCCCCTCTTTATATTCTCCAGCGTCGGTCACTGCTGTAAAGTTGTCGATGCAATTGCTAGCCTGTTGCTAAGGTAAGCTGCCGGTCAGGTCCAGATTGTTGCTAAATGCTGGTGTCTTGCAGATGCTTCAGCATACCCAGGTTGGGCATGTGATTCGATTTCAGAAATATGACCAGTCAGCACAGTGTCAGAGCATCCGTGAGTCTAGTGTCAGCTACGCGGCGGCTGTCATGACCATTGTGTGAACACCACTCTGATCATTGTTTCCAAATGCCGCCTGTTCCACTGTGCCAACTTTTCGCCAAAGGCCCCCTGGATGACGGATAAATGCGCTTGATGATTGCAATTGACACGGGACATACATGCTGTATGAGTGGGGTAGCTTTTCAACCGTTTTGTATGTCCATCTTGCCATGCCTGTGCTGCAAAGGTTGTAGGTCTTTTGATTCCAACAAATTTACATCAACTATGTTGGATCAATCATGTAGCAGTGCACACTTCAGAGGACACCACACAAGCCGTGTATTTTGGACTCCGAGTTGACTAGGTGCAAGCATTTCTCGTGCGGCACTAACTACGCCAATGGCAGTGCAAGCCGTGTAATGCACTTTTGCGCATGTTGGAAACAAGATAAGTCGTTAATGAATCCTTCAGTTTCTCAAAGCAAACTCCCTTGTGCGACATGCATCAACTGCCTTCAATAAGTTATCACTTGATTGTCATCAACTACCTCTGCTCAGTAGTATTGATTGCGAGTGCAGCTTGAAGAAAACGACTGCTGACTCTTGACACGTGAATGCTGCATTGCTAGGTAAACTAATTAGCTGAGTGCAAGCGCATTGAGCATTGAACCAACATGTAACGCACGCACGCATACGCAAGCTGCATGACAGCGCTGACAAAACCTGATTATTGGGATGCCGCTTGCGGGCATGCTACACTGTCGGCGTGTTTGCATGAATTCCATTTGCTTCGATTGCTTGGTCGTTGGTCGATGGTCAACGCTACTGGATCAGACTTGTTGGCTGGCTAAAGCATTGTAATCTCTCTCTCCTTTTTGGCCTGCCGTTTGGTTGCTTTTTGCCAAAATGGCAGGATTTCGGTATACCCCAACTTTAGTACTTTAAGCCGGTTTCACGACTTGTGGGGAACCGCAATTACATTTGTGGTTTTGTCAGAAACGAGGATGGAAGTACGCGACGCGTGCCTTGTATGACTACTGACTATGACTACCAATCCGCCATCCAAACGAATCAACGGCTCACAACTCAGTGCACAACGCTCAGATACTCAGCCACTCACCGCGGATTCGCGACCCCGGCACCCGTCCCTAAATCTCGCCTAACCCCCGCACAAAATTTGGCACGGCAGGCGCGATCATTTATGGTCGCAATTCTACTCGTTTCTGGTGCAATCAGGAATCTGGAGGCATGCACGAGCTTAACAACACGAGCGATCTCTGGATTGATATGTTCCATGTGGCAAGGAAGTCTTAAAACCTCGACTGCCGATTGTCGGCAAGTTGTCTCCTCGGCAATATGCAGCCCGCATTGACCACAGCGCCTGGCGCAGCATGTCGTTTCCGACTTGCATTCGGGGGCCGGCTGGAAACAAGATGCAGAAGTTGGCTGTCGCCCTCACTTGCAAGACTTCAACGGAGCGCAGCTGACCCAACCATCAAGGTGGTATACCTGCTTCCAGAGAATTACACACAAACGCTTCGGGGTGTGCTGATATGTGGCTGTCTGCAGGGACGTTGCTTCGGAAGCAAAACTCCCGTAGTTTGCTCTGTACATGCGGCAGTGGAAGGCGTTGCGCAGAAGATTCAGGACAAAGACACGAGTCAGTCTGAGGTCAGTCGCGCACACACCTCGTTCTAGATTTTGTATTATTACTGTAGGCCTGCACCTCTTCGCGTTCCATCTGTTGTGCAGACCAGAGTACGTTTCGCACCTTCACCTACTGGCAATTTGCACGTGGGTGGTGCAAGAACAGCGCTTTTCAATTACTTATACGCAAGCAACACTGGTGGCAAGCTAATTTTGCGGTAAAAGTCAAGGTTTTTAGCTTCTTCTGCTTGCATGCAGAGTCTCTGTAGACCTCCAGTTGACCTCTTCATTGTTTGCAGGGTGGAGGATACTGATCAAGCACGATCCACACCTGAGAGTGAGGCTGCAGTGCTGCAAGATTTGGAGTGGATTGGCATCAAGTGGGATGAAGGTGCAGCTTGCAGTAGTCTTTGTGGCTGTTGTGCCTGCATGCTTGCCATCAAAGCCCATTCAGCCCTTTTGAATCATATGGTTACATGCAGGGCCGGATGTGGGAGGTCAGTATGGTCCATATCGCCAGTCTGAACGCAAAGACCTGTACATGAAGTACGTCAACAAGCTAGTAGATGATGGCCTTGTGTACCCTTGCTTCTGCACTGATGAGGAGCTGGCAGAAATGAAGGCAGATGCTGAGAGAAAGAGCCTGCCGCCAGTGTACAGGTTCGTTGAAATATGGCTGGTGCTATCATGCCTGTTGCAATTGTCATTCTTGAATGCTTTTATCAAGGATGGTACTTTTGTGTTGCAACTGAAGCAATGCTGCCAGACAGCACTTGCATGGAAAGCTTTCCAGGCACAGGAGTAGCACATGCATCTGATGTGATGCACATCCAAAGGGTCAAACCATGCATCCTCCCTCTGATGTGGCTGATGGGTTGTGGCTGTGCAGGGGCAAGTGGGCACATGCAGATCAGAAGGAGGTGGGTGAAATGCTTGCACAGGGCAAACCCCACTGCTATCGTTTCAGGGTGCCTTCAAACAAAATAATCACCATCACGGACAGCATTCGTGGCAAAGTCAGCTGGAACACAGACAGCCTGGGAGATTTTGTGGTGATGCGCAGCAACGGTCTGCCGGTCTACAATTTCTGTGTTGCTGTGGATGATGCCACAATGAAGATCAGCCATGTCATCAGAGCAGAGGAACACTTGCCCAACACCTTGCGTCAGGTCAGCTTGTCCTCTGTGCCTGCTTTATGTGACTGTCCGGACAGACTGTTACTGCATGTGTATTCACACATTTATGACTGCATGGGAGCAAGTCTCTCATTCAGTGGCACACATCAATTATGCATGGCAGACTATGCATGGCACATCTCTGGCAGATGAGCGACTGCCAGCCTGAGCTTTGCAGCATCAACTGTGTGGCTGGATATTGCCTCACAGCTGGCTTTTCATGGTGGCAGGTTCTGATATACAGAGCTCTAGGGTGGAAGCAGCCACAGTTCAGTCACGTGAGCCTGATCCTGGCCCCGGACAAGAGCAAGCTGAGCAAGCGGCATGGGGCCACCAGCCTGGGGGAATTCCGGCAGCAGGGCTACCTGCCTCAGGCTATGCTCAACTACCTCACCCTTCTTGGCTGGAATGATGGCTCTGAGCAGGAGGTCTTCACCCTGCAACAGCTGCAGGTCACCTCCTTGCCATCCCTTGCTTCCTCACTCCTGTTGATACACTTATGAATCAATTCATGTGCTATACATGCATGCGTGCATGCATGCTTTGCTTTCCAGCTGTCGTATGTCAAATTGACTCCCCGCTAGCTTGTCTTAGTCATGCATGCATGCTGGCTGGCTAGTAAAGACTGACTAATTGCTTTGTATGCTGACATGACAGTGATTGTTGCAGGAGAAGTTCAGCCTAGAGCGAGTCACCAAAAGTGGAGCTGTTTTTGACAAAACCAAGCTATCATGGATGAATGGGCAGCATCTACGAGCGTTGCCTGATGCAGAGCTGGCACCACAGCTGGCAGAGGTCTGGCAGCACTCTGGCTTGCTGCAGAAGCAGGACTCTCCGTTTGTACAGCTGGCAGTTGCTGTTCTCAAGCCCTCTCTAGAGCTACTTGCTGATGCTGACAGAGACTTACGACATATACTGTCGTACCCTCTCATGGGTACACTACAGCATGAAGCTGCAAGTGCTGTTCTGCAAGATGATTTCAAGCAGATTGTAGACACTGCTTTGGCAGCCTATGATAGCGGCGAGCTGAAGTCAGCCTTGGAAAGTGGTCCAGACGGGTACAAAACATGGTTGAAAGGCGTGGGCAAAGAGCAAAAGCGCAAGGGCAAGCATCTTTTTATGCCCATGCGCGTTGCTCTGACTGGCAGCCAACATGGACCTGAGGTCGGGGAGGTGCTCAGGCTGCTGTTGCTGGAGGACGGAGACATAAAAGATTCATCAGCATATGTGTCTTTGCAGCAAAGAATGCAACAATTACGTGACTGGCAGTCTAGGCAAACTGCTTCATGAACATAAGGGTTCTACTGCTTGGTCTTGCAGTCAAATAGTGCTGTCTGCACATTCATGAATACAGATTGCAGAGAATGAACAGCACAAATTAGCTGCATGTAAAACATAGCTAGACAAGTAACGTCATGTTTCTGGACACCACAAGCGCTTAATTAGTGTGACATTGTGAAGGTGCTACAGACTGAAGCAGAGACTGTTTGAGACTCTGTGCGTTTACTTCTTGAACATCATGTACAGATACAATCCCAGCGCCAGCAGAACACAGATCAATGTAATATCAATGCAGAAATTCCTCTTGGACCGCATCTGCATTTACATGTCATTGTGAGCCATCAGTGCATGAGTCGCTTATCTGTTGAGGTACGATGGTACTTTATAGCATGCGGAGTGAAAACGCATGTGGCTCATCATGCATTCAGAGCAGCGTGTATCCAAGCAGGCCTTGCTGCTTTACAAACACGCAACAAAAGACAGTAATTCCGATGCAGATGCAGCAAGGGCAAAAACATGCTTCAGGCCCAAAGCTTACCGACTCCACCAAGCCCTTAAGCTTCATGTTGTTTGTCTTCAGTTCCTTAGTCACGTTGTCCATCTGCAGCAGAAGTCGTAACTTACTTTTGAGTCATCTGGCAGACAGTTTTTAGGTGCAACATTATTGGCAGCACTGACTGTGTTAGCAGCTGTGTGTGCTGACCTTAGTATCAATGGTGTCAATCAAGACATCCTGGGTCTTCAGAGTTTCTCCCATGGCCTCACCAATGCCCTTGAGGGTGGACAGGCCCTTCTCAATGTTATCAAGATGGAGGTCTTGCTTCTTCTTGGCCACTTGCCAGTCCTGCAGGCTAGTACGGACTATATGCATCAAGTCTATTTCCAAAGGCGCAAATCAAGCATGTCACATCGCTTGCAGAGCTTTGAGGTTGTTGGACCAGGGTAGAGCAACAAAACATGACACTGCCTTGAAACTACAATCGCATGTGTCACGATGCATTTTGGCTCCTGACACTCAATGCGCCCAATTGCATGGCAACAATGTGCTCTAGTGCAAAAGTTTGCAGTCAGCACAGACGCATGTGTGACAGTGCGTGGCAGTAGGTGACATGCTGACACCCACAATTGCTAGCGCCTTGCTCTCAGCAGAATGCTGATAGTAGCCAGGGTTGTTGGTGACCCTAGCGTCAGGGCCTGACAGCTCTATCGTGGCTGTTGCGCCTGCTGGTATGCGCCCAGTACCCCCCAGCTGCACCATCAAACAGATCTGTGTAAGCGCCTGGAACATCAAAGCCTGCACAACTGATTGACACAGCAGTTGTGGGGATGCCTACTATTCTTGCATACAAGATACTGATTTGCCCCGGGAGCTGCACCCTGCAGTGAGGGTGACAGGCATTCAGCGCAACAAGCAGGCTCGTAAGTAGGCTCATTCACAAGACGTCAACCACACAGACTGTCCTGATGATGGTGTGACAAACTTGAGAGGGCCATGCTGGGATGCTTACCCTGCCAGGTTTCCGCGGTCCATGAACACCGTCGGGAATTTCTGCTATGCCATCCCGGACTTGCTTGACCTGCATGTGATAGACACTATTGCAGGCCTGTCATGCCAGGAAAGTTTAAATGCAGGTCTGACCTTAAGGTGCACACCTTAGCCATTCTGTCATCAATGACAGTCTTGGTGACATTTTTGCCTTTACGAATCAATTTCTCCAGTTTGGGCACATCAGTCTCCAGCAAAGCTGCCTTGCTTCGTCTGCACACATGCACATTTGGCCCCACATCAACACCAGTATGCAAGCAGACTGAGTGTGCAGCAAAAGGATGGGTTTGGTTCTGGTAGGCAGGCAGGCAAGCTTGTGCAAGCTCAGTGATTACCGCAGCTCTGCATTGAGTGCAGCTTTTGTGGCCCTGTTCTTCTCAGCAGCAATCTCATCTGCTTTCTGCAGAAGGTACAGTATTACACGTCAACTCTGTCCTGCGCCTGTATTAAGCCCAAACGTTGACAGACTCAGCTCACCAAGGTCAAACCGTTGATTCGTTCCACCAAATCGGTGTATTCGTCTGTGAATGGATCATTGGACTTCTCCGGCCTATCTGGTCTGTCGCCTGTAAACTTCTCATACCTGGAAGCAGCATTGAAGTTTGCTTAGTCTAGCAGTACAGGTGTTACAGTGTGGAGAACGACAGGGTCTGAGAACAGATTTACTTCTTGGCTATAACCTCTGTCCTACTGACTATATCAGCCAAACTCATCACTGTCTATCGGCTGTGTCCGAGGCCGTATACCTACGTCCAGACCCAGTTTGATATGACTGCTCAGAAGTCGGTGAGGGCAGACCCATCTCTTTGCAAGCCAGTCAACCTCATGCTGAATGGGCACTACAGCTGAACATCCAAGCAAGAGAGATCCCAACTACATAACCATGCGATCTCTCTTGCTTGTTGAAGCAGCCCTTCGGTCATGGAAATGCCCTAGGGCGCAACACAGTCTCGATATGTGCAGACAGGGTATCGGGCATTATATTACGAACCCACTCGAGTTCCAGACGCCTCACTGCTGGGAAGCTTCCAGCTGATATTTCAAGACGTTGTGTCCATGGATCTTGACATGCTAGCTTCAGACAGATCCTAATGAGGCTGATCAGTCGTTGTCTACAAGTGTAAAATGAGTGGGTGCACAAGAGATGTTTTCACCTGCAGTACTGAAGTGGGATGCGGATGGATGTCCCCGCTGTTTCTGTGATTGCCCAGCAATCCATCAACATGTCACACCGTTGACGGGTTGTCCAGATGATACTGGCAAGTACTTCTGGGGTTAAGTCAACTGGGAGCATCAACACGTTGTGAAGTCTATGTAACAAGAATGACCTCAGGAGATGTCTGTGGCATCAGGTTGTGTGCCTGCGTGCATTCTGCTCATGCTCACATAAATGATTCCATCGTATATATCAATGTGTTGTGTTCAATGAGTTGTCGGGTACTGTACGCTCATTGTTTGTCTTTGTATGCAGTTGTGCACAGAGGGGCACCCCCGGGGGTTGCGGACTACTGCTCATTGACAGCAGCCACAGTAACATCCAACGATGATCTTGAGTCATGGCATTCAGCAACGGTCTGTACCGGCAGGTGCGTCAGCAGCAGCAACAACACCATCGAGCAGCAAGAATGGTCAGCAACAATCAACAAGAACATTAGCTTTCGGCCATGATGCATCGATTACAAAGAAAAGTCTGTTCCCACACAGTCATCCTGCAACCTTTTCCACAATCAGCAAAACAATCAACAGAACCCGTACGCGACAGATGCAAACAGGCAAGCCAGCTGCTGCCCTGTGACTGCCTGATGTCATCAACGTCTCAGGTTGGATATGTTATGAAGTGGCTTGCTGCCTGGCGGTGGCCTCTTGAGACCAGCTGCTCGCACTCCATTCTTAGCTGACATCCGTGATGACTGACCGCAACCAGAAGCTTTGCCAGCACAAGATCTTTGCACTGCTTGCTTTTTGACAACATGGATGCTGTTGCTGGTGCAGCAAGTGACTTGAGATGACACCGTCTTGTTTGAATTCGCACCTGTGTCGCAGTACTTGCTGAACTGTGGGAGATTAGTGACTGTCTTGTCAGTGTCCTTCTCTACAGTTGCTACAACGTTTGTTGATGAAGGGCCAGTTCTGCGGTCGTAGACCCTCTCTGAAGGATTTGTAAACATGTCTGGACTACCAGGAGACACTCCCAATGCTTTCCCAATGTCCAGTAGATCCAGCGCTGCTTCATACAACCTGACAGCGCGGTGAGCATTCTCTAACGCAATGTCTACAACTGGTGACATCACGATCACTCCTACAGACTCTGCGCCGGTCGCCAAGAAACAACGGTGCTTGTCTGTACGAGTGCAGCGTTGCGTCGTACAGTACGCTCAAATGTAACGCACAGAATGAACAGTGTAAACACACACTCACACTGTGGGCTCCTGGGAAGCTCAAAGGCACCACGTAGTGCATTTGCCTAATCACGGTGTTCCCCAAGTAGTCAATTAACCCCAGCAGCTGTCACAGATTGTCAGATCAGCGGATTCAACGTGTGCACTTCGTCGCCGTCACAAGTTAAATCTCAGTTTTTTGCTGCTTGTAAGCTGCACGCGCTGAGTGATGCGACGATCTGCATCTGGTCAAATCGTTCGTATGTCCAATCAGAAAGCTGTCAGCAGTGCTTTGGGCGACTGGTGTGGGCAGCTATGTTGTTGCCAGCAACTAAGACAGAATAGCAGCTTAGGGCAAGCCCTGAGGAGGCAACGTCAGCAGACTCAAGAACCAGGTTTGTTATGAAGCACGTGCCCAGAAAGTGCAGAGTTTCTGTGGACATCATAATCACCTGCCTATACGTGTCTTAACAGGTCCATCACACCAGCAACAGTCACCACTGAGGCAACAGAGCCACCAAGCTGTAGAAAGCAAGGATCGCCAAGCAACTAGGCCACCGTACCCTCACATAAAGTTCTTTAGTCAACCAGTTGCAGCAAAGCGTCCCCGCAAGCCAGTGCACTGGGTGAAACCAGGAGAGGTTCAGGCATCACCACCAGATCAACCCAAACAAGTTAATGGAGCAGGAAGGCAAGCTGCTGCTGTGCATGATCCTTGGCTACTTGGCGAAGAACCAACACACAGGCAGCCAGGTACCCCACGAAAACGCCTCTCATGGGCTCAACCCCCTCCCCCAAGCAATGCCGTCAACAGCAAAACACCAATACAAGCAAAATGGCAACCCAGACCTCAGGCTAGCAGACCTCCAAATGGAAGTCAGCTGTCTACAGCACAGTCTAGAAATGATGACATGCGGCCAGGCCATGCAAACATGCAGCCATGGAGGAATCAACCTCCAGCTCAGTCCCACCAGAGTGGCCAAATATCACCAGAGGTGGCAGCTGAGCGAGCCCGTAGGCAGGCACAAGCTGTGCCTGCCTCAAGGGAGCAGTACCTGCGCAACCAAGCACAGATGCAGAGACAGATTGCATTGCATGAGCTCAAGAAGAGGATGCAACAACAGGAGCAGGCCCAAGGAGTTACAATTGCATCGCCTTACACAGGACTGGGTGCAGACTTGAAGCGCAAGCCAGCCCCAGTTCCCCAGGCTGTGCCACAGCCTCCTGCAGAAGTGGTCATACCTCCTGATGTCACAGTGCGACAGCTTGCGCAGTTGCTAGGTGGGTTTGCCTGCAGCACCTGGTTCTCCAGCTTCACCTTCTCCCCAACCTGTAGGGTATGTCGTGGACTGTGGTGTCATGTCTCTGCCATCACCGACTGCCTTGGGTTGCAGGTCTGGAAACTACACAAGAGCTTGAGAGGGTGCTGGCAGATGTTGGCGACCCCCCTAGCTCTCTTGAAGACAGGTGAGCTGGTGTACCCTTTCCTTCCCTGCAAGTGCTCTGCTCCTCTAGCTGCTTCTAATGCGCCAACAGCCTTTTTGCAATAGGTTTCAGGGTACTTAACTTGGGCGAGCCATGTACTGCCCCCTGCTGCCAGCAATTGTTACCCGGGTTCATTCACACATGGCAGGCTGCCTATTGCCAGCATTGATGTGCACCTGCAGGCTGCCAATGGATAGTGCAGAGCTTGCAGTCATGGAGTTTGGGCGTGTGGCTGTCATTTCTAAGGAAGCTCAGGGTGCGCCTTGCATACCATGAACAGTCTGCTGACCACTCTCATTGCAGTCTTTTGCAAGTTGCGGTACCTGGCAAGACTTCCTGCCAGCTTGAACTTGCATCCCTTGTGAGTATAAGGTTTTGTGTATGCAGAGGTGGATGCAGATGCTCAGCCCAGGCCAGCTGTGGTGACAGTCATGGGGCATGTGGACCACGGCAAGGTTTGTTCTCACCCCTCACCATGGCTGTTGCATGTTGTCATCCAGTTGTCTCGATCTTGAAGCATCATCAATCATCTGTGCCTTCACTGTTTCAGTCAAGCATGTGTGTGAAAGGCTGAACTCAACACAAGCTGTGAGGATGGAACATTGCATGGACTGAGGTGTGTATGCGGTTTGTGTGGTGCAGACATCTTTGCTCGATGCCCTGCGCAAGACATCAGTGGCTGCTGGTGAAGCAGGCGGCATCACACAGGTAGCACCCCTGTGCACATCTAATTGCAAAAGGCTTTGTGATATATTCAGTTGTGTCACCCCTGCTGTGACCTGTTTCAGACTGCTTGATTATGCTTCAAACGCCCAAACGTGTTCTTTGTGTGAATGTCATGTATCATACATGTTGGCGTGAATCATTATGGCTTGTGCTGGCGTGCAGCATATTGGTGCTTTTGAGGTGAAAATGCCGGACAGTCAGCAATCGCTCACTTTTTTGGACACCCCAGGTCATGCTGCTTTCAGCGCCATGAGGGCCCGGGGTGCTGCCATCACTGATCTGGTAACTCCTCTCCCTGATCACTCACACGGCCTGTATGCAAAGCCACAGTTGGACTTGAGACAGAGCCAAATCAAGCCTGGCTTATTGAGCAAGTGTGATGACATGGCGCTGATCTCTGCTGGAACAGTGTTGTATACCTGTGGTGTGCATTGCATCGCAGAATGACAGGTGTGCAATGCTTGAAAGCAATGAAGTGATGTCAGAGTCCGACAGCATGTGATGTTGGCCACGTAATACATTGCAGGTGGTACTGGTGGCAGCAGCAGATGATGGCGTGATGCCTCAGACTCGTGAAGCTATGGCTCATTGCAAGGCAGCTGGCTGCCCCATTGTTGTGGCACTCACCAAGTGTGATGTCCCCATGGTGAGCACCATTGCTGCAAAGCTTTGTTCTAATGGGATCACTGCAGGCTGCTCCTAGATTTGCTCGTCCTGATAGACCACTGATGGAGACACAGTCCGCAGATACTGTACCCTCTGCCTTTAGGCACAGCATCATATATGCTTGGTAGCGTCATCTGGCGTCATGTGCTTGGTACATGAATAAGCAGATGTGCAACATGTACTCAGCCTGCTACACTGTGGTGTCACTGCTGCATTCGCTCACATCACAGCCACTCAAGCTATGTTTGCATTTGTTGCAGTCACCCTCAATGCTGCACAGCCTGTCACTGGCCAGACCTGTGTGAGTGAATCAGAATTGTCCCGGCATATCATATTGTTGTACAACTGGTTGCAGGCTCAGCCTGGTCGAGTGAGGCAGCAGCTGATAGCAGAGGGGCTTGAGCTGGAGGAAGTCGGCGGCTCCATCCAGGTGGTGGAGACTGCTGCCCCCAAGGGCAAAGGCCTCCTGGACCTGGAAGAGGCTCTCATGCTGCAGGTTGTGTTCACCTCATTGCTATTGACTGAGTAACGTATCACCTCACTACCTGCTATTGCATGCTCCATTCCTTCTGATTTTGTTGGTTAAACCTTATCAAAAGTGTGTACACACTGCATAGTGTCAAACATGACAAGATCTCCACATTGACAGGCTTGTGGGCTCACAGTGTATGTACCATTCTCTGTGCAGGGCCAAGAGCCTGCTGGTCCATAGCTTGTCCAGACCTTGTTTGCAGCAACAAACCATAAGTGAGTCTAAATGGAGGGGGTGAATGCAGGCGGAAGGATTGGAGCTGAAGGCGAGCCCCAGCCGGCCTGCAGAGGCAGTGGTGGTGGAAGCCAAGCTGGACAAGGGGCAGGGCCCGGTGGCCACCGCCATTGTCAAGAAGGGCAGCCTGGAGGTGGGCCAGTATGTGGTGGTGGGCAGCCAGTGGGGCAAGGTGCGCAGCCTGCGCAGTGCAGGTGGGGCCAACATGAAGAAGGCCATGCCTGGGCAGCCGGTGGAGATTGCCGGCCTGAAGGGTGTCCCCCAAGCTGGTGACCACCTACAAGTCCTGCCTACGTAAGTCACACAACTCGTTCCTTCATTCCACACATGGTCATTGCAGCTTGCTGAGCTGCAAAGCTGTTTGCATTGTTCTGGTGTGCACAGGAGAGGATAGGGCTCCTGCAATCATGATCCGCTGAGCAGCTTTGACACAGCTGGCTCAATGTCTGCATCCAGCATAGCATATAGTCATCCAATGCAAGAGCCCTGTTTGCCTTGTCGACAGTCCAACATAGCATGCATGCAAAATCAAAGTGCAGCTTTTACCAGCTGGACAGGTCCTGCTGGCAGCTGCAGCAGCATGAGGACCAAAACAGATTATAACAGATGTCATTGCTTGCAGTGAGGAGCGAGCGAAGCGTGTGAGCGATGCTCGTAACGAGAGAGCTGACAAGTGGCGGCAGGAGCGTGAGAAGCAGGTGGTCATGCAGCAGCTGCAACAGCAGCAGGATCGTGCTGATGCAGAGGCGGCTGCTGCAGCTGATGGCAATGAAGCAGCAGCAGACCAGCGGCCCTCCTCGCTTGATGCTCTTCCTGAAGAGCGTAATTTGGTTATTATCATCAAGGCAGATGTGCAGGTACGGCTCCTTGCTGCATTGATAGCTTGCTGCTTCAAGGTCAATTATCGACTCTTGCCACTGCAGAGGTGTCCTGAATATTTGTGACATGTGTGCACTCTGATGTTGACACCACCGTATGCAATTTGACGTCAAGCAAAACCGCTGATACGCTGATTGATTGATGTTGTGTCCATTGTCTCATTTTCCAATTGATGACTGATGACGCCATGAAGCAGCTGGCTTCTTAGAAAGCTGCTTGAGGTGCAAGGCTTGGTGGTGGCATGCAGGGTTCTGTTGAAGCAGTACGGGAGTCTGTACTGGCTCTGGCAGACAGTGAGGTGGGGGTGAAGGTGGTGTCTGAGGGAGTGGGCCCAGTGACCACTGCTGACATTGACACAGCCCGGGCTAGTGGTGCCTGCATCATGGCCTTCAATGTCAAGTTTGCCAATGCTGCTGTGGAGGGGGTTGCCAAGGTGCAGGCTGTCCAAGTAGTCCACCACAGAGTCATATATCGAATGCTGGAAGAGGTAAGCTTGTGACCATTGTTGTTCGGCAGAATTTGCTTGTGATGTGGGGATGAGTAGCCAGGTTATGATTTGCAGATGTTCAGCCTGTCATGTATATGGTCAGTGAAAGTACAGGCTGCTGAGCATTCACCAAAGTCTGCATAGCCAAACCCCAGTGTGCAGTATGTCAGTACGTCAGCAGGTGTTGAAGTGCAGGTAAACCACATGATGGCTGAAAGGGCCCCCATGGTCAAGGAAGAGAAGATAGTTGGGCAGGCCAATGTCCTGCAAGTCTTTGATGTCAAGTCAAAACAGGCAGCTGCAGTAGCAGGTTGCCGAGTAAGTGAGGGCAGTGTACAAAGTGGGTTGCAGTGGCGTGTGATGCGAGGTGGCAAGTCAGTGCACCAGGGCGCATGCAACTCCATGAAGCGCCACAAGCTGCAGGTTCACCAGGTTGGCAAGGGCACAGAGTGTGGCATCATGCTCACAGACTTTGCTGATTTCCATTTGGGAGATACCCTACAGTGTATTTCTGTTGAAATGGTGCCATCCAAGCAAAGGGCTAATTTTTGAACTGCATAGGCATGTACCTCAGTATGATCTGATTGTCAGGCAGCATATGTACTCATCATGCTGTCTCCCCTTTTCTGTGTGTCCGTATCAGCTAGATAGCGCCACCGGCGTCACAATACACAGCATTGATTGCTAGCATGTATAAAATTTGCTGTTGAAGATTGCTCGTACCACCCCATGTTTGATCCTATGTGCTAGACACTTCCCCCGCACAGTCTCACCATTAAGCTATAAGCCAGCCAATCATCATGTTATGCACTCAATCGGCACAGTAATCCCCTGTAGGAATGTGAACCTCTGGCACCTTCAGACATGTCTGGCATAACCTGTACTCAGCACTGTAAGGCTGAAAGAGAAACAATCACAGGTGTGTGTCAGCCCAGCTAGGCTGATTAAGTGGGCTCAATCAAGAGTCATGGTAGACGTGTAACAAGTCAAGGCAGTCTGACACAAAACGAAAACGCAAGGCCCTCAGTCCTCTTAAATAGCAAAGCCACGCATGGTGTTTATGTCCAGTGTGAAAAGACTGGCACAAGGTGCTCTCAATGGCTGAATGGTAAAACATTCACCAATCATGTGCATCGCATTTACAAGCAGTTGCTCACCTTTGCTGCCCCATGTAGATGACCAGCACCTGAATCAGATCCATGAAAGGCGAGCCCCAGCCACTGGTCAAGCCATGACAAACAAGCCTCAACTGCAAAAAGCACTGCATGCACCTATCAGAAACAGGCAAACCACAATACCGTCTAGATGATCTGATGGTCCTGATCCATTGTTCATAAGTGCATGTCACCACACCTTCAACAGGCGCAGCAAGAGGACAATGTAGGCCATGGTGTGTAGAGCACTGTAAATGGCTGTCCAAGCCCTTCACAGCCAAACTGACAACCCTCAATGATAGGCACATCATCTTACGCTCTAGAGACCTCATAACCTACAGTGTGCAAGGCATCAGCAACAGCAGACGCCTGTTCTGAGCATGATGCTGAAAAACATCAACCATGTCGTCTTGCAAGACTATGTGAACAGGTGAGTCAGACTGTGCAGCAAGCTTGTTCCAAAAGTTCAAACATTAATGCTTGAATGTAATGTTCCCATCCAAAAAATTGCAAAGGCTTCAGACCCAGCTCAGCAAACAAGATGGCAACAAACGTAGACCGCCTCACACCACAGATGATCTGCAAATACTTCTGATACACCTTCAAAAGTTGCAAGCCAGAACGAGCCCGATTGGCAGCAGCTGCAGCCGGACTGCTGCCAACTCCACTGTGCATCCCCTTCCAAACCTCACACCTAAACATGTAAAACAACTCTCTCTCTCTCTCACCCAGGATGTATTGCACGAACGAGTTTCAAGTGTGCATGCGGTGGATTACGTAGAGATAGCTTGCGGACTTACACTTGGTCAACGCTGGCAAATTTGCCGCAAAAATGCCTGACACTCCCCTGCAGTTATTGAGCAAGTGCACCGCTGCAGCTGAGGGTCAGTCGCAAAGCTGTCTCGAAACCTTGTTGTGAGATCACGAAATATATAACTGCAACAGTCTTTTAGCTTGTGAAGATCGTCTGTGTGGCCAGCCCTGCATATGAGAGCTTTTGGGGCGCTACGAGGCTTTCCATTTTTCGGCAAAAATAGCTTCAGACGCCAGCAGCAACGTCAACAAGGCAACAAAGCTTCTCAGGCTGGAGGGCAACCCCTGTCAAATGGTTCAAGCACACAGGTGCGTTCTGGGCAAAGAGCATCTGAAGAGTTGCTGACGAACATACACGTCTGTATCAACCTGGCAGGAAACCAAAATTGCAGATAGTTCTCACAGATGTGCAAATATTGTATCCTGCCTAGCTCTTCCACGGCCACGCCAGGATGCACAAGCCATGTCCTGCCATACTATGCAATGCCTGCCATCAAAAGCTGTGTTGACGCTGCAGTCCTGGCTGACACATCCTGTCATGAAAGCAGCTTACACTTCTGGTAGCCTTTCCCTGGCTGGGGATCTGATTGCTCAATTGTACTCCAAGAGAGGCAACCATGTGGTCTGTCCTCTGCTCATTTTGCATTTTTGCACTGTTTGCTGGTGACGTGCTGAGTTTCGCATCCACAAGCCCATATCATGTTTGTATTCACACAATCATCAAGCATCCTGCAGGGTTCTGAATCAATAGCGTGGGACAGGTCTGCTCGCATGGGCACTTTTGGGTTGTTCTTCTATGGGCCTTACCAACATTGGTGGTACGGCCTGCTTAATCAACGTTGGCCCTTCAAAAGCACATCCCACTTTCTCACCAAGGTTTGGTCTGGACTGCCGTCACATGATTGGCTTTAAAAACTCCCTGTGACCCTGAGCACCTGGCATCTTGCTAGACTTGATCTCCAAGGATTGCTTGGGTTGCATTCAGGTGACTTTGAATCAGCTGGCTCTTGGACCTATTGTGACTACAGTAGTCTTCACATGGAATCTTCTGTTACAACAACGAGCTTCGGAAGTCCCGGATAAATTGAAGAGAGACCTTGTGCCAACCATGGTCAATGGTGAGCCTATACTCTTGCTGGCCAAGCTGTGCTTCAGTAGATGCGTAAGGTCCCATATAGTATACAATCATGCTTCTCACAATCTGCAGGCTGGAAGTTCTGGGTGCCAGCAGCATCAATCAATTTTTGGGTTGTGCCCCTACAATCCCAAGTTCTGTACATGTCTGTTTGTGGTCTGCTCTGGACAGCATATCTTTCTTACTCCTCTAACAGCAGACCTCAGCTGTTAAAGACATGATGCGTGGCACTGTCAACCTCAAGATGTCAGTGTCAGCAGTGATTTGCTATATGACTAAGGCATCAGCCAATGTTGTAAATTAACGAAGTCCACAACACCACTTTGTGCTGACAATACTTCCTGTAGATCTACACCAGATGATGCCAATGTGAATAGAGCCACCAGAACTGTTCCATTCCAAGCTCCATGTATTAGGATTGGTGTAAGCAGATTTCTGGAGCGTACATAGCTGAAGCCTAGGAGCGTGCCCAAGGCAGCCAGCTGTGGCAGATCCCTGGCTGATGCATGTGCTGCACCAAAGCCAAGAGAGCTTATAAGCACTGCTAGCCATGTGGGCATGAATTTTGTCAGCGTAGTTAGCAAAAACCCTCTGAAAACTGTCTCTTCCAGCAGAGGAGCCAAGATGGCTGTCACAGAAAATAGGCTTGCGAATGTGCCCAAATCTACGTTGAGCATTTGTGCCACCCCATCCACTGTTCCTCTCTTGTCTGTGACCAGGTCCTGCGGGCATAAGTGCATCTGTACTAGCCAAATACAGAGGCGTGTACAATCTTGAATGCAGTACCTGTGATTTATGCACAGCAGTCATTAATGCATCAGAACCAAAATACCATCCAACAATCTACAATGGGAGATCCAACATTTCAGCAAAGCTACACTACCTCATAGCCAACTGCTGACACTAGAGTTGCACAGGCTCCCACTACCACTGGAGCTGCTACTATCCCCAGGATGCCCCAAAACAGCCACCCATTGGGCTTGTTTAAGGGTGCCCTGCATGATGCCAGGTCTGGCTTTGAAGACACCAGAGCGTATGTAGCGTGCACAACAGCAACATACATATAAGTTTGGACACATGGCTCTGTGTTATGCAATTACATGTCTGCCAAAGCCCTGGCTGTCAACAGCCATGGCGATGCACCTATTCCTGTGCATGATGCATAAGGCATCTAAGCAAACCAGGCCCTAGACTGATAGCATGCAAAGCTCAAACCCAAATGAGCTGAAGTCTAATAGGATGACACTTTGTGCAACAATTGTGCAATCAGACTAATGCATTGCTGTAGTGCACAATTACAATTGCATCCTTGCGCAAAACAAGTGCCACAGGGTCCAGCATGATAGAACACCTGCATGCACGATGTCTCAAACTGGCCCAGCCTGTCAGTTCTCCCATGCTGATCACAAACTGTGTTAGGCTCAACAATGGCTTGTGGTTTATCAGAGCACCATGTGTGGTGTGTGCATGCTTTTGGTAATCATATGCTTATTGTACTGGCCCACATTTAGCATTGAATGCTTGAACTGACAGTACCTGAAGTCTAGCTTAAAAATTTCATCTTCTAGAGGACCTGCTCTGGACACAGCTGCATTTATGACTGCAATCCCCACTATTGTTTCTATCACCTGCATCGCTTTCTTCAGGTCATTGGCACAGCATACATAGTGTAATGCCAATGGTGTATACAACAGTAGAGGTGCTGCCTGTGGGGTCTGAGTGCAGCAAAGGTGTTAGGGTACCTGGTTCACCAAGGCATAGAATGACTTGTCTGAAGATGTCAATGACTTGAAGTCCTGCAGTAGGCAGCACACTTGCATGGCAACTTTTGCTTCAAGCATCAGTAGAGTCAAGAAGAAAGGTATCGAACCTTAACTCCTGCAGCAAAGCCAATGATTGGGACCAAGACAATGCCTACTGCAACAAAGCTTATAGCCCAACTGAAAAGGCCTATAGCAAGCTCCTTTCGGCCCCATGGCACCTGCGTGAATGGCAAACTTTCGATCAGCACGTGCACAGTACAGCTTTTGCTGAAGTATCAGAGACACCACACCTGCCAAGCCTGGTTGTAGGCAGCCCAGTTTAGCAGACCCCACTTTGGTTCAGGAGCAGGAATTTCTGGCTCCTTCTGCTTTGATTTAAGGAAGCCCGGCAATGACCACTTCCTATCTTTCTGTTGTATCTCTTGCTCTGCTCGTATGCATTTGCAGGTGAGTATCTTGCTTATACAGTCCTGGGTCAGGTACCAACAGTGTCAAGAACTCACCTTTTGCTGCAGAGACTAGACGGCTTGAATGGCTCTTTCCGGGCAGCCTAAAAATACAGCAGTGTTGGCGGGTCCTGGTTCGCAACTGTAACAGCAAGCTCGCACGTACCTAGACTTGAGTGGCAAGGCAGGTCTGAATGCAGCTCGGGTCCTGTTGCCACGCAGATCTTCTGCTAAGTGGGGTGCTGCATGACGCCGCCATGTACGAGAGCTGCTCACTGCCGAGTTGCATGAACATGCTGAACGCATGGTCAAACTTTGTGGAGAATCTGCTGATTGACAGCTGTGCAGCTCTTGCCACAACGATCAATGGCTGTCGCGCATTTGCTAAAACTCAGTCACGCAGAGGCATCGATGATGCAGCGCTATGACTGGGCCGATGAAGTGCAGTATCGCTGACCTCGGAAACCTGCGAATGATTTCAAAGTCCCGTTCAAGCATGTCGGGGAAGAAGCCTGGGGACTGGGTCCCCTAAAGGATCAGCAGATACATGCTTGACACCATCGGCTTCTAGCGCATGACAGATTCTCCTACCTGCCAAACAAGATTGCTGCCAGGAGCCTTATTCAAGGCGCCACTTGTGTCATGCACACTCAAGCATGTTGAAGTGAGTTGCTGTCTTCAAATTTGCAAATTCGACATCTTCTGCATGATAGCCCAATGCGTTGACACATCCTGTAGCCTAGACTGCCAATGCCGGTTTCAGTACAGGCGGCGCTCTCATCATCAGAGGTGATAAATCAGACTGACAAACATTGGTGGCTCACGACAGCATCATCAGTGTGTTGATGGTCACCACACTGATTTATGTTTTTTGTCTGCTTTTGTACACTTCAGTTACATATTGCAATGATGGCATTACCCTTGATGCTGACAACAATTCAAATGAAGGTGAGGTGCCCCGACCAGCAGCAGCCACCTGTTGTGTCAGAAGACGCGCCCAGCATAAATGCTGTGTGGGTAGTTTGCTTGAAGCTCAGGCCACTGCACAAATATGGCATCTGCCAAGCGACTACTGTATAGCAGCCAGCCTGATAGTGACAGCTTTGCTACCCTGGCTATACTCTCTACATATACCACCTTGCAGTTGCGGCCAAGCAACCTGCAAAGACACTGGACATGTGACATTTGCTTGAAACTTTATACCAGACAAACAAACGCAGCTGCATAGACATGAACATGGAAGGTGAGCATACTACCTGAGCAAAAAGGCAGCCAAACAGATTGGAATGCATGTCCCTGGACCATTCACAAGCACCTGTGCCACCACATGCATCTCAAGTCACCTGTGAAGCATTCACAGTCAGCCAGACAGTGTTCTGTGAAGGCTTTTGGTGACACGATTTGCATGATTCCATTATGTCAATCAACTCATCAGATATATAAACTGACACATGGCTCAGAGTCGGCCAGAGCGCATCACTTCGGGGGAAATTTTGGCATACCAGGCCAGGCGCTTCCTCCCACACCACCCCAACAGCAGCATAGCTTGCCTTGAGTGTTGACCAGACAGACGTGAGGTATGACTGCCCAACCTCTCGACTGCGTGGTAAGCTGCGCACTGACCAGCTTGCATTGCTGCTTTCCTGGCGGATGATCTTTGCACATGATTCAAGAATTCTGTTGTTCCTTATACAGCTGTTCTACTAAAGTGACTTGACCACCAGACAAGCGTGACCTATAGGCTTACTGTTATGTGTGTGCTCAAGCTTTGTTCAGCTGCTGCTGCTTTAGCAGGCCCCAATGAATCCGTCTGTCCCACGAGGTAGCAACGTGGCTTGTATCTTTCTTTGTCTAGTCTTCCTGCCAAAGCAAGCATCTCTGCTGTATGACCACCTGGTGTCACAAACGCCGTTGATCAGTTCACAACCAGTCAACCCGATTCTTGCGGCGAGCAAGGTCGGGTGCGGTCTTCTGTGAGACTATGGGAATGCAGCATGTGTACCAGAACCGAGCACCAGCATCAATTTGATCTTAGGCACGCCAAGCATGCTGTTGCACAAGGTGCTGTTGCATGAGGTGCTCAGTGACACAGGTGCAAGACACGGACTACAGATTTACGCTCGGGAATAGACAGAGTCTATCTCAACAGGCGTAGTCACGCACATTCTGCACAAAGTTGCGATTGCGGGAGTTGTCTAAACCGGAAGCTGTGCAGGCAGTGAATCTGGGCAGGAAGTTGTTGCAAATTTGAGAGGGGCTCCGGAACCAGAGCTGAGATTTGCTCCGCTAGGCACCTGCAAGCATTTGCAAATTCGGTCGCGACAACGGTGAACCAATGCCATTCACGCTATATGTGCACAAGACAGGCCATGTAGAGTGACGCCACCGTCACGGCGGGGTTGGGGCCTGCTAGCTGATTAAAATTGTGCATCGTTACTTCGTGCACGTCTCACTCTTGGTGCACAGGAGCATGAAACGTCTCGCCGACGCTGATCTGGTATCGTCAGCCAAAAGACAGGCCACTCAGGTCCGAACTTTCATCGCCCTCTCGTATAGCTCGGCATAGCAAACACTGAAAGCCTGCTTGTGCCGCTAGCAGGCTAGTCTAAGTCTGGATCAACGAATAGGTGTGCCAACAGGATGGCGGCAGTGTCCTAAATACACTGTCATACCAGACATCAACATCATTGCCTGTAAGGTAACAACTTCTCTGCTATAAGCCCTTACACGTGCAAGGGCTGATGCAGGCTCAACTCTTGCAGGTCCCTTTCAGTGCTAGCTGGTCGAGGGAGATTATTAGCGATCAGGACAAGTTCACTCCAGAAATGCTGCTGGACGAGCTACAGGAGCAAAATATTACTGTGAGCTTGCAACACATCCTCACACAACTAGACAGACTTAATCAAGTTTGTTATTCACAGATGATATCCCTTGTTGGCAACTACCCAGCGGTGCATCCTGCAGGTTGGTATGGTGATAGACTTGACAAACTCTAGCAAATATTACAGCTTTGATGAAAGTGCTGGAACATCAGAGTTTCAGTATCCTGGCAATGATTCACCAAGCATATTCTATCGCAAGGTAAAACTTATTGGTCTTGATGGCCAGAAAGCATCACAGCTCACACACATCTGTGGTACCTATACTTCTAAGCTTGCTGCATATCATTGCAGATCCGTTGTAAGGGGCATGGTCAAGCCCCACAACCAGATGCTGTGAACGACTTCTGCTGGAGCATATGTGCCTTCAATAACATGCAACAGCAAAGCTCAGAGCAGACATGGACCATTGTCCATTGCACCCATGGCTTCAATCGCACAGGTCCTACATGTATGCACAATGGCATGCAGTGAATGCATTTGCCATTTCTGAGAGTTAAATATGCAGATCCTCCAATTTGCCTATGCTCACAAGGTCAACAAAGGTGCTGGACGATTAGCAATGCTCACATCACTACCTAATGACTGTGCGTGATGATACACAGCACTTAGACTTTGGGTTTTAGCTGCAGGCTACATGATTGCAAATGCCTTGGTCAGGTTGCAAGGCAGAACAGCAATGGGTGCAGTGAAGGTCTTTGCTGAATGTCGGCCCCCAGGCATATATAAAAGGCACTACATTGAAGAAATTTTCAGATACAATCATGAGCTGCTGTAAGCCTCTTTACTTGTGTGGCCTAGTTGGTTGTTTTTGCTAAGAGATGGAATTGACCAGCATAGGCAAAAGTCTTGTTGCAATAGTTGTGCACTTGCAGGAATAACTGAGATAATGTGTGGGTGTGTTGACCAGGCCCTCAAAGTTCCCATGGCCTGTGTTGCCAGCATGGAAGGAGACTGATGATGATGATGACCTTGCTAATGCTACTACCACCTTGACAGGTATAGTGTTGACAATTACCTCTCATTGCCTTTCATGAAAACTCCTGTGTGACTGCAGTTTGACAAGATAGGCTCTGTTGTAGATTTTGTTGAATGTAATTTCCTAGCCGAACAGGCCATGTTGACTGTCATTTCTTCAGCCGACCAAGCAATGTAGGACACTCCAGACACTCTCAAAGCTGGTAGCCATGCATCAACTTTGAGCGCAATTGAGTGCATTGTTGTAGATCTGCTTTTGCACAATGTCATTCTAGCATCATGCCTGGTGACTGACACATGCACATCTCGTTCTTGATGCCTTTGTTTGAAGTTAAAGTTGCACATGATTAGGTGTGGCCAATCAGTTGAGGATGCAGCATGATGATGAGATTGGGGAGGAGGTGAGTCAAGAGGAGGCAGAGGCGGTGCAAAGGGAGGTAATGCATGCCATCATGGGGTCTCCGACCATTGAGCCGCGCTTCCCAGGCAGCCAACCAGTTAGCTTGGCAGCCTCCAATGTGCACCTGCTCAGCAAGCACCGCTATTACGTGACTTGGAAGGCAGATGGTACACGCTACATGCTGTACATTGGCATTTTGGGCACCTACCTCATTGACCGAAGCTTCAAGGTGCGGCGGGTGCAAATGCGCTGGCCCACCGCCAACCCAAAGTTGACCACAAAATATGACCCAAACACACCTCACAACGGCACCTTGCTGGATGGGGAAATGGTGGTGGATGTGGATAAAGCCTCCGGCAAGCAGACAAGGCGGTACTTGGCATATGACATCATGCAATTGCATGGCGACCCTCTCCGCTTATGTGACTTCAAGGTACAGGAGTCACACAGTGCATTTTGCAAGTGCTTTAGACTAGTAGCCACAGCGCTTTGTGACACGTTCGTTAAAAACCTCATTGTTCTAAAGGATGCGTGCAATTGCTTGCCATGTGTGCATCACAAGCAATGTCATTATGTCCGTTGAATGCATTGCATCAAACATGTCTTGGTGATCTTTGGTAAGCAGCAGATTGAAACTATTTGTAGGAGCGATGGTTTCTCATAGAGGAGAAGGTGGTCAAGCCACGCAACCTAGAGCGGGATGCTATCCTGAAAGACCTTGCTCCCACTCCCCATCAACGTCGCTTCCACAATCACTATCTATATCAGCAAGAGCTCTTTAGCATGCGAAGGAAGGAGTTTTGGCCCTTGGATACAGCTGAGGTGCTCATGAGCGACTTCATCCCTCAAAAGGTGTGTCATGAGGCAGACGGCCTTATATTGCAACCTTGGGTCGGGGAGAGGAGTCGATATATACCAAACACATGTGAGGAGGTTTTGAAGTGGAAGTTTGCCCATCTCAATTCAGTGGACTTTCGTTTCAACCTCAGCAGTGGGGTTAGTACTCATTCAGGTACAAACAGGTGGTTCTCAGTGACCACTTGCCACCTTCAACAACATGCTGGGTGAGCATATCTTGATGTTCAGCTTGACATGCAAGCTTGCATGAATCCCATCAAGATTGTTCTATGATCCTCTTGAGTAAAAGGTGTCATGCTTCACCATGGTCAGCGGCAGCACGGAATGTGTGTTGTCTCACCGTACAATAGCTTGTTTTGCTATTGCTTGTCATCCTAAATGATTTTTCATCACTTGTAGGGGCAGGCTTGTTGTTGATGACCAAGACAGGCGAGGTAGCAATACCAGGTGATTGAGCACGCCATAATGCATGCCAATGTTTGGTGCAAATTGCATTTGAGAATGGGTGAGCAATGTGCAATCACGCACCATGTCGGCGTCTTACACGATTGGTTGCAGCCTCTCTGTAACTTTCAGTCTTTAGCATCTTACCATCCAAAGTCATAGGGTACTTAATTTGGCAAGATGAGTGATAGTCAGAACCAAGCATGGAAAATTGAACATGGTGCTGTGTTTGTTGATGCAAGTGCTGCTCATCACACCATATCAAAGTGTGTGCACATGATGTGATGCTGGCATCACCGAGTCCAATGGCCACATGCTAGCAGTCTTATAATGTCTTTAGGTAACTATGATCATGCAAAATTGCAGGTGCGAAGGTGACATTCCCAAATGAGGATGCTGCTCAACACAACGGTCAGATTATTGAGTGCAGTTGGGATGCAAAGCAGGAATCATGGACCTACATGAGGGAGCGCCGTGACAAAGCAACCCCAAATGCGTGGCATGTCTATGAGAAAGTCTTGCAAAGCATCAAGGACGATATCACACCTGGCCTTCTTGTCGATCATATCAAGAAGGCAATTGAAGGCAATGACATATATGCAAAGGCCAAGCCTAAATTGTCGCATGATCAGAAATCTGCCAGTGAGAAGCCAAGTCAGGCTTGAGGATCTCCAAGCTGATGCAGCCAAATCTAATGCTACATACACATGTAGCAATTTTCATCATGATGGCAGGTTTTTCTATTTGGTTTGCGACGGCACAAACAAGTCAACTTTTGCGAGCATTGGTTTTATGTTGCCAGCGCCAAACCATAATGAGGTCATTGAGCCCAGTAGATAGGAACACATATGAAACAATGAATCATTTGAGGTGTTAAAACGGGACCCGGTGTCAGAAACGAACCTTGTTGTATCACGTGCAACTGTGCGAAACGCTTTTTGGCCAACTGAAATTCAAGCTTTGTTTTCAGCTGCTTAATACAAAAAATCAGGGACAGTTCAAGCGTGACGATTTGCCTCCCCTCTGGATTTCTAAAATACATCCAAACCTGAAATGCTACTTAAGCATGTATGCAGAGGAAGGGTGCACTGTTGGAACCAATGTTTTTTTTTTTTTTTTTTTTTTGGGTTACAGGGAAGATGTCCACTCTATGCAGGCTGCGAGGCCCACAAAGATACCAGACGAACCTATGTTGTGTGAAACACCGGCCTTGTCAAGATGACGAGGCGATCAGTCCACATTTGTAAGTGTATGCCTACCACCAGCCACAATGTGACCGATATAAGTAAGCAAAAAGTACCCATGTAGAATAAATGCATTTGCCACATGCATCAAACCAACAAGAAAAGTGTGTGCCTACCACCAAACACAAGGTCCACCAAGGTGACATCACGCAAGGAAGCAAAGGTGTCCAACCAGAAAAAATGCATACGCCACGTGCATCAAGCCTAGAGAAAAAGTGTGTGCCTACCACTAGTCACAAAGTTTGCTCAAGTGACATGGTACAAGCAAGCATAAGGTGTCCAGCCGGAAAAGACGCATCTGCCGCATGCATCAAGCCTAGAGGAAAAGCGTGTGCCTACCACCAGTCACAAAGTCCGCTCAAGTGACATGGTACAAGCAAGCAAAAGGTATCCAGCCAGAAAAGATGCATACGCCACGTGCATCAAGCCTAGAGGAAAAGTGTGTGCCTACCACCAGTCACAAAGTCCGCTCAAGTGACATGGTACAAGCAAGTAAAAGGTGTCCGGCCAGAAAAGATGCATCTGCCGCATGCACCAAACCTAGAGGAAAAGTGTGTGCCTACCACCAGTCACAAAGTCTGTTCAAGTGACATGTTACAAGCAAGCAAAAGGTGTCCAGCTAGAAAAGATGCATCGCGCATCAACCTAGAGGAAATCTGTGGCAAC
>JAABUP010001290.1_pt1 | contig 52499 bp, 81 predicted proteins | sample 5559201 | NCBI WGS metagenome assembly JAABUP01 (sample SAMN10711887, study PRJNA513373) | rock metagenome | isolation source: Antarctica rocks | place: Antarctica | reverse complement strand
AAACCAATGAAGCAACGTCTCTTTCTCCAGCCTTTTGTTGACAATGTTGACTTCACGACTTTGTGCTGCACACGATCACATGCAGCATGAGGAGAATATCGACCCATTTACCTTAGCATTCACTCTAAGGTTTCTGCTGAAGCAGTGCCATTACTGTAAGCAGACTTTTGACGGCAGCTGTACCTTTTTCAAAAAGAGTGTAGTTAAGTGATTAAGGGTATAGGTACTGTGCTTATAAACTAGAATGGCAATTGGACCTGATAACATAGTTACAATGGCTTATTTAGGATGAATTAGGCTGACAGATAGGGTTTGATTTCATATCTTTAACAACGGCTATGGGGCATTATGTAAGACAATTACTACACACACCCAACCCCAATGCTTACTGACAAATTCTGACAAATCACAGGGAAAACCCTATGGTCAGTGGTCAGTTGGGCCAATTGCCTCGATAGCAAGCGTTACAAGAAGCAGTCAAGCAACCAGCGTGTGACGCATCTGCAAGCTAGCAAGCTGGCAACGGTAAACATATCGGTATCGGAGATACGCAACGTAAAGATTCGAACAATCTCGAGAGCTGCAGCGTCTGCCGTGACGTAGCTTGACACCGTCGGCACTCAGCTGCGATGTCAATGTTGCCGGCGTTGCCAGTGTTGCCGGCAACCACTTCCCCAGGTCAGCGCATACGGGACGAATGTACATGGCTTACTTGCCATCCGATGTGTTTTCATTGACTGCGTTATGTCCACCATCAGCCTACAGCTTTGATCACAGCCTACAGCGTTGATCACAGCCTACAGCGTTGATCACAGCGGTGGTAATAACGGTGCCAGGCACCTGCGGTGTATGAAGTTCTTGTTTCTCCTCTACAGGCCACCGTGTGCCCATCTCCACTGGCGACATCGACTGCTGGACATACGCTGGCAGGGGCGTCTGTGCAGTCAACCAGCTTATTGGCCACAAGTCACCTGAGGAGGTTCTTGCCCTTGTCAAAGCCTCCTGTGGAAGGCTTCCATCAGAAGCGAAGAAAAAATTCACCTCAGAGCTGCTTGAGTACGGATTGGTCCTGTCAATTGTGGCATGTTCCCTAGCCACTTTGATTGACAGAGTCAGGCAAGCGACTCAAATTCACGACAAACTCTTTCCGCCTGCCAGCAAACCAGCACCCTCCTCAGTAGAAGCTACCCAGCGCATGGGCTTGGACTGTACACCTGCACACCTGGTGGAGGACTTTGGTGTGGAGAACTTGGTGTACAGAGGCAAGATCATGCTTCCTGGCTGTGCTGAGTGGACAGAAGTCATGCCAACATTTGGGACATGCCTTCGAGATAGTATCAGTCATGGCCCGTTTTCAGAGCCACTGCATGGCAGCAAATGGGTCAGGCTTCGAGATCGCCGTCCTGACAAAGCCCAGCGATCACTTCAGAATGGACATTTCCGTAAAGAACCTCTACAGCCTAGACCGGATAGCCATCAGCCTCCTGAGGAGCACAGCGTCAGATGGCTCTGCTCATGTTGAATATGTCCCAACGTCAGGTGATTTAGTAGCACTGATTGCTTTTGGTCTTAGAAACGAGACTCCTTAAGCCCACTTCTGTTCACTGTGCATGTGTTCTTACTGCAGCCGGCCCAGAAGCAGATCTCAGACCTGACGATGGTGGCTTGATTGAGAAGCTCTCACCTTTCCAAAGTCATCAGCATGCAACAGGTATGGCACATTTGAGAAAGTTGTGTTGCTGCACTTTCTGCTGCACACCTACGCATTGCAATCCTTAGAACAAATTTGTGGCTGTCAAATGTGACAATCGCCCCAGCCTTGCTGTTTGCAAGTTGTTTGAAGCTCTTCTCAACCTCATGTAAGGCTCCTGTAAGGCAGTTCTTGCATGTCAAAACATCTGTTATCTGTCACAGATATGAATGCAATGTCTAAGCTTGATGGTCATGACGTACACGCTTTTATCATTTGTCTCAAAAGGCAAAGGCATTGTGTGACATCATAGGTGCTTCCATTGATCCAATACAAGAGGAAGCAGACAGATGGAGCTACCCAGCAGCAGGGGTCAGCATGTCACGTGCTGTGCTTGTTGAAATGATAAAGGCTAGTGGTAGCAGTCCTGACAGCATTCGTGCGGCACATCCACTCTTCCAAGCATACTTTGGCATCAGCATTCCGTTTGCCAAGTTCGCGTTAGCTGCACCGCCTGAGTGGTATGCACAACAAGCGGCATTGGAAAACAGAAATTTCCTGTTGTCCAATGATGAGAACAGATGGCAAGCCAAGTCAGAGGCCAACAAGGAGTTTGGTCTGGATCTGTCTACAGACAAACTCAAGGACTGGTTTCAGGTGGACTCGCTCAAGATTTGGGGAGAACCCATGGAGCGATCATCTGTTTGCCTTGGCAGGCTTGGGTCCCTTGTGCGCAAAAGCCTGGTGCATGCTCATGTCACACTGCTTGACGATGCAATGATTCTACTAGAGTCAAAAGGCGCAAAGACCAAAGGTGGAGCTATTGAGCAGGAAATGGAGATTAAAATTTGTCTTTCTGGGCTCAATCATCTCACAGGTCAGAGCTATATGTACTTCCATAGCAGATACAAGGCTATGCCACCATTTAGGCCCAACGCAAACTAACGCAAAGCTTAGAGTTTGCCAATTTGTTGCTTTTGGCTTAGTAATTTGCTTAGCTGTCTGCGTCAAGCACATCATCACTAGCATGAGGGGGAAAACCTGAGTTTTTGAGATCAAAGAAGTCTGCATCTTACAGCTTTTCTAAGACCCTGAAGTACAAGGGTGTTGCATGTCTGCTCATGCGCTACACTGACAGTGGAAGGTGCCAATTGAAGGAGGCACGTCGATGCTGTTGGGATGTTTTCTCTCATTGTTATGCTTTCTATGGTTCGCCTAGGTTCATTTTTGTTATGCTTTCATGGTTTGCCTTGGTACATTGCCTTGCTGTAGTATCATACTTTAAATTTGAGAAGTTGCTGGTGCGGCTATGGCGTAAGGTGTATATGTATAAGCTTAAGGGTGTATTTTACATGATAGTCTGATTGGTGATTCTGCAGATGAGCGTTGCTGTTGCTTGCTACTTCCAATCAAACAAGATCCAGACTACTGTGAATCTATGTCCAGGTGTGACAGTAGACAGTCTTCAAACACTACCATGGTGCAGCAGGTTGACTTGATGCTATTGTCAGCAGCCATTCCTACAGCGGCTGTAGCCAGAAGCACCAGAAGGCAGTGACAGTGTCGCAAGCGATCTGAGGTTGCCCCTTATGTAAGAGGATTACACACACACTCAATCCTAAGGCTTAATGACAAACTCTGGCAAATCACAGACAATAACCTATGGTCAGTAGTTAGTTAGGCAAATATGTTTATACGAGGCCTACGGTTTGATGCGATATTGTTGTGATTTGGAAAAAAAGGGATGACCTACAAAATGTATTGAACTCATGCCACAAATGAGACACAATGTATTACAATTAAACGGCACAACTATAGAAAGAGAGATCACACAATATGTATCAGGTAGATCTGATACATATTGTGTGCTTTCACAAATATACGTATGGTAACATGTGTCAGATAGAACTGCAGATGTATGAAACGACAGATTCAGGAAACGCTTTGATTTTCATGTAGAGCTGCATAAAGTCATAACCCGTGAAGCTGTAGACTCAGACGATGCAGACATATGACTGACCAACAATACACCGTGCAGCAATATAGACAAACCTCTGAACTCCAGGCAGATGGGTCCTGTTACTCTAGAGTAGACACATCTGTCTTAAAAGTTTGCATCCCCATCCGACAAAGCATGTTCAGTCAACACACTTTTAGATTTAAGGTTTCACAGCTAGTTTTGAAAAGCAACAGCGGTAGTGTGAGCAAAGCAGTTGGAACCTCAGCTGCATGGGAATGGCAAAAATTACTCTGGCAAAGATCTTTGCATCAAACATAGGTCTACTGTGCTGTGATCATATTGCAGGTGGCATCACTACAAAGGCATTTTGGCTACTTGCACAGGCCTAAGCTTCCCTTTTGGACTGAGTGACAGGAAAGCTTGCTCCTGCAGCAAAGCCTCCGCTGATTTGGCAAGATGCTCGGGGCTGGCAGCTTGGTTCTGTTCGGGGACAAACTGGATACTTGGAACGAGCTCTAGTCTGTCTTGCCAGACTGCAGGGTGCTTTTTGACCTAGCTTGCTTGTGGCTTTTAATGCACTGCGCAAGGCGGGCACCCTGCTGACACCAGGCCTTTTGGTCATGACTGCTGTCAAGGTCATGACTGCTGTCAAGGTCATGACTGCTGTCAAGGTCATGACTGCTGTCAAGGTCATGACTGCTGTCAAGGTCATGACTGATCAATGCTTTGATACCCCAGGCAATGTTTGTTAGTAGCATATTAGTGCCACAGTCCCATTGCAACATGCACAAGCTGGTGTACTAGACTTGAGAATACTACGTAGCAGCACAGCCATTCACACTGTATCAGTCTATGTGTTTTGTATTCTCAACAAAAAGTTTCACTCAGTTCAAGCAGTGTTTGCTGACATGGCGCGTCATGTTACTGACTGACTTTTGGTCGGCTAAACCTCATGTTAATATTGTGCATCAGTTTGGCTGAGACCAAGACTTGGCAAGCAGAGCATGGCTGACATGTCAGCGCAGCAGAGACAAGGGTGTAGGTACATCAAAATCCACCAAGACTGCTTTGCCTAGACAAGGATCTACTCTGTGGCGGCGTGTAGCGAGCGCGCATCTGCTTGAAGCTGCTGTGCAAATTCGACAGTTGCTGCTTGAGCGTGGGCGGCCTGCAGGAATTAAATGAGGAATGATGCAGCAGCAGACTGCGTCGTTCAGGAATGTCACATGCCACAATGACATCCAAGCTATTGTCACTGTAATGGTGAGATGGTAGCGACAGTGAGCAGGCTAACTCTGCGTTGGCGCTTGGGGTCTCAATCAACAGAGATACCAGCATACGATCTGCTGGTGGCTTTTTGATACAGGTATGCATGTTGCGCATCCTGCACTGTGAATCATAGTGTCTCGTGAGCACAGGCAATGCGCTGTCTGACCGTATGTGCCACAGCAGGTTGTGCATGTAATGCCAGTCCTGTAGCTATCAGCAGTACGCTATATGCTTGTTAGCTTGCCCACAGCTTGCTCATGATCAATCTGACTCAGTGTCAGCAGAATATGTAGTAACAAGCAGTCCAAGCAACAAACCAGGTCATGTGCATACCGCTGATCATATGATGTACAGATCATATGATGTACAGGTGTCATGTATGTGGCTGTCGCAGGTTTTGCCTTTTGCTGGTGAAGACACCTTGAAACAGCTGGAGATGAACTTAGCCAGTGTGCCCAGCGTGACTGAGCTTCTTCATCAAGGGCTGGGTCCCAGAGACATCACGGCCAGGCTGCTGGAGGGCATAGGGCTTTCTGATGTGCCCTCGTCTTCATTGTGTCCCAGGTATTGCTTGGCCTTCTCTTTAACTGCTATGACAAATAGTCACCGGTCACAGTATAATACCCCTGCATGCATTTCTCTTCTGTGACTCATTTCATGCGCATCGCATCATGAGCTTTCGTCAATGCGCCTGATCGCACTAGCTATGCTCCAGCCTCTGATGAGCCCATCATGTGTGTGCATCATCAACACATTGTGGTCTGTGTCAAATGCGCATTTGATTTACATCTGCAATGGGTCTGTGCAAAGCATTGAAGAGCCTGTGGCTCAGCTGCTGATCCGAGTCATTCTAGTCTCACTGCTCAGAAAATGCTGCTGTTGAGTTTATAGAACTATGTTCATGGGCTGTAAGCTGCTGTGTTCTGTGTTGAGGCTGTCTAGGCTCAGCTGTCACTGTTTGTCTTGTGTCGTGCTGTGCCGTCCTACTGACAAGTGTGCACAGAAAGACAAGTAGTGCTGCTGGTGGCTGCCAGGTATGGGCCGTGTGAAATTGGTGATCTCCAAGACCGCATGAAACGGGCTGTGGCGCTGCTGGGGCCCAAGGAGGTCAAGAACATCATGCGGGAGGAAGGCAAGATCGAGGTGAAGCTTCAGGGTCTCAACTTTTACTCCAGCGCATGTTCCCCAAACCTGCATGACCATGAAGGGCAGAGCTCTGAGACGCTGTGTATGCTCAAGAGCTGCAATGCATGCCCTGTGTACTTTAGGGTTTAGACCCTAACTTTAGTGCATGTTCCCCAATCCTGCCATGACCACGAAGTGCAGAGCTGTGAGACTCTGTGTATGCTGAACAGCTGCAATGCATGCCCTGTGTCACAAAGCATGCCTCTGGATGAGATGATTGGAGGCGTCAGGCAGGATTGACAACATGAATCAAGCCCACGGCTGTAGTTCCACCAATTTGTGCAGAATACCCATTACCAGGCAATAGCAATTCTTGGCAGGGTTTTTGCGTGGTGGTAAGGAGGCTTGTGAAGCTGACTTGAGTTTCTGAACATGCAGGTGACATGTGAATTCTGTAGGGAAACATATCAATTTGAGCAGGAAGAAGTGCTGGCAGCTGTTTGAGTGCATTTATCTTGACACAGATGAGCTGGGGCAAATCAAAGTTCAGTGCTTGCTATCATTGCAACATTATGTTTTTGTGTATATGCGCAAGTAACAACAGCGACCTCAAATAGGCACTTCACCAGGCGGCAAGCAGACAAGCCCTCAGGGTTTGCCTAGTTGCAAATCTGAGGCCTAACAAGCTCAAAAACTGCTGCGTTTCTCGTTGGCTCCTGAAGGGCTGTCCAGCCATTGCAGCCAAGTCAGGGTGATCGAGTGATTGTCAGTGAGAAACCTGAAGGTGCTTGGAACAAGAAGACAGCTGCATTCAGGAACTACGGTCTTCCTATAGGGTATTCGCTGGAATACAGCTGACCCCGTGACTTGTGTGCTCGTATGTTTTATTTGTTTTGTCAAGGTTTGATTGCTTTGAATAAGCAACTGCATTGCATCAACTACACATGCGCACGCTAATGATATAGTAGCCAGGTCAGTTGCAATCGGTAAACGATCAACATCTACTTGATTGTAGCTCTGTATTGTTGCTGACTGCATATTATCTCAATGTCCTTGTCATGGTGTGCCTTGTCGCGTGGCTCTAATCTACATGTGGGACCTTCACATGACCTGGGAATTGAGTCCATATTGCAGTATACTGAACCATGAGCTGCCACTGTCAACATTGTTGGTGCCAGCTCTACCTAGGCCTAGGTGTCATAGGTCTATACGTATGTTGTGTATTTGACAACACATCAATGTTGCCAAAATTACTGGGGGATTGAACTGGACTTGCGTAGGGAAGGGCCTGTTCAGAGCAACAAACAGGGCTACGATGCTCGATTCACCCTACTCCTCGTCCACTGTGTCTATGATATGCGTGACCAGTGTAAAATAACCATATATTTTGTTGCTGACAGTGTTTCAATTTTTCTCGCTGTCTTCACATGTCCCAACAAGTGTGATCACTGCGAAGTGATTCAGCATGATTTTGACTATTCGACGCCAAGAAGGATGATGCATCCTTGCCAAATAGGACTGCCCAAGGAATCAAGGAACGCATACAAACACAAGCACAAGACAGGCTTTGTGAGAGGCACATTTACTGAAAGAGGGTGTGGAAAGGTTCAAAATGGTGAAAAAAGTGTTTCAGCCAGTCCAGGAGCTGGCACTCTGCAGCTTTGACAGAGCCAGGTCCGCCAATAAGTGCTTTACAAGGGCCATAGCATCAGTGTGGACAACTGCTTGGTTGTGTGGTGAGCACTCTGTGAGCCATGGAACCATGATGGAACGTTTGTAGATGTTAACACTCACTTTTATGACTTCTCAGCTTAGAGTTTAGCTAAGCTTCAGGATGACAGAACTCGCAATTGCAAATCTGAATGGCACATTCTTGTTTACTGGCTCTACAGGTTCTACAGGTTAAGAGCAGCATAACTGCGAGTGCCTATCATACTGCAGCACAGCGCTTAATTAAAATCAGAAGACATGGGTAAAGAAGACAGGGCAAAGTTGTGACTTACAATGCACGTACAATGCATGTAAGCGTTACGTTAACGCCGAGCGTACGCTGGTTCGGAACTGTGTTGACTTTGCAAGAAGAGAGCGCGACTTGTCCGACTTGTCTGCTGTAAGCTACCACGAAGCATCAGTTCAAGAACCACTAGCCACATACGCGCAGTACCGGTCTGCGCTGGCTGGGCTGGGCTGATAAAGTTAGCAGCGGGCTCAGCCTGTTGTCGCCAAAACCTGATGCAAGAACAACGGCTCCCCACCAGCGTTGACACGACTGTCTTCAGCCACGCTACTGTTGCACCTACATTCTTCGGCCGCAGATTTCAACCATCACGGTCCCTCCAACGTTGCTCACAGTCTGCGGCGATCAGAACACGTTGTGTTGCACGAAGTAGCACACGCGCAAGCAAATGGTCTCGCATGAGCACGGCAGTGCACAAACGCATTGTCGTGTGTGAGGCATCACGACCGAGCATGTCCGACTCTCTCGAGGAGGTGGGAAATTGTCCACCAGAGCTGACGTACGATCTCGAACCAAGCTATACACCAGTTTCGCTCATAATTGTCGCAGATGGGACTACGAGAACGCATTGGAACTGTCTTCCGCTTTCTTGCTGATCAGCCTGAGGCCAAAACCATCATGCAAGCAACGCAATTTGCCTCTACATTGCTTTTTGTAGTGCTCTACATTTGGAGCACCTACAGTCCTCCCCCATTGTGGTCAATCCGATACAACCTGGACCTTTTCCTCTGCTTCATGTTTGCTGTGGACTATGTCTCCAGATTCACGGTGCGCTGACCATGACATCAAACGCTGACAGCATGCATGCTTAGCCCTAGCTTAGCAACTAACAGACAAACAAACACACAAGGGTCCAGCAGCTTGCATGCTTTGCAAAGAGGCAGATTACTCACAAAAACTTTGTATTGCCAGCGAGCAGGCATTACCCATGCTGCACCTGCTCATTCATCCATGTCGTCGCTTCTTCTCATATTATCTTCTTCTCCACTCACTATTTGAACTTTGAACATGCCAACATTTGTAGGAGAACGTTTTCATCAGGCGTGTGCATTACCTGGTTGCCGCTGCTGTTGATGAAAGCTTCTCTGGTGTCATCGCAGGAAGCAGAAAGCAAGTTCCGCATGGTAACCAGTATGTGGAGCATGCTGGACTTCTGTGCCTTTGCTCCCCCTCTGGTGGAAGCCATCCTCATGCACGGAGCCCGTCTGCCCTTCAAACTGGGCAGATTTGACTTCAGATGGTTCAAGATCCTGAGGTAGGTGATGCATTCAAACCACAGGAGGCTCAACATACTGCAGCCTGCCCAGATGAGCATGAACAAGGGGCATCAGCAGCCATATCACTGAGGTTGCGGCAATAAAATGGCCTTGAGAGCAATAAGCATATCAGGCTTGTTGTAGCTACTACTCAAGACAGAGAGCATGGGTTGTATCTACAGGGCTTTGAGGGTAATGCGCATCAGTTTGCTGGCTGGTGAGCTGCAAGCTATGAGGCTGAGCAGCAGCGGCGCCTTGCTGTCAGGAGCTGCCAGCTCGCGCCTCTTCCAGCTGGTCACCTCTGTCCTCACCCTCCTCTTCACCACCTCATCCATTGTAAGCTGTCAAAACTCCTCTCCTTAATTTTTGCGCAGGAGCACTTTAGCCTAGGCACGGTCACAAAGCTACCTGCACAGTCTTGCAATAGCTATTGCAAAGAACGGAGTATATCTCAGTTTGCAATGTATGCATATGCACTGCATTGGTTGGTAGATAGACCTGTTGTGATTATCTTTGTACTAGATCACTTGCTCTAGAACAGGAGTGCATAGGCTATGAGCACACTGCATGTGTGGCTGCTGTGTTGATCAGCATTTGTTCAAAGAGTACAAACCACAGCTGGACTCAGGCTCGCTGTTTGGCAGCATGTGGCGGTAGCTCAAAGTACTCCCAATTGCTTGCTCTCATCAGGCACCAGCAAAGTAGTAACAACGCACAAGAGTGAACTTTAACACGACAGCTAAGATGGCAGGATTGTTGTTGGTGTGCAGGTGCACCTGGTGGAGCGCATTCCTTGGCATGAGGCCCTCTACTTTGTCACTACAACCCTCACCACAGGTATTGCTCCACACTACCAACAGACTGTCAGTGTGTGCAGCCCTTTCTGTTTCTTCATTCATCAAACATGTGTCTTCCCCTAAGGTCAGGTATGTACAGTCCTAATTAGCTCCTTGTATGAGTTCTTGTTTTGGCAGTCAGCGCAACAATGATGCGTGTTCTCCGTTTCAGACTGCCCTTTGGGTATCAAACTCCCATGTAACAGATGCTGTTTTTGTCGGTTATTGTATGGTAAACTTCTGCTACACATAGCTCATGTCAACAATGTAGCAAGGCTTGTTTTGAAGCCTGACTGACACATGCAATTCCATCACTCAGAGCTTTATGTTCCAACCTGCTGCTTTGGTGACAGCAGCTCGCACTGTCTCAAATATGCTTTCATGCTGCATGGCAGCTCACCGACCATATGATGAACTGATTACATGTGCCAACTGCACATGCTAGCCATCCAATCAACTCACTGACTTTGATTGTGTCTAAATTCAATCCAATGTAATTCAAACTCACTGACTTTGATTGTGTCTGAGTTCAATCCAATGTAACTCAAACTCAAGCATTGTAACTTCACTTGATCTAGCTTGATTTGGTTGGATTGCTGCAGCTGATACGTGCAATGCTGCAGTTGGGTTTGGGGACATGGTGCCCATGACCTTTGTGGGCAGGTTTGCGGTGCTGGTCATGATCTGCGTGGGAGTGGTGCTCATCCCAGTGCAAGCCAGCCAGGTGTACAGTCAGCTGCAAGCCAGGCGAGTCACACTTGGTGAGATGCTTTGTGAGCAGTTGCATGTGATGAGATGCTTTGCAAGCAGCAACACTTAGTGAGTTGCTTTGTGAGCAAATACATGTGATGAGATGCTTTATGAGCAGCAACCCTTGAGCAGATGCTTTGTGAGGAGCCACATCATGATACAAGTGTAAGCTCATAACTGTTTGATCTTGTCTTGAATAAGGGCAGCAACAGCTTTTGAACCTGTGGAGGCTCTGCTGGGAAAACCAACATTGTTTACCAGTTTGTCATTGAATCATACAAACAAAGAAATACAGCTCAAACAAAAAAAAAAAAAAAAACAGCTCAAAAAAAAAACGAGAACATTCTGGTGTGATAGGGAAAAGGCTGTTTTTTGGAGCTGTTCGATGATGTACATATGCAGGTACGTCTGAGACAGACAAAGCTGCATGCATTCAGCCTGTTATACTATTCAATGAGGATTTTGAAGCTGGAGATTGCATCTAAAAGCTTGATCAATACTATACACAAGCAAAAGCTCAACCCCTTGATGACACCTTGAGAGCAGCTGACATATGCATGCCACAAGCACAGTTGCTGCAAGGAATATGAAATGAGCTGCTCTCACCAAAAGACTCACCATGGCAAAGACAACAGTTTGAAGCCCCTCAGCTACATGTTCCATATTTCAGTTTGGGCAGTGAAGTACTTGATTTGGGATGCTGGTCTGCAGGACCAATGCCAGACAAGCACATGCCGACAGTGCTTGCCAGCACACGCCTCACAGAAGTCAGGGGCTTCTCAGACTTCTGCTCTGAGTTCTTTCAGGTCAGTTGCACCATGCCTGTCTGTCTGTCATCAATCTGTCTGTCTGTCTGTCTGTCTGTCTGTCTGTCTGTCTGTCTGTCTGTCTGTCTGTCTGTCTGTCTGTCTGTCTGTCTGTCTGTCTGTCTGTCTGTCTGTCTGTCTGTCTGTCTGTCTGCCTGCCTGCCTGCCTGTCTGTCTGCTTGCCTGCCTGCCTGCCTGCCTGTCTGCCTGCCTGCAGATCTATCTGTCTGTCTGTCCGCCCGCATGCATATCTGCCTGTCTGTCTGCATGTCTATCTGTCTGTCTGCATGGCCTTCTATTTGCCCCCATGCCCGTCTGTCTGCTCGTCCGCCTGTCTGTCTGGTTGTCCGTCTGTATGTCATCTGATGTCCCAGGCTTGCGGCCGGTGTCTGCTGTGCATACTGCAGCTCAGACAAGCAGTTTGCTAGTAGATTGAGGCAGCTGCCTTGTGCTTGCCTTGCCTGTGGTGTGTTCCAGTCACATGCACACAAACCAACAGGCCTGCTTGTACGGATGCACTGTTCACACGCTGCATTACTGCTTGAGGCTACACCCTGCTACACATGATGAGTGTGATGCAGGCTCTGGAAGAGAGTGGGCTGCCGAAGAAGCTGCGTATGGTGGTCATGTGCAACAAGCCCTCCTTTGAGTTCCGAGCCTTCCAGGTCACCAGCAAAACTGCATAACACGTTGCTTGTCTGTGCAACCATTACTCTTGTGCATGTGGAGTTTGCAATATGCAGTGCAATAACAATTATAATGTAAGATAGCACAATACAACATTGTAATACAATGCAACATCATTACTTTTATACTTATGTATAATAAATAATACTAATTAAAACGCTTTCCAGCTCATGATGAGCTAGGTACGTGCAGGACAAGTCTTGTCTCTCCAGAGCAGCCTGTCTTGTGCATGTCAATTGCAATACACACAAATAATAGCATCATAAAGCTAGACTCACCACAGGGCTCATTTTTCAGGTCCTGGCCTTGAACACCACCAGAAGCCAGATTTGTATTAGAGTGTGACGGTCACTCTCCAGCATTTCACAGCATCAGTCTAATGCAGCAAATGCATGCTGATGATGCTGCATCTTGAATGTTCTGTTCATTCTTTGACTCTTCCATGGACCATTCAAGATGTGAATTGTACTTCTGATTGGTTGACAATGACTGTCATGTGTACAGGAGCTGAATGAGAAGCGCGTCACTTTGATGGAGGGCACTGCGCTCAGCGAGCGTGATTTGCAGCGCTCACGAGCTGAGTCTGCAAGTGCTGTATTCCTGCTAGCAGACAGATTCAGCCCAAACTACCAACAAGAAGATCTGAATGTTCAATTCCAGGCAAACACCCACTACATCTGTCTGTAGCATCAAAAGGAGCTTAGACTCCTTGCTTGACAAGGCTTGCTGTCACATGCCAAGAACCACATGCCAAGATGAAGCAAACCAGGCTGATCTTGCTGCGCCTAATTGCATCAGTGTATGTCACACCTTGCTTTATGATTAACCCCGTTGGAGTGGTGCATGTGTGCAGGTGTCGGCAGTGAAGAGCTAAAGGTGCATTGGTGCAGGTGTGGGCAATCCAGAGCTATTTTGGTGCATGTGGGTGGTGACTGTTCTGGTGCATATGTGCAGGTGCAGGCAGTGAACAGCTATTCTGGTGCATTTGGGCAATGAAAAATTATGGTTTGGTGCATGTGTGCAGGTGTGGGCGGTGAAGAGCTACACCAAGAGTGTGCCCCTATACATCCAGGTGCTGCAGCGCAACAGCCTGCAGCTCATTGCACCGTTCCTGGACCCTGAGCACGACGTGATAGTGAGCATGGAGCAGACCCGGCACCGCCTGCTGGCGCTCTCTTGCCTCTGCCCTGGTGCCTCCACCCTCATTGGTCAGCCCCTAGGAATTCTCAGGAAACTGAACCAAAGTAAAGATTTTGACGGGTTTTTCCAAATCGGCCTTATTTGATTTTTCTTAGTTACTAAAACAAAGGAAAAGACGTCTCAAGAGAACGCTCAGCTTCTGCCTGTTGTGCCCTATATACGGATAACATAAAACAGCAAGGGCTTAAACCCCCATGTCTCATCCCATCAACACCAACTCTGAATACAATGACGTGTGTTGTTTGGCACACCATGCTTGCGCAGACATGAGTGGCATTGCTGTGTACCAATTGGACATAACAGTTTCCCTCCTGTTCTGTGATAACCTATTTAGCATACACCCTGATTACATTGTGGGGATGCACATGAGACCCCCTGCTGCTGACAGAGCATTGCTTGCTGTTTATGTTTTGCCTCTGTCCTGGAGCTTTTAATCCATGCTTGAGTGTGCTTCCCAGAGACATAGACCAAAAAACTTCGTTAAAACATCGGGCAGACTTACGAGTCTTTTGGAGTCCGCACAATGCATTCTATCACTCTTTACTTAGTTCATTTCTTGTCCTGAATTGGCAGCTGCTAAATGAGGCATAAGGCAAGATGACAATACCTCAGTCCTTTCTGGTGGTAGCAAGCTAGCATGCAGTAATCAGCTCCAACATATGACTGTATGGCAAAACCAGTGTTTTTCCTTTGGGTTTTTTCACATTAAATGAACATTTCTGAGGCAGCAGGCAGAGTGTTCCTTTTCTGGGTCCTGTTGGGAATAGCTCTTCGCTTGTTCAGAAATAATCTTCTCAACTTTCAGTCTTGCATCTTTTGGGAAGGAGAGTACAGCTGTGGTTGGTTTTGGCCCTTTAAGTTTGTTGACATTCATTGACAGAGGCTTTGTAACTTTGTTATGGTGCTGCATTGTCTGACATCATGTGTGTGTTATGCATGCAGCCAACCTACTGCGCACAGCCAGTGTGTCGCCCACAGACAGCAGGCGTAGAGTTGCGGCGGGCAGACGCTGGCTGCGAGCTTACATCAACGGCTGTGGCAACAAGGTGTGGAGGGCCTCTCTTCACGCCAGCCTGAAGGGCAAAACCTTTGTGGAAGCTGCTGAGTGGGCGTATCGCAGCGCCGGCTTTGTGCTCATTGGTCAGTGCCCATATGAGAATCTTGTGTCAGAGAAGTTGAAAGAAACGTATTAAAACATCACCATGCGACATGATCATCGCCTTCATCTGCTTATGCCCAAGAGCCTTCCAGCCAACTACGGTCCCCAGGGTACGATTTCTTCTTAGTTTGCTGCATGGACACATAGCAGCATCGGCCTTGTCAGGTGGGCCAGCCTGACAGAGCAGCTCATACTTTCTTCCCACCTGCATTCTGTCTCCAGCAGGACCTTCAGTTCCTTACCTGCCTTAGCGCTGTCAAGGCCGGCAAGAGTTCTTTTGACAAGTTCCCTTTGCAGCTGTACCTGGCCCATGCTGGATGTGAACACCCATTGAGCGTCTGCTTGTTGGATGTATTCACCTAAGCAGCTGTACCTGGCCAAGCAGAATTGGTTGATCCAACTCAGCTCAGCTCCACTCAACTCAACTTGATTCAACTCAACTTAGCTTAACTCGTCTCCGCCGTTTACAGGTATCATGCAAGGCAAGAGTGTAATGGCCAACCCCGGGCGGCGAGTGCTGACAGGGACTGAGCTGGGCATAGTGGTGGGCAGCAGTCAGGAAGCGGTGACGGCAGCTATGCAGGTGGCCTACAGCATGCCGCCTCCCCTTGAAGAGGCCTCTGCCATTGCTGAAGAGGCCAAGACGCGCTTCGAGGTAAAGCTTCTGGTGGCCAAAATGTGCTGAATCAGGTGCACATTCAGGTGCACATGCGCATATATGCATGTTGCAACTCTGGGGGTAGAATTGTAACATGACTGTTACAGCAGCTATGCAAGTGGATAACAGCATGGCACTTTAGGGTTTAGGGTTTAGGGTTTAGGGTTTAGGCTACAAAACATGCGTTGGGTGAGTAACAGCCCACTCAAGCTCCTTTGGCAGCTGCGCTCTGTCCATTGTATGCTGTGTGTGCATGTCATTAGGTCCGTCGTGCGAGGTTCTCATCACATTCTTTCAGCACCCAATTCCAATGTGTTACCATCCATGTTCACAACTGGATAAAAGTCTCACACGTACAGTGTTCAAGCTTGACATGGTGAAAAGGGATTTGTTGCCCACCTTCAGCAGCTGCATGCAGACTCTTGAAGATGATGATGACTACTACCTGTGGGATGAGGGGGGTCGGCCCTGTATACCTGCCCCGGGGTCCCGCCTGGACGAACCAGTACAGGATGTGCTTTGTGTTCCTGAGTGGCAAGAGGAAGGCATTCCTACCAAAAGCAAGCAAGGTGCGGTCTGCAAAACATTCGTGCCTCTGATATGCAGTTGAGATGGAAATCCCGGTTGGCTGTGGTGTCTGATAACAACCCAGATTGCTTCTTGGCTGCTACAGCTGCTTGTACTGATAGGTTGAGGTGATCAGACTGGCAAGTCATGTTTGTGGCCCTCTCTACATACTCTCCGTCAGCCAGTGGCGCACCGGCCTCCATGTAACCTGGGGAGGGCAGACCTTATACATCATCAGTCAGCAAGGTCTGGCGCAGTGCAGCACTGAAGGCAGTGACGTGAATTGTGCATGGGCAGCCTGGGCCCATGACAAAGGCCGTCTGACACATCATGCCCTGATATTGAGACTTGGCAGAGCATCTTGGCAACTGGAAGTGCCTGCAAAGCTTCACAGGCTGCGTAAATGCTGTGCCCCGGTTTGTCTCAAACAGTCTTGTTTTATCACAAGTATGATGCACAGCACTGTCTGATTTGCCCTGCCAGCCTATGAGTCTGTAATGGCGTCAGCAGCTGCAGCTACCAAAACAGAAAGCTGATCCAGAGGCAACAGTGACCATATGCAGCAACAATCAACGGCCCTGAGTGAGCTGTGACTGTAGCGATGCAGGATCTTAAATCATGTTGCCATTGCAGGATGACAAGATTTGCTGTGTTTATGTTTATATAGCTGGCTCCATCAGCTGTACCGCAACATAAAGTTGTCAGGATTTCACATCACGTATTGTCAAAGAACCTTTGCTTAGTGTATGGTCGGAGGAAGGAACACATCGTATCATTCTGCTAGCAGTTTTCACATCACCCAAGCTGCTGACGCCTCTGCCCAAAGCTCTGCAGAGTATGACCGGCAAGTGGCGCAACACAGGGATGCAAACACCCTAGTGCCTCGCCAGCTGGCAGTGCCTGACGCAGAGCGTATTGCACGTAAGAAGAAGCGGAGGCGAAGAAGATGGGAGCGGCAGCAGAAGGCTGCAGCTGAGCAGCCAGTCAGGGTTTTGGAAGGGTATACTGCGGTTCCCTCTCCTGTGGCCATGTTGGCGCCAAGCTTTGCCTCCAAGACTGGGACTGACAGTTATGATGATGAGGAGGACTACATCCTGGATGAGGAGTCCTCTTCAGGTAAGTAGCGCCACAAAGTCACGTCACACCTAAATTTTTTGCCTGCGATAGAAACTGCAAGCTGCAATAGAAACTGCATGCCATTCACAATGTATCATCTGCGATAGGAACTGCATGCCATTCACCATTGTATTGTCTGCAATAGAAACTGCATGCTGCAATAGATACTGCATGTATTGCCCGCGATAGAAACTGCAATGTTTTCCACATTGTGCACAACTCCGCAAATGTCTTGTACCCTGTACAGTCAAGCATATCTGCATGCTGCCCAGAAGGTCTACCAAGTGGTAGCCTGTTTGCAGGGGATTGTCATGCCTGCATCACACAGGTCAGCATGGTGTTCTTGACCTTAACCCAGGCATGCTGTCACGCAGATGAATCTGATGATGAGTATGCGCCGTCAGCTAGCATGCCCAGTGCTCGCATCTCAACCAGTATGGTCAATCAGGCCACTGCGCACCTGCAAAAGGACGGCAGGTCAGGGCAAAGCAAGACTCTGCATGCCTTCACATCATTCTTTCCTGCCTGATGTTGTTCCTGTGCTGTGCTGTGCTGTGCTGTGATGATGTTTGTCACATGCTTTGGTGCTGAGATGGCATGCAACAAGCCCCACTGGATGGCACACAGGCAGCATCTGACTGTACCATTACTGTGTCATGACTATGTCATGAATACATCCTGATTGTATGCCAGCCTCGTGACTGGCATATGTCTTTGTCACATTCTATAAATCTACACTTGCCATTGAACAAGTTGGAATGCCAAAAGTCAGCCATGCCATCAGCCGTTCTCTCTGCAGCCAAGCTGTCTCTCTCTCTAGTGTACACAGCTTGTCCTTTCTCATTTCGCGCCCTGCCAGACAGTTGTGGCAGCTCCGAATTATAATATAGCACTGTCAGCCACCATTGTCTGTGATGCAGTCCATCCTCCTACATTTGCATGCAGGCTTTGATTAACATCTTTGCCTGCATGTAACACTACATTGCCATCACTGCGCTGTGTTGCAGAGCCATCTATGATCAGTCATATGAGGACATTGCATGGCATGTGGGCGACAACAATGGCATGCCTTCAGATTCCCGGGGTCCCATGTCAGACCTCGCCCAGTCCATAGCCCACCATGAGACACCCCCCCCTGACCCCACCCCAAGCACCAGTGGGCGTAATAGCAATGACAGCATCAGTAACGACAGCAGTGACAGTGCCATTAGCAACAGTGGAGCTGGTGACGGCAAGAAGAGTGACGGCCTGAAAGCCAGCATCAGCAGCAAAGTGCAGTCGGCCTTGAGGCAAGCTGCAAACATGGACTCTGTTGCAGAAGGCGAACAGGCCAAAAGCAACAAACGGTGGCGGCGCAGCAGCTCACTGCAGACCATTGCCTTAGACAGTGGAGACTTGCCAAACTCTCCCCCCTCTTCCTCTTCACCCGAGGTCAGTCCCCCATCATACTTAGCACCAAATGCATTGCAGTGTTCAGCATCAATCGCAGTCTGGGATGGCTACAACGCCTGCTTAACTATGTACAACACAAGCTGCTGTCTCCAAGCAGTTATGGGTTTACGATCTAGGGTTTAGACAAGCCTGGTCACTCTCACTGGTAATGATGATGTCACACGACTGGCTTATCAGCACTTAGTCTGCACTGACTTGTGATGTCTTTGCAAACCCGTGCTGAGGCGCATGATCACCCGCATCTGAAAACAGCCAACTTTTCTCCCAATAGCAAAATGCAAAGGCTGGCTTGCAGTATGAAGCCCATAGGCTTGACTGATGGTCACGACGTCAGTACACACTAAGTGCAGACTTCCCTGTTGGGCCTTCCCTTGTAGGTTAAGTGTTGATAGGCATATTGAGTGTTGACAGGCAGATTTAGTGCTGATAGACTGACAGCGTTCTTTCTTGGCAGGCTGATGATGGAGAGTCTGGGGATGCAGACATGAGGGCAGCCAAGCGCTACTTCAGCGGCGATGATGATGGTGGCTGGCGGCCGGACACGCATGGTAGACCTGAGCCTGCTGCACCGCCACCAGAAGGAGTCTCCTCCAGCACCATAGTCTCCGGCCTTGTTGCCTCGCGCAAGCAAGATCACGCTGTGAGTTCCCAGGAACTGTTCCCTTAGCTTGTAGATGTGGTTCATGGACAGAGATCAACCAAAAGGATACGAAGGAAGACACGTGATGACACGGAAGGTCTCCATTACTATAGTTTCCAGCAATGACTTTGTGCTGTCAGTGCTGATGCAATGCGCATCGGTCTGATACATGGCAGAGAGCAGCTTGTGTGCTTTATACAGGGCCCTGTTGAGTGTCACCCGTCTGATCTTGCTGCTCCCTCAGCAGAAGATCCTGCAGAAAAGCCTGTGACCCTCTCTCTGTGCTTTTGGGCTGCAGAGGCACTATACTCTATAGCCAAGTTGCATTTTTGAGCTGCTTCTGTCTAATCTGAGCATTGAACTTATCGCTCGTCACGCTTTGGAAGTTAGTCTCACCTCACTGATCAAGCGAGCTCTGGGTGGTGCTGTGTCGTTGGAACGCTTTTGACTATTGCTGAATGTATGCTGATTGCCCCTGTCATCATCTGTCTACTTCCCTGAGAACTCCCCAAGACAGCAAATCTAGGATTGTTTGCTCATTTATCAATGTATTGATTGGATAGTTTATTTGTTCATCATGACACTGATGATGAAAGATACATAAATAAATGTTTGTTTGTTGGCTGATTTATCAATCCATTGAGTAATTCGTCCATACAGACAGACTGATTGATTGCTTGATCCATTGATGTGTGCTTCATCAGTGTGGCATTTTCATTGCAGGTGAGAGGCGCTGAAAAGATTGCTGAGCTGGCAAACCATGTGATCGTTTGTGGCGCTGAAGAGAGCTTCCACAACTTCATAGAGCAGCTGCGGCGGTGCGACCCCATGAGACCCCCCATCGTCATCTTGCACCCCAAGCTGCCCAGGTCCTGGTCCCTCCTGCAGACCATGTTCCAACCCCTACACTATGTTCAGGTACACACTACCTGCCTATGCTGCTGCTTTCCTTCATTCATTCATTCAATCATCCATTCATTCATCTATCTATCCATCCGCTCATGCACTCATCCATTCATTCATCCATCTGGTCAAGTCATGGCAGTATGGCTGGCTTCTGCTGACCTTGCAAACATGCAGAATGTCAAGCAAGTCTCTGATGAAGTTCTTGCAACGAAGCTTGTATGATGTTCACCTTGTGATCAGGGACGCCTGATCTACCTTTCTGTCGAGCAGTTGTCTGATCAAGTTGTGATAGCTTCTCTTTGTTGACCTTGTCAGCAGGGAGATCCCATTCTTCCTTCCCTTCAAGCAACTCTTCCTTCCTTTCAAGCAACTCTTTCTTCCTTTCAAGCAACTTTTCCTTGCTTGCAAGCAACTCTTATTTTTGTTGGCCTTGTGAGCAGGGGGAGCCGAGTGACAGCGCTAGCCTGAGGGGCGCTCGAGCAGCTGAGGCGCGAGCCCTTGTCTTCCTTGGTGCCGCTCAGAGGCCCATGATGGTAAATGCTTTGTTACGCCGTAAATGAACTCTCAGTTCCGTTAGATCACCAGCAATGTGCTTACTGAGTGCATGGTATGTGACCTTGTCACTGCACACGGAAGCACTCAACACTGATACGTCGTACACTTACTGAAATGGTAACTAAACAGATGCTAGCAGCCTGAGGACATGTGTCAGAATGCATTCAGTGAAGAGTGGATAATGCAATGGTGTACAAGTTGGCATACTGTGTCAAGGGTGGCATGCTGTATCAAGGAGGGTCTGTGCAGCTGCTGCTGAGGCAACCTCCAGCAACACGGCAAATCAACCATGCACGTCTTTGCACGTCCTGATCTTGCCATGAACAGACTGTCTTCCAAGCATGTGGGAGCGCTTGCTCATAAGGCAGAAGTACTTTACACTGTGCTGCGCATCAAGCGTCAAGCACGCTAATTGCCATCAAACGACAATGCTGAATTCATCTGTCAAAGCTGCATCATATGCTAGGCAATCAGTATTTGCTCATTCGTTCGTTCTGTCAGTCAGTCACTCAATCATACATTCATTTACCATCCGTTCGTTTGTTTGTTTGTTCGTTTGTTCAGTCACGCAGTCATCCATTCATTCCTGCATTCATTCATTTGTTCAGTCAAGATGTGTCTTCCCTCAGGTTCAGGTACATACAGGCCTGAGTAGCTTCCTGTATGAGGTGCTGTTTTGGCAGTCAGCACATCAACAGCGCACCAAATGCTGTCAAGCCATCATATCAATAACTACCCATTTCTCCTGTGTTTGTTCATTACATCCATAATGACTTTTGATCAGCAATGATCATTCCATGAAACACAAATTCTGCTGTTCAAATATCAACCCGTTCTGTGTAATTGTCCCCAGATATAGGACACAACTTTACAATTCTTCCAAACTCAATCTTATCTGTCTGAACTGCAGGAGGCAAAAGAGCCTGATGCGGCTGATGACGGCTACCTGAGCACCAGCCGAGCAGCAGTGCTGGCTGATGCTGAGGCTCTGCTGACCTGCTATGGCGTGGGGGAGGAATCTGGAGCAGAGCTACTGCATGCTGTTGTGGAGTTGTGCTTCACCTCTTCAGTGCGCTTCCTGCAGCCTGGCCTCTTACTAAAGGTAGGGTTCAGCCTAGTATGTTGCCTGTGTTTCTTTACTCAGTTATTTATCAACTATGTTTACGAAGTTTTTGCATAATTGTTTGTTAGCTTGGGTTACTCTCTGGGCTACATCAATTTGCAGTCAGACAGCTTCAGCCCTACTGCCCAAAGTATGTTTTGAGCCTCTTCACCTACCCCTTGAGCCAAGTTGGCCTAGTTCTGTTCTCTTGCAATGTTTGCTTAGAGCCGCAGTGTATATTGTTTACAGTCTTGCATGCCCACCCGAGGCAAGTTGGGGCATTTTTTGAATGGAGGCAAGCATGCAGGTCTGTAAATGAGGTGCTGTCCATGCAGCTTGGTGAATGCAGCCTTTGGCAGATCAGTCCAGTACTCAGATATGTTGTATCTCATGCTGTTTGTCAGTACAGACTTGACCATATCTGGAAGCTCTGATCAGACGGCCTGCCGTGAGCTTGTGAGGCCATAAGGCTGTATGTTTTGTTCCTGCAGACTTTCTGTTTACCCATTGAAAGTGAAGATTATGCTGCAGGGCAACAACCTGACTGATGAGTATGGGCCTAAGAACAAGAACGAGCCTCGGCGCAGCTGGATGATGCGCAAGAGGCAGGAGCGTGCTGCAATGAAGGAGGGTCTGGCTGAATGGCAGGCCAACCCATACTTCTGTGCAGGAAGGGTGACTGTGCCTGCCCTTATGGACACTGTAGCCTGCCAGTGCTTCATCAACACGTAAGCTTATGTATGGATAGTACAGCCTATACCAGCATCTGTGCTTGCCCACAGTCTTTGTGTGAAGATCCAGAGTGTGTGCATCACCGTTTGTGCGCATGTATTTGCAATGCAGTACAGCAGAAGCAGCATATCCTCCCAGAGACTGTCTTGCATAAGTTGCGCTGCAGATACAGCTGTAGATGGCCTGAATTTGAGCCTGTATGGAGTTTCCAAATTTGTACATATCTGCTACCTGTATTTTAGTCATAGGAAATGCGTCATACAGCACGACCGTAGCTGGCTGCAGAAGGATGTTGTAGGTCTGCTTTTGCCTGAAGATGCTGGTGACCATGCAACCCATCTTTACAAAGATGCATAGCATATGTAGCTTGTGGTTGGCTGTAGAGGGATGTTGACAGATCTGCTGACAGAGTTCGCTGGGGACGATGGACGAGCCGGCGGCGCTCTTCTTCGGCAGATCGACCTTCCACCAGAGATGGTGGGCCGCACATATGGAGAGCTAGTTCAGAGGCTGACCTTGCACCGCAAGCTTGTACCTCTGGGGCTGTACAGACGCAAGAGTGAGAACTCTGCGTGGCGGCTGCAGTATGTCGCAACAAACCCGCCTTGGCATGAGAGGCTGGAGATTTCAGACAGAGTCTTTGTTTTGCGTGAGCGAGGAGGACCTTGGCTGGCTTGTTGACACAGGGGTGCTACCTGTGCATGCCAGCTTTCCCAGTGGACATGCCATGCAGCAATGCATGCACGTGACTGGCACTGCTGTACCTACCATGACTTGCAGTATGTTGCAGTATGGATCACTCAACAATGCTACCAAGGATTGCATTGCTGATAAATTAGCACATGTTCACCCTAGCTATAGCCATTTGCCCTGGACAAAACATCAGTTGACATGACATTGCCTCGCATCCTGATGGATTATGTGCATGATCAAAAAGCTTCAGCTTCCCCAACTGAGGCTGGACCAGGACCTGTTATACTCTGTGGCGAATGCTGATAATGCACGCTGCCAAAGACAAATATGTCAATTTTGGCCAGTTGTCACTGCTCAGCAGCGACATGGCTTGCACATGAACTTGGTATGCCTCAAAAGAAAGATCCAAATCCCACTGAGCACGCAGGATAGCAGGCAACAAGCTGTTGCACCAGTAGAATGACCTGAATGCTGACACGACGCTGTCACAGCGCACATCAAGAGTTTGTAAATATGGCCATGAAGGCCACACCAGTCGCCATGAACCTGCAATGGCTGCCTCATCAAGCGTGCACCTCCTCAGCTCCAGCTTAGTCAACATCGGCTGTTTCTTCCTATAACGCACTTGAGCCATGCACCCAACAATTCATTCGGGAACAGAGCTCGGTTTCTGGACCACGCCTCATGCCGTTACCGTTCTTTCTGAGAGTGTGCAAATTACCTTCTCATCAACCATGACTGAATAGAAATGTTACTGCAATTCTGGCTAATTTACTGTTGGGGTCGTGAAATAAGATTTATTTCAATATTCATTTCATTTCACAGAAAATGGGCAAAATGAGCCGAAATCGGACTGAATGGTGTCAAAATCAGGTTTTGTCTAGGGTTTCTGAGATAATTTGGCGTATTTCAAATCTGTTGAAACAGGTAAATCCCTGCTTTGAGGTGGGAATATTGCTCGAAGATTTGTTCAACTTGGCAGACACATCTCGCTTAGCAAGAGCAGTGTTTTGCCGCTTTCAAAGTTGAGAACGGCCATGTATGGCACTTAGATCTAAACAGGTCTAGACAGTACTAGGTTGATGGAATTTACCAGTACTGACAAGGGTCCAAGTGAGATGAGTCATTTGCACACCCCTAGTTCTTTCACCGGGGTTTAACTTGGGGGAGAGAGAGGTTGACCAGTGAGCTGGCTCGCATCATAGAGCTGGACTGCACAAAAGACAACGCACGCTCTCATTTACAGCGGCGCATGCGTTGTTCGCTGATAAGTATTTACATGTCACACACAAAATAAAAATTCCACCCGTACACCAAGCGAGCTGTGCTGCTTGTGTATCTTGACACCAACGGCGCAAGTACACACCTCCACTTTGTAGTGGGCTCCCTTTCCAGATACTGCGGTGCATAACAGGAAACATGGCGACAACGGTCTTGCAAGATGTCACCCATTTATGCGTTTGTAGCCAGCCGTGTCCACCCCTGCAGCGCGTTCAACCGCACATTATACCCTACGTCAGCTCACAATCAGCTTTTTTGCATAGAAAGCATGCGTACCCCCTCAGAAGCAAAACAGCGGTGTGTTGTGCACGCGCTGTACAGTCACAAAGTACACTGCCTCAACTGGACCAAGAATTCCAGGCTTGGTGGCAAAGTGCTGATGTTAAAGCTGATGCACTTGTGCCTGCAGAATTAGCAGGTAGGCATCATTCTGCCACATGACACGCCCTGCACTTGTCCTCAAACACTCACAGTGTGCTGTGTGCTTAAGATCTTAGAGGCATGGCAGCAGCAACAGCCATCAACACTGGTGACAGCATTGTCACTCTGCCCAGAACAACAGCCCTGCTTGTGACCCCTAAAATGAAGTGCCCTTTTCCTAATTTGATAGACCAGGCCTACTGGGCCAAAAGTCAATGGTAAGCCATATGCACTGCACACAATAACATTCTGCTGCTCCTGCACAACTTACAGAATGCACAAGGTGCTGCCGACGCATCATCGGTGATGTTGTCAATTCTCCCCAAACACGCTCAAACACAAAGCACTGCTACAAATCAAAGCTGAAACCTGAGCATCGACGTCAGCCAGGGGAGCAAAGGCAACGAACACAGCACGCTGCAATCAGTGTTGACGCCTGCTTTTTGTTGCACACGTGCAGGTTTGAGAAGATGGCATTGATGCTGCTGCATGAGCGACAGAAAGGCAAGAGCTCAGTTGTCAGTGGATACATTGAGCAACTGCCGGCTGAGTTTGACACCCTGTTGCACTGGTCCTCTGAGGAGCTACAGCTACTGATGTATCCTCCCTTGATTCAGCAGGTGTTGGTGCATGGTGATTGGCAATGACTACACGCCGCATGTATTGCCTCCTTGTGTACTCATTTGTCACCATCTTGTCAACAGTAAGCAACAATGCACTGCAAGGATTGTCATCAATGAATTGCACACACCTGCTGTTGTGCAAGGGTGCCCATGCATTTCTGTACCACTGTCAATCTTGGATTTCACAGCATTCTCTGTGAATAAAAACTCAAAGGCTGTCGCCAGTTAGCTCAACTGCTGTATTCTGCATCCAGACTGCTTGACTGCATGTACCTAGCTCATCATGAGCCGGAAAGGTTTTTAAAGTATTATTATATTCAACAGCAGCAGTTTAGCAGCATTGGGCTTACACATTCCAGTACACATAACCATACTTTTTGTATCTTATTTGTTACCCTGATTTTTTTTCCCAAAACAAAATCTCAGACCACCATATTGTGGCATGGTTCTCCTCAGCTGTATCCATCAAGATTTCCATCCCTTGAAGGTACTTAACTGCAGGTACAAGAGTGATAGCAGACCTTGGCATGGTCACTATGCACCCCTAACTGGTACTGACGTGCAGGTACAGCAGCAAAAGCAGTCTTGGCATGACCATTACAAGAATGTACAGGCTGCATCCACTGACGAGCCAGTGGGTGAAGATGATCTGGTCTGGGCATTAGAGTGTGTGCGCAGCAGGGCTTTCAGTGGTCCCTATTCAGGCAAGTCTCAAGCAACAGGTTTGACTGCCCAGACACTGGTCATGGCCAGATACTGCTTGAGCCATTGTCAACAGCATATGAAACTATACTTAGTAGACCTCTTTGCAGCTGTTCAGTGACAATTGTGCCCCCTCTGCAGGTCCCCCAGTGAAGGACAGAGCAAAGCTAATTCTGCCTTTCGTCCTGGCAGCTCTTGCCTACACACAGGTAGCTCACCTGCCTTTGGAGCAGATCCTGAATGGGGCCATTGCAGCAGTGCTCTTCAACATCATCTACGACACCTTGCTCAGCAGGAAGCTTCGCTGGTTCGCTATGTGCCCGGTCATTGACTCCATGAACCACCAGAGTACGTCCACGGTACGACTAAAGCATGTACGTACTTCCGTACACACTCACACGTACTTACACACACACACACACACACACACACATACATACTGTGCTGCATCTGCATGTACTTGCATGTTAGCAGGGTACGTCCATGGTATGAGTTATGTGTATATGTGCTGTATGTGCATGCACCTGCATGGTACCAGAGTATGTCCACGGTACAACCTATGCATACCTGTGCTGCATCTGCATGTACTTGCATGGTAGCAGAGATCTCGTGCAACATTTGTGCCTGCTCAATGGCTGGAAGCTGAGTATATTGTCTTGGGAAGATGTGCAAATAAGTGGATTAGACATCATGCAAAAGATGGAAAGGAAGCCATTTGTCATGTCTTCTCAGATTGATAGGTTTTTGAAGTAATAGAATGCCTTAACAAAACCAGCTACTAAGAAGTATGACCCAACAAGGGCGGCAGTGCTTGCAGCAAACAATCCTGCAGCCATTGCTCTGTTGCACATCGGCACACTCGTATCATCTGCTTTTAGCTGTTCTCACAGTGGTCGTCATGTGAATTTCCAGCCGTTCCAACCATCTCCTCTGTAACAGCAAGCTTGTTTACATGGCTGGGACTTGTCTTGTCATGCTGTCATGTCTGCTGTTCCAAGCACCCAGCAAGCATAGCTGCTTGAGAGGCATTCGGCAATCAGCAGGCTTGCATTCTGTGCAGAATGAGGTGGCATATGAATACTTTGGAGACTGTTTTAGTGTCACAGCAGAGCGCAAGTACAAGCAGGTGAGCTGTCTGTACACCTGTCATCACATCTGCACACCAGCTTGAGGTGTCCTGCCATTTGTGCTGTGAGTAAGACACTGCTGCTGTAGCTGTTAGATTATCAGGGTGTTTTCATTATAGTATGCTTTGTTCACACCAGCATGGCTTATGGCAGTATTGCAACGTGTGTTTGCAATTGCAAGGGCAGCAATGCATGCTGAGATTGTCGTGGTGACAGCCCAATATGCATGCAACTCCATGCATGTGAGGAACAGGCTTGGTGTGAGTGATGCAATTTTGGCCCCTTTGAGGGAGAAATTCTGTGTAGCAGACGGCAAGCACAGCAAGCATGAGCAGCTGCAATGGCTTATTGGTTATACATCTCCTGCCTCCAGCAATTTTCTGTACCAGCAATGGTGTCTGCCCTTCCTAAAATGTGACATATTGCACACAGTTGTCTGGCTGAGCACGATATGGGCAAGCTGGACAACAGAAAGCTGATGCGAAAGGCAAAAGAGCAAATGAACTTTCACAAAACAATGTTGCACATCCTGCAAACAGTTGTCTCCTGTGACGCAGGGTGAGCAGGTCTTCATTACATATGGTCAGCAGAGCAATGACAAGCTGCTGCAGTACTATGGGTTTGTGGAGCCCAAAAACCCAGCAGATGTGTATGTGGTAACTAACATGCTGCATGCCCTGCAAGACCTGCCGTACCTCACCATCACCAAGGAGAGGATACAGTGTGTTCAACAGGCTGGACTGCTCACTTCCCTTGAACAGGTGTGTGCACAACTGCCTGGAGTCATCATGTGAGCTGCTTCCCTCACCTACCCTCCAAACAGCAATCCCTTATTTAGTACAAACAGCTCCCTCACCCAGTACCAACAGCTCAAATGCGCTGTTTGTAGTAAGGCATCCTCATGGTGCCAAGTATCACCAGATGTGCTCAGATCCAGGTGCCGAATGAGCATTTGCTTTCTGATTGTGTACCTTGGTCTGCCTCAATAACCTCCAGCCAGTTCAGCAGCTGTATGCTGATTTGTACACTGTGCTTACTTGTGAACTATCTCTGACCTGTGCTGGGAACCACTCTGCAGAGGAGTCAAGCAGTCAAAACAGCTTGCTACTCATTGTTTGGGTTTGTCTGTTCCTTTTTTGTTGTGGTGGCTTGATTTTCCCTGCTGCAGGTGGCCCTAACACGGCAAGGCATGCCCGCAAAAGCCCTCCAGGCTGTACGGATGCTGTTGGCTTCTGAGCAGCTGCACAGCCAGCGCTCTGCTGCAGACTTTGCCAAGCAGATTGACCCTCTGCATGAGGAATCTTGTTTACAGGTATTGCCCATTACTGCTGATGATAGACAGCAGGTAGTAACCACCCTCTCTTGTAAAGCCATTCCAATACGTATTCAACTGTGTCATGTTGCCATCATGCTTGTTTATTAGCATTGCTGTGATTGCACTACATTGTACATGGGACCAGAATGAGCACCGTAGCATGTTACATGTTGACTTGTTGGCCAAGTCGGTCCATAAGACATGTTTGGTCACGGCTGTCAGCGGAAAGCCTGCTCTGAATGACACATCTTGCAGCGCATTCCATAGAGTCTGGCAACAGTATGCTCTGACACCTTTCTTGCGTGTCTTGGCTTAGATGTTTAGTGGTTTCTGTAGCATGTAAACAAGCAAACTCCAGCAATCAGCACATGTACTGGTCTCCTTAGGTCACACTGAAATTTGGTTGATGCTGCATAGTGGTGCTGAGCCCAAATATGTCGTTATGCATGCAAGCTCATCTGTATGCCAAACATTTTTTGTTTTGCATGCATGCTTGCCTGCATGCCTGTTGGTTCTACATCTCACTGTTTAAGAACGCATGACATGTACTGCAGGCCATAAAAGATGTATGCATCAGCCTCAGCAATCAGCAGTCCAGGAACCCTGCAAGGCAGTCTGACAACAAAGCATCCCGATCCCGCCAAGACCTTGCAAAGGCTTTTCGGCAGCAAAAGAGTAGAGTGCTGCAAACTTGCTGCAAAACCCTGGACAACCAGATCCGTCAAGCAAGGAAGACCTAGATCATTGTTGGGTTGACAGGCACACGCATGATGCACAACTGAAGAGCAGTGCAAGCACAAGTAGTGGGCATGAGAAAGTCCACTTTACATGCTGCCAACTGCCTGCAGCACTACTCAAATTCAGGCAGTTCCTCCAGCTCAGCTAATTGATGCATATTTGAGAGACTGTTTAAGTTGGTTGTTGGCATAGCTTCTAAGTACTGTACATGCCTGTTGACCTATGACAGATGTTCTGCAAAAACAAGCAGCTCGCTCAAAGCTTCCACACAGACTTGTTAGCAGAAATCATCCAGAGAAACGTATGTCATTTGGACCCAGCTTGCAAAACAGTTTTCTGCTCTCTTGCAGTTCGATGCTGTCATCATTGTCATGCTGTCTATCTAGCTCATGGGATGGTGGCTTGGCAGTCTGTGCAGCTGAAGTTGGCCAATACGCTTCGCGCCTTGTCACCAACACCTACACAAAGGTGACGTCTAGGTCACAGCACTCAATGAATGCAGAGTTGCACGCCATGTCTGCAGGCATATAAACCATCACAGGGATTCTGATACGCACCTGCCCACTAACATCTTGTGATGCTCCAGACTCCAGGGCTCGGACCTCAATTTCTACCTGCACAGCCAGAAGCAAGCAAAACAGGTGAGACCAAAAGCTTTGCTATAGATGTTAACAGAGCCATGTGTCTCATTTGCAGACAGTGCCTATAGATTCTGGTGACGAGAAAATAAGGGGGGAGAGGATGATGTTTATACATTTAGATGTGATATTGGGAATGCCCCCATTGGCTGTAACCCAGAAGCTGGTGTCCCGCGCCCCAGTTGCAATTTTTCGAAAGTAAAAACTATTAGGTTTGCTATCCAGGTCTTGAACCCGAAACCTGTGAGTTACACCGGTTTGCAAGTGTACCAAATACTGCCCAGGCCCAGGCCGGCCCAGCTAGCAAGGCAACAAGCCCTTGTGCAAAAGAACAGAGCTGCTGGAAAGGCATACCTGTGCAGAATGCCTGAGCCAGCTTATCCAATGTGCATCATCCTCAATGTCTTCATGAGTGATCATGACACAGGCATATTGCCCCTGCAGAAGCACGCCAATGTTTGGTTCATGTGAGCAAGCATGGGTCAACTTACACCAGCATGCATATGGTAGTATGACAAGTGGCAGAAAGCTCTGGAAAAGGCTCTCTTCTAAATCACATGAAAACTTTATTGTGCAAGCAGTGCTTATGTGCAGCACAGCTGCAGCACAGCAAGCTGTGCCTTATGCTGCTTGCATGTCTTGAGTGCACAAACACGATGCAAAAGCAGCTTGCACAAAGCAGTGCTGCTGGCCTGACCTGAGTGACACTTTTGAGGGAGTGGCAGTAATGCAAGAAGGCCTGCCATTGTTCTTTATCACCAGTCAACCCAGCCAAAGCCTGTGTGTGAGGCAAAGGAGTGAGTTAAAGTAGTGCCAATGTGCCCAGCGTGGAGCTCAGTGTGTAAAACGCTCAGACTGTTTGCCATGCGGCAAATTCTTGCATGACATGTAGTTGCGTGCAAAGGTTATGCTCAGCATGCTTGTTCATATAGGCTCATAAATCCTGTTGCAAATTGCACGTTTCAACAAGGAGCATGATACAGCAACTCACCGAGACAGAGTCAACTAGCACACAGACCCCAGATGCAGCAACGGCCTGACAAGCCTCTGTACAGGCACTAGCCAATTGCTGTACAAGGATCTTCAGAAAATCTGTAGATGAACAAGTATGAACACAAGTCGTTGATCACGGTGCTTAGCTGCGCAAACACAGTTCCTGGTAAAGGCTCCTACTTGGCCAGACTGGTTATGCACCTGCTGAGGTCAGGCTGCTGGTTATAGTGACGGGTATCACTTGCTGTGAAGCGATGCAGTTTGTCAGGTTAACACCCTGTGTACCAGATTGGCGGTGCCTTCAGCACATGAGTCAGTTCAGGGCGTCATAAACCTGTAAGCTTACCAGTTTCCTGAGAGCTTGTTGGTAATGTGACAGAGAATCTTGTACGAGAAGCAAAACAACCTGCAGGACGACACGGGCATGATGTAACAGACGTGAACTCAAAGCGATAACATTGTGCAGAAGCATACCCGCAAATTGGCAGCCAGGGCAAGCTGTAACAGGTGAGGGATCAGAAAGGCTGCACTGAAATCTAACTTGTCTCGAATCAGTAAAACACCCTCAAGATCCCTTGCTTCGAGTACACGCCGGTCCATGAGCTTCGTCGCTTGTCGCAATTGTAATCTCTTCGATCATGCAGCAATCGATCGTAGCTGGTTAGGTGATTCTTGCTCTCTGTACGCGACGCATCGCGTGCCGTTGCGTGCAGCAAAGGCCTCGAGGTCAAGCTCGACAAGTGAGTAAACATCGATGTCATTGCAACGTCAAGTTGCTTGAGTGCTGTTGTTTTGTTTTTTTGGCATATTTGACCTGGCAGAAGCATACAGACGTTCTTGATCAGACCTAGCTTACTGCTTAGATCGCCTGCATCAGGGTTTGCAACCTCTGGAAGCAAACACCGACAAGGCGCAGGGGCGCCTGACGTGGGCGGTGCGGCAGGATGATCAAGCTATTCTCTGTCAAGGTACATGTATTGACGGTAGCATGGCTCACAATCACGGCACAAGGCATGCAGCTCACATCAGTTACCCTCAACACAGGAAAAGCAGAAGAAGGATGCTGCCGCTGGTAAAGGCATCAAACAAAGCGCAGGCGAACTCCGGCTGCAGAAAGGTCGGACGTGTGCTGGTCTGTCTTTTGTAAAGTTGCCCTGGTCATAAGTCTGAGACAACATGCTGCTTACTAGATATATCTGAGCTAGATTTGAAGAAGGGTACCAGCATAAACTTTCCTGAGGGCAAAGACAAGCTCATGCACTTTGAGATCAAGATCAAACCTGAAGAGGGCACTTACAAGTCAGTCTGCCCGTCAGCTGGTACAGTGCTAGGCTTGTTATCACTGACGGTTTCAGACAAATGTGTTTTTGCAGAGCTGGTACCTTCTTGTTTGACTTTACAATAGCCACATCATACCCTCATGATGCTCCCAAGGTCAAGTGCAAGACCAAGGTATGTTCTCCCTACCTGCCTGCTTACACCCTGGCATGCAAACCCACTTTAGATAATCAATTACACATTTACATATTTACAGCAACATAGAAGTTCTGTAGAAATATGCCTGAGAAAGATCAAATTTCTATGTTCCTGCTTGGCAGGTGTTTCATCCAAACATTGACTTAGAAGGCAACATCTGTCTGAACATTCTACGTGAAGATTGGAAGCCAGTACTGAGTATCAGCTCAATCATCTATGGACTACAATTCCTGTTTCTGGTGGGCGCTACATCGCAAGCTAGACTTTGGCAACTTGGACATGTTATTCCCTTTCCCTCTGTCCTTGTCATGACATCAACATATACAATTTGCACCTGCATCAACCACCATTATGCGTTGCATGCTTTTTATGGATGCAAGTGTGCATGGGACACAGTGTATTGCTAACACAGTCCAGAGACAGCAGAATGCACATGCCGTATGTGTACATGGCTTTTTGGAACCTGTACACTCCTTTAGCAATGTCATGTTGCAGGATCCCAATCCTGATGACCCACTGAATAAGGAAGCTGCTCAGGAGATGCAAAGCAATCCAAGGCAGTTCGAGTACAATGTCAAAAACAGCATTGTGAAGGGAGCTTACATCAACAACGTTTTTTTTCCACCTGCGAAGGACACATGATGTGTTGCTGCATTGTAATGTACACCAGTGCAACCCCACCATCTGCACTGCCCTCCTTGGATGCGTCTACCGACAGGGTTCTGGCTGCTCACGGATGCGTCTACCCATGAGGACTTGGACGCTTGTGCTTGTACCACTAGCTTTAGCTGGATTAGCTCTCTGATTCTGACCATTCATTTCTTTACTTGATTACATCATACTGTGTTTCGTCGACCCAACGTAGCTAGTTTGCGATGTGACAGCATGCACCTGGTGTAACGTTGGTGTACACACTGTGTGCTTTCATACATATTGCAATGCATACTACAGTACTTAGTGCATGTATGTGATGATGCATATGGAGGAGGCAGACTCGTGCTCTGCACTGCAGCGGCAAACATCATCATTGGCCTCACCGCTGGTACAGCCACATTGCTATAATGAAACCGCAAGTAAAGTCAGTGGCCTGCTGCTTTGCATTCACATGACGCACTCACTGATGTTTTCAACATGATGCACTTACTCATGCATGTAAGGTACCGAATGTGCACACGTGGCTGTCACTGATTGGAGGACAAACTGCAATTCAGAAGGTTGCATCTCCACAAAAACAGCACCGAATCTTACAGACTGTAGCAGTTCTTGACAAGAAGGCTTGGTTGACAAGATTGAGCCTACAAAACTGGTCCATGAAATAAAGCACACCAGCAGCAAAACTTACAGCACTGTACCTGCTCGCCAGCATCTGAGCTGTGCGTAACTTAACTGGAACACATAAGCTGCTGCATCCTATGTACTAGGCAGCTCAATGCTGGACGAACAGTGTCTTATGACAGTAGGAAGAGTGTACGGCCAAAAAATCCCCACACAAACATTACTCATAGTTGACTGTAAGTACTGTTTCATCACTTGGTGACACCCTGGTTGCCGCCAACTGCACTCTTGGCAGCTGACTTGACCTTCTCCCATCCCTGCATGCAGCCCATGTTTGTAAACAACAAATTAACATGTCATGGCAACAGCCGCAAGGCATCCACTTGACACAATGTGGAGACATGTCATGCAAACATGATGAGTCGCCATACAACACAACAACAAGGGTTTGCATGTACCCTAGGGGGCATGAGGAATCCCAGGGGGCGAGCAAACGGAGTGGGGGCGAGCAAACGGAGTATGGCAACCAATTACCATGCACTCAATGTTGTATTACACAGCACGAGCAAAGGGCTGCATTCATGCACACATCCTAATTGTGATCAGCACTGTGCAGAAGCACATATGCAGGAGAAGACTTACACTCTCAAACTCCATGTTCCTGTCCTTGGCAGCAGCATCGTACTGAGCAGCCATCTTGCCACCCTGAAAACAAACACCCCACATTCAGCCACAGCTGCTTGTACAGGGCTAAAGAACTCATTGCAGCCAGCAGCATGACGACCATACTCAGGCATGCAGAACAGAGCAGCAGAGCAACATGCTGCCAATGCTACATAAACCTCACAAGGGGCACCATAGCAGCTTCTTGCACTGTCAAAAATGTCAAGACCACGAGGGTCATCACCTCGCCTTGAACAGATCAACACACCACACAACTGCAGCACAAGTCAAGCAGGGAATCTACCTCAACAATGACGTCATCCTTCTTGAGGGGCTTGTTGTTGAAGAAGCGGTCCAAGACATCCTTGGTTCCAGCAGCATACCTCATCTGCATCACAGCCAACACACGTCAATACCTAGCCCCATATGCAGCAAAGCTCCTGCTTGCTTTGTTCCAGTCCTTGCTGTGAATGGAGGGGCAAAGCATGATGCAGCACATGCATATGCGCTACTGCCAGGGTCTTGTACACTATGCAGCCACTGCAGTTGGGGTTGCACCACAGTATGCGGGTGCCATGCCAACAATGTGCTTGCATTGACAAGGCAATTGCACATGCAACAAACAATTAACGCCCTCAGCAGGTGCACCAGTCGGCACCCAAATGTGTGACATGACATACATATGACAAAAGCGGCCATGACAGAGCATACCTGGGCATCTAGGGTAGTTCCAGAGTAGTGAGGGGTCATGGCATGATTCTTCATGGTTCTCCAGGGGTGGTCCTTGGGGGCGGGCTGGGGGTACCATACATCACCGGCGTATCCCCTCAGCTGGCCAGATTCCAAAGCATCCACCACAGCCTGGGTCTCGCAGATCTTACCACGGGCGGTGTTGACTAAGTAGCTGCCCTTCTTGAAGTTGCCAATCATCTCTGTGTTGAACAGGTGCTCTGTGCCCTGCAAGCAAAACCAAACTGCATTCAATACCAAAAATGTACAGATGCATATCACGCTGCACTGCTGAAGTGTGCATGAGCTACTGTAAAAGACAAGGCTGTCTTACACCAATCGCACACCTGTTGCTGTGTCGCATTCAGAGGAGTGAGAGCAAGCTGTTACGATGTAGATTGCACGCACACAGCCCTCAGGCAACACTTGCAAGCAGCAGCATGTTACTTCCAGCAGATGCTAACCCACACATGTAGCACACCCTTTTTTGCAACTCGGCACATGCATTACAGAAGTCAACAGGCATGCCACGATACTACACAGGCTACAAGCTACAATATCCTTATACAGGCCACAAGCTGTGGAAAACCTCCACAAGCCACAAGCTACAAAAAATTGTAACACAAGCCACAAGCTACAGAAGCCCCACCTTGTGTAGGGGTGCGTTAATGGTGACAATGTCACACTCCTTCACCAAGTCGGCCACGTCCTTCACGTAACGGCAGTTCAAGCTCTTCTCAAGGGCTGCTGGAAGCTGCTTGTAGTCGGTGTACAGCAGCTCCTTGCAGTCAAAGCCCTGCACACATGCACAGACATGCTCAGTTACAAGCTGCTGGGCGTGAAACACACACAGTCAACAACTGCTGAAGCCTTGCACATATGCACAGACAGTTCACAAACTCGATTTGTACATGGGTGTAAATGTCAGGCAGAGACACAACATACGCTACACTAGACGTGCTGATGACAGTGACTGGCATTTGGCAAGCTTTGAAAATGATGACAGTGCGTCTGCAGCAATCCAGAGTCAGTCTGCCGGCTGCCAAGCAGAATGTGTCAAGACAGTCGCACGCTTTGCATGGGTTCGCATGATGGCTTACAGCAAGTCTCTGCAGCACTCTCTGTCCAATACGGCCAGCTCCCACTGTGCCCACGACCTTGTCCTCCAGATCAAAGGCACTGCACCAAAACAAGCCTCAGCAGCAGTCGTATTACAGATGCAGCAGGTGACGTCAGCAACAACATCACTGACAGTAGCTTGCATTGTGATCATATGTCACAGCAGAGAGATTGCCATAGCAGCAAATGGCATCAGCAGCAATGACATCATCAATAGCAACTTGACATGAGCATGTTTGGCCGGCAGTAGGGCAAGCTGTGAGGCAAAGACACATGACAGGCCATAGGTCGCACTTATGCCATGCCGCATTGCATCAGCAGCAAGCACACCAGAGAAAATGACTCAGCAGAGCATGCATCCGGACGTGGGTGCGGTTGTACACATCAGTAGCAAGAGAAGTAGACGTGGGTATTGTTGTACAATCAGTAGTCAGGGGATGTGGCTTACTCCTTGGCAATCTGAGCCACATTCCAGTCTCCAGCAACGATCTGCTTGTGTGCTGGCATGTAGTTACGCACCAGGGTCAGAATCATCATGACCACATGCTCGGCTACACTGACGACGTTGGACCCTGCATGCAATTGCACATCCTTGTGAGCCATTCAAGCGTTTGCATGATGGTACACAGAGGCAGATTATAAACACTGGCTGGGCTGCTGGCTGCAGCGGCATTGTAGACATTTGCCAACCACACAACAGGGCCAACAGCAGATGCATGATGACAGGGAACACCCAGGTTAAAGCTCTCACAGCCTTTGTACTGCTAGTGGGGAGGCCTACCTGTGATCTCAGCAACAGTAACACCGTGCTCAGCAGCTGCTGGCAGGTCCACGTGGTCTGAGCCAATACCAGCTGTCAAAGCAAGCTTCAGCTTGGGTGCCTTTGCAATCCTGTCTGCGTTGATGTAACCAGGGTGGAAAGGTGTGGTGATGACAATGTCAGCCTCTGGCAGGTACTTGTCAAGGTCGCTGTTTGCCCCATCCTTGGAGTCTGCAAGCATAATGCAACCGCTCAGTGGGGCGAGCGAAGGGTGGCGGAACCTATTACGAAAGGTAGCAGGCAGGACTTCGAGAGCAGCAAATGAGTGACGGCGAACCTACCTGTGACAATGTACTTGTGACCCTGTGACTCCAGCCACTCACGCAGACCCAGCTCGTTCTCGACACAGCCTGCACTCAGTCGTAAAGGTCAGATCTCATCTGCCCAGGGAATGCATGCAGTATGCCTGTTCTCACCGAAACGCACAAAAGGTGTGCATGCGTTTTGCATTGGCCTTTGTAGCGTTACTTATACAGACATGTGGCAGACGAACTGCAGGTAATGTTGCTTGAGCGTCTACACCAAAAGCAGACGCATCCCGAGAAATAGCAACCGCAGTACTGCATACCTAGAAGCCTCTTCTCGTCTGATGCAGATCCAGCTTTGTACAGGATAGCCAAGACGGTCTTGGGGTCGCTAGGCTGAGCTGCGGTGGCGAAGGGAGCCAGTCCATTCAAGGATTGCGCACTGCTCTGGCTAACGAGGGCCCGGCTGGCGGCAGCCTTGCTCAGCTGACGGAAGGAGTTGGCCAACATGGTGCAGTATCGACAATGGCAACGAGGTACAGAAAGGTTGCGTCAAAAGGTAGTCAGTATCTGAAAGCCGTTGTCTGAGGATGCAACCGCACTACCCATTTAATACACATTACGCCAGCTGACTAAGGATAGCGTTGGACTGATGAGTAGATGATTCTGAATCGACTGCCAGCAGGGACATGCAGTGCTGGCACCGCGCTGAAATTGTCTGAATCCGAGCCTGTGCTAGCGAGCAAGCGTGATGAAATGAAGGGATCAGTGTACGTCATAATATTTTGACAATAACATGCATCTCAAGTTGTAGGCATGAAGTGCATTGTCATGCGTTTTGCAGAAACTTGCTCCTAGCTGGTTGCAATTAATTGGCTGAGTGCCGAAGGGATCGCGCGCAAGGGTGGTGTCAACATCTGCCGGCTGGCAACCATTTGCAAATCTGACTGATCTGGCTTTGTCGCAGATCAAGGTAAAAGCGACAAAATGACAAGCATTTCGGTCACCGGCCCAGCACTGGCTGGCCTTTTTTCTCTTGCCTTCAGCAACATGCTGTCGTGTTTATCAACTGGAACAGATGTACAGCATGCTTAGCGAGCTCTATGGCGTTCAAAAAGCAGTGTCCCCTGCAGTGAGCCGCTTTCACCCAAAGTTTTGACACAGTTTGACCAATTAAATGGTAACTAAACATTATGATGCACCATATTACCGCTACATTTGCAGCATGCATGCACTTCACTCATTGCCCTGCTCTGATGTTATGCAGCAAGAGTTGGGCAGTGCTGAAGTGCTTTTGAATCGATGGTTGTGTGTCTGAGATGAAACTTGCAGGTGCATTGATGTTGCAAGCACATTTGGTTATGTAGTCCATACTTGCATTCAGAATATGTGCCTGTGCAAGCTTTCATTTCACTGCTTTAATCAGCCTTACAATGCTGCTGAAGACAAGTGTAAGGTGTAAACACACTTTCTCAGTGTTTCTGGTTGAAATCACATCAGCAGCACCAAATGATGTTCAACTGACTCAGGGCACAACAGCATAATGTACATCTGAACCATGCGCAACTAGCTCGCGTCATGTCAGCATGGGTGGGCATTTGTGTTTAGCATCTGCCAGCGTCCACATCATCACACAGCAAGTGTATGCAAAGCCTGGTCACTGGCATCCTGGCCATGTCTGTTGCATGCTCCAGCCTGCAATAGCACAAGCACTTCAAACTTGATGGTGCCTCTGCAGCCTCCCCTCTTCAATGCCACAACAAAAAGCAGAGTCACACTTACAGCAGGCTAGTATCATGGCCTGGCCTTATCAGCATGAGGTGGGGCGCTTGCACCTTGCTCATCAACGCTGTTGGACAGAAGCTGGCCACAGACTAGCATGCACACTTGGTATAGCTTTTCATCCTGTGCAGCAAACTTGCAGCATTACAGAGCCTGCTTCACATCAGACAGCACAACAAAGGCTAGACTCTCCTAATGCTGCTGTAGGCTGATGCTGAGTAGCAGTGCAGGCTGTTGATAATATAGTACAGCTCAAATGTGCATGCAAATTTGCAAAAGCTGTTACCTTTGCAGTGCGGCGTGCCATTGCATCAGCCAGAAGTTTGCCTGCGCCAAATCCAGGAGCAAAGCTCCGTAGAGCCCCCTTGGCTGCTTCCTGTTCCCGCTCAAATTGCAGACGCGCTTGTGCGAGGGCTTGCTCCTGCAGCAAGCCCCTTTTCCACCCAGGAGGATACTGGTACTGATGGTGTATGTGTAACGCATACACTGTCAGTTACAGAAAAGGTCTTATGCATTACATGGACTCGCCGAAAGTGTCTGACTATGGCAGAAGAGCTTCTTGCACAACTGATAGTATGCTGTGGTGCGACTGGTAGCCCATTAAGCAAGCCAGACATAGGACAAATCGTTGCGCAAACATTGAGTGCACATGGACTGTGATTACTGCTGTGTGAAACATGCATGAGTGCAGCCTGCACCTGCTGCTGAAGCCTGTTGCGCTCTTCTTTAGCCTGAGTGTGCAAGTGCTGCTGCTGGGCTGACAGCTTGCACTGAACAGCATCCACCTGCAGGGCATGACATGATTAGCAACTCAAATCTACATGAGTATGACAGAGTATACAATGCATGTATATATAGAAGACACATATGTATACATATGTCTTATATATATCACAGATGTACAATCAGACTCGTCTTTGGTCAGAACATGTGTGCCACAAGACACACCTCATGCCATTGCATATGTTGTTGGCACGAGCACAAGCTTAGCAGAGCTGATGCAGGGATCTCAACTATGCAAATGCCAAAAGCTATGATTGGTGCTTGCAACCAAATCGATCAAGCGGCCGTGTGGCTTGCCTGAAGCTGTTGATCTTGCAGCTGGCGTTGCATGATGGCCTTCTGCTCTTGCTCCCAAGCGTGCCAACGCTGTGTCATTGCTGCTTTGTCCTGCAATGTTGAACCCAGGTGCAACTGTTCAGCATCTGAAAGAGAGTAACACTGTTTCAAGAGGTAAGCCTTGTTCTGTCACTCACAGACCCCAGACAAAGAATTGTGCAATATCTGGCAAAAGTGAGGGCTGCTGTGAGCCATTCAGCTGAGCATCCCCGCAGCATTCTTGTGGCATCCCCATAGCATAGCTGAACACATGCTATAACTGCCACACATGTCCAAAGCTTGCATGTTGTTGATGTTGTGCTCTGAAAGCACAGAAATAGCACAGACTGTCATGAACTCCACAAAATCAAGTCAAAAGACTGTCTTCGTGACCACTGTTGCTGTTTGTGCCAAAGGCAGTTGAACCAACCTGCTTGGCTTGTTCAGCAGCAACTGCCAACCTAGCCTCGTACTCAGCCCTGAACTCACTGCCATCGACCTGCTCACCAGTTACCCTGCCCGAGCTCTGAGTTTCCGAGTCTGACGCAGCCAATGTTTGCTGTGTCATAGCCGTCATAGCAGACTGTACAAGCAGGGCCTGCGAGCACAGCCTTGCTGTCACACTTGATACCTTGTAACGGGCAACGGAAAGATGTGGGTGTAGTATGTGAGACAAGCAACAAAGCAGAACCTGCGTAAACAGTGTATGTGCGGCTATATCTGCCAGGGATGCAAGCACCTTCTGGCTGGAGCAGTGCTGCTTGTATGTTGTTATACAAGACTAAACTGCTCAAGAGCTGAAGAGCTGCTAAAGAGCTGTACCAGGCAGTTAGGCGCGCAATGTCTTTTGCCAGATGTACAAGATCATGTAAGCATTGATTACGGCATGCAGCCTGCAAGTTATGAGCATGCGTGACTGCATGACACACAGTCACAGCTGATGGCAAACGCATACAAAAGCTTCATGCACAGAATGCATCAACCTGGTTTGTTTAAGTCACAGTCAATAAGTATTGACTTTTGGTACTGCAGAGCTCACCTGCTCTTGCACCAGGTTCTTTGTGGTCTGCAGCTCTTGGAAGAGTCTCCTCTCATTGGCAGTTGTCAGCTCCTGCATGACAGCTCATATCTGATTGTGCCCATGGGTTTCAGCATTAGATCAGCACAATTGCTGCAAAGGGTGGCACTGGCAACTGGGCGCTGAAACCGGCACTGGGGTTGGACATGGCACTTGGGGTGAAAACGGGCACTGGGGTTGGAGTTGGCACGGGGGTTGGAGTTGGCACTGGGGTTAGAGTCAGGGGAGTCAGGGAATGCAGGAGTCTGGGGGGTTTTGACGCGAGGATGGGGATTGGTGCGTGGATGAAAATTGCTACCAGCATGACAACTGGCATTGGGGTAGAGCTGACAACAATGCCTGCTGTTCAGAAGGCTCCAAGCATGTGCACAATTGCAAGTTTGAAACCTGTTATTGCATAAACATGCATGTGTAGTTTCTGAGCAACTAGCGCGCTTCCAGTACGTAGCTGCTTGACTCAGGCATGAGTATGCACCACCAACACTGTGCTGCAGCAGCCATAGCTGCATTCTGCATGTCATCTGCATGTGAATAAAGAGGGGTGGTCATACCTGCTGCATGGGACCATCATAAACGCCTTCAATCTTTGTCTTCATGGCAGCCATCTTGGCAGACAAGTCTGCTTGCACCTGCCCAGCATCTGAGCTTCGCAAAACATGTTGGAGATCCTCGTCTTCTACCACCTGCCTCACAGCTGCCGCCTGAAGCTGCTGGGCAGCTGCCTGCTTGTTGGCTAGGGCTCTGTAGTCTGACTGCAAGTCTGCCAGGGCAGCTGAGAGTCCCTTGTTCTCTTGCAGGAGCTCCTCTTGGCGTGCTTCATAGCTGCTAACTACCAACTGCAGACACCCATTACATCTGACCAGGGCAGGAAAGATATCATGTCAGGCATCACTGCGGGTGACATTTCAATGCATGCCTGAAACTGTTACACTTCTGCAATGGGCGTTGCTGGCGTGTCTCATAAATACACAAACATCGGACTGCAGTGTTGCATAAATGCTGGGAAATTTGAGCTGAGGTTGACCGAGGAGACTGTGCGCACCAACTACCGCCATGTAGGAGGGGAGCAAGGTATTGTAGCCCCTGTAAATTTGCCAAGCTTACTCTGCGAGCCGGAATTTGACGAGTGAGACAGCTGTCTACACAGGCGGCCTGCGAGACACTGCCTCAGCAACAATGGTAACGTGCAGATGATCATGATGATGATCTTATGTGCCACTGCTGTAATGCTGCAAGCTGCAGACGGCAAAAGCCACAGCAACTCTACAGAGGTGAAATGCACTAAGCTGCAGGCCAAGACATCATAGTTTGGCACAATTCGATGTCACCTTGAGGGTGCTGTCATCACTCTTTTTGCCTGATCTTGCACCAGAAGGGCGGGCAGCTGCGTCTTTACTGAAGGCTCCTGCCATGTCAAATGCCTTCTTGGCCTCCCGCTTGCGCTCCATCAAGGTGTTACGCAGTTGCTCCTTCAGCTTCTCCCCTTGGATGTCCTATGAAGAAGATTGCTGTTTCGTGTTATGCACATGGCTGTATGGCTCTCAATAAAGTCTTGTATCCACCAAAGTGGGTTGGGCAGCCAGCAGGGCAGGGGCTCTTTTGTTTCATTACAATGAATTGCGTTCATGCTTCTGGGTTATCAGTGCTGCACAAAGGCAAGGGGCACATGCTTGTTTGTGCCCACCAATGGGGCGCAGGTTCAGGACAGCCGACTTCTGCTCTGAGCTGATCTATACTGTTCCTGGTGCTAGGCGTCAACCATAACCTCAAAGCTCATGCATGCCTTCAGCATGGCGCAGCATAGCGACTAGTGCACCAGCGGCGAGGTACACTTCAGTCCTGCCCCATGCATCATTAAAGCTAGCAAGCAACCCATCAACACGTTACAGATGGCAGAACCTGTTGCTCATGCATACACTAGCATAGCCACCTTTTGCAGAACAATGTGGCGCAACCCTGACTTAGAAGAGTTCTTTGCTAGCTTTACTGATCCATGGGAAAGGACTGATGCTTGCAATCCTGACTTTTTAGTGCAAGCCTGAACTCAGCATGCAAGACCAACCAGATGCAACCTCACACATTCTGGACATCAAGGTATGCAAACATGTACAATGTACCTTACGGCGGATCTCATGCTGAGATTGGGCGTGGCGGCGCTGCAAGTCAGCACACTGCTTCTGTGCGTCATCCCTGTCTTTGGATAGCTGACTCAGCTGTCCTTGCAGGTGGCTCTCTTGCACATGCCACTGCAGTTACCACACACATGATCCTATTGATCCGGGAGCATGTCCTGACTTGTTTGATGTTGAGGAGTGTGTTGATGGCTGACAAAGGGGCCCTGGCCTGCATTATCTTGCCCATGCTTGTCATGCGCAGCAGCTGTGTGTTGACTTCTTTTTACCACAAACTCAGAAAACTTGCTTTTTGTACGCTTTTTGTGCTTCTTGGAAAAAGACATCAACTTTGTTATTGTTTTCCAGTCTTTTTACCACACAGCACGTCTGAGGACATGCACGAGCAGCGCACTGACTTGTGTCATGCGCTGTTTGATAGCAAGCGTATCACGCACAGGGAGATGAAGCCAACCTGACTGAGCAAAGTACCATGCTCTCGCTGCTTAGCATCCAACTGTGACCTGAGCCTATCGCGTGTTTGCTCCGAAACATTCAAGTCTGACCGCATACGCTGGAAGTGGTCATCAAACTGAGCACGCTGACTGACATCTCGCTGGCGCTGGACCAGCAGGGTGTGAAGCACATTGCAAGTATTGGCCAGATGCTCAGGCTCCTGAGACTGCAACTGGAGCCCACAGGGGTAGCCAAAAGCTGCACACCAAGCACCTTGTCAGAGGTATATGAGGAAAACTGGAAAGTTGCCAGAATGCGTATAGCTAACTCTTGATAAGAAAGCCTGTGGTGACCTGCCAGAGTTGAATTGAGGCCATCCGCACACTTTTGCCATATGTCTGGCGTAGCATAAGCCTCTGCTGCTTCATCGTTGGAAGGCTGTAAGCCAGCTTGCAGCTCAAGCTCACTGGCAAATCTCTGCATAGCATGACACTATGGTGATATGGGGTCAACACATGCTTTGTATGGTTTCTGAGCACAGCTGGTGACCTGCTGCAAGTCCTGACCTGCAGTTCTCTGTCAAGTTGCTGGCTGTCTCTGGCAACACCCACGTCCCAGTCCTGCATTCTATGCTGCGTCTATGCTGTTGATGGCATCAGTCGTGCGTGTGCGCCAGACGCAAGGCGCAAGGTTGCTTGTGATCACTGTATTTCAAGCTTTTGGACAACCGCTCAAGCTTGTAGATGATTTGAAGGTATCAACAGATATAAGTAGGCAATCACGGCACTTCGTACAACACGAGCCATCGCCAGTCAGATGGTGCGTTGCGTGGCCTCGCACTGCTGAACGCAGTTTGACGCGTCACATTATCTCCCGCGTTGGAGTGAGCCTCGCACATACTCATGTGCAGGCAAACGAGTACCCAGCAAATCTGTATGAAGCATTGCAAAAAGTTTGAAGTGGTCTGTCCTTCCTAATGCAGCAGCAGAGAATATGAGGCACAGTTGTTTCAAGGCTTATCACATGCACTGGCCATTCAATGCAACCTGTTATGAGTAAGTATGCATAGTTATCACAGCCCTGCTGCATTTTGTGTGCCATCAACCGGGCTGACCAACATTAGATGCATGGGGGAGATGCTTGCATCTGCAGTGCAGGCAAGCTCAAGATGAGGAAGCTGCCTGCAGGTAGCTGCACAGCTACCCACAGTATGTACAACAAGGCTTCTTTGCTAGCATCAAAGGTATACCTATACAATGAGAAGCAAACCATGCTGCTGCACACGCACAGAACATCTGAAACAACTACGCTATGCTGTCAAGTACTTTTTAAGGACAATAGCAGGGTTGATCTGGGCTGTCAAACAATAGCCAGTTCTTATGGACTAATTATCATGTCAGCAACACACAGAGGCCTGCATCATTGAAGCTGCTGCAGGTTGCTGAAAGTTTGTAGCTCTGCAAACAGGACACAATTGACAAATGTAAGGCACTGCCAAACATTTGTTGCACACATGATGCAGCATCCTGTCAAGCAATGACCATTGGCACAGTGTGGCAACGTTGGCCACTGCAAAACAACATATGCTTGCAAAGCAAAAGCAATGCTGCGGTGGTCTGAACTAGTCCCCAATTTGATAGGAACATTTCCAGTTGGTCCCCAGGTAGAATGTTCGCTTGTATTGACTTGCGTTGGTTCAGAATATTTCCAATCAGCAGCAGCCGCATGTCGCTCACATCCCTGACGACACAGGGTACATCCTGAGCAAGCTCTCTGAGAAGAGCATGGTACACCCTGTCAAGCACTGTGCTGGGCCTGACCTTGAAGTGGAACAACATCTGATTGTGTACACACCAGACACTGATGGACAGGCTCTCATCCTGCAGTTGCAAAGGCATGTCTTGGGTCAAGCCGCTGACACACCGTCGCAGCTTCTGTAATGTTTGTTACGGTCTTTCTTGTGATTGTTACAGGTTTACTTGTAACTTGGCATTACTTGCTACATCTTGATAACCTGTACTTGCTAACCACAGCGCATCTTTGCACTCCCTTCAAGGACAATGACTCTTTCCTCATCACAAAGTGTGGCAGCACTCACTAGCAACATGCAGAGGAGTTTGAAGTTCCATGGAGTCACTGCACTACGATGGGTTTGGAAATGGTGCATGAAACTTGGGCTCACGGATGCGCACCTGCTTAGTTGGCACTGAGACAGCTGGTTGAGCTGCTGCTTCAGCATGCAGCAATGGTGTCTGCTGTGTCAGCACTGCATCCTCACAGCTGCTTGTTCCAGTCCTCTGCCTCTTAGCTTGGTGGCTGACTCCCACTGCTGAGGCCAGGCTTGCCTCACCAACAGCATTGACAGATGTGTGGGTAGCATCAAAGAAGTACATCAACTCCCGCACACCAATGGGTGTGATGAATCTGCACAACTACATATGCGAAAATGTCATGATTGCTTGGTGGATTTAACAGGCAGAGTTTCAAAGCTGGAGCTGAAGCTCATGCTGTATCTAACAGAGTGACGTCCGATGTGCATTAACAAATTCATGTGTAACTCAGCTCCGCTGCAACTCACCTGGTATCAATGCCACTCTTATGATGCTTGCTGATAGCAGCATGCAAGTCCAGCACAGCATCTTCTGAAGCTCTGAGCTTGTAGACCAAGGCAGTGCGTGCTGTTAAGCAACCACCATGCCCCATGACCTAAACGCACATGAGTTTCTCACATGACTCCAAACAATGCTTGCAAAACCGGACAGGACATAGTCATATGTACACATTTTACATCAGCAAGACATACCACACGGTGCTTGGCAGCCTTGATCAAGCCACAGGTTGCACGTTCCAGGGTGTAATCAGCAGACAGCAATGCAGCCTTCCGGAAGCTTCATGTCTGCCCAATGCCCATCTGCTTGCAGCACCTGTGAGAATGCCAACAGCTTTCAACACCAGTCAGCATCTGCAACAAGCAACCTGCAATTGCAAACGGTAATGTCTATGAGCAGTAGACATAGACAAAAGGTGTGAGTGCACTCCAAGAAAGACGAGAATACCTGCAAACCGTCACAGGAGTCTGAATGGATCAGTGTGAGCAGGCCTTTGACTACTTGAGATTGACAGCCAGTTGGATCTGCACCATTGGCTGGCAATGCATAGTTGATGGCTTCCAGGCTAGAGGCAAAACACTGGTCTTCCACTGCTAGTGTGGGACCAAGAATTTGCAGGAAGCAGGTTGCTGGTACATGCAAGACTTGCGCCAAATGCACCACCATGCCTCTGGCGTCATTATCAAGAAGTTGAACCACCCGATGAACCATTTCCAAAGTACATCAGGCTGGCGTTCACAAATATAGTGTGTGCAGTGGAATATGAGCTGCTGTGGGTGCAGCTGAGCAGTCATACTGTGGTAGCCAACTGTTGCAGAACACCCAGATCTCCAAGCACAGCGTCGCCAGGCCGGTACTCAAGCCGCTGCTTGCCTTGAAGAGAAGTATATGTGCTGTGCGCAGGCTGCTTGCCACAGACCTCCAGCTGACCTTGCAAAGCCTTGCCAGCGATCGATAGGGTAGCTGCAGTGCTCACAGGCACGTTCAACACTGTGAATCCCTCTTGCCTGAGCTGCACAAGGCGTTGCTCGAAGGCGGGGTTGACGGCGATCTCTGCGGATGCATTTTTTGGAACAAACGTTGCTTGGCGTGCGGCCGTGGCGGTCCTTTTGCCGGTCTTCATGACCAGTCACGCGGGCGGCATTGACAGTGCAACATCACATGGAAATTTTCTCATTGTATTCGGAGCACGGTTATTTATGTTTGCTGCGTCAATGCTGCAGCAGCACGATAGCATTTGAATTTCGCAGGGACTAGCAAGTTTGTTATCTTTCATTCAATCATTGTGAGGGTCATATCATATGACTCATATGGGACCAGATGCCCCTGTTTTTCGATGAGTTGCAACAACCAACAGACTCTTGTAAAAGATCTGCAGTGTCTGCACATGATTGCAGAAATTAGGCTGCGGTTGACATGGCAGCATGGTGTTGATGCTCTAATTAGCAACCTAAGACTTACTGCTCTAAGCTCATTTAAAGATTCTGCATATAAAAGGGCTCGAGCAACCGACCAGTGTTTCGTTTGAGCTGTTTGTTCAGTTGCACAGCGCATAGTTGGGACTTGTGTTCAGGGCGAGCAGCGGCTCCTCCACACCTGCTTCAGGTGTCACTCGATTGCGCCGACATGGCATTCTGCATGTGCCATTATCCACAAACGCCAGCAGGGCACATACGCACTCAGCTTCAGGGCTGCAGGCTACAAGGGCTCTTGTTTCGAGTTCGTGTGGCAAAAGCAACCTGCAGCCTCACATAGATCTAGGCATGAATGCCGTGTCTGCTCTTTTTGTGCATTCATTTGTAAATTTACGGTCTGTACTTACGACATGAAGGCGAGCTTGCAGCCGGTTTTTCGGCTCCTTGTCGACAATCACCGACTGCACTCTTTTGTGGGTGCAGGAACGTAGCCATGCTTCGGTTTGCAAATGAAGCAGAAATGATGAACTTTCTGGGCAAGCTTGATCCAGACTATGAACAATACACCACTGCATTGTGGCCACAAGGTATCAGAACATCACGACAGCTTGCAGACTTCAGCGAGCAGCATTACCTCGAGTGTGGGGTGCTAAAGAGACACATTCACCACATCAAAGGTAAATGCTACAGGTGAACAGTCTTCCTACAACCCTTCATGACTGCACAGTTGGTGAATTCCCATCGGCGCTGCAAACCCTGTATGGAAGGCCGCTGTGTTCCTCCTTGTGGCTTACTGGCTTGCTATTGACCTTACAGCATATCTAGAAAATGTTGTCAAGTATTTAGGATTTAGGTTTACAGCAGAGCAGCCTCTTGTAGCCTCTCTGAGCGCCTCTCATAGAGCCTCTCAGCTTTCTGTGGCTGAGGAGTTGCTGTTGATGTCTTAGCATATCTAGAAGGCAGTGTCACAGAGCAGTTGAGCAGGCACAACACAGCCTCATGGCTTCGTCTGCCGCTCAAAGCGTACAATGCATCTTCACAAAGGTCCTCAGCACAGCCTCCCCTAGCCGCATGAACTTTTGTTTGAATTGATAAAACCCGCACACTTATTTTGGAGAATGCAGAGCATCACCAGTGCAGCATCACTAAGCATCATTCTGATTTATGTTCCATGAAGATGCATGTGTTGCCTACCATCTGTGCAATAAAGCTGATGACGGTGTAGGATTGGCAAATGCCCAGGCAGAACAAGTTCTTTGGCAGAAGATGAGTAGCAATATAGGTAAATTTGGCACCGTTTGCTCAGATTACTCCATCAGCATAGCATACTACCTATGGCTGCTTATGCAGAACTGCAATCTCGTACCATTTGGCAGCTTGTCCACACAATGGATTCAATTGCATCGTCACTCAGGGCTAGAAATTCAGCAGCATTTGTCTACACCCCCAGTAATGCTTCCAGTTTGCGAGATCTGGATTTTAAGCTGGAGCTCATCAAGGTGAGCAACAGTTTCCTTGATGCACCTGGAATTTCAGATGCGAATACAGCGGTGGCCAGTAGCTGCAAATGATGATCGTGCAGGCTTATCAGCAAAGCTCTCATGATGAAGATGGGCACAAACCTTGCAAGAGTTGCAAGTGCATGGTATTGGATGTGTCATTGCCAACAGGCTATGTCGTAGGCTTACATCTGTTCAAGTTTAAGTGGCACATGGCGGTTCAAGAGGTTTTAGGCTTCAGGAATGTCAATGACCCCAGGAATGGTCTCTTGCTGGCAAAGTAGGTGACTTCATCGCCACCTGGTTGTATGGGGTCATGTTGTGTCAGCGTACCTTTCATTGTTTCGTTCTGATGTTCAGGCCTATTCAAGAAGCTTTTGATGCTGGATTCCTGTGTTTCATTCTTGATCAAGATGGTGAGCACCGCCTTCACCTGTTGGATAAAAGGCTGGGCAATGTCAAACTGACCGACACGAAAGCCTACCCATGGCAGACGCCACATAGCCAAGATGAGATGGTCAAAGATGGCAAACAACAAGATATTGAGCGCAGAGCTGTACAGTGAGTTTTGCTCCTGCTATCACAGCTAGGTGATGTCAGCAGCATTTTGGGCAATTGCGTCTCTATTCTCAAATCAGCTAGTGTCCTTGCAGAGCATTGAAGGAGAATTTTGATGAGATTCCGACTTTTGCGGCTTTGCAAGGCAAGCGACTTCACTATGAAGGGGATCAGCGCCCTTTCAAACGCTGCTTAGCCTTCCAAGCTCGTCAAAGCAGGCATGCAGCTGTGGCCCAAGGCCGCATCAGCCCATCAGATCTGCCAGAGCTAGATGGAAGCGCTTGGAGCCAAAGCAACAGCATGCGACGAATCAAGGTCAGCTCTTTGTGACCTACTAATGTCTGCATCAAGGACCCTGACCAGCAAGTGCTGATGGTGCCATGCTATGCAGGACTACTTGGCTGACCCTGAATTCCAATATGAACCTGGGCCCTTCGACAGGTTAGACAACATTTCAGAGTGGGGCGGCGTGGACAACTGAGGGTTTGCAAAGTTTGTCACACTAATTACTCATAGTGTAGTGTGTGCTCAAGATACCGGCAACTTCCCTGTCACTGATATGTAGCAGCACAGTGCAGAGGCTCTGTGGGATGTGAAGAACATGTATTTTTTGCAGAAAAGCTGTAAGCATCTTATGTGACAGAGAAGTCTCTGACTTTGGCGCATGCTCAACCACAAATACACTCAGTGTTTGAAGGGAGTCAACGCTGCCTCTCAGCTGTGTCTGTGGCTTGAGGCATTCTTAGACCGCATGTGTCTTTGTAAAACGTATGAGTAGGGTGACTGCAGCCTTGCTAGTGACTTGGGGATTTGCTTGTGGCTTTGGTGTATGTTCGGCTGAAATTGGACATAGCATCTGAGCAAATTGAATGCACCGTCAGCTTTTCTGCAGAGGTATTGTGACACAACAGAGAGACTGCTGAGACCTCCCACGTGGGCGTGCACGCTTCATTTGGCGGGAGGCAAATTACAGTTGATCTTACCAGAGCCATAAATGCATTTAATGATGATCAAGGACGAAATTCACATGTGACAGTGTCCTATCAGTGGACACTTCAACCAGTTCCCAGTCTGTGTTGCAGATTTTTGATGATACTGTAGATCTCGAAACCTGCACAACGAGTGCAAACTCGCAGCATTACAGGGATTCATCAGAAAACAAGAGCTGCAGTGCCTGCTGCAACTTGTTTTCTGATAAACTTCTGTAATGTAAATTGTACAGACAGGCTGCAAGCAGCTTACACAAGCTGACGCTGGCTTGAGCATGTGCCCAAGCCGGTGTCATGACAGACATGCTGAATTCAACTTGAATCTTTCAACAATGGGAGCCTGCTGAATGAACTCAGCACAGCAATACCAAGCTAGACTATAATTCAATATTGAAAGCATAGTAGAGTCGAGGAGGAGGGCTACACCCTGTCGAACACCTTTCAGCATGTAAACAAGCAACCCTGCCCCTTGCCCTCATGCCCCTCAAACTCATGAAGCTATACATGTTTTCTGCAGTCACACAGCAGCTTAGCCAAATGACATGGCTGCTGCTGCTGCAGGTCTGAACATGGTATGCTTAAGGGGTACTCCTGAAAATTGATAAACAAGCAACATCCTTGTTATATGAGTAGCTGAAGTGCAGAAAGCTTGCTACGCAGGACAGGCTGTAGAATAGCATCAGACATGAGGTGTACTGGCAAAACCAAACTTTGTCGTTTTTCTCAAACTGGCATCTCAACCTTCCAACAACCACAGCCAAAGCCAATGCCACTTCAAATAAGCAGTGCACCCAGATGGGACTACCTGTGATCTTCAGGAACCTTGCGTCCGCCGTATATAGCATGCTCCCACTCATGAGCGTATACAACTGGATCTTGATTCCCAGCTTGACCCTGCTCTGCTACATCTACATCATGATGACTGCGTAGTATGCAGTGTGTCAGGCGAAAGGTCATCAGGCCCAGGCGAAAGGCGAATGGGCGAATGCGAATTGGCGAATGCCAGCAAATGGGTCAAATCTTGTCCAATTCTTTCGGGAGTGGTGGCGAATGGCAGCAAACGCAGCCATTCACTTGTATGAGTGGAGAGCCACTATGATGCAAAATGTCACTGCACCCACACACGTTACAAGGAAAGGTGCACATGCTAACACAAGAACAGCAAAGTCATGTTAATCTTTTGACACCAGGTTGTCTAGGTCGTACTGCTCATTGCTGTCACCTAACTCAACACGGGCAACAGCTGCTGGTGCTGTCTCCCCAGAGAGAGCTGGGTGGTCAAAGTCTAGGTCAATACTGGTATGGGTCTCACTGACGAAAAAGTGGTCACGTTTCTGCTATACGAATAGTTGTATGGATATTCAGGGTTTACCCTAAACCCTTGAAGTGATCCCAGATGTCATCAGCAGGTCTGTGGCCTTTTGCAGTGGGCAAGTTCGCCTGCTGTGAGCCTGTTTTGCAGAACAGTGGGGAATGCATTTTGCCCAGACTAGTGCTGGACTGCATTTCTGTTGGCTCACTGCACACCTGTATGAAGATAAAATCTCCACAGGTGCTATTGCAG
>JAABUP010001289.1_pt1 | contig 52510 bp, 68 predicted proteins | sample 5559201 | NCBI WGS metagenome assembly JAABUP01 (sample SAMN10711887, study PRJNA513373) | rock metagenome | isolation source: Antarctica rocks | place: Antarctica | reverse complement strand
AGTCATACTTGCCCTGCTGGGCAGCTGAGTTGGCAGCTGCACGCTTGATCAGAGCATCCTGTGCTGCGCCCCAGTTGGCCTCCTCACCCTTCCATGTCTTCAGGACACTGTTTTGCAGGGCACGGGCATATGAGAAGGATACATGCCATGGGTTTGGTGACTGGTTCATTGCATTCAGGTTGAGGGTGGCCTCAAGCTCTGACTGTCCTCCTGAAAGGAACATGATTCCGGGGACTGCAGGGGGCACTCTCCTCTTCAGCAGGTTCAGTGTGTACTTGGCAACAGTCTCTGGGGACTCCTGCGCAAAGCAGAAACACAACATTCAGCAGACCAAATGCCAGCAGGTAAAGACAAACACTCAAGTCGCTCATAAAATCTGCACAGTGTTGCTGAGCGTCCATGCAGCCCTGGAAACCCCTTGACAGCACCTTGAGGGTGGAGGTTTTTCTTACGCTGTGTGTTCAGTGTACAGGAGCCATCATGCAGCTGTCAAATGCTTTGACACGACACAGACTCCTGTTCTGCATTGTATGCCGCACTGTTCTGTCATTTTGTGCTGAGCTGCAAGCCGATTACGAAATTCATGAGATCAACAAGATTCTGGGCTTTGAGTCAGCCCTTGAAACACAAGGTGCGCATGATGCTGTTCTTGGGATGCCTACATTGCTATAGGTAAGATGCTGCTAAGGCCTGGATGCAATGCTATACAAGATATGCATACTGCACAACATCTTCAGCAAGCCTGGAGAACATGCAGCTCTTTTCAATCCTGAAAGGTCTATATGTTTACAAAATACAGTGGAAGTCTGAACCAAAAAAACGCCTGGAAACGTGTTTCTACATTGGGAAGACTGACTGCCAGACTGGCACACATGAAGGCAACGCTGACCTCCAGGTTTGCGCACATTTATAGACAGTACTGGAAGTTTGTTTCATACCTTTTTGCCAGAGTCAGCTCCGGGAGTGACCATGGAAGGCTTCAACAACATACCCTCAAACAGCACCTTGTTGTCTGCCAGGTACTTGAAAGTTGCTGCCCAGATCTCCTCAGCAACCTCGGCAGTCCTGCAAAGACAACATGTTGTCAGTGTATTTGCAAAAGGCCAGATAGTGAACACTGTCTGATGATGTGGCTCCATGCACATGACTGAAAAGGAACAGAAATATCCCTTATTTGCCTGAATTGTCTAAACATGTGCAAGGCTGGCCAAAATTGTGACTGTGATTCAAACAGAAGTAGCATTGTGTAGGTGTAGGTGTCTGGTCGCCCTGCTCGTTAAGAAGATGCAAGCACCTGAAGGTTGTTGCTATGCCATGAAGGCTGGGCAATATAGCTGATCTGCCAATAAATCTGCAACTAGGTATAGCAGATCAAAACCCATGTACATAAGGCCAAGCTGCTTGCACCAATTACCTCTGGATGTCGTGGTCACCGTCCAAAAGGACCTCTGGCTCAACAATGGGCACAAGGCCAGCAGACTGAGCGATGGCAGCATATCGGGCTAGACCATAGGCGCAATCCATTGCTGCAAGCTTGCTGGGTCCAGCTGGGATTGATACTACTGACCGCCACTTGGCAAAACGTGCGCCCTGCTTGTAATACTCTGCGCATCGCTGCTCTAGTCCATCTAGGCCCTGGCACCAGGACTCGCCGTTGCTGCCGGGCATAGGCACCAAACCCTTGTCGACCTTGATACCGGGGACAATGTTTTGGCTCTTCAGCACGTCTGTGAACTTCTTGCCGCTCTTGTCTGACTGGTATAGAGTCTCCTCGAACATAATAGCTCCACTGATATACTTGCCTAGGCCTGGGGTTGAGACAAGCAGCTCACGGTATGCTTTGCGGTTGTCCTCAGTGTTCTCCATGCCAATGCTGTCCAACCGCTTGCCGCAAGTGCCGTTTGACTCGTCCATAGCAAGGATACCACGTCCGGGACTAGCGATGGTATTCTGCAATGCAGCAGCTTAGGTCAGGCAGTGGATAGATCGCGGCGGACGTGACTTGTAATGCCAGCAGTTGACAAGGCTGTGATAACCACACATGCTGGGCCTCGTCGTTCGACACACAATACAGTCGAGAAACATACCGCCGTCTGGATAAGCTCCTCATCATAAGCACCAGCCCTCACAGCAACAACGCCTCTGTTTGCCACGCGTGCCTGCTTCTGGGCCACCACAGTCTTGGTGCCAAGGAAGGATGAGGTTTGGGCGAGCATTGTGGCGACCATTTTTAACAACAAATTGCAAACAACAGCTTGCAGACACTTCTTCTGGCAGTTATCAAGTTGCAAGCGTAGACCGCTGGGGTAGATAACGGTGGCTGGGCATTCTTTATTACTTATCCACCCTGAAAACGGTGGCCACAGTGCACGAGTAAAGATTTCCCATATTGAAGCAGAGCACCGCCAGGGGCTTCAAGTGATGGTAAGGTGTAGTTGGACGATGATTCTCGCAGGCTTTGCTCGAAAGCGCCCCAGGCATGTTGCAGATTGCCCCAAGGTGCAGAGCTGCACGGGCAAGATAGCAAATTGATCTCACAAAGCAACGACCGACAAGCGCGACAGCTTCAGCAATCTCAGGTAGGTGTACACTGTGAATTACAGCAGTATCGTCAGATCTGCCGTCTATCGTCACCAGCGCACCAGCGCTTTGCTAGACACTCCGACTGAAGGTGCACTGACTTCTTCTTCGTAGAGCTTCATCGCGCTTGACTTATGAGATCGATTGGCGTGTTGGCGACAGGACAAGCCATGTTGCATTCACACCGTGCTCCTCCACAGAGTGGCGGTCAACGTGCATGCCTCTTGCATACCCTTGCACAGCCGGCTCTTCGAGCGCAGAACCACTCTAACAGAGCAGAAAGAGTGGTGCGGAAAGCTACTCAGGTGGACAGTGAAGTTCGTCAGCGGCTTGAGACGACTGGGGCCATTGTCACTGATCAAGCTGTACCAGAAGGTCACAAGGGACTGCATGGATTCTTGTATGGTGAGGGTGGAGCTGAGGAGCACGACTCTCAGTCACGATACAACTTCAGAGAGGTACCAGTTTTGCTGCTGACCTGCCACGTGGTGCTTGGATGATTCACAAATTGCTGTGTGAAAGTTGATCTGGTATCCTGCAGGGTCAAGATGACGGGACTTCCTCCATGTCAGTGGAGGAATACCTCCAGACGCGAGATGGCGAGAAGCCTCTTGGAGTCTATGCTCTGTACGATGCTCACAATGCTGTGCAGTATATTGGCTACTCCCGTAACATGGTCTTGGCTGTCAAGGTACTCTACTCGCCATGTTGCAGCTGCCACTCTGTTGCATCTCTCAACCAAGCTTGTCACAGCATATGTCATCAGCTGTGCCATGATGGCTCCAAACCATACATGCTGTGCACAACACGCTTATAGGTGTGTGGCTCAAAAGACTTCAATGTCTTTGTGTCTGTATTTTTGCAGAATCACCTGCAAAGGGTTGGTGAATCACGATGTGCTTTTGTCAGAGCCATGGTCTTTGCCAATGCAGCCATGGCCTCCAGGACAAATCTTGAGAGGGAGATGTTCAGCTGGATTGATAGGGAGGGTGTCATTCCTCCAGGCAATGGCCTCGAAAAGGATCTCTGGGATGTGAGTCTTTTGCATCAACAGCAATGCTAGTCATCAACCTTACTGTCCACAGGTTGTGCTGTCAGCGGTGTTCAGTCAGCAATGGCTGCAGTCCAGAGATGACATGTCAACACGCATGTCTTATCATGGGTACATTACTGCATTTGCTCTTCCATATCAATGCATGCATCAGCTTCTTACAAGCAGTCAAAATGCAGCAATAGACTTGCACAGCATAACATGACTCATGGCCTTGTCTGTCACAGGGCCAAGCAACAGCAAAGGTCATGTCCCCTGCTGAAATGGCAGAGTATGAGGAGAAGAAGCTGAAGATGCGCAAGGCCATGGGAGAAAATCTGCATGATGATGTCCAAGGTGTGTAGTCTCATGCCTTGCATCGCCTAGCTTCAGCTGTCCATGCACATGCGCATGTGGCACTGACTTCACATGCAGGATACTTACCACAAGCATGTTTGCCTTCCTACGCATATGTTTTGTATGAATGGCAAGCAGATTGCAATCAAAGCCGTAGCTGACTACTTGCAGGTAGCTTACAGCTGCATTCCTGGTTGTTCTTGCCTTGACTAGGACCCTCATGGCATTTATCAATACGTTCTGAATTATTCACAGAGTGGACCAATGGTGCAAGCTTCATGCTCTCACTGTCGCGTGCAGATGTGATGCAGCTAAAGCTGCCTCGTGTTCTGTTGCACTAGAGTTATTTTTTGCAAGAAGTGCGATCATTTGGCAGCATGTGACCTCACACATCATGTTAGACCCCGGCTATTGCGGTCACTGTGTTTGTGTTGGCCACAACTTTCTTCTGCAGCCTTCCTGGCTGCTTTGTGTGATCCACCTTAAGGGTTGGTTGATGCTGAACCTCATGTCTGATGTCTATCAATGGCTTATTGCGTGCTGAGACAGCAAAGTTTTGGTGGGCAAAGAGCGAGACTCACAGCAGAAAAGGCTGAAATTTTCTGAATATATTGTCTGCCCAATGCACGTTGTACAGATTTGCAACTGTCAGGCATGCTGTTGAACAGACTTGGTATGCCGATGCAGGCGAGGAGCCCGACTCAAAGCAGAGGAGGCTGAACCTTATCAAGGCTGTTGAAGGGGATGACTGGAGCGCTGTCATCGACTCCCAGACCCAACAGACAATAGAAGGTATGCTTGTTGCTGATGTCTCTCCTTCTGGTCTGTAATTTGTGACGCTGATGTTCAGGCTTCCTGACTTGCAATCAACCTGACTCTACAGTCATGTTTTGCTGCTATGTAACATATAATTTAGATAGGTCTCAAGCCCAGGGCATGTCACTCATCTACTCTAGATATGTCTGTGGACCTGCTGAGCCCTGCTGCATTGCCTAGCTTGCAGCCCTACCATAGTATCACTTTGTACTGTGTATGCTGCCATTGAGCGCTGCTGTCATCATGTAGCTAAGTGCATTGAACACAAATCAGTTGTGCAAGTCCTGTTACATAACACAAGGGTTGCCCTCCTGCGCGATGCATCATCTGGCATGCAAGTCCAGTGATGCAAAGGCATGTGATCGTTGCTTGTGAAGATGTGGGCTGATTCAGGTCCTGTGATCTGAAGTCTGCATTGTGCATCATGCCACATCATGTGTATCTAAAATTGACAAGTTGATGCAAGTGAGCTGAGCCCAAATCCTGCACAAGCAATACAGTGTAGCGTACCCTGTTCATCTGGGCCGGTCCTGTCATGCAGATGGTCTGAGTCCAGAGTCCTCCACCAGTGAGTCCGATACTGTGCTCAGATCAGAACACCTAGAGCAAGATGAGGCCATCAGGCAAGACAACCGTCAGAAGGCACAGCAGCAAAAGGCGACCACTGGCCTCAGTGGGCAAGTCAGTGGTCCAAATGGGCAAGCCAGTCCCATTGTTGCAGAGCTGCAAAGGGAAAGTGATGAGGCCGATAGGCAAGACAACCTTCAGAAGGCTCAGGAGCAGAAGGCACAGGATGAGGCCAGCAGGGAGGAAAGTTTGCAGAGGGCCCAGGCTGTTGTCAGTCCTTTCACAAGAGCTACCGTGCACAGGCAGATAGGTGTGCTGCAAGTTCATGGCTGCAACTACTCCTCAGCAAACCATGCCGTGCAAGCAAGTAGCAACAACAGTAAACAAATTCTCCCTCTTGATTCCCTGTCTAGCAGACAAGGCACTGAGCTTTAGCATTCCTTGCACGTGATTCGCAGAAAGCCTCCTGAGCAATCACGCCAAGTCTGAAAATTGGCACAAGCTAGTTCAGATGTGTGTGAGTGTGGATGCAAGAAGGCACTGGGCTTCTGACCATCAGCAGGTCTGTGTTATGCTGCCAGCAATGAGCACAGCATCCCGTTGCCCTACAGGCAGTAGCCATGACTATGACGATGATGAAGAGCTACCACCTCTGACTCCCTACTTGGTGGACAAGGCGTTGGACGAGGTGCGGCCCTACTTGATAGCTGATGGAGGGAATGTGGAGGTGGCTGCAGTTCAAGATGGTGTTGTGATGCTGCGCTTGCAAGGAGCCTGTGGCACTTGCCCCTCATCCACAGCCACCATGAAAATGGGCATTGAGAGATCTCTCAGGGTGAGTTATAACGTGACGCGAAAATGTGTGAGTTGTAATGTGGCATAATCTGAAATGGGTCATTGAGAAACGATGGGGGTGGGTTTCAACAATCAGGTGCAAGCAAAAGGCACGTCGTATGTTTGCCATGGGCTGTGGTTCTTCTGCAAGGAATCTCTGTTTTGATGGATATTCAGTGTGTCTGGGCAATGTTGCGGGGCGTGTTACAGGATTTTGCAGCAAGAAAGGTGGTAAAGCTCGTACAGTGACTTGCTGGCAGTGTTGCTGATCTGCATATGTCATGTGGAAAGCATGTTTTTCTCGCAGCGACTCTTGCTAACCAGCTACTGGACCTGAAACAACTGCAAATATGTGTTGTTGACATTGATCAACAGCCTGTCTTGACTGAATTCTTGTCTCAAACATGTGTGTGTGTCATGCAGGCAACTTTTGGTGAGCAGCTGCTTGAGGTGCAGCAAGTCGACCAGATTGACACATCCGCGTCTGTTGAGTCAGTGAACAGTCACCTTGACATGCTGAGACCTGCAATACAAGGCTATGGTGGTAGTGTTGAGGTGCTTGCTGTGGATGATGGCATCTGTGAAGTCAAGTACGAAGGCCCTGCGCCTATTGGCATGGGCATTCAGGCAGCTATCAAGGACAAATTTCCAGACATCAGGGTCGTTGAATTGCTTTAGGTACTTGTCTATTGCAAATTTGACAGGCAGTAGTATACACATCACGCATGGTTGAGTTAACACAGGGAGACCATTTCTGAGTTGTCTGTCGGCAGTTGCTGTAAGACTTACATCTCAGTGGCATCACCTCCCCAGCTGTTGTACAGACAAGAGTTCAGAGCTCTTTCATGCCAGGGAGTGGCTCTCACTTTGGCCCTTGAGTTGAATCTGACTTGAGCAAGCTTACTTGCACTTTGCACTTGTCGGCATAAGCAAATGCATTCCAGCGAGACAAGTTCCCAGACATGAGGAGGTTGCAGCTGTACCAGAGATGAGTGTGCGTGTGAATGGTAAATGTGGACAATGCACACACTCACGATCAGGTTGACTAGCCAGCTACAAGATAACCCATGCCATATGGCATCTAGCTGAATATTGTGTGGTATAATACCATGACCTACTTCAAGTCTGTGCATGAACTGTGTGTTGACAAGTCCATGTAACGTTCACAAGCGGGCATTGCACTCAACTGTAGACACAAGCAAGTGTCCACACAGCACAAATGAGTACACGCATCTGCGTCCAGAATGGCAAACTGTCTTGCAGTATCACAGACAATCTTGCGAGTGCTTACACTGGAAATGTAGAAAGCAAATAAAATCTTCAAGCTGTTGTCAAAGAAACAAATCTGTTGCTATTGCACTGTAAACATGATTTATTTCAACTACACACTTCTTCAGCACACTTCAGCATCATGCAACATAAACAGCAGGCATCATGATTTGGTCAGCAATTGGCACAAAATAGTACACTCTGACGCTTGATAAAAAGGCCTGAAAATCTAGTCTAGGATGCAGGCCATGGTCTTGGCGGGTACAGGGTCACTGTGGCAAGGCAAGGGTACACGTGTCTAATGTGTTGCAGTGGTGGTTGCATGTCAGCATTGCTGGCACTGAACTTGACGTTCAATTCGCTGACCTGTAAATCTTGCTCAGGCTGTCTGAGTGCCTCTTGCACACTATCAGAAGAAAGACCCAGCCACTTTGTAACAAGCCTTGCCATGCAGTGACCTGACAGTCAGCTTCAGCTCCTCAAGTAATGGCCATTCCCCTGTGAACAACTCATCTAGAGCTGTGTCCTCAAGCTCGTTGCCCTCAAGGTTCAACATCCACAGCAAAGGCCACTTGCCCTGTGCCAGATATGACATGGCCACACTGCCTAACCCGTTACATCTCAAAAACAATGCCTGCAGTCTTGGGCACTCTGACTTAGTCAGCTGCAAGATGACTGCAGCATCCAGCTGAACGAAATTCAACACAAGAAGCTCAATTCGATTCACACCTGTGTGCAGGAGCTTTGTCACCATCTGTGTGTCAATTTGCTGGCAGGTCAGGTTCAGCGTGATGATCGAAGACCAGTCTAATGTTGCAGAGCTGCTGGATGAAGTCTGTTCTGGATCAACTTTCGAGACCATCCAGCTCAAGGCATTGCTCAAAGCAGATAACAGTTGTATCTCCTGCTCCTTCCCCTCTTGGGTTGACCGCAGCGTCACATTGCACAGGTCCAAGATAGCAAGCTGAGGCCAACGTGCCTGGGACAACAGTGAAAGCATGCCCATGTCCACTGGCATTTCAACAGATGACAACAAGGTCAATGCTGGCCAGTTGGCTGCCACTAATTCCTGCACAACTGCCCTTGTCAACTTGGCACGCCAAAAGTGCAGTCCCACCAAGAATGGCCAGTGCCCCTTGGCAATCTCTGCCGCAACAGCTGCACTGAGCTGAATGCCCTCGAGCTGTAACTGCCATCTGCTCAGCATGCTGGCCTTGGCAAGCACTGAAGCAGCAGCAACTGTCATGTCACAGGTGACACGTATAGTTTGTATCCTATGGCTGTCCTGGTCTGCTAATGTCCACTTCACCAGCCGAGGCCAACTACAGCTGATAAGGTCACTGGCATGAGTGGGGTCACTGATTGTGGTGCTTGTAACATAGTTGTGAATCTGACTGCGATGTGTTGTGCTGGTTGCTATCAAGGCTGCAAGGCACTCTGAAGGCATCAGCTCCAGCAACCTTGGGACCTGGTGGATGAGGTCTGACAGGGGCATCAGCACACATTTTGAATGCGGCCTGCATACAGCTAAGTAAGCTCTAAACAGCTTAGTTGACAGCAGGTTTGCAAAAGCACTCAACACAAAGCCCTGCCCTGACCCTCTGAAGAACTTACCCTTGCATAATTCCGCCGCCAGTGCTGTCGTCTCCACAGCAGTGATGCAAGCTCGGTGGGATTGTGACCTGAAGCACACCAGCCACGTGAACGAGGCGAGACAAGCAAGCGGGAAGGACGAGTTCTCACGGGCCCGAAAAGTTGATGAAACTGCTGTTTGATAAGCAGCACAACGAAGAACAGGCCAGCTCAAGGCCTTGATGAAGTGCGTCAGAAACGCTACGAAGCTTGCCTGGTTGTCTGCCCCGAAAGCCGTTTCTCTGAGCTACTGCTTCTGTCCAGATACGTCGAAGAGCTGCAAGATTTTCGGACTGACGGGTCTGCGGATCAGGAAGACCGCATTTCGAGGCAGAGTCCAGGCAATGTACAGTCCACTGTGTGACATGACTGAGCCTTTGTACAAGTGCCTCATTTTCTTCGGGTGCGCTCGAGCTCATGAGTCAGATCTAGAGGGCTGTCATCTTACCGTATAGCTGAGCTTCTGACATCTTCTACGTAGCCAATTTGCCGTCTTGCGGGCACCATATGCCTGCGTATGCCCCCGCTGGTGATCTGTGTCAAGTGACTTTGCGATGGCAACGAGGCTCAGCCCACCTACGCCAGCAACCTGTAACAAGATATTCAATTGTTCGAGATCATGCAAACCCAGACCGCTAAGAGCAAAGGCTCCTACACTGTGTTGTATTGTCACCACTGACAACGCAACTGGTCGACGAAAGCGTCTAAAGGCAAACGGCCTCAATTTTGTGGTCGACGATCAAGGTGACACAGGGGTAGTGCCGGTCATCCTCCTGCACGGGTTTCCAAGCCGCGCTAATATGTGGGAAAGGCAGGTTGCGTGATTGCTCTTGCTCCACTGTGCAATCAGTGCACGCCGTGACGATCAAAGGCGTTATTCACGCTTGTGATTGAAACGTTCGGTAGACAGCGTTACTCACTCGTCATCGTAACCTGCAGATCCCCGGCCTGGTGCAGAAAGGCTTTCGTGTGATTGCCCCGGACCTGCGTGGGGCCATCAACGGTGAAAGCGACGCTCCCAAGATGTACAGGCTTACAACCTCCAAAAGGCGCTGGTCAAGGATGTTGCAGGTGACCACACTCACAACCCTTTGTCCTCAGAGCATGCCAATTCAGGTTGAGTTTCAGAGGCCTGAACGGCTTTTCAATCCTCCTCGTTTTTCTTTAGCTAAACAGTTTTCCACATCCTGTTTATGATCAGCCATAGCAGGCACTGCAGACCAGACCTACCAGAGATTGCAGTAGCGATGTTCAGCACACTGCGCCGTCCTCATCCCTTGGTCATAAGCCTGGGCGTCTAGCGAGACATCGCACCCCAGACAAACTTCTCAGGCAACCACGCCTGGTGTCTTCATTACTGGCGTTTCTTGACGGATGTTGCCAAACATGCCATCCCACATAACAGTATCACACATGACATGATCATATTTCGTTTTAAAAAAGATATGATGCAGGAAACTCTCAGCTCTGGTCATGCTTATCATGAATGCTGACTGCAGGTATCATGGATGCATTGGACATTGACAAGGCTCATATTGTGGGCCATGACTGGGGCTTATCACTGGCATGGGCCTTTGCTGCCCTCTACCCAGACCGCACCCTCCAACTAGTGGCCATGTCAGTAGGCAATCCCAATGGTTATTTCAAGGGCGACCATGCCAATGAGCAAAAGTTGAAATCATGGTATACAACCCTTGCAGATCAAAGCCTTGCACCTGTAACCCTGCACATCACCGCTCAGCGTTGAGACATATCCAATCACCCAAGCAGCCAAGCTTTTTTGCTGTAAACCTGCCTGCTGAATGCGTGCAAGGTTCCTAATGCAGCGTGCTATCATGCATGTATCTTTCCTCTGCATGCCAGGCTGAACTGCTGAGGATGTCTTGTTACATGCATCAGTTCAGAGGCTGCCTCTTTGACTAGGTGTTGTAGGACATTGATGCAGACACATGCCAAGGCGTTCATGCACACTTGTTTCATTCAAACTCAGCCTTCTCAGAATTTTCCCAGGTGTTGTCTGTTGATTCCCCTAATGAGTCCTCAGGACAGGATATGTACAGTGAATACCTCTCGTTGGATCAAATTGCCCTTCTGTACAGGTACATTGCATTCTTCAGCTTGCGTGGCATTGCCGAGTGGGCCATGGCATCTGGCAAGTTATTCGCCGAAGGTGCAGGTCCCAAAGAGGCAGCAGAAGTGGAAAGACCCATGGTTGAGCAGCTGGGCATGCTGAAAGGCATGGACAAGCCAGGAGCTTGGACATCCGGTCTCAACTGGTACAGGTGAGTAGTACAATTGATAGACTGCTTAGTAGACAATCTCTGCTGGCGCTCTGACAGGGCGTGCAAGATGCAGTGTGCTTCATTTGCTCTCAAGCATGCAAAACACATATAGTATTGTATAAACCCAGATCGCAATGTCAATGCGCTGTGCGGCTTGCCGCTTGTATGCTCTTGTGATGCATGCTGGTGGATCCATGTTCTGTTCGAATACCTGTTCTGTCACTGCTTGGCAGCATCGCGTACAGTAAGTATCATGTCTAGCTGCATGATCCTTACACCAGGTTGGGCATCTTTGGTGACTCAAGGTAGCTCAGTCTCCTCTGGTGTGCCCTTCAGGGCAAATGCAGGCCTGACAAATTTCCTGAGAGGCTCCCTGATGACCGAGCTTCCACCTGTCGCATGTGATGTACTGCAGCTCTGGTTCACTGGGGATGATCCAGTGTGCACTGAGGGGCAAGCAAAGACCTCTGGACAGTATGTCAAGTCTCCTGGCACATTCAGGTGACATGCAATACATTATAGTATACACAAAACTAGCCGATAGAGCGCATTGAGACCATTCAATAGTGCATACATTGTACCTGCTGGTATGCCCTGCACTGATGCAAATGCACTGATGCAAATGCAGTCAACATGTGAATGGTGCATCAGCATGATTGTGTCTCACTGTGCTGTCTGGTGCTCAGGTATGAAAGGATAGCATCCCCATCTCATTGCCCCTTGGACTGATCCAGAGCCGGTCAGTGCCAGCATGCTCAACTTTCTCAGAAAGGCATGATACGACTTTGTAGCAGACATCCCTGTGTGCATCAACACTATCTTGGGTAACCCAGCCAGATTGTCAATATGATATCACATCTGCCAGCATGTCAAGGCTGACTGCTGCCCCTGTAAACTATGGCTGCAGCTGAACCAACCAGCTCATGGTATGAATTTTCTTGGTTGTGTATGAACCCTATCAGGTCGTGTATCTGATCTCAACACACCCTGTCAGGCCGTGTTTTTTTTGTGTGTGTCTAGTTGACATAGTGTGTACCCTGTTGGGCTGCGTGTGTATGTTGCAAGACTGCTGTCATTTGCGGGATGATATACGTACTTACATTGTACCAAAGTATGGCAGTTGTTGCACCTCTCAAGAAAACCTCTCCCTACCAAGCTTCGAAACCAAATCTTGACACCCTGCTTGTTGATGCAACACCTTTGCCGTCTTACACCGCAATCATGCACAGGTCATGCTCATGTCTCGAAAAACGCATCACTTGTACGAGACTAATTAACAGCAGTCGGTGCTTGCACTGCAGTTGACTTGGCCAACATGTAGAAAAGACCATGTTGTCAACAACAACATGCAACAGTCACTGAAGCTGTGCGCAGCTGAAATTATAGCATAACAGTATATGCTCAAAAGTGCCCTTGGCCTCTGGACTTGCTCTTTGTTCTGGATGCTGGTCCGTCAAAACTAGTCAGAACCCTGCCAGCAGCAAACACAAGAACTGAGTCAGGGACAAAGGCCATGTTGTGCTGATCCTTAACAGCGACCCAAAAACGCCATTGCTGAACACTTCATACATGGCTATATAACACTGCAGTGCATGTTATGAATGCGTGCAATGACACTGAGCACAGAAGCCTGATCAATGTCCTCATGATCGCTGTTGTCAGCTTTGAGCAAGGCATAACAGCACTCAACCAGATTATTATTTGGCAGGGAAAACTGCCATGTGGTCAGGATACAGCTACAACACACGATTAAGCAATGTGCATGAAGGTTACACAGGCAACATCATGACAATGGCATGCATAGATGATGCGCACCTGGACAAAGCTGCATCACCAGAAAGATCGGGCAGGAGGCCAGCTGACTCACGGAGCTTTCCTGAAGCACCATTCATGCCATCAGCCTCTGCTGCTAAAACAACAGTCACAACAGAGTTTCATACAGCGAGCCATTCAGGGTCATGCAAATCGCACTTCCTACAAAAGCACCTTCTGCGCAGACATATCAACGCAAAATTGGAGAGGCAGGGCAATGGACTGATGCAAAGGTGCCCTGCAGGTGTACAAAGTAAAGCGCCTCTGCTTGCATTTGCTTGATGTCTGACCTGTGGTGCTGTCTGCATCTCGCTTACGCTTGGCAGTCTTCAGCAGCTTCCTTTGCTGCTTCTTGACCTCTGCATAGCTGCCAACCCTCTGCTTTGAACCTGCAGCCACATGAACATGCTTGTTTCCCTGTCGACATTTGACTGGCTTGTTGTGGTGACCCCGGCCGGTTGCAAGTAGGCCAGCCATATGATGTTCACAAAGTCACTTGACCTATGACTGTCAGTGTCTCCACCTCTTTGTCTGCAGGGGAGACTGCTTAGCACTGACATTGTTGCAAATGAACGATCAGGATCAGATTCCCAATCAGAATAAGCATTGCTATGAACAGCATGTGCACTAGATGAGGATTCAATGTGTGTCAATGGTCTTTTGAGACATTGTGGCTCATGCTGACGTGATATCATTATATATAGATGTATGCAAATATACGCAAATATGCAGCAGAGGAGAAAGAACGCCAGATATGGGGAAAACAAGTGCCTTGTTTGTCAGAACAGCCACCTCCAGCGACATGTTGACACTTTGGACACTTGCTTATGGTGTGAAGAGTACGATTTGTTACCAGACTTTGCTCTCTTCACAGCTCTGGGCTTGATATGCCTGGCTTTGTTGAGAAGCTCCAGGACTGCATTCACAGCATCTGCCATGTCATGCAGACCCTGCAGAGTAAATGGAATGCAGGTGAGCATCTAAAGTTTGAAGCTGTTGCAGATGGTCGGAGGCAAGCTGTTCATCTGGCATGGTGGAAGCCTTGCATGCATCTGTTTCAGAGGCAGCCTTTCTGATTACTCAAAGCTGGGACAGACAGGATGACACAAGACTCGGACGCTGTGATGTGCCATGAAGCTTGATTCATGCATATTTTGTGAGACATGCATTTCGTTCATTCATTTTGCAAACACATTTCTTCCCTTAGGGTCAGGTACGTCCAGTCCCTGCATTAGTGCCTGTTTAGCAGCCAGCGCACAAACAGTGTGAAACGTGCATGTGCTGTCACATTGATGATCTGTCTAGGTGGAGTGTTACGATCCACCTGCACATCTGGCAGCTTTGGCGTGCCATTCTTCTGCTTGCTTGTGCTAGGCTGAGATGACTCACTGGCCTCAAGCTGAGGCTTGTTGCTCCACCTGAGTAAGCTGCTCAAGAATCCGCATGTACTCTTCTTCATGCCATCGGATGCCTGCAGCCCATTGCTGTTCCTCTTCTGTGTGACATCATTCTCGTCGTCGTCATCACCATCATCATCTTGAAGAACTTCTTCTTCCTCTTCTGCGTCCATAACAGCGCCTGCGCATGCAAATCACTAATGACGACAAATGTAGGCATGACTCACCGCCTATGACTGCTGGGCGTATGCCAGCTGGCAAAGCTGAGGTTTGCATGCTAGTGACATGGGATGACCAGCAACTTGTTCTGGTAGAGCCAAAGTTTTGTTGATGGTGGACAGCAGACCATGTGCAGCCACAATGCTGTGCTGGCACATTCAAACACGGCTGGATGCATGCATGCATACATGCACATGTGCATGTGCATGAGCATTGCATCTCCTGCATAGCATAGGCGTTTTGTGCAAGACTTATGGTGGCGTACAAGGCAGTGGTCTGCTGTTACAGGCACCCATCATGATACTTTACCATTTACCATAGGTATAGTGTAATCTCATAACATACTGTACCATGACACAGTGCAGAATGACACAACCCAGTGTAAATTCACATGCATGAAGAAATGCCGTTGAAATTGTCAGCTTGTACAGGGATGATATTTAGGTTGATGGGTACCTTGAGTCATATGCCGTGAGATGGGACTGAGACCAGCCTGCTGGTGTTGATGCTAATGCTGACAGACAGGCACAGCGATGCACTGCTAATGTGATTGCGTTTTGTCATAACTTCACTCGCAGACATGACAGACCAGCGCTGATGTGTCGCAAGGGACTCACATGAGTCAGCAACGAGGTCAACAACTGCCTTGTCAACTTCATGCTTCTGCGCTTCATTGCAGGCTGCAGGTTTGTGATCAGCTTCCTTGGTAGCTGCTGCGTGATCCACAGCTGAGTGCGGTTCAAGTACTGACTGCAGCTGTTGGCATGCCTGCTCTATTTGAAGGAGCAGAAAGCAGAGGGCTTCCTCAAAAGCCTGGTGGCCTAGCCAGGCTTTCCTCAGCTCTGCCTGCACAGACAAGCAGTTAGAGCTTAGGGTTCAGAATTCAGCATTTTCACCTGTACTGATGTGAATTCTCCATGCTTGTGGCTTGTTGTGACATGCACTCATTCATTTACTTTACAGATGTCTTCCCCTAGGGTTACATGTTTACAGTCTTGAGTAATTGCCGGTACGAAGTCCTGTTTTGGCAGGGTGCGAAGCCTAACACGCTAGCATTGGACTCCAGCCCTGTAGAACTGGTTTGCAAGATCTAGGATTGATGCCTGACATATGGGTGTGTGCACCCCACCATCGCAGTGAACGTATCGGCTCAAGAGACAAAAGATGCTGGCGATGCCATACCACCCCACCATTGAAGTGAACTTACTGTCTGCAGAGACAGAATGTGCTGGCGATGCAGGTCATGTGCATGGCAACAGACAAACAACATATGGCAATGTCTCCTGTTGGTGTTGGACATGCACAAGCAAGAGCCTACCCGCAGCTGGCGTTCATGCTTGTCAGCGTTGCTGAGGAACATCTTCAAGTGTGCTAGCTGCACCATGAGGTCAGTGCGCTGGTCGACCAACTCATCATTGGCTTCTGACAAGCCTCTTGCATGCACAGCTATCTCCCTGCAAAGGCAACATGCACCGTTGGGCTCAAGGCTGCAGAGGGACAGACAGCCTGAAGCAAAACAGGACCAGCAGCCAGTGTCTTATTACTTAGCCAAAACAGGATCTCGCATAGGGAGCGGCTCAGGACTGTACATACATGACCCTAGGGAAAGACACGTATTCAGTAAATGAATGAAACCAAATATTATTTAGTCCCCTGGCCAGACCCTGACAATCCTCTCCTTCCCTGCACACCCCTAACCTACCCTTCTCCTGATAGCTCCCCCCCCCCACCCCTCTCCTTGGTGTGACGCTTGCTAAAAACTCATGGTACTTCATTACGGGTGTTTTAGTCTGGGGTGTGGAGCCAGGTGTGACTCATCGGACATCCTGGCTTGAAGGCACAGGTACGTGTGGTGTACAGCAAAACCTAGCTGGTGAGAAGGATTGCAGTTTAGTTCAGTCAAGAGTGACCTACTGCGTTTGCTTGACTTGACTGTTGAGGTTTGTGTTGCCTTCTGCAATGGCAGCCTTCTGTGTGCTGATCTGGTCAGTCATGGCTGCTGCCTCAGCTTCTTGCCTTGCACACCGGCTCCTGAGCTCCCCCAGTTGAGCAGCATCTACTACCTTCTGCAACGGCAAAGTACACAATATGGTTTAAAGTTTTTCACAATAAGAGAAAGTTAATAACACTGTAGCATGGCTGCAGTCATCATCTGTCACTGTGTGTAAATGATAATAATAATAATAATGAAAACGCTTTCCAGCTCATGATGAGCTAGGTACGTGCAGTACTGTATGTAACAGCATCTGCAATTGTGGCTGTAAGAGCTTATGAGGGCTGCTCAAATGACATGCTATTGCATAGCATTTGAAATAGTGACAGAGGGTGAGTGGTGCCACATCAGGGGAGCATTGTTGGTTTTGTTGATCTGATGATGTCTCTGTGAACAAGCATGCATTTCCACAGGAGGTTCATGAGCACCTGAGAGTGCTGAGATCTGAAACTTTTGAAGTGCGCAAATTGGCGCATCATCTCTTTATTGAGAGTGGCGGTCTCGCCTCTGGACTGCTTTAGGGATGTACTCAGAGATTCCACCTGCCTATTTTGCATTTGCAGGCAATACTCCAGCTGCAGCGGACACTTCGTCAGAGCATGCAACCCATTGTTGCCAATGTTGTGCTTTTAGAAGGATTGCTTGGTTTAGGCACTGTGACTGACGGTCTGAAAAGCACAATCAGTAAGGCAACAGTCTTTGACAACAGTAGCCAAAGCGTTTATCAGAAACCTGGCGCGCGCGCGCGTGTGTGTGTGTGCGTGCGTGCGTGCGTGCGTGCGTGCGTGCGTGCGTGCGTGCGTGCGTGCGTGCGTGCGTGCGTGCGTGCGTGCGTGCGTGCGTGCGTGCGTGCGTGCGTGCGTGCGTGTGTGTGTGTGTGTGTGTGTAGCATGCACAGATGCCATGCTCTACACGGTCATATTTTGTTGAACTGCACCTGTTTAATGCGAGACTTCATCATCATGATTCAGCCCTGACAGTCAACCTAGCAATCAGAGACACTCAGAAGCTCTGGTTTTGTAAGTGCCTGCAGAATGCGGGACATGTGATGGAAGTTGAACAGCAAGGCACAGAAGTCGCTACTGATGACTAGCCTGTGACTGACCTGTGAGACAATTGCATATCTGCATATGACTTGCACGATGCAAAGTCCACGCGCTTATGCAAATCCCAGACAAATACAGAATGCGTCATGCTTTGTGTATGTAAAGCAAGGTTCAACTGTCCCCTGATGGTGCGGCTATTACAAGCTGAAGCACGCAACAAGAAGCCTGCACGGTATGCAGATGCGTGACTCGAAGCGCCAATGACTGGGTGCATCGCATTCATACTGTCAGAGCAGGTGCGCACACAATGCAAGTGACTCCAAAGTTAGTAAGCCGTCAGTGGGCATACTCTTACCTGGCAGTTGGCGTGAGGCTATCCTGCAACGACATCACACACAAAGTGCTGAATGTTGAGGGCTTGAGACCACCTGCAAGCTCTACGAGCAAGCTACACGTAACTTGGCAAGCGTTTCGCATGTGGCAGCCGGGCAGAGGCAGTACTACTAGTAGGCAAAACTCAGGGCAAAACTAAAGGCAACGGCCCTCCAATCAATTTGCAATGGCCCCGCACACCTGAGACTCAGGACGTGAAGCTTTGTTGAGATCTCGGCACTATCTCAATGCATGGTCATCATGGGGTTAACCCATGACAACAAGTAACATTACATGTGTGACACAGATTGGCAAGGGCATTCATTCAAGTCACATTTGTGCTGAGGTCTGAACACGTGAGGCAGCCAGTCCTGCAGATTGTAGCAGACCTGTACATCTGCGGTCTACAGCCTCTACATACATCTTCAAATCTGACCAGTCCTCTGATAGTACATAATACATAAAACCCACTGTAAGCACTAAAGCTTTGTGAGCTGTACAGCTTGACAGACTACTCTATTTATACAGGCTCTTCAGACCATTTAACAAAGGAGGAATTGCAAAAAAGAAAGACAAAGCCATCGAGTTCTCAATCACGCTGTTTGCAGATCTGACTCACCAAATTTATTGAGCCGCATCTGCAGGAAGGGGTTTGTTGGGCATTCAGCTGCAGCTTTGAATGCCCTGACGTCGGCAACTTGTAAGCCAGACCCCCTCTGTGACATCAGTGCATTGCCTTCTTGCACAGCATGGCAAGCCACGGGCGCTGCAGTAGGCCAGCAGTGCTGAACGGCTGTGTGTTGTTGCTCTTGCATGCCACCAACTTCAGCATCGGCACTATGACTGCTTTGCCCCGCTGCATCTTCTTCACAAGGATGAGCAGCAAGACTCAGTCCATTGGCACAGAATCCAGTATGACTCAAGCGGCGTATAAAGAGCTCAGTTGTGCATGTGTGTGCTGTTTATCCCAAATTACGACTTTGCATTGCTCTGCCCCATTTTGGCATGCGGCGCTTAGTAACCTGTGCTGGACCACATTGTTCACATGGATACATGTGGTGCTGAAGGCACTGCCCTGGAGGTTGCTGACTAGACTGCTCAGCGCATGCTGCATATGAGACTGGCTGTCCTTGACTGACTTCTTCTGCCTTGACAACCTGCAAGCCATATGAACAGTGGCCCTCCATACTTCCCACTATGCTTCTGTATCAGAGTCTGTGACAGGCGGACAGCTTTGTACACACATAGTTGCTACTTCTAGATGGCTCACAGACCAGACACAAGTGCTCAGAGGCACCATGCATCATGTGTCTCAAATAAACCTGAGCAACATTACAATGACTTTGCAAGCTGTCAGGCTGTCTGTAGATGCATGTCCTAGGTGGACAAAACATCGCACCTGGCTTCCAACAGCCTGTCCATGTGGCACACACTGAGCTTGCAGATCCTCGCATCCCACATTGAGTGCAGGACAGGCTAAGGCTGCTGTGGGTGGGGAGCAGGCTGAGATGCTGCAAGCAGTATGGGAGAGGGGCTTGGCAGGCAGACGTTTTTGCTTGACTGCATTGGCACAGCTGTGCAGGATGCCCTGCAGCACAGACATGACAGTAAGGAGCCATTGCCATCTGCACTGTGCTATGGCCAAGCCCTGCTTGCATGTAAGCTGCTCAGTTGCTCAGTTGCAGCGTGCAAAGCAGGGCGTAGCAGGCACTCGTAAATGGCTCACAGTATTTGTGCAGAAACTCAAACACCTCGGCAAAGGAGCAACGAGCTTATGCTGAAACAGTGCCATGCACATGGGCATGTCTATAGCTTGCACTTCATGATTGTGCAGTCCAAGACAAGTTGGGAGACTGCATTGGTTGGCCAAGGCCTTTGTGAGCACAACGCTGTGCAACATACCTGTGTGCTTAAAGGACATCAGGACGGCAGAAAACTACAAGGCAACACTCAGCATAAACAGACCTGCCACTTTCCATGTTGCCAACAGCAATCACCCTTCTCATCTGCACCATCCTCCCTTTTCGCCCTTCCGTGGACCTTCCTCTTACGCCCTCTGCCACATGTCTGTCCATGCTGCTGTGCATCAACAGGCAAAGGGCGGCCCAATAGATGCTTGAAGTGCATGTTTGGATCAATGGGGTATCTTGAGTCATAGCATTTCTTGACTATAGGGACTATGGCTTCAGGGCGAAAATGTGCGACAAAGGACTCGAGCTCGCTGTAGCTGCTATGCAGCGAGTAGGGCACCTTGTGAAGCAGGGGCAGGGCTGCTTCGATTTCTGCAGCTGAGGGGGCTTGTGAACTGCACACACTGTGAACAAAGCTGTCAGGCTGATTGGAGTTTTCAAGGAACTTCTTTGTCAAAGTGGTGACAACTTGGCGTGACATTACAGGTAGTACAGTGCAAACGTTGAAAGCATTGTCCACCCCGTTTGTGGAGCAAAGCGTGAGCTGATGAGTCACTGTTGCATGCATAGCTTCCACGCTATGCAGCATGCCCTATGGTAGTTGACTGAAGTCCAGCTGGTTTGCAATGCTGATGCTGCTGGTGTTGGTCTGAGCAATCGCGTTTCTTTGCAATGGTTTGGCATCCTTAAAATTTGCCAGTTCTTTTCAGGTTGCGCATACCTAGACTCCGCTTTCTGCTGATGAACAAGAGCAGCATACGTCTTGAGGTCATCCTCTAGCATCTCAGCTTGACTGAACAGCTGACTCATCTGACCACAGCCTTGCTGAGTGGCACTGCCGCCAGACTGCTGCTGCTGAAGGTGCCCAGTATTGGAGCCAATCTGCCCTGCTGATGCGGAATGCTGCTCTGGCAGGTGTAGCACTGTGCCATGTTGCTGCTGATCTGATAGCCGCCCAATGTCAGATCCAGGAAACAAGACTTGCTGACCCGGTGCATGCAAAGGCACAGGTGTACAGCTTTCTGACCTCCCTTGCACGCGGTGCCGCTGATGTGCTGAGTGGGCACTGGTGAGGGCGGGTGGCGCAGAGTGACTCGTATGAAGCTTTGTCACAGGTTTGCTGTGAGTGCCAAGACAGGCAAAACCTGCAAGGACACCACATACAATCTTGAATGCAGTGCCAAAGTAGCATGAAAGATGTATTGGATGCACATCTCTGTCTGTGGTCTGATGTGTAGCAACACTGCAATCCAACGCAGGCTTTGCTAGACTGCTGATGCTTGCTGGATATGCCAGACTGTTATGTGGGTAGTAGGAGACCTCAGTGGGTTGCAGCAGCAGTCACAGGTGTATACCTGTTGGGATGATACCCAAGGTGGGTTTGCTTCTGTTCAGCTTGGCAATCATCTCCACAGTCACCATCCATTTTGGCAAAGCCCTAGCGGCACCAGTCACTCAGCGGGCAAGGCAAGTAGGCACAGACATGCAGGAAGCTCTCCATGGCTTGACCGCAGAGCAAAGGTGCACATCAAGGGGTGAGTAGCATTGGCCAACCTGATGCGAGTTGAGGACATGTCTGCAGTGAAGAGCTGCGTGGGTAAGCCAGCAATGCTGACGGTTTCCAGCCTCTCTGCAGCTATCCCGACAGGGAAGCCAGTTGCATGGGCAATGGCAGCAAGCATGTCCTCTGCAGCAGTCAAGTGTGCAACTACGAGATGTGCTGTATGCCTGGTAGGGACAGGTATACCAGCAATGCTGAAACCACAAAGTTACTGTGTAGGATTGCCAGCATCAGGAAGGTATGCAATTTCATATACATGCTAGAAGAACTTGGTTGAGCCTACCTTTGCCAAGAGAATCAACTCCGAGCACAACGTCCATGTCTCTGTGCGTCTGTATCAAGCTGGTGATACTCTGGCATGCCTCAAGCCGACAGGGAAAAGAGTACCTGAATGTGATCAGATGCATGATCTGCCTGTTGTTACAAGCACACATGCCATCAGATGCATGCCTACAAATCCTGTCAAGGGTGCTCTGTGATGAAGTCTTGGATATGTGTTATGCTGACTTGCATTTTGACTTGCATGTAAGCATTTCAAGCCTGCTCAAAGATGATGTACATACCTTGGATGACAGTATGTATTGTCAAGCACTACTAGACTGAGTGCACCAGCTGTGAGTGCAGGGTGCTGCAGCAGCTCAGCCTGGATGCCATGCTCCCACCTGCAAAATGAAAAACTATATAGAGTAGCTGAAGAACGATCAGCGATATATTTTTGTAGCAAAGGCATTGCACGCGTTGGATCATGGCCTTCATTGCAAAGTTTGGAATGCAAGTTGCAGAGATGATCCGTGCTGCGGAGATGATCTGTGCTGCCGTTGGCACTGCTGCATTGTGACAATGCAGCGCGCAGCTCAGAAAGCCATTGTCTGGTGTCAGGTGTACCGCCAAGTTTGTGACTGGAGCATTGTCATGCTGAGAGAGGACACACAAGTGGATGGTAAGAGTTAAGCATAGTTATGCATACAGATGCTGGTATATCAAACATACCTGAAGTCTCCCGTGTGTAAAACTCTTCCACAGACGCCTTCGAACAAGAGCATGACTGCACCCTGTACATGCAGTAAGCATGACAAATGACACGCTGAAGCAGTAGTGCCCAACACTTATGTGGGCAACATACAGGGCAATGGTTGGCTTCAATTGCTGTGACCGTGAGCCTCTCATCTGTTGAAAGCTGTATGCTAAAGGGCTCATCTGTTGGTATTGTTTTGGCTGACAAACGAGGCCATTTGCGCTGCAGAAGCAGGCCAGTGACTTCACTACAATAAATGGTGCCCTGACACCAGTCGTCATGAAGGCCTTTGTAATGGTCGGCGTGCATGTGAGTCAAGAAGAAAGCCGAAGCACGCGGTGCTGTCCAGTAGTCAATGGCGACTGCAGACTTGCCGCAAGCCAGCACATATCCGTCTGACATTTTAGTAAAGCACTCAGGTCAACAAGGCACGCGGGCATGAGTGTGATCAAGCGATTTCCGGTCACGGAGAGCAACCCAAATCCATCCCGCATGCAGAGCGTAACTTGGCACAGGAAGCTTAGCTATTTGCTATCACAGCATGCAAAGCACGCTGTTGGTACGGCCGCGGCGCGCGTGCCTCCGTGCTGCGTATGGTGACCTGCAATGCAACGCTAATTGTTGTCGTGTTGATCTCATTGCATCCGCAAGCGCTCTCACATCTCTAACTTTTACGCCTGGTACTAAATTTGATAGCCTGACGGTCAGCTGTCAGTTGAAATCCTTTCTACATACACGTCTGCAATAAGGGGCACTGAAGATCCGATAAAAGCACAGCGACACTACACGGGCAATGGAGCGACTTCAGAGGCTACTGCAGAATGCCGGTGGCATGCCTCCAAGTCAAGGGCAAGCAGCATCGGATACCCCTCAAGTCGATACATCAGAGCAAATATACATATCATCGCTTGCTCTGCTCAAGATGCTCAAGCACGGCACGTGCCCCGCAAGCCTTTGTACCTGATTTGACCCAGTATGTACTATTGTTTGTAATCATAAACTTACGGCACAAATTTTGCCACCTTCAGGTCGTGCTGGTGTGCCTATGGAGGTTATGGGTCTGATGCTTGGAGAGTTTGTAGATGACTACACTGTCAAAGTCGTTGACGTATTCGCCATGCCACAGTCAGGCACAGGCGTCAGTGTAGAGGCAGTAGATCCCGTGTTTCAAACAAAGATGCTTGACATGCTAAAACAGACAGGACGGTGAGTGATCAAGCTGAGTTCAGGAAGACACGACCATATGTGCTGGAATGAGCATGGCCACCTGTTCGACTTTGAACATGCTGCAGGCCAGAAATGGTTGTTGGATGGTATCACAGTCATCCTGGATTTGGATGCTGGCTTTCTGGTGTGGACATCAACACACAACAGGTGACTGCAAATGACCTTGTTGCTGCTGCCCTGGCTTCAATGCCCTCTCCATGTTTGGTCTGGTAGCATTTGTACGTCATGTACAAATGCTCAGAACCATGCTTGCATGTGCAGAGCTTTGAGCAGTTGAATCCAAGAGCTGTGGCAGTAGTCGTAGACCCAATCCAAAGTGTCAAGGGCAAAGTTGTCATTGATGCCTTCAGGTAAACATTGCTTTGCACACTGTGATGGTATGGCCACTGTCAGCAGCTGCTGTATTGACATGTATCATTGCGCAAATCTCAGCCAACTTTGTATATATCAGCTTTTGACACATGGCCACAATGCATACTGAAGCTTGCGGCATCCGTTGCATTATGTCTGCAGGCAAGAGCACTTATCATCATGTATCAGGGTTTAGGGTTTAGAAGCACCAGTGTATCCTGCTCCTAGTCAGACGGTGCAAAACAAGATATGGACAACCTACATGACGTGAAGTAATTGCTAACATAGCTTGTGTGCCTGCTGTGCTGGCAAAGCTTCAATGATGTCACAGGCTCATCAATCCCCAGACCATGATGCTTGGGCAGGAACCAAGACAGACCACATCTAACCTAGGCCATCTGAATAAGCCTTCCATCCAGGCGCTCATCCATGGGCTGAACAGGCATTACTACTCCATAGCCATCAACTACAGGTGAGGCAATCTGTGCATGCATCTTTGACAAGCTGCACCTGCACGTGTACACAGCACATTGCATCTATGGTAGTCTGGCATCTCACAGGGTATTGGCATGCTGCGGCTGTCTTTGGGCGTACATGCTCCTGACTGAGATCTTGCAATGTAAGGCCATTTTGTTACAGACTGCCTGGAAAACGGACAGACCACACAAGGTGTCTTGCCTGCCAAAGCTTATGCTTAGGCTTTTGCCTGTTGCAGAAAGCATGAGCTGGAGGAGAACATGCTGATGAACCTGCAAAAGAAGACTTGGACCCATGGCCTTACCCTCAAGTAAGAATTTGATGCTCACTTATGACCATTGCTTCGTGTCTGTTGCACAAAGCTTCTCATTGTTGTCGTCAAGGGGTGCTGTCACCTCCCATTATTGATCAGATGATTGACTATATACAAGATTTGTTTTGACATGTCACAGCTGCTCATGCAAGTGGTCATGGCCATCAAGCTGAATCAGCATCAGCAGCTCTGGCACATTAGAAAATATGCCTCAGTTAGGTTATAAACCATATAGCATGGGTGATAGGCAGCCTCCTGATTGTGCAGAGACTTTGAGGAGCATACAAAGACAAATGCCAAATCTGTGAAGGAGATGCAGGCATTGGCAGATAACTATGACAAGGCAGTTGTTGAGGTACATCGAACCTTGTCTCGCTGCTGAACCTGCACATGAAAAAAGTTTGCACATTTGGCTATCGGGCTATGCATACACAGTCCTTACCTCTGTACAGACTGATCTCAGCTGCTCAGCTAGCTGCTGCTGACATATTGCATGATGTGTCCTGGTGCAATGACTGTCTGAATACTCATGGCAAGCTCTTTGACTGGGGATGTCACAAGCTCATTGATTGTGAGTGTCACAAGGGTTTCCAGCAAGGCGAAAAACCTGTCTTGCATTTGTAGGAGCAAGAGCTGAGTCCTGAGAAGCGGATTGTGGCCAATGTGGGCAAGATGGATGCCAAGAAGCACCTAGAGGCTGAGGTGCAAAAGATGATGAGTGGCAACATTGTGCAGTGCATGGGCACCATGCTGGACACCATCGTGTTCTGATTTGCTTATGTTGCTTTCAAGCAACTGTTGCTGCAATTTAACCCAGGTCAACCCACAAGGAAGCATAGACGGGTACTGGGCGTTGTCAGCAGTACGTATACCCTTTGCTGCAAGTTTGCTCAGATCTGCTGCGTCTTCCCATTTGTAAGGCAGTTGCACCTGGCTGGTGGTGCCGCAGCTTCACAGGATTGCACGCTGTGCCAGTCTGCCTACACGTGTGCAACCTTTGCATGGTCAACGCTGTCCATCAGAAATTCGATAGCGCTTACATCCAGATCTTGTTTCTTGGAAATGACAAATGTAGGAGGCACTTGAAGCCATGGTGATCATCGGCTGCTGCACATCCCTCCAGCTGTGCATTTCTGTAACCGGTTCAGAGGTTGCAGCATCTATAGCACAGCGGATCAACTGTACGTGAATACACCTTGCTCGAGGATTTGCATTTTGCTTCAACCTCGTAGCCAACAGCTTTCGGCACTACGGCACTGAGACTTGACTGTACGGGGTTGGACCAGTGTGCGTTAGCGGCGGAGCTCACCAAGCTTTTCGCGGACGGCCTTGACAGCTTAAGAAAGTCGCGTCCAACAACTGCCAGGGAGCTATGTTGCTAGCACGCAGGAGTCTGGGACCGGCAAGTCAAATTTGCTGCGGCGCCATAGCCGTGCTCCTTCTTGCTTGTGCGGCGACGGCAAGCGGAACAGGTAGAACGCCGCCATCATCTAGACCTACATCTAGAAGGTGGCCTGCAGATGTTTAGCAGAAGTAGCAGCGTGCAGTACGTGCACAGGCAGTTTGAAAAGAAGTAGTAGTGTCAACCTGCCAGCGTATAAACTGCCACATGTTTGCACTGCATGCACCTGCCATTTCACGACATGCAGGACACTGCCTCCTGATCATGCAGACCTTGACATGTACAGCACACATTGAACAAGCTGCACAAGCAAGGTTCAACCCAGCGTATACTGCCAGTAGAGCTCAAATACTAATGCAGCCCCACACCCTCAATGTCGCTGCGTGTGTGGGTTGCAGGTTCTGCAAACACAGCATACAGACGGCAGCTGAAGCAAGACCAGACAGCTGTCACCGTTGTGGCAGACCTAATCTCTGGTGACACACAGGGAGCTGGTGCCGCAATTGCTCAAGCCTCTGCAAGCAATGACGCCACAGGCATTGCGTCTGCGCTGACCAATGCTGCTGCTCTGGTAAGTGCTGTTGTGGCAAATGTAGCTGGTGCAAACTTTGCCTTGTATTCTTTGCAGCTAGCACAGATGTGCAGTGTATACATGGACTGCAGGCTGCTGACTCCCTGCGATTGATCCCAAGTAACTCAATGTTCTTTGCTCTCTGTGTACATGTACCGGTACCAAATGCTGACATTGCTGCTGCCGTCTTGCAGGGCCAGTCGCAAGCTGCAGCCAGTGCAGTTGCTGCTGCCGTCGGTCTCCCCAATGCTAATGCTGGTGTCATCATACAAGCATTGGCACAAACGGTAAGCGGGGTGGATGATGGATGATTTGCATCTGCCATCATGGCCTTGCCAGTACTGTAGTGCATTGTACAACCAGCCACTGTCTCATATCCTGCTTACTGCTTTGAGCATGGGTGGGTAATTCCCAGTGAAATCGGCTTTGCAAGGCCAGCCTGTAAGAAGGCAAATAGTAGAGTAGTACATGCTGTGCCTACGCATGACGCTCTGTACCGTTCTTTTTAGAGTTACTATCTTGACCGACAAAGTCCTGTGCACCTGCTCTTTGCATACATGAAGCTGATGGCTTTACTCTGCTGTGCACTCATTACTCATCACTGCCCCCTCAACATGCAGACAACGCGCGCATGCCTCTTCTTGCACTGAAAACCTCAGGATCTCAGCGGCACCAGTGCCAATTCATGATACCAAGGCTTAAGCGAATCCCTGCAGGGCGTCTCAAATGCAATCCCATCTTCTTCTCCAGGCTCCTCACCAGCAGCAGCTGAGTCATCTCCAGCAGCAGGCGGCACCTCTCCATCTGGTACCCCTGTTGCACCTGACCAGGTAAATACAGATTACCGATTACGGCAATGACTGCCTTCCTGTCCACCTGCATGACTTTATGTTTGAGGTTTTGGGTGTCTACATACACATGCAGGCTGCAGTAGTTGTTCTCCATACTCAGTCAATTGTCACATGATGTGCATGCTGCTGCTTCATTGACCTTGCTGTACTGTAACTGTTCCTCACCAGACTGTAGTAGTCACTGTGGGTAATGCTCCAGGTAACACTCTAGTATCAGCAACAAGCTTTCTACAAGACATCAGTGAGCATTTTTAATTGACGGATTGGTGATGGTAATTGTGGACTCCAGGTAGCTCATGGGATCATGTGTTGTGCAGGTCAACACTAACAGCCTCGCAAACCAGCTGAACAGTGGCGCAGGAAGTAAGCTCTCATCACTGCTACAGTTGTTCTATCTAGCAAATACCTTTACTGTCTGAATGACTGCCAACTGATATGGTCTCTGAGGGCTGGCTTACAGCTACACCATTACATGATGCTCTTCCTGCCATGCCCCGCCCTGCCCTCCTGTGCCCATAAAAAGCCCATTTCACACTCAGTTCTGCCCTGCCCTGCCCTGCTTATTCATTGCTTCTGCTAGAATTCAGCCTTGTTCTGTGTCTTCAGCCATGTGCCGACATCATTCCTGCTTTTGTGCAGGCAGCGTGACATCTGTATCCAGCTCCAACTCTCAACAGTTCAACAATGCTTCAAGCACAATCTCAATGGCAGTGTCCCAAGCTTTTGCGCAGGTGTGTTCCTTAATGCATCAGATGAGCTGGCATTGTTGATGCCCTTGCTGCCTACACTGACTCACAGTTCAGTGTGAGACATTTTGCTTTGCTTACTGCATACTAGCAATGTTACACAGACACTGATCAAAGCACCTGAACAGCAGACCTGCATGCCATACAAAGTTGCTTTGTTGACTATGAACGTGCAGAGCACCTTTTGAGTGGCTACTATATGTTGTGCTACTGATTGAGCGTATGAGTGCTCAGCAGCTATGTCTCCTTGCAGACGGCACCATTGTGGGAGTCTTCATGTGTAGTTACATAAAATGACGTCATCAGAGTTGCTGACTGTCACTAAGACGCCCAGGGACTTTTGACCGGCCCTGGGAGTATGCACAATGCCATAAACTGAAATCACATCTTGCTTATTTGAGGTTTGGTATGCTGCAGGTGAAGAGTGGTGGAAATGCACAGTCTGTAGCCCAGTCTACTGCTCAAGCCATTGGCACAGCTGTGGCCACTGCTTTAGCCTCAGCCAGCACTAAAGTTACCACTACAGGTCTGTGATTGTGCTGTTTTGGGTCCAGTCACTGCGACTTGAAAGGCAATTGCATGCCTTTGAGAGTCTGCTGAAAGGGAGATTGTGCCTTTGGAGACATAGCAGTTTGAGCTTGTGCTGAAGAACATTGCGTTGTCTATGTCCAGCTTCCTCTGCAGGGGATGTGGTTGCTCATGGCATTGCAAGCAAGATGGACTGGAACATCCGTGCATGTACGCCATGACTGCAGTAGACTGTCAGCAGGCAGTGAAAACAGACACTGCCATTCATCGCCTGCACATGCTGATGTAGCAGTCCTCAGATGTGCACAATGGCTGAGCCTTTCCAGTGTGCTTTGCTGGCCTGACTTGCCTTTCGTTTGAATGCCAAACGGCAGATGTTTCCTTTCACCAGATGTGTATGCTCTTTTGCAGGCACTCAGCTGATGGCAACCACTGTGACTTTGCAATTTGCCATGGCAATTGATTTTGCCTTTCAGTCAGTAGCTGAAAGGCAACTGTTGGATTTCACACAGCAGGATGTTGAGTTGTCCTGCCTGCAGGAGGGCTGCAGCATTGCCTTCAAAGCAGATATGTGGTGTACATGGTTGATATATCTATATAGATTGAGAAAATGTCTGACTAGCTATCATCTTGCCAACTGCAGGACAGGGCTCAAGTGGAACAGCCGATGCAACAGCTGTCAGCATGGCAGTCGCCAAAGCAACTGCAACAGCCATTGCCAATGCTGTCGCCACTGCGAGCAACAGTAAGGCTTGTCACGTAACTGCAAGCTTGCTTACAATCATCTCATTGATCAACCTGTTGCACGACTGCACACAGAGGTGGCCACAGAGCCACCATCTGCAGCATTTGGGGCATTTGAATGCATTGTTCTGCTGCTGCTGCTTTGGTGGTTCATATTCAACATGAATTTGAATGTATGTCAACATTGAAGTGTTTGGCTAGAGTGGTGAGACATGAGAGCGCCACTCCTGGCAAGCTAGGGCTCACCTTGACACGCTCTCTTCCCTCACCATTGTCTCTGAATTGAACTCAATTGTTGTCAGTTGCTATTGAGCTGAGCTTCAAATGATGCTGTATTCAGTGTGTTGGCCTAGGCATGCATGCTGGCAACGAAGGTCAAAAATGAATCATGCTGTGATCGCAGAGCAGGCCTGATGTGATATGTGCTCACTGCAGACAATACGCAGGCGACCTCTGCAGCTAATGCACAGGACCTGCAGACCGCAGTGGCCACGGCCGTTGCCATGGCGTCATCATCAAGCTCTGCTTCAAATGGTACGCTCATGACGATGTGGTCGTACTGCAAGACGCCCATCTGCATGAAATGCAGTGCACTGTAGCACTGCTGTCTCTCACATGCCGTGTACAGCTTTGAGCGCATGGCATGACTGTCAATTGCTGTGAGCCATCACTGAGTCACATTTGTCAACCTTCTCATTCTGTCACCTATCAGTTGCCTCAGACAAGATGTTCACAATCATGCGATCTGATGCATACCGTGGTGTCCACAAAAGCTGCAAGTGCAAAGCCCTCGCAACCAATGCTTGATCACCAAAATGGCTGTCATGCTTCAAAAGTACCCAATAGTTCTCCAAATGTGTTGCTGTCACACAGGCGGCAGCTCACAGGCAAGCTCAACTGCAGTGGCAACATCTGTATCCCAAGTGGTTGCTACTGCCCTAGCAAAAGCTTTGGCAACCGTCACTGGCACAGCATCAAGTGGTTGACAAGCTTTGAAGGTTACCCTGGTTTCCAGTACTGCAGTACAGCTGTACACATGTGTATACCGTAGTAAGATTACTCTGTAGCATCCCTCAGTCAGAAGATTGGCTTTGTCTGGAAATATTACATGTATAACAGTGAGGCAGAAATGAGGCTAGCGCTGTTCATGCTGTCAGACCAGGTCAGATCGGGTCAGATGTGATCCTCTGAAGGCCTTACAAGCAATGCCAGCACATTAGATTGCAAGAACCCAGGATAGACTCTCACAATGTAGCTATCACCTGACAACATGGGCTGTTGATCTCACCAGCTGTATTGATACAGCTTGCAAGGTGTCTGAATCGCAGTTTGTATGCTTGCTGCTGTGCAACTTAATGAGTACTTTCTGTTTGAATATATCAAGACAAAGCTGGTGGCCTTCTACATCACAGAAAAGTCTTGCTTCACAGCAGTATTACTAGTCTTAACCAAGATATTACACACCGCGTGGCACATCATTGCAAGTGGAAAGACTATGACTTGCACAGACCAGTGATGACCATGAGAAAGTTTATCACTAATTGCTTTGATCAAGGCTGTCTTAGCTGAGCAGAGCTTGCTGCCACTACGGGGACGAAGGTCACCCTGAACTACGATCAGCACGACCTTAAAACCCTGAAGGTGCCTGACTTTGTTTCAGCACACCCTTAAGACCCTGAATTACCTTGAGACTTATTCAGCGCTGCCTGACATTACCTGAAGCAGTCTGAAAAACCTTACAGACCTTTTCAGCATATTCTTAGGACCCTGAAAAAATTAAGACATTACTAGCGTGGTCTGACATCACCTGAAGAAGTCTGATTTCTTTCAGACTTGTTCAGTATTATAACTTGTACCCTAAACCTCTAATAGAGACTGTTCTGATGTTGTCTCAAATCCCTTAACAACTCTTAAGTCATGCCTAGCTACAGCCTGGTATTTCTTGCGCATCAGCTTCAGAAAATGCCACCATGGTGCCAACACAACATTCATGAACAAGAGAGGCAATGCTACATACTGGTACTCGTCTGTAGACTAGCTAGGCATTGCAATTGATTGATCATGAACGTGCAGCGCTGCAGACTCAAGTTTGTACTAGTACTTTACATGCCATCCACTCCTCGTTTACCACCACCACTATGGGAACGAAGCGCAGCAGAACGCCTGTCTGAACCCTTTCAGCCTTGTCTTGTACTAGCTGAAACTGACTAGAGTATGATCAGCAACTTTCAGCTTACACGTCGGATGTTATCTAATACATGGCTGTACGCTTTCAGCCTTGTCCAGAGGATCTGATGCTTGCTGAAGGTAACTACATGCTAAGACTAGTACTAGTGTTATACCTTATGTGATGGGTTGCAGCGTGAACACACTGAGCCCGCATCTTGAGATCTGCCATGCCAGACATGTTCTTGTAGACCAGCCCAAACAGCTTGTTTCCCGCCATGGCTGCGACCAGCTTTGTGTCCAGCTTTAAGATGTCAACAGCCAACACTTGCTGTGTGCGGCGGCTCAGGCCGGCTGTCACGACATCTTCAGCTCTGCCAGACCTACCAGGGTATAGCTTGCAACACTAGTGTACTGCCAATCTGAGCACTTCTGATGACCCGCAAGAACTGCTGGAGTGAACGGGCTCTCTGTGTCTGGCTGACAAAGCGCAGCTAGGCATAGAAGGACACCCTGCAGTGAGAGCGTGCACGATGTGTGTGCTGCACTTCGACTGAAATAGGGTACAGGCATCAACACAATTGAGCTCTGATGAGACTGTGCTGACATGAGAGGCTTCGTCTTCTCCACCGGCACCTGATGTGTCAGCAAATGCCAGAAGATGTGAGACTATGCTAAGAACAACTAGTGCTATGATGAAGAACTTGTGGTATCATCTCAGAGTCTTATAGAATGTCATACATCGCGTGGCTGCGCGCGCATGGTTCACAAGCTAGTTTGGTACTGTGCACTGGTCACAGCAGGGGGTTGTGACAGTGCTTACAGCACTGTCATGAATTTATGACAGAATTTGCTTCTATTCAATTGCAGCATGACGCAGTATTATCAAGACAACAGGCTTGTCTCAGTCAATCTGGAATTGATGGCAGTTCAGCGCATGTGTTGTTCAGCCCGACCTGCGGATGTCCCTGTAGGGATTTGCTGGTATAGTTAATATCGCCCTGCAGCCCGACCAGGGCAGGGCCCTGCCCAGGCTTGCTTGGCTAGAGGTGAAAACACCTCATATATTGTATTGCTTGATGCGCATTGTTTGTACACTTTTTGTTATACTTTCTCACCACAGTTTTGTGCTTACACGTCATGGTGCTACCTCAGCATCTGTTGTAACATTGATAATACAGGATCACCAGTGCAACGAGTGTTACAGTGGGTCCCACAATATCTTGGGATGAGCTGCACACCACAGCAAAAGCAGCAGTATGTCCTTTCCTTCCATTGGTGAACCAGTCTGGCTGCAATGCAATGTTTGACCGGCAACAGAAAAGTTCACCATGTATAGACGCGCCAAGATTGTCAACATCTGGCCCCAGTCAAGCAGCAAATACAAGACAGCAACCTTCCTCCAGCCATCGCAATGGGTCCTCAGCATCAGCACAAGATGCTGTATCCAGGGTAGCAAGGAGGAGACAAGAGTCACAGCAAGAAACTACAGTGCCTGGCAGCATAGCCCCTGGGAAATTGACAAGTTGTGATTGCACAGAGCACCTGATGAAGCAGATGGTTGTGCCCCATCAGCGTGATCAGCAGAACTCCTGTACATGTTCGCCTTCGAGGAAAAGAGTAGCAAGGTACAACCAGTGGTGATGCAGTGCTAACGCTTAAATGCACACGACGTGTAGCAAGAAGCAATAACCAACATGTGCTGTAGTCCTAAAAACAGGAGATCAAATGAACTGTTCTGCATTCTGGCGGTGCCTGTTACAGTCAGTGTGCGATCCACTCTATTGTGTTCTGACTGTGTATACAGTCCGCTTTACATTGCTCACTGCCACTGCAAGTTAGACATATATTAAACTTTGTAATGTACACCATGGCTGTGTGAGGTCATAGCTTAGAGGTGAGTCTTGCCACTTTGGCATTGTGATATTCTTCTATGGTGTCTGGGTATGGTGTGCTGCCTGCTGAATACTCTACATGACTGCCCTGAGCTATCAGCTCTCCAGTAGACCTTTGCCTGCAATCCCGCAGCACCGCCTTGTCTTAGGTGTCACATAGCATTCATGTGCAAGGGATCAGACGCAAGACTTATAGACAGCTAGCCTTGCTTGCACTGCACAGCTGCAACAACCTTGACGCCATTACAAATTGACCGAAGCAACTTGGAAGTTGGCTTTTCGGTGCGAGTTTTGCAGCACTGCGTCACATTCAACACAGCAAAGTGTCATATTCAAAGCATTTTAGAAGACGCCAGTAAGGTTCAGTCTGCTACCACGAGAAGCTTTCTCAGCGCAACAGAGATGTCAGCTCACCTGAAGCTGACTTCAGCAAAAGTGAGGGTCTTGCCAGCTTTGACCATATGCGACTCAACCACCAGGTCTTCTCCAATCGGCAGAGACGCAAAGAAATCCACCGAGATGGTTACAGTGACAGCGGGTCTCTTGTCAGCTGATGCCAATGCTGTTGTGCTGATGAGATCCACCAGCGAGCAGTAGCAGCCTGCATGGAGCTGCCCCTGCTGATTGGAGAGGCGGGCCGAGGTAGGCAGGACCGCTGAACATGCTCCCTCATCTACTTTGATGTCCTGCAAGAACAAACAGCAAGGTGGTGGCTTCCACAGGCAGCAGTACCAGTGTGCATGCAGGTTTGCCTGAGACTTGATTTCAAGCTGAGATAAGGCCTGCTGAGCATTTTCCTTTATCCCTATGGACACAGCATGGGTTTGTGGTGCTATAGGGTGGACTGTGCTACAGACGCACAGTCAAGAATGTGTTTGATGATAAGCAAGAAATCAAAAGGAGCCTGAACAAAAAATGCTCCTACGCATTGCGCTATGCCCCGTGTGCCCACAAATGCCAGATGGATTCAGACAGATGGCTGCAACAAGAGAGGAGCAGACAGACCGAAGTCATGAAATGCTAGTAGCAATCAGCTCGGACACGGCTCTATGTCTTGTATACACACAAACAGCTCAGTGCATGTATTGTTATGTATTGTTGTCAGTAATAAACCCGTTATTTTACTGTTGTTATGACTGTTGTTACCACTTTAGTTACTGCATCATCATTACAATCACTGTTATTATTGTTGGGTAACCACATGTAGGCTCTGAAACAAGTGTGCAGTGTGCAGACAGAGCAGCAATTGCAATGCCTCAGACACATCTGACACACAACACCTCTTGTGTTGAGAGGCTCAGCGCACCCATGAAATGTCTGCAGTTATTGCAAGAAGCAGCTGTGTCTTGTGCAGGTGCATCATGCAATCATGAACCAAGGGTGGGTCAGAGAAAGATCACACTGCTTTAGCCAGGCAATAGTCTGATCACATACCTTGAGCAGGCATCCCACTGTGGTGTCAAAACAGCTGCAATCGTCTCCACGGTAGCTATCCTTCACCATAGCTATCCTCTGCAACAAGGCCTGCTTTGCATGCTCTGGGGCAGGGCCCCTGGCAGTGCCCCCTGGCTCTCGGATCCTGCTGTGCTGGTCTGGGAGTGCTTGTCTGATTGTTCTGAACTGGACGGGGACTTTAAAGAGGACATGGCATTAGCAATTGGCTGTGCAGCAGCTTGCAGTTGGGCTGAGGTAGCGCTTGCAGCACCTTGAATGACTTCTGATGCGGAGCTAATGGCAGCTTGGCCTTTCGCTGATGCAGCGCTTGCAGCAGCCGTGACCTGATTGGCAATGTCTGTAGTGGGAGAGTCACCTGCCTGTAAACCACAAAGCAACACTTGCAAGCTGTGCTGATAATGATCCCAGCTGGGCACTGGAGCCATACATCAGACCGTAAGTACAATTTGTAGAGACGGCTTGAGCATGTGAGTCCTGCTGATAGTAACCAGTGTGGCTGGTACTGATGCTAAGGCTCAATGTGCATACGTTGACAGCTTGTGTAAAGCTACAGTAGTTGCCTACCTGTGTGCTGTCGGCATTGTTCTCAGCTGAACTTATCTCTGCCTGCTGTGAGTCTCCTGGAGAGGAGCGGAGCACATTGTCGGCAGCTACCTGCAGCCTATGAGCAGCAGCTTTGACAGTAGCACCAGCACTAGTCAAAGAGGCCATTGCTTTGTGTCTGATATCCTGCGTCTGATCTGACTCTGCATGTGCTGACTCCGTCTGCTCTGACAAGCTAGCAGCAGTACTGTCATTTCTTTGCAAGGCAATCTCTGCAGCAGTCTGTAGGCGGTGGACTGCTGATCTAGCTGCTGAGGCTGCAGTGTTGAAGTAAGCTGATGCCCTGGCTCTGATTGTTTGTGGCGCCTGCTCTGTGTAGCGTCCCTTTGCTATCATCCTATGAGATGTTGCATTTTGCAGGATGACATCCACAGATGCGCTAGCATTTGTCACTGCAGCATAGCAGGGCTGAGCATATGTGTGTATGTTGTGTCAACAAATGCATGCGTGCAAGCTTGCATTATGAGCTGAGGTACAGAGCTATAATTAGCGGATACCTGTACGAACGTTTGCAACGACCTCGACAACTGCGTCTCCTGGCATTGCAATAAGACAATCTATAGAGCTGCTGGTCACGATACCAGATCTAGCAGACACAGTTTCTAAAGCTGCTCCTGCCATAATACAGACCAAGGCAGCCATGCAGCCCCCATTCAAACCGCCATAGTTGTTTTGGAGCCTTTGCGTGACGAGAAGCTTACAGCTGCATACTCCAGTACCAGTCGTGATCTCCTGAATGCTGTGCGCAACGGTTGCTTCAAAACTGCTTGTAGCACCTAAGTCAAACTCAGGTCTGTGTTGCCCGATCCAATAGTGCAGAAGATCGCTGGCCTTTTCTGCACTCCCCATGATTCGCGGCCCGAGCAATTTGCCAATCGGGGCTATTTCATAGACATGTGTGCGCTACACTGAGTGCGGATGCTGCGTCAGACCTCAGTCAAGCTTGTTGACTCAGATTTTAGTCACATAGCTCGCTTAAATTGCACAGCCTGGCACTGCACCTTACGTTGCGCACGTAAGGGTTCGTCCGAGCGTGCTGAGCTGCATTGCTGCTCGTCTTTTTGTACACTGCAGAGCTAGCTGCTGACGTTGCGCAGCCCTACAGGCTCTCTTGAACTCGGTTTGTGCCTGCATGCAGCACTGGCTTTGACCGTATACGCTTGTAGAAGCCCCTGAGGGATGATCTCTTCAGGCCGAAGAGGCTTACACGAGTCTCTGATTCGTCTCTGTAGCATCCAAGCGCCGCAAGCAATTGCTTCGCAGAGGACGTCCTTGATCTCAACTTCTGCAGCATGCTTGCATACACACTGCTTGCCGTGTCAGCCTACAAGCCTGATGGCAGCAAGGCACTTTGCAGCAGCCTCAGCCGAGCAATACAGTCCTGAAGGGCAGATGAGTGCTGTCACATTCCACGGCCCACGCAGCGTGAAAGTGTCCAAGAAAGCCAAACCCAGGCTACAAACTCCCGGGGTAGGAATGGGCATTCTTCTTGCATCTGCTGTCATGCCGCAGATGATTGATTCTGATGGACTGACCACATGCATATTACCGTGCATTGCCATGCTGCATCAAGGCGTGTTCAGTGCAGGATGTGATTGTGAAAGTGACAATGTCCAGCATATGTGGCAGTGATATGCATCCCTATGCCGGCAGAGGGGTGGCCCTTGACCATGGCATCACCTTTGGGCATGAATACACAGGAGTCATTGTGGCTGTTGGTGATGATGTGAGTCTCTGTCAACACCATGTTTTCGTTCATCTTCTGTTCTTCCTGACATGCAATATGGCTGTTGATGACTTACAAACCTACATAGGTATGCTGATCATCCATTGAAGCCAAGTACATTAGTCACTATGCATTGGCTGCACTCTGCTTAGATTTGCAAATAGGTGGCATGCTGTAAGATGTGGGACTCTAGATATCCCATGATGACAACATGTGCACCTTTCACTACACATATGCATCATATCCTGTATCCTTTCATACAAAGCAAATCCCAGATACCTGGCACAACATGTGCCGCATACACATGCCTTGTCATACTGCTGCAACCTTCTCTCATTTCTCTTACTTCTCTCTTTTATTTTTCTTGTTTCTCTCAATTCTTTAAACTCTTGCTTTCTTTTCTCTCACAGGCTAAATTGCAACACAACTCTTCACATACTCTTGCTTTTAAAACATTGTATCTGGTGTTTGATGCACTTTGTTGAATATGTGTGCAGATCCAGACTCTCAAGGTTGGAGACAGAGTGGCATCAGCCTTTTCAACTTCCTGTGGGCAGTGTTTCTACTGCAAGCACGCCCTCACCTGCCGGTGTGAGAAGGGCGGCAGGTTTGGCTGGATTGTGGACGGACAGGGCATTGAAGGCAGCCAGGTAATTATCTCAGGCACTCTCATTGCATTCATGGCATCATCTGTGATGCAAGTGTGAAATAAATCTGTGCGTGGTCATAATGCAGACATGTACACCAAGGACAAGACAATACACAGTTCGTCAATGAGATAACTGTGAAGGCAATTGAGCGTGACGTATGCAGCTCAGTCTGTTTCCTCAATGGTCACCATCCTTTGTTTTAGCATTACTCAGTGTTCGCTGTCAGCATTGCATATGCACTCGTGCCTGAACTTCCGCCAGTTACAAACCGCTGGTGTGTGCCGTCATCAAGGCCTGATGTGGGCCATATCATGTTGCAAGGCAATGCTGATAGCATGATGCAAAGATACAAGCTCAGGATGTGCTCAAAGGTCTGTTGCATCAAGGATGCAACTGTAATCAGTTCACTTGATTGACACAAGGCAGGCCTCACCAAACTCAACATCAGCTGTGGTTGCTGTGTACATATAGGGAGTCCGGCAATGTATGCTTGGAAGTCTAACACTGTCTCTGGGTGACGCACGCAGGCAGAGTTTGTGAGGGTGCCAATGGCTGACAGCACCCTGATAACAACTCCTGACAATGTCACAGACAAGGAGGCTCTGCTAGTGGGAGACGTCCTGCCAACAGGTGACTAATTATGACTATTTGTGAGGTATTGTGCGCGGCAGTCACTGTCCATGTTCTGCAGCAGCAAAGCGTGACTTGCTGCTGTTCAAGCAATGGCAGGTCTGTCCCAGTACCAGGGCATCAGCACTGCTCAGCTGCCGGTAATGTTTTGCGTCAGCAAATAGAAACTGCGACTTGTCACCGCGGGTGGTTGGCCTGCTTCTGACATTATTTTCAGAATCCTCATTGCAATCTGGCAGTGCTGATGCAGCAGCGCAGCTGCAGACAGTTCAGCTGGCCCTGCTGTGCATACTGCTGTCGTTGCTTCTGGCTTTCTTGTGTGGAGCCGTCTCACAATTTGGGGCTGCATCAATTGGCTGCACAACATAAGGCCGCGTCGATGCCCCTGATGGTGCATTGGCTGAACACTCTGGGGCACCTTGAGTGCTGCTGACTGTCACAACCAGTCACAACCATTGCAGACTGGGAAACAGCATCAATGAACTGAGCCTGACAGTATTGTGAGTGGTGGGGAATGCAGGCTGGTTCTGTGCATCTCGCGGAGAGGTGGACAGAATGGCTCAGGAGTTCCCAGATGATGCAACTTCGGCTGCTGTCATTGGCTGTGGACCAGTGGGCCTCATGGCTATCCTGGCAGCGCAAGCGCAGGGCGCCGAGAAGGTCCACATCTGTCTCCTTGTCTTGTACACTGTCTCCTTGTGTTGTACATCTGTCTCCTGTGTGTCAATTTGTCTCCTGTGTGTTAATCTGTCTCCTGTGTCTTTCTGTGTGTTACGTCTGTCTCCTGTGTGTTTCCTTCCTGGACGTGTCATGTCATGTTGATTGTACAAATCTACGTTCTTACTTGATAGTATTTTGATTGCATTCTCCAACTTTGGTCTCCCTGATGCTTGCGTTGCTGCCATGGAAAAAGCTTGACTAACATCTTGTCTCCATTCCCGTCAGCTGCATTCGGTTTGTTACCTTCACTTTCAGTATTACGAGTGCACGCAATCTACGAACTCAAAGGACATTTGCTACGCATGTAGGAGTTCTTATGGCCTTGTCTTGATGCTTGACTTCGTCTGTAAGCCATGTAGAAATGATTTCCCAAACAGCTACAGTCCCAAGCGCTAGCTTCTATTAGTTATAACTCAACGTCTTGACATTTAGTCCGCAGGTGCAATGGACTTGGTATCAGACAGTCATGTAAATTGTAAGCCAAGTTTGACAGCAGAGTACAATTATAAAGGGAAGATGCTAGGGGTCCAGGTCTAATTGCGCAGCCCCATTGACAAGAAAGCTGCCCCTGAGTCAAGGGCATACTAGTAGTAAGACGAATATCCTGTGTATCCGTAACATTTGCGGTATTGCTTATCACAATGACAGAACATTCAAAAGTGCTGCTTGTTACAAGGGTTGCTCACAATCATGCAACAATGGCAGACAACATCTGTAACATCAACAACCTCTAGGTACGGGTACATAGAGTGATCATTTCAGGTTTGAAAAAGACACCTTGGGTGAGGCACAAGAAAGCAAGCAAAATATGTTATTCATATCTTCATTGACATGAAGATTACTAGGATGCTTGGGTTTGTAGCGATCTACCTGAAGCCCAAAGCTGCGTGTTCCGCTAACATGACGAGAGAGGCTATGATAAGTAGGTGCCTGAAAGTACATCCTGGACAACAATCGCTGTGGACATCCTTCAAACACTTGTTGTATTCACAGTACTGGAGGACTTGTGACAGGTGGCTGGCCTTGGCGATACAGGACATTGCACATGTCCAAACAAATGCGTCAAACAAGAAACATGGCCAACAGAGTTGGTAGATGAGAATGCAGCAATACTGTGTCTCACTAGTGATTCATTCATGTGAAGTCATAACCATGCGTGTATACAACACATATGTGTGGTGCATCATCTCTTCTGCATGGGCTGCAGAACAATCACATCTAGCGTGATATCAGTATCCCTTTGCTAGTTGCTGAACATCATCATCGGACAGTGTGGTGTCAGAAACGGCAGTTCCCTTTGATCAGCTATTGCATGTATGGGGCATCTTGAATGGATTTTTTGGGGTATGCTATTCTCCAACTGCTGCAGCATCTGCCAATTCAAAGTGAGCAAGGGACCGCTAATTCGAAGGGATGTCAAGACGACTTGCTGTGAGGCGCTGGCTCAACTTGCTACAGTAGGTTTGTGCTTGAGGCAAGAGTGATCTGCAGTGAAGCTTAAAAAGCTGTGTGCTTGCCTGCGACTCAGGCCATCACTCATCACAGTGATGAAGTGGGTGATCTGCCTTTTGGCACTTTTGACAGCGCAATTCTGCTTCTGTGAGCAGACTGCACAGCTCATGAGCACTGGAGTATGCACAGGCTGCAGCTGCTCATATTGCACTTGCAGCGCTCGTTGGTATGTGCAGCTCAGTGCTTCTTCAGCCCATGTATCTGCTTTGGTCTCACTGCACACGCTGCACTGGTTGCCACAGGATGGGCGGAAAGCAAGAGAGACTGAGTATAGAAGAAGACGGACGCGAACAGCGGTGGCAGTTTTGCATATCTGACAACCTGCTGCCATCACCGCGCCTGCAGCATTGCAACACAAATAAGTAGCTGCACACATTCCCAAGATGTTGCGACATGCAGTCCGTGGTCTGTGCCGGCGGGGTCTGACTGCTCGGACGATCAGCACAACAACCGTGGCTCGTCAGGACGATGAGGCTCTCCCCAAAGCCTTTACCGACCGATTCACTAAGCTCGTACCCAGCACAATGGCACCTCCAAATTTCCCTACAGACTTCTTGCCCAAAGACCAGAAAGAGGTCAAAGAAGCTCCATCTACTGTGCCTGACAAACTGACCTTCAACTTTTACCTACCTCACGAGCAAATTGCCAAGGCCAGGAAGGTCAGGCAATGCACTTGCGTTTGCTGTGAGAACACGCGCCAGCCTGAGCGCCTCATCTGCATTTTTGCTTTTTAGGCTAACGCCTGCCACCTACACGTGTTATACATGCTGCAGGTGGACCTGGTACTACTTCCTGCAGTTACTGGAGATTTTGGAGCCATGCCTGGTCACGTTCCAACTGTGGCACAGCTACGGCCTGGAGTAATAACAATCCATAATGAGATGGACAAGGACATTGAGAAGTACTTTGTCAGCAGTGGCTACGCCTTTGTTCACGCAGACTCAACAACTGACATTGTGGCAGTAGAGGCATTCAAGCTTGATGAATTTGACACTGATGCAGTAAGAGCTGGTCTGCAAGAGTACACAGCCAAATTAGCATCGCTACAAGGGGGTGGCAAAGGAGATGACTATGAAATCGCAGCTGCACAAATAGGAGTAGAGGTTTACTCGGCAATGAATTCAGCCATCTGATTAGCTCACAATGTGTGAATGTTTTGCTGTCGTATCATTTGCTCGTAGCGTCAGGACTCATCAGCTGCAGCAGTGTGCCATGACATGCAAATGTCCAGAGATGATGTGGTCCATCTGTCAGGTACTCACTTGCATATGAGGCTGTGAGTTGAGCAGCAAGTGCACAAAGCACCAGCGCAGCAACCAGTGGCTGTTGATCTTGTGTTCAGATCAACGAACATAGGGCACGTTTGGCCATGTCATGTAATGGATCCCAACTAGTAGTTTTGTATTGACAGACACAGCATGTATTGTCTTCATAGCCATGCAGGTGCTGACAAGCAACTGTAATGCAGCATCATGAAAACTGCGCGAGAGTCTTAGGTGGCTGACACTGCAGGTCATTTGTCTGGCAAGCATGTTCTTTCAGGACATAGAAATCATGTTCATTGAGCAAACTTGTGATGCATGTCCTTCCATGACTCCTAAAGCCTTTAGGTGAGGCGCAGCAGCAGTCTATCTGGCTGTTCAATGAACTGCTTCCATTTGTTGCTAAATTCTGCCAATGTTGCACCATCCAGCACCCTATGATCAGCACCCCAGCTGATGTTCAGCAAAGCTGCCTTCTCAACTTCTCCATCTGCTGCAAACCTTGGCAGGTGTCTGACCTTGCCTAGTGCTACAATGGCTATTTCTGGAGGATTCACTAAAGGTGTAGCGTATGTGCCGCCGATGGTGCCTGCAATGGATTTCATTGTCAGACATGCTCATGCAGATGGGAATGCTACATTTCTAATCTATGCTGCAAGTCTACAGCCATTTTAGATGTCATATGCCTGCATACACATGACCTATAGGAGCAAAGGGCCACGCATCAATCACAATGTCTGCCCAATCCCACTGCCATACCAAGCCAAGCCTGGACACACAATGACAACAACATTCAAAGCACAATGAACTGGGTGCCCTTGTGCTTTCAAACTCTAAAGTGCTCTTCTAGAAGATTCTAGTGATCTCCAGCAAAAGTGACAGCACATGCACTTAATGTTTGGGTTGTCGAAGTCATCAGCAATGAATTGAGACACAGACACCACAGACAATGTCACCTATGTTTGAGATGCTGACAGTCCCTCCCATGACGTCAGACTGGTTCACCCGCCCAATGGCCGCATCCTTCTGCAGCCGCACAAGCTCAGCAGCAATGCTGGCGACGTTGCGATGTTGCACATTCTTGATGTTGGGCACCACCAGACCAGAGGGGGTTGCCATGGCCACCCCTATGTTGTGAGAGCTGTGCTGGAGAAGAGCATCCGCTTTGTCATTCAGGCTGCTGTTGACTATGGGAAACTCCTCTAAGGCAGCTGATAATGCCTATAAGGCACAACATGCTGCATTGATAGGCACCAATGGGTGTATGTCGCCAACTGACAGACAGGTCTGACACCAAACTAAATTTGCCAGTCTCACACTGTTATGCGGCATACCCATCAGGCTAAAGCTAAGTTTTACTAATGCGGCTGATACTTGCGAATGCATGGAGTTACGCTGGCACTGGTTGCCTTGCCACATAAGCAGAAGACAAGTAGACTGGCAGCTGCACGCTATGTAGCTGGCTCTTTTCATCACAAACAGACCACATGATTACGCAGCTTGGCAACCATAACAGGTGTAGCTCAGTGCTTGGAGCAGACGTGTACCTTGATCATGACAGGCAGGAAGGTGAGGTGGACCCCCTGCAGCACTGAGTCATCCTTGATCCTATGCCTCAGAGACATCATTGCCCGCATGTCCAACTCGTCACACAGATGGAAGTGGGGAATGGCTCCTGCTTTCACCATGCTTTTCACCATAGCGCGCTTATAGCCCCTGAGGGGAATGATAGTTGAGTCTGAATGCAAGCTTTTGGGTGCTGCTCCTTGAGTGGGTGGGGAGGAATCTGGCAGAGTGCCAGGGGAGCTGACTGGGCTTACTGAGGCTGCTGATGGGTGCTGACTGGATGTGGATGGGGCTGAGGGCACTTCCGGGGATGCCGGTGAGGGCTGCTGTGAGACAGCTGAGTGTGCCTGTTGCTCCAGTACCAGCAGCACATCCTCTGCAACAGCAATTGTCCAGTTGTATGCACATTGTTGCCTTAAGGCATACACAGTCAGTTGCAGGCATGTTTGCCGTTGACCATATGCTGATAAGCAGCCCTGTGCCCCTTGCAAGAAGCATGCGCAACCTTTTTTTTGGGATTCTGTACCCATGTTTGGTGCAGAACCCTTCCTTACCAGCTGAATTGCGATGACCGAGATTGTCATCTTTGATCTGGACACCATCTCCACATAGTGGTGCTGTTTTTGTACATATAATGTATGCTGCTTACTATCAAGTATGTATCAAACATAGGGAGGAAGCCCACCTCGTGTAATGCGGCCTTCAGGTCCAGTGCCAGTGACGACAGCCAGGTTGATGCTGTTCTCCTTGGCCAGGTGCTTGGTGGCGGGGCTGGCAAAAACCTTGTAGCCTGGTGGCGACTTCTGCCTCACACTTGCCACTGGGGCATCATCAATCTCTGATGGCGTAGGTGGCACAGTCTGCAAATGGATGTCGCAACAGACTGCAGACATGATGTGCTTGGCTGCTGCCGGTGGCGCAGTACACTCTGATTATACAGCTTGCAGTGCCCCAGTGATGTCTCTTTCAAGGTCCCTGCTCAGATGTCTTGTGATACTGAGCACAATGTGTATGCAGTCTGCTACCTCACGCACCACCAACCCATGTTACTGACAATGACAAAAATTTCTGGGATGCTTGCTCAAGTCTGCACAGTAATGTCTTGTACACACATGCTTGGTTGTGCGCAACTGTCAGTGTTGGAACTCAGTAATGACTACCGTCTTGGCTGGCCACTCAGCTCTTTTAACATTAACAATGACACTGCCTGCTTGTCCACATGCATGACCACTGATTGAAGTCGACCGCGACATAATGCTGCATGTGATTTGACGCACAGTGTATGCTTGAGTGACAGGACGACAATGTCTGACCTCTGTCTGTACTGCAGCACCATCTTGGGTGGATGTCTCTTCAGTGACCTCAATATCCACCAAAGGTGATCCAACCTGCGCAGGAGGTGAATGCGTATGTTACTAGCCGGCTGCTAGCATGCAGGCACATGACACAGCTGCGCAAAGTTGATAGTACATGGGAGAGCAGCATGCCGAGCATGCAGTGAAGTACTGTGTGCACCTGAACGATGTCGCCCACACTGTGGTGCAGCTTCTTGATCATCCCAGCATATCTGCTGGTGATCTCAACAGCTGCCTTGTCGCTCTGAACTTCACAGATTTTCTCAAACTCCTCAACACGGCTCCCTTGCTGCATTGACAGAAACAGTGAGGGTCAGAGCTGGTGAGAAGTCAGCACTTGCAAGCTCAAGTTACGAGTGTTAAGCTTGGAAATGGCCTGCCTCTGAGCACCTGCTACCTTACCTCAACATACCACTCTGTCAATTCACATTCTTTGATGCCTTCTCCAGTCTGAGCCAGCGGAAACTGGACGACATTTGATGCAGCAAGTGGGACACTGGTGTGGAAGTTTGAGAAGGCCTGGTGGGAATAGCCTGATTTTATTCTGCTGGTCACGGTACCTTCAGCGGTCGATAAACAAGACCAAGCCGACAACGTCAAAGAGGGACCGCGTGCTGCAATGGAGCACAGGCATGCCAGTTTAGGCTTTTCCGAACTTATGATCCATAACGATCCGGAGCGGGCGCTGAGGTGTTTCAGACCCCGTGAGGCATTCTGCAGCGACGTCGCTAGTCGCCACATGGCATATGACCTGGTTGGCTAGTCTTGTGCGCGTCCAGCGTCCATGCAGTCGCCCCACCAAGGACCGACTTCTGCATACTTGACTTTTTGCAATCGCAATGACCGTATTAGTCAGCAGCTGCTGATGGGGCTCTGTGTGTGTGTGTCTGTGCGCGAGAACTGTGTCATAGTGCATCCCCCTAGAATGTAAAGGGTGGTACCTGGACAGTGTGGTGTGCAATGTGACGTGATACTTCGGGTGGAGCTTCAGGCATTAACGGTGGTATCCAACCAACACATGCTGCACGAAGCAAGCTTGCGCGCTATACTTTCTTAAGATTGAGCACAGGGCAGCACAAGTAAGCCAGTCAGAATTCTTCGAAGCTGATACCACTTCTCTTTGGTCTTGTCTAGTAACAGTCAACAGTTCAGCCATTCTATATACACAACCCGAGGGCGCTTGGTACTTGAAACGTCAACATTGACCAACTGAATTCGAACTAACTGAGTTCGAACTTCATCAATCATTATTGAATAGAACTGTTGCAATTACTGCTGAACCAAGTTCATTTGAGCAGGAATTCGTTTCACAGGAAATGGGCAACTTAAGCCCAAATGAGTCGAAATTAAGGGGATTCGGTGGCAGAAATAGATTTTGTCGAGGGTTTTGGGAGAATTTGACGTAAAAGCCTGTTGAAACAGGTGAATTGTCAAATTGAGGCTTAAGAATTTGTGCAACCTGGCAGATGCATGTGCTTTGCCGCTTTTGAAACGGCCATGTATGGCAGTTGTGCAGTGATACTTTACGGGTAAATTACTTACCAATTGGTAACGTTACTGGGTAATTGATGACATTGGTCCCGTGAAACGAGTAATTTGCACATCCCTGCATTCTTGCAATTTCCCAGAATTTGCCTCCCGATTCCCTCGCAGAATCTTGTTGACATTGCCATCATGTCGCTGGCTTGCGGTTCACGCTACCCAATCGACCGACCTGTTGCGGATCATGACATTTCCTTGCCTTACCAGACGATGGTGTAACGGTAATGCGCTAAATTGAAGTGCTGAGCGGCTTGCAGGGTAGCCTCGTGACTGCAAGACTGAACCGCAGAACCAAAAGTGTGTATTCCTTCCCACTAGGCTCTCTGTCGCCTGGGTATTAGTCGCAGGAAGCTTTCACACTTAGCACACTCTACTTGTTGATTGCCAGGAGAATGTCAAGGAAGGTCCCAGCAGTAACCTAGCTGTGCCAGTAGGTCAGGAGCCACTGCACACTGAAAGGCCGTTGTTAATAATTCAAGCTTGTCCTGCTGCCGGAAACAAGACCGTGTCACACGATGCTTGCAGGTCAGGGTTCAGCAGAGCCCCACTGATCTACTCAAGTCTCATGGCGCAGAGTCATGTGACTGCGTCCTCCCAGACCTTTGCTTGTGAAAGTTGTGGCCACCTAAATGTGGTGCGTCTTCATCAGCCTGATGGCTTGAAGGCTGCAGACAAGGCTCGGGAACCAGCTGCTGAGCAAGCTCATTCCGAGCACCAGGCCCTTGAGCAGGTGGACCTGCCCACTGCGCTTGATGTTCAGAAGCCAGAAACAACCATCAGTAAGCTTGCAGATGACACACAGGACCTGAACGCTCTTGCAGCTGCCAATGCAGCACAGGATGGCAAGCTTGAGCAGCATCTAGAGGAGCTTCAGTTACATCAGGCTCATGCCCACAGCCCACACAACTTGGGACCGCGCAGGGCTAGTCACCTTCACCCATCTGGTCTCATCCCCCGCAGACCGTCCCTGCTCAGCCGACAGTCCTCTGAGGCTCAGGATATTGCCTCTCAAGAAGAAGAGCAGCAGCTGCATCAGCATTCAGGTGTGCCCCAGCCTCATCCCCCCAGCCACCCCCTCAGTACCCCTGGTCAGCCCTCAGACTCCCTTCAGCATCCTGGCACAGGGTCAGGCTCATCTCACTCACAGGAGATGATCTCAGGAAGCCGTACTAACTCTGGCGTGAATATACCAGGCCATGAGGCAGGAACTGTTGTTTTCACTCTTAAGGGCCCAACAGAGGTGATCCTGGCTCAGCTTCAGAGGAACACAGCATCTGTTGGCAGTGGTGTATCATCCCACAACAGGACACCAAGTGGGACTCCTATGGCCAGAGCAGGTGCATAGCTGTGAAGCAGATATCAGCCTACTTTACATGCGTTTTCTGTGTATGTTTCGTGCCAGACAGATTTGCTGCTGAAGGCAGTGAAGTTTGTGAAGTCAGGCCTGCTGGACTGTATGTGTTTTGGCTCCCTTCATTCTTGCTGTTGCTGCCTTGCTTGCCACTGACAATGGACTGGGAACAGCAGTCCCTGAGGCACTTCTGCCAGGCCCAAGCGCAACCCTTGCATCCCGAATGTCTTCATCATGTTTCTCTCCTGATTCCCCTTGTCATGCAGGTGTTCCACAGATGTTCAATGTCAGCTACCCTGGTGCGCCTCCAAATTTGAACAGGCCTAGCATGCTAGGGGTGGCGCCAGGGGCAGGACAGCCACCAGGGACAGGGGCAGAGGGCAGTGCCATCGAGGGCACTTCTGGCAGCCCCAGGAGGGACAAGGACAGTATGTTCAGATGCCCAATCTGTTTTGAGGATCTGCACAAGGATGATGTGTTTGTGGCCAGCATGTGTGGGCATGAGATGTGCCGTGGCTGTGCTAGGCAGATGGTGCTTACTGCAATCAGGTACCCCAGGCTGAAAGTTCTCACCAGTTTGCTTTGATGACCCACAGCCTTCATCACTAATCTCCTGCTCCTGTGTCAGCTGGTGTTTTTTTTGCTAGTCCTGTGTGTGCATAGCCGGCACCTCCCCAGCTTGTGTACATTGCAAGAATAGTCAGGTAGTCAGGAATTGCATCAATCAGCAAAACAGCATTTCCTGCAGGGCTTGCACTTGTGACTGGTTTCATCTCTACAGTTGGCTGGAGTCCCCTTGGCCAGTGAAGAGGTAGTCAGAGGTCACATCAGCAAGCAAAAGGAGCGATTGCTGCTCCTGCAGATTGCGAAAGTGTTACATCTTGTTTCACAATTTACTGAGTAGCTGCAGTCAACACGAGTTCAAAAACATTGTTACTGCAAACACTGCACCTGTGACCTCTCACACTGACAGTCTGCTGGGTATTTGCAGTTCAGCCATCTCTGCTCCTGCAGGAAGCGAACCTTCCACCTCTCGTAATGACAGTGTGCTGGGTATCTGCAATCAACTAGAGTCCCGCGAGAAGAGCAGTTTCTGCGTTTTCAGGGACATGCCTGTGATTTCTTACATGACAATCGGCTGGGTGTTTGCAGTCAACTGGAATTCCCCTTGGCCTGCCCAGTGTGCAAGGCTGGCCCATCACCTGCCTGCGTACACTGCGAGGAGGTTGTGCGGGGTCACACCAATGAGCGCTACTGTAGCATAGACCCAGACGTGCAGCTGGTGTTGTCCCCTGAGGAGTATGAGGACTACATGGATAAGTCTATGAAGTTTGCGTCCAACAGGGACAGCGAGCTGACGAGCTGTCCCAAGCCAGACTGCCAGGTATGGCATCACTGCTGCAGCTGTAGCTGTAGCCACGGCTTCAGCTGTAACTGCGGCTGTAGCTGCTGCTCACCAACAAATCATGTGGACTGTTGAGACGAAGGAATTGTTGAAGTTCACCTGAGGGCAGAATTATGTAGGGCTACAAAGATATTTTGTAAACTCTTCTAAAAACGATTAGAGACACAAAAAAATGGCTTATGCAAAAACTATATTTACATTTTTTTCGTGTACGTCTAAGACAATAAAAAGAAATTTATTCCTTGTGCTTCTTGAATACTCCTGGAGGCTCTTGAATGATGTCGGCCTGAATGTCGAATAGAGAACTGTACTGAACAGCTGTTGTGAAGCACATCACTGAGCAAATCAAAGGAATGGCTGGCAAGCTTGTCCCATGACGTGCTCTGAGCTTAGGATGTCCAGTAGGTCTTGCTCTCAGCACAACACTGTTTTGCAAACAAGCCAGAGCATGCACAACACGGCCTGGAGCAGCGCAGCACAACAAAGCACAGCGTGCTATCTTGTGTCTCGTTTGCCTGCTTGTAGTCAGTGAGCGCTACATGACTCAAACCCATTCTTCACTACAGTAATTGCTTAAAGTGTTGCAGCTGAGCTCAATGCAGAACACCTGTTCAACAAGCTGGCATGACATGGCAGATGGTGAGGCAGGAGTATTCTGTTATGCCACTGTTGCTTACTCACTTTATGTCTATCTCTCAGACACATCAACATGGCAACGTCTGCTATCAAGCCAACGATTGAATCCCTCTTTTGTTCCAGAAGCCAACTGCTGCTTCATGATGTCAGTATCAAACACCCAGTAACCTTACTCTTGCTGGCCAAATGCTGCTGACAGAGCTGACACAGATGGAGTTGCTGCAGGGCATGGCGGTGGTCTTGAGCCGGGAGCCCATCTTCCTGTGTCCCCTATGCAACTATGCCTGGTGCCGGCGCTGCAAATGTGACTGGCATTCCTTCCAAACATGCGACCAGCACCAGCGTGAAAAGCTGAGCAGCAGGCAACAGGTATTGCACAGTTGGTGGCTTTTGCAACCTGACGATCAAATTGGCTGGTGCCACTTGCTTTGACACAAGCACTCAAACAGTACAGAATTGATGATATAACCGGTCTGTGCATAGCAACTTGGTCCTGAATGCAGAATTTAGCAATCAAGTACCAACTCAATAGCAGTGATGATGTTCCAGCAGGTGGCTGCTCATTTGAGCATGGCAGTATACTTCTGCTTCTTTGTGTACACTGACCTGACCTGCACCCCTACTCCACAAAGTTGGTGGTACTTGTTGCTTGCATATTGAGCTTTCAATCTGCTGTGGTTTGTACAATGCACAATTCAAATTGCTGCTTTGCAATCAGGCTGATCTTCAAATGTCCTGAGAAATGTCAAATGTCTTTTCAGCAGCAGGTACAACAGGTACACATCAATGTTTCGTCTGTGCAGGATGAGCCTCATGACAAGGCTTTCCAGGCCTGGCTGAAGGAGAACCGCACCATTGCCTGCCCCACATGTGGCCAGGGCCTTCAGAAGCAAGAGGGCTGCAACCATCTGCAGTATGTTCCTCAGGCTTTGCTTGTTGTCCTGTGCCCGTCGGCCTCAGCTCTGTTGCTAACAGTTTTGCGCTCACTTGCCCCTTGCCTGCTGCCCATCGCCGTCTGTTTATTGCTTTGTTTGCTCAGTGCTGCACACCCCCTGTGCCTTCAGTTCCCACCTCTTTTGCCTACTATGCCACTCTCACATGCCCTGCACTCTATTCGCTTGTGGCCCTTTGCCTTTTCTTGCCTGCCCCACCTGTGGTCGCTATATTTTAGGTTTTGCCACCTTTAGTACATCATCTGCCCTAAAATACCTCCTTGTTTGGCATGTCAGCCTATTGTTGTCTGCCTCATACTCTTATCGTGCCTTGCCATCTGCCATTTGATCTGAACTGAGGTCAGCAGCCTCGAATTGGATGCAGGTGCACCAGCTGCAAGTGCCACGTGTGTTGGCTGTGTGGCAAGCAGATTGAAGCAAGCACATATTGGGAGGCCTACACGCATTACTGGGATCCTGAATCCCCCTGCTATGGAGGCACCTATGATGCCAGAATGGACCATGCCAGAGTAGAGGGCTAAACCATGCCTGTGTAGAATATCCATGTACGCTGAACGAATATCACTATGAAAGGGCAGGAGCAGAAAACGACCGCTGTAGGGGAAGGCTAGTTGTGCTGAACTGGCTTGTTGGTAAGTTGGATTAGTTATGAGTATATAGTTTGTGAGCCTGGGAGTTACACTCATCACTTAGCTGTGATTTGCAAGCAGCTTGTGGCTGCGCTCTGAAGCATGCTTGAAGTGCAGCCTTCTCACATGCACATTCCGTCTGCTATCAGCACGTAGTCTGGTACTACGCTGTCAATCTTTCGGGGCATGAAGATTGCTACCATTTGCATTTTGCAGACTTTTTGAGCGTAATTATGTCGCCATCCAAATTGCGCCAGATGGCTACTGCAGAGCGCAGTCAACATGCATGCGGAGCAGCAATCATGACAATTGAGGTCGTGCCTGGCGCGCAGGACACACTGAGACGACGATGGTGCATATGTGTTTTCTTCGGCACTTTTCTACCTTGAAACCTTGACGAAGCCGATCTTGCCTGCTTTGACCCCTTACTGGTTCGACTTTTGCTCATACCGAACATGGAACACTCCAGCAGCATGAGCCCGAAAATGATCAGATTGGAATATCAGCTGCTGCATGTGTGGCATTGGTGCAAATATATGAATTGCTTTTAGG
>JAABUP010001288.1_pt1 | contig 52532 bp, 52 predicted proteins | sample 5559201 | NCBI WGS metagenome assembly JAABUP01 (sample SAMN10711887, study PRJNA513373) | rock metagenome | isolation source: Antarctica rocks | place: Antarctica | reverse complement strand
TTCTTCCAGTTCGTGCACAACGCGCGCCGACGCGGCAAAGCCCTGCTCGGCGCCATGGTTGCAGCCCTGGTCGCATGACCCCGGCCTACCACCCCGAAACCCGACAAGAGCCACCAGCAATATGGGGACTCCAAACACTTAAATGAACCGTATTGCGGCTAAATGGGGGACTCCTATCATGGCCGCTGCTTTCACCGATCCGACCGCAAGCCCGGAAGTGATCCCCACCGGGACCACCGTGAAGCCGTTTTCAAAGGTCGTCGTGAGTGAAAGCACGCTGCCTGCCGCTGAGGTGCTGGCGATCACCTTCAGCCCCGGCATCGACATTAGGACGCTCAGCGATCCCCAGGGCGGTGGCATTTATAACCTTGCCACCAATTCTCTCACCTACAACTCGACTGCGACCGCCGTGCCCACCACGGCCACCGAGTTCCTGTAACGGCTGGACTACAAGCCGCCTGTTTTGACCAATGGCAACTTCGCGGAAACGGCCGCAACGATCAGCGTGAAGTCGGGCCTGCTTCCCGCCGTCACCGACACCTCCATCACCCTCGAAACGGTGACGCAGCCCGCCATCACCGGCACCATCGCCAACGAGCCCGTAGCGTCGGGCGTCGGCGCAGCCATCCGCCCGTTCGCGACGGTTCGCATCACCGACGACAGCCCAGGCTTCAATGCCAAGGACACGGGCACGATCACGGTCACTGACGCTTCCGGCACCCCGAGCGACGCCGATGGCTTGTTGAGCGGCACGGGGTTGAGCAAGACCGGGGTTGGCACCTACACGGTGGCCACGGCCTTCTTCTTTGAAATTCAGAATAATCTCGAAGGGCTCGTGTTCATGCCGAGCGCGGTCGCCGCCGGGAGCACCCGGACGACTGGGTTCAAGCTGAACATCAAGGACGCGGCTACCACCCTGAACACGGACGACACCACGACCTCGGTGCTGGTTATCGGCCCGGCCGTGACGCCGACCGCACCGTTGATCGCCGGCACCATGGCCGGTCAAACCGTCGCTCCCGGCAACGCGATCAGCCCGTTCAACGGGGTGACGATCTCGGACGCCAACACCACGCCGGTGGACAGCGCCACCCTCACGGTGACCGGGGGCGGCACGCTGAGCGGGGCTGGGCTATCCAACGCGGGCGGCACCTACACGATAGCGGCCACCACGCCGGCTGCCCTGACGGCCATCTTGGACCGGGTCAGCTTCGCCGCGCCCGCACTGGCAACGGGGCAAACCTCGGTGACGAGCAGCATCACGCTCAAGGTCGTCGACGGCGCGCTGACCACCACGGACAACACGACAACGGTTATCGAGGCCGCGCCGTCCCAACCACTCCAGGCGCATAGCGGAAATTTCGCGGTCGCCGACCAAACCACGGGGCAACAATCCTTCCTGGCCGGTGACAAATACATCGGCCCTGTGCCGGGATTGGACCAGCAATTGATCCTTGTCACCCCGGACAACGTCAACATTTCCGCCACCATCCCCAACGTGTTCCTCCATTCGGGCGGTGGAAGCGACGCACTCAACGTCAGCAGCGTCAACGGCAACAACATCCTTGATGGGTCCACTGGCTCGAACTTCCTGGTAGGCGGCACCGGGCGGGACACCTTCTTTCTCGACGACCGCAACCTGACCATGGACGTGTTCTCCACCGTGGTGGGCTTCCATTCCGGCGACAACGTCACAATCTTTGGCGTCGATCCGACCTCCCCGATGTCGGTTCAGGACAACCTGGGCGCGGTCGGGTTCAAGGGCCTGACCTATACGTTCAGCGCCCCTGGCAAACCGAACGCCAGCATCGCGATCTCGGGCTACAGCACTGCCGACCTGATCAACGGACGCCTGGCCGTCAACTTCGGCTCCAACGCCGACCTGCCGGGCCAGCCAGGCAGCGGCGGCCCATACCTCAACATCCACGGCAACTGAAACTAGGACAATGAGCTCGTCAGACCCCGTTTGAAAAAGGTCGACGAGGCTGACGTGACCGACTGAATGAGGACGTGTTTGTGACGTCTTAGGAGATTTCCGGCCTGGAGACTACCGTTTGAACGCCGGAAGGTCGCGCGCTGCTCGGGGACTACGGGTCTGGCAAAGCTTTGAGTGATGACCCACATTGGCTATTGTAACCGATGGCTGCTGCTACTAAGCTCGGAGGCCGCCCGCGCACGACCGGTATTCCCCCGCGATCTTGCCCAGGCTGGACCGTCCAGCGCGGCCGACCGCGCCGGATGCAAACTAGGAAAGCGTTGCATTCACTTATCGTATCAGATTTCATATGGCAGCGAACGCCACCTAACCCAGCATCCAGCCCGCAACGGCTCTCTAACGTTCAACGTTAACCGCGCACCGCAAATTTGGTGCCCGCGCCAGTGGCATGGTGCTCACGGCGTTCGCCGGCCCGCCGCCCACGTCGCGGCACACGGCACCGGCGACAGCCGCCGAAGCAACCTGCGCTGGGCCACAAGCGCGGAACCGCCGCCGACAAGCTCGACCACGGCACCTTGCTGTGCGGCGAGGAGGTCGGGACGGCGGTGCTCGCGGCAGCGGACATCCACGAGATCGACGCGAGGCGCGCACGCCACTGGCAACATGGCCGTCGAGGTCGCCGAACAGTATGGCGTATCGCGCCACTATTCCTGCTGGGCACTACCCTCCTCCGCCACATCGACCAGCACGAAGCCGGCCCCAGTGTCTTCCGGCTCAGCCAGCCCATGCGCTGCGAACTCGTAAGCCCCAGCGGGATACAAGGGAGCATCCGGACCATCCTCGACGATCATGCGCTGCCGGGCGATCTCCGCTGGAGTTACCAAGGGCCTTTCGATGTCGGGCATGATCGTTCCTGACTTAAAATAGCTTGGTCCTGGCACAGTGCCATCGACTTAGCAGCGAGAAGAATATCGGTGGGCGGTGTGGATCCTGGTAAAACGGGTGATCCATCTGGTCGGACGCTTCGCCCCTTATGGCTTATTTCACGACGCCGCTCTGCACGCTCTGTTTTGGCGGTGGTTTGCATGCTCCGGCTCCCGGAACGTCGGATTACGTTATTATTGTCGGCTTCGACGAAGCGGGTGCCAGGACCATGCGCGCCGGAATGCGGCAGTTCTTGCGCGCCACGTTCGGCAAGATTGAGGGTGCCCGCGCGTCGGTCCCGTTGAAAGAGCTTCAAGACGGCCGGTGGGCGCTGCATTTCCTGAGCAACGACGTGCCAACCCTGTATGACCGCGCGGGCTGCCCCTGCATCACCGCCCGGCTATGCCGGGGATCATTGGTGCGGGTGTCGGGCAGCTATGAGGCACTGGTCACCCCAGGGTTGATACCCATTATGCAAGCGATCCCGGTTTGCCAGGCGATCCAGTGGGTTCGCCGCATGGGACTCCTCAACAGAGTGCTGGTGCAGCATGTCGCTCATGGTCCTGCGGAAGGCATGGAAGCCGTAACTCTTGCCGAAGCCGTGCGCCTTCAGCAGGTCGCGCGTCGGGTTGGTGAGCCGTGCGCCACGCGAGCCAATAAGGTTTTGCCACCAGGGAACAGACAGCCATCCCAGGTCTGGTTCGCCAGCCGACGCTTGAGGATCGGCAGCAAAACGGGATGCACCGGCACGATCCGCTTGCCCGCCTCGCTCTCATCATCCAAGTGGATGTGCGGAGTCGGAGCGTCGAGGTCGACTGTTTTGAAGTGCAGCGTCACGATGGTCTCGCGGCGCACGCCGGTATAGGCCGCGATCACGAATGCATCACGCAGGTCGATGTTGCCCAGTGCGTCGGCCGCTCCCCAGAGCGCGCACGCCTGCTCGGGGGTGAACCGGGGTCCTTTCTCATCATCGTCGCTCGTCACGAAGCCGGCATGAGTCGGTTCAAGGCGCACGCGCACCGCCTTGGGCCAGGCGATGTCGTCGAACGGCTTGCGGGAGCGCAGCGTCACGTCGTTGCAGACCAGCCACTCCCAGTAGCTGCGCAGCGCCGAGACCTGCTTCTTAATGGTGAGGGTGCTGACCTGCTTGGCGCGCTTGTCGATGAACTCTTGCACATCCTTGCAGGCGAAGCTCTCGACCGACAGCCCGGCCCCGATCCGCTCAATATCCAAGCGATACTCGTAGGGCACTTTGCGGGCCAAGTGGGGATGGTCGGCCTTGTACTCGGCGAGCTTGGACGCGAACGGCGTGCTGGGATGGGTTTAGCTCACGGGCAGCATGAACGGCGCGCTCACCCCTGATGCTTTGGAGGGCGGCCGCGCCAGCGCCATTATGGGCGATCAACACCTCAAGCTGTTGATTCTCGGTAAGGTGGTGCAGACGCTCGGCCACGAAGCCGGCCACGTCACGCATCAACAGGAAACCCTGGCGTCCGGTTGCGGCGGCGTGCTGGCGGGTAAGGGCTTCGGCATGCTCAGGGCTCGAGCCGGAGCGGGCGGCCTCAATCTAGGCCTTCCAGGCGTCGAGCCACGGCTTCGCCCGGTGGAACGCTTGATCGGCCTCGGCGAGCTTGGTCGAGCGGCTGAAGGATCGCTTGCCGCCGAACTCGGGCCGCAGCCCGGCCGAGATGTCGAGGCGCGCATGCCAGGTCTGGCCTTGGCGCACGAGGAACGGGTAGCTGGGTGATCCTGCCATGCGGCCGGTATGGCACGGGACCCAGCGCCGCCCTAGCGATTTTACGTAGAAGCATTAGGAGGAAATTAGGCGAAAATCTAAGAGGAAATCGCCCGAACGGTCCCGTATGACTCCCGGCTAACCTCTTATTTCATAGTGTTTTGAACGTAGCTAAGCCAATGGCGTCCCGTAGGGGATTCGAACCCCTGTTACCGCCGTGAGAGGGCGGTGTCCTAGGCCTCTAGACGAACAGGACATGGCCGAGGCGCTAACTAAGGCAGCCGACCCAAGGAATCAAGCACCTGATTTCGTTGCGGCCCGCTGCCGCGCTGCGCCGCGCCGTCCGGTGCGGCACGCATCAGAGCAAAAACGCACCTCGTCCCACGTCGCCGCCCACTTTCTCCGCCATGCAAACGGCCGTCCGCAGGCAGCGCAGATCTTGGTCGGCAGGTTCGGCTTCTTGTGCGCCATCAGCTCCGCCTCCTCACCGCGACAGTGCCACATGCCCGAGCACGCGGCCGGACCTCGTGTCGACCCAAACCACCCGGTCCGGGCCGCCGCCCTGAAGCTGCACCGCGATCCGGTCGCCCGCAGCCGAAGCGCCAGAAATGCGGGTGCCAACCGGCTCGTCCAGCACAACACTGGCAATCGTGGCCGAACCGGCCGACATACGCTGCGCCAGCACGACGAACAGCCCCACCGTGCCAGCCACGATCAGGACCCCCATGACCACCACTGCCACTTTCAATCCGCCCAATGCTGCATCCCTCTTGGCCCAGCCTACGTCCAGTCAGCCTGTGCCCAGTCAGCCTGTGCCCAGTCAACCGACGCCCAGTCAACCGACGCCCGGTCAGCCTATGCCCGGTCAGCCTATGCCCGATCCAATCGAGGTTGTCGCCGGGCCAGAGGCGCTCGGGCAACGCACGGACCGGTTCCTGGCGGACGCCATCGGCGCGTTGTCGCGCTCCCGCGTCAAGTCCCTCATGCAGGAGGGTGCCGTGCTGCGCGACGACGTGGCCCTGCACGACCCGGCCGAACCCGTGCGGCCCGGCGCCCGCTTCATCGTGCAGCCTCCGCCCCTGGTCACGGCCCGCCCAGAGCCTCAAAGCATCGCGTTCGAAATCCTGTACGAAGACGCCGACCTGATCGTGCTCAACAAGCCCGCGGGGTTGGTGGTCCACCCGGCGCCAGGCAACGAGGACGGCACGCTGGTCAACGCCCTCCTGGCGCACTGCGGCGACAGCCTGCCCGGCATTGGCGGCGAGCGCCGGCCCGGCATCGTGCACCGGCTCGACAAGGACACCTCCGGCGTCATGGTTGTTGCAAAGACCGAGCAGGCCTTGGCGACCCTCTCGGCCGCCTTCGCCGCCCACGACATCGACCGCGCCTACCACGCCCTGGTCTGGGGCAGCCCGGCGCCGGCCAGCGGCGAGATCGAGGGTGCCATCGGCCGCGACCCGCGAGAGCGCAAGCGGATGGCCGTTGTCACGCGAGGCGGCAAGCACGCGCTCACCCGCTACAGCACGCTGCGGGCCTGGGCGCCTGCCGCTGCTCTGCCCGCTGTCACTCTGCCCGTTGTCACACTAATCGAGTGCGTGTTAGCGACAGGGCGGACGCACCAAATCCGCGTCCACCTGGCCAGTGCCGGGCATCCCATCGTCGGCGACCCCGTCTACCTCCGCCGGGTCCCAGGCGCAGCCAAGACGTTGCCTGGGGCAGTGCGCGGCGCCATGCTGGATTTTCCGCGGCAGGCCCTGCACGCAACCCGGCTGGGCTTCAAGCACCCCCGCACGGCCAAGACCCTGCTGTTTGAACGGCCGATGCCGGCCGACATGGCGGCTCTGGTGGCGGCTTTGGATGGCTGAGCGAACTCAGGGCGGCAATAATGTTGACAGGACCACTTAGGTCCTGTATCACCTGCTCATTCGGTGTGGCGGGCGTGCTACGCCGAGTTCAGTCTGGCAGCCTATCGCTCCGGGATAGTCTCTGGGACGTGATGTCGATCCCCGCGCCTGTATTTCATTTCCGTCGCAACTGATCGGGTCCACGCGCCGTATAGGGCTTGGAACGATCAACAGAGACGAAAGAGGCCTCCACATGGCTGCTGCCGTCGTTAATGTCGCCCCTGAGGGCAATCTATCGCGGTATCTCCAAGAGATACGCAAGTTTCCGATGCTTGCTCCTGAAGAGGAGCTTGAGCTGTCGCGTCGGTGGCGTGACCACGAGGACATGGGCGCGGCCCATCAACTCGTGACGTCCCATCTGCGCCTCGTCGCCAAGATCGCGATGGGCTACCGCGGCTACGGCCTGCCGGTTGGCGAGCTGATCAGCGAGGGCAACGTCGGCATGATGCAGGCGGTGAAGCGGTTCGATCCGGACCGCGGCTTCCGCCTCGCGACCTACGCGATGTGGTGGATTCGCGCCGCCATCCAGGAGTATATCCTGCATAGCTGGTCGCTCGTTAAAATGGGCACCACCGCTGCTCAGAAGAAGCTGTTTTTTAACCTGCGGCGGCTCAAGGGCCAGATGCAGGCGATCGAGGACGGCGATTTGCAGCCCGAGCAGGTCGCGAAAATCGCCCGTATGCTGGCCGTGCCCGAGCAGGACGTCGTCAGCATGAACCGTCGCCTTGCCGCGCCGGATAACAGCCTGAATGCCCCCGTTCGTGCTGATAGCGAGGGCGAGTGGCAGGACTGGCTCGTTGACGAGAGCGACAGCCAGGAAAGCATGCTGGCGGACCGCGAGGAGCTGACCGGGCGCAAGGCCCTGCTTAGCGGTGCATTGAAGACGCTGAACGAACGTGAGCGCCACATCCTGATCGAGCGCCGGTTGAAGGACAATCCGACGACGCTTGAGGATCTGTCGCAGCAGTACAGCATCTCGCGCGAGCGGGTGCGCCAGATCGAGGTGCGTGCCTTCGAGAAGCTACAGAAGGCTATGAAGACCCAGGTGGCCGAGCGCCGTATGGCGACGCAACAAGTGGCCTGACACCGGCGACGCCCTGCTGCGGACAGCGGGGCGGGCGGCCTATCCCTCGAACGGGTCGCGCATTAGGATGGTGTCGTCCCGCTCAGGGCTGGTCGACAGCAGCGTCACTGGTGTTTCAACCAGCTCCTCAATGCGCCTCACGTATTTGATGGCCTGCGCCGGTAGGTCCACCCAGGACCGTGCGCCGCGAATCGAACCCGTCCACCCTTCGATCGTCTCGTAGATTGGTGTCGCCTTGGCCTGTGCCCCCTGGGCAGCCGGCAGATGGTTCATACGCTGCCCGGCAATCTCATATCCCACGCCGATCTTCAGTTCTGTCATCCCGTCGAGCACATCGAGCTTGGTCAGCGCTAGGCCCTGGATGCCTCCGACCTTGATCGCCTGCCGCACTAGCGCCGCATCGAACCAGCCGCACCGCCGCTGCCGGCCCGTCACCGTCCCGAACTCATGCCCGCGGGTGCCAAGCTGCCGCCCGATGTCGTCGTGCAGCTCGGTCGGGAACGGCCCGGCGCCAACCCGCGTCGTATAGGCCTTGGCAATCCCGAGCACGAAGCCCACCGCCGCCGGACCCACGCCCGACCCCGCCGCAGCCGTGGCCGCAATGGTGTTGCTGCTGGTGACGAACGGGTAGGTGCCGTGGTCGACATCGAGCATCACCGCCTGCGCGCCCTCGAACAGGATGCGGCGGCCAGCCCGGCGTGCCTCGTCCAGTCGCAACCACACCGCCTCCGCATGCGGCAGGATGCGCGGCGCCAGGCCGAGCAGCAAATCCAGCAACTCCTGCTTCTGCGCGGGCTCGCCGCCAAGGCCGGTCAACAGCGTGTTGTGGTGCAGCAGCAACTCGTCCAGCTTCTCGGACAGCACATCGGGCTCGGCGAGGTCGCAGACCCGGATGGCGCGACGGGCGACCTTGTCCTCATAGGCCGGGCCAATGCCACGTCCGGTGGTGCCGATCTTGCGGTCGCCCCGGGCCACCTCGCGCGCCCGGTCTAGCGCGCCGTGCACCGGCAGGATCAGGACGGCGTTCTCGGCAATGCGTAGGTTCTCCGGCGTCACGTCCACGCCTTGGCCGCGCAAACGGTCGATCTCGGCCAACAGCGCCACCGGGTCGACGACGACGCCGTTGCCGATCACGCCGAGCTTGCCGCGCACCAACCCGCTGGGCAGCAAAGACAACCTGTAGGTCTGGTTGCCCACCACGAGCGTGTGCCCAGCGTTGTGCCCGCCCTGGAACCGCACCACGATATCGGCGCGGCTAGCGAGCCAGTCCACGACCTTGCCCTTCCCTTCATCGCCCCATTGGGCGCCGATGACGGCAACGTTGGGCATTCTCAGCTCTCCAGTGTCAGGGGCACGGCCGCACCGTCCCGCAGGATGTGGGTGCAGCCGAGCCGAGCCGCCTCTTGGGCCGGGTCATGCTGCGTCAGCGCCGGAACGGTCGCATAGCCGCCGGCCCGCACCGCCGCCGCAGCTTGCCGCGGCGTGCCCCAAGGCAGGTAGGCGCGCGGCCGGGCTGGGCGGGACGGCAGGGCGCGCAGCATGGCATCGGGATACAAGGTGAGGCCTGTCGCCGGCTCGGCGTCGCCGGACAGGTAACGGCCGCCGCGGCCAAGCTCCTCATGCCGGCCCGGCACGAACACCGTCGCGCAGACGCCGGTATGATAACGGAACCCGCGGAACTCGATAGGGTCCAGCGTGAGCCGCACGCCGGGCTGTTGGTCGAGTATGGCCTGCACCGTCTGCCGCAGCCGGGTGCAAAGTGCTGCCGACACAGGCGGAAGGCGCACGGCGTCCAACACCTCCAGGGCGGGACCAGCCGGCCCGGCAACCAGGAGCAGGTCCGTCAGCAGCCGGGCCAGCGTGCCGCCGTGCTGCCATACGGCGGCAGCGTCCTTGCGGTCCAGCGCACGGCTGAGCGCAACGCGGGCGGGGCCAACGATCCCAGCCTCGTCCAGCAGCGTCGGCGCCAACTGCGGCAGGGTCAGATCGAAGCTCACGCGGTCCAACCCAACGCCGGCAAGGGCCTCCGCGCCGACCAGCACGATCTCGGCGTCGGCTGCCGGCTCGTCAATGCCGAGCAATTCAATGCCGGCCTGCGCGACCTGGCGCTCCGGCGCAATCTGGCTGCCGCGCACCCGCAGGCACTGCCCGGCATAGGACAGGCGCAGCGGACGCGGGCTGCGGGCGAGCCGGGTCGCGGCAATACGCGCGACCTGCGGCGTCATGTCCGCCCGCACCCCCATCATGCGGTGGGTGTCCGGGTCCATCACCCGGAACGTTTGATCCGTCGTCGCCGCACCGGACCCCGCGAACAACCCGTCCTCGAACTCGATCAATGGCGGCTTCACGCGCTGGTAGCCGTGAGCGGAGAACGTTTCCATCAACGCCGACACGGTCGCGGCCTCGGCCTCGGCCTCCGGCGGCAGCAGGTCGCGCAGGCCGGACGGCAGCAGCGCCGGGTTCGAGGGGGTGTCTTCGGTCATGGCCTGCGGCTATAGCCTAGAACTGCAACGGCGTCGCCTGCATGACCAGCGGCAATGCACGCACCACGGCGAGGACCGGCTCCGGCACCGGCTCGTCGACGCTCACCAGGCAGATCGCGTCGCCCCCGGCGGCGGCGCGGCCGAGATGGAACGTTGCGATGTTGATGCCGGCCTCGGCGAGCGTCGCGCCGAAACGGCCGATGAAGCCGGGGCGGTCCTGGTTGGTGACATAGAGCATGTAGCGGCCGAAATCGGCCTCCACCTTGATGTCCTTGATCTCGACCAGCCGCGGCCGGGCGCCGGCGAACAGGGTGCCGGCGACAGAGCGGGCCTGCTGGTCGGCCGCCACCGTGACGCGCACCAGGGTTTGGTACTCGCTTGGCCGGTCATGCACGGTCTCAGCCACGTCCAGCCCGCGCTCGCGGGCGATGACGGCGGCGTTCACCATGTTCACCCCCGCCATCGTCGGCGTCAGCAGCCCCGAAAGCAGCGCCGCGGTCAGTGGCCGGTGGTTCAACGGCGCGGCCAGGCCCTCGTACTCGACGGTGACGCTGCGCAGCACGCCCTCCCCCGCCTGGGTCATCTGCCCGGCGAACAGGCCCAGCAGCCGGCACAGCTCTATATACGGCTTCAGCCGCGGCGCGTCCTCCGCCGAGACGGAAGCCATGTTGACCGCATTCGACACGGCCCCGGTCAGCAGGAAGTCGCTCATCTGCTCGGCGACTTGCAGCGCGACTTTCTCCTGCGCCTCCGACGTGGCGGCGCCGAGGTGCGGGGTGCAGACAACGTTGTCCAGGGCGAACAGCGGGCTGTCGACGGCGGGCTCAATCTCGAACACGTCGAGCGCCGCTCCGGCCACCTGGCCCGTCGTGAGCGCCTCCGCCAGCGCCGCCTCGTCGACCAGCCCGCCGCGTGCGCAGTTCACGATCCGCACGCCGCGCTTACAGGCCGCCATCGCCTCGCGCGACAGGATGTTGCGGGTGGCGTCGCTCAGCGGCGTATGCAGGGTGATGACGTCCGCGCGGGCCAGCAGATCCGCCAGCTCCACCTTCTCCACGCCCAGCGCGAGCGCCCGCTTTTCCGTCAGGTAGGGATCGTAGGCGACGACCCGCATGCGCAGGCCCAGGGCGCGCTCCGCCACGATCGACCCAATGTTGCCGCAGCCGATCAGGCCCAGCGTCTTGGCCGTCAGCTCCACGCCCATGAACCGGTTCTTCTCCCACTTGCCCGCCCGTGTGCTGGCCGTGGCCTCCGGGATTTGCCGCGCGAGGGCGAACATCATGGCGATCGCGTGCTCGGCGGTCGTGATGGCGTTGCCGTTGGGCGTGTTCATCACCACGACGCCGCGCTGGGTGGCTGTTTTCACGTCCACGTTGTCCACCCCGATACCGGCCCGGCCCACCACGCGCAGGCGCGGCGCGGCGTCCAGCAGCTCGCGCGTGACCTTGGTGGCCGACCGGATCGCCAGGCCGTCGTAGTCGCCGATGATGCCGCGCAGTTCGGCTGGGGAAAGGCCGGGCTTGAGCTCGACCTCAAGCCCGCGCGCCCGAAAAATCTCCACCGCCGCCGGCGACAGCTTGTCGCTGATGAGGACGCGGGCGGTCATGCCGGCTGGGCCTGCCGGTGCGCCCAATCAAGCCATGGCAGCAATGCCTCGATATCGGCGGTCTCGACCGTGGCGCCGCCCCAAATCCGCAGGCCCGGCGGCGCATCCCGATAGGAGGCCACATCGAACGCGACGCCCTCTTTGTCCAAGACGGAGGCCAGGCGCTTGGCTGCCTTCGCCTGCTCATCGGGCGCGAGCGCTGCGAACCAAGGCGCCACGATGCGGAGACAGATGGAAGTGCAGGACCGCGTCGCCGGGTCGACGGCGAGGAAGTCGACCCAGGGCGTGCGGTCGACCCAGGCAGCGACGGCGGCCAGGTTGGCCTCGCTGCGCCCGATCAGGGCGGACAGTCCGCCGATGCCCTCTGCCCAGCGCAGGCCGTCCAACGCATCCTCGACACAGAGCATGCTGGGAGTGTTGATCGTCTCGCCGCGGAAAATGCCGGCGCTCAGCTTGCCGCCGCTGGTCAGGCGGAACACCTTCGGCAGCGGCCAGGCCGGCTTGTAGCTTTCGAGCCGGGCGACGGCGTGGGGCGACAACGCCAGCATGCCGTGCGCCGCCTCGCCGCCCAGAACTTTCTGCCAGGACCAGGTGACGACATCGAGCTTCTCGTAAGGCAGCGCCATGGCGAAGGCGGCGGAGGTGGCGTCGCAGATCACCAACCCCTCGCGGTCGCCGCTGATCCAGTCGGCATGGGGCAGGCGGACGCCAGAGGTGGTGCCGTTCCAGGCCAGGACGATGTCGCGCGCCGGGTCGGTTTTGGTAAGGTCGGGCAGGCTGCCGTAGGGCGCCGACAGCACCTGGGCGTCGGCCAGCTTCAACTGCTTCACGACGTCGGCCGCCCAAGCCTCGGAAAAGCTCTCGAACGCCAGGATGTCGACGCCCCGTGCGCCGAGCATGGACCACATCGCCATCTCGACCGCGCCGGTGTCGGACGCGGGGACGATGCCGAGCACCCAATCCTTCGGCAGGCCAAGAATGGCGTGGGACCGGTCGATAACTTCTGCCAGTTGTGCCTTTGGGCCGGCTGCACGATGGCTGCGGCCTAGCTGCGCGCCGGACAGTGCATTGAGCGTCCAGCCCGGCCGCTTGGCGCACGGTCCAGATGAGAAGTTTGGATTGGCCGGGCGCAGTTGCGGCTTGGCCACCGCCGGCGCGGCGTCGGCCGGCGTAGCGTCGATTGTCAGTGTCATTTTAGCTCTCCCTTTCAGAAGAGGAGCGTCCCGGTGGGGGGACGTGGCCCGCTGCAAGGCTTAGCCGTGGGTCGGCCGTTAGGCAAGCCGTCCGGGATCGACGGTGACGCCGTGCCCAAGCGGCCCGTGCCCGGCGCCGAACCCAGGCGCCGCGAGGATCGCCGCATGAACAAAGGCAACGCCCCGCCGGACGGCAGCCGAGAGCGGCATGCCCTGCCCCAGCCCGACCGCGACCGCGCTGGCTAGGGTGCAGCCAGTGCCATGGGTGTGGCGCGTGGCAATGCGTGGGCTCTTGAACACCTCGATCCCGTCCGGCGTCGCGAGCAGGTCCTGCACGACCGTGCCGGAAAGGTGCCCGCCCTTCAGCAGCACCGCCGGCACGCCGAGGTCCAGCAAAGCTTGCAGCGCCATCCGCGCAGTCGCGTGGTCGCTGATGGCCAAGCCGGTCAGCGCCTCCGCCTCTGGGATGTTGGGGGTCAGGAGCGTCGCAAGCGGCAGCAACTGCCGCCGCAGCGCGTCGACTGCCGCGGTGTCGAGCAGGCGTGCCCCGCCCTTGGCGACCATGACGGGGTCGACCACCAACGGAACTTTGGTAGAACGCTGTTCCAGCGCGTCCGCCACAGCCTGCACCACCTCGGCGCTGCCCAGCATGCCGGTTTTCACAGCATCCGCGCCGATGTCGTCCAGCACCACAGCCATCTGCAAGCGCACGAAGTCCGGCGGCACCGGCATTACTCCATGCACCCCTTGGGTGTTCTGCGCCGTTAACGCCGTGGCCGCGGTCATGGCGTAGCCGCCCAGGGCCATCACCGTCTTGATGTCCGCCTGTATCCCGGCGCCGCCGCCCGAGTCGGAGCCAGCAACGACGAGGACACGGCCGCGCGCAGGCCCGCTCAAGCGACCTCGTGGGCCGCCGCGAGGATCGTGCCGCACAGCCCGGCCACGATGCGCTCCACCATGGCCTCGTCCTCGCCCTCTGCCATCACGCGCAGGACCGGCTCGGTGCCGCTCATCCGCAGCAGCAGCCGCCCGGACTTGCCCAATTCGGCCTCAGCCGCTGCGATGGCCGCCAGGACATGCGGGTCCTTCAGGGGGGAGCCGCCGTTGAAGCGCACGTTCTGCAGCCGCTGCGGCAGCGGGTCGAACAGCTTGCACGCCTTGCTGACCGGACGGCTCTGCCCCACCAGCACCGCCAACACCTGCAACGCCGCCACCAAGCCGTCCCCCGTGGTGGCGTAGTCCGACAGGATCACGTGGCCGGACTGCTCGCCCCCCACGTTGATACCGCTGGCGCGCATCCGCTCCGCAACATAGCGGTCGCCCACCTGCGTGCGGTGCAGCGCCAGGCCCTCCCCGGCGAGGAAGCGCTCAAGCCCGAGGTTGGACATGACCGTCGCCACGACTCCATCCCCGGTCAGCCGTCCGGCTTGCCCCCAATATTGCGCAATCAAACCAAGAATCTGGTCGCCGTCGACGATCTCGCCACGCTCGTCGGACAGCAGCAGCCGGTCCGCGTCGCCATCGAGCGCCAAGCCGAGGTCGGCGCCATGCTCCACCACCTTCGAGCACAGGAACGCCGGCTCGGTCGAACCGCAACCCTTGTTGATGTTGAACCCGTCAGGCTCCACGCCCACGGGGATGATGGTGGCGCCAAGCTCCCACAACACAGTCGGCGCAACGCTGTAGGCGGCGCCGTTTGCGCAGTCCACGACGATCTTGAGCCCAGCGAGCGTCAGGCCGCGCGGGAAGGTCGCCTTCGCAGCCTCGATGTAGCGGCCACCGGCGTCGTTCAACCGGGCGGCACGGCCCAGTTTCGACGGCGCAGCCAGCTTGGTGGACCGATCGGCGGCCATAAGCAGCTCGATCTCCAACTCGGTCTGGTCCGACAACTTGAAACCATCGGGGCCAAACAGCTTTATGCCGTTGTCCTCGAAGTGGTTGTGCGACGCCGAGATCATCACGCCGAGGTCCGCGCGCAGGCTCCGGGTCAACATGGCGATCGCCGGCGTCGGCAACGGGCCGACCAGGACAACATCCATCCCCGCGCCGATGAACCCCGCCACCAGCGCAGGCTCGATCATGTAGCCCGACAGCCGTGTGTCCTTGCCGATGACGACCTGGTGCCGGTGGCTGCCGCGGACAAACATCAGCCCGGCGGCTTGGCCCAACTGCAGGGCGGTTTCCGCTGTCATGGGAGCGACATTAGCCTTGCCGCGAATGCCGTCGGTGCCAAAAAGCCGTCTGCTGGTGGTCATGCGTTCCTCAATACTACGCAATGAAGCTAGGTCAGCCCGCCAGTTCCCGCCATACCTGAACCGCTTGGACCGTTGTGGCGACATCGTGGACACGCAGGATGCTGGCACCCTGCGCCAGGGCGAACAGCCCAGCGGCCAAGGACCCGCCAACGCGCTGTTTTGGGTCGGGCGCACTGCCCAGCGCGCCGATGAGGCTTTTGCGGGATACCCCAACCATCACTCGGCAGCCTAAACCCAGCAGGGCCGGCAGGCGCTGCAACAAGTCGACATTGTGCGCGGCGGTCTTGGCAAAACCGATGCCGGGATCAACGACGATATTGGACCGGTCGACTCCTGCGGCCTCCGCCACCATGATCCTGTCGGCAAGCTCCGCTAAAACCTCCGACACGACATCATGATAAAGGGCATGGCTGCCCATGCTGGCCGGCGTGCCCCGCATGTGCATCAACACGACCGGGCACCGGCGGCTTGCAACCAACCGCGCAGCTAGGGGATCGTGCGCGAGGGCGGAAACATCGTTGACGATGGTGGCGCCAGCATCGAGCGCCGTGGCCATGGTGGCAGCGTTGCGGCTGTCGACAGAAATAAGGGCACCAAAGCCGGCAAGGGCAGCGATGACTGGCAGGATGCGGCGTTGCTCCTCCTCCGGCGCGACGGGCGCAGCGCCGGGGCGGGTCGACTCGCCACCGATGTCGAGGATCGCAGCACCATCCGCAACCATCTGCCGCCCAGCCTGGATCGCATCGACGGCGGCCATGGTGTCGCCGGCGTCACTGAAACTGTCAGGCGTGATGTTCAGGATGCCCATCACAACTGGCCAACGGTTCAACCCGGCCCAAGCCGAGGGAGCATCCATCAGCCCATGAACGACCCAATCTGCGGGAATGCACGTCACCGGCCGCACCAGGCCGTCTCTGCGCACCAACGTAAAGGCGGCTGGCCCACCCGCTAAGGGGAGGGCAACGCCCGATCCGAGCGCAGCCTGTGCCGCCGTGCCATGCACAATGCCGAGTGGTTCCAAGGCGCTCATAATAGAGGAGGCCGGCGCCGCATAGCGACGCCGGCCAGTCGTAAACCGCTCAGCCTAACCAGGCTGCGGGGCAGGGCCGAGTCCACCGGTGGGCGGCGGTGCAGCCGGACGCCCTGCCGACGGCACCGAAGCACGCCGGTTTTCAGCCGCTGGCTCGTCCACAACCTTCTTGATCACGGGCTCGCCACGCAACACGGTCCGGATGTCCTCGCCAGACAGCGTCTCGTATTCCAACAGGCCACGCGCCAGACGGTGCAGCTCGTCGAGCCGTTCGGTGAGCAGACGCTTTGCCCCACCGTAGGCGTTGTCGATGATCGCCTTGATCTCGCCGTCGATCTCCCGGGCAGTCACCTCGGACACGTTCTTGTTTTGCGTCACGGAATGGCCCAGGAACACCTCCTGGCTGTTGTCGCCATAGGCAATCATGCCAAGCTTGTCGCTCATGCCCCACTCTGTAACCATCACGCGGGCGATGTTGGTCGCCTGCTTGATGTCCCCGGCGGCGCCGTTTGACACCTTATCCGGGCCGAACACCAACTCCTCGGCGACGCGGCCACCCATCGCCATCTTCATCCGGGCCAGCAGGCGGGCCTTGCTTTCCGACAGGCGATCGCCCTCCGGCAGGCTCATAACCAGCCCAAGCGCACGGCCGCGCGGAATGATCGTCGCCTTGTGGACCGGGTCGCACTCCGGATCATTGATGGCGCACAGAGCGTGGCCGGCCTCATGGTAAGCGGTCATGCGCTTCTCGTCCTCGCTCATGACCAGCGACCGGCGTTCGGCGCCCATCATGACCTTGTCCTTGGCATGCTCGAACTCCGACATCGCCACCACACGCTTGCCGAGCCGCGCGGCCAACAATGCCGCCTCGTTCACGAGGTTGGCCAGGTCCGCGCCGGAGAACCCAGGCGTGCCGCGGGCAATCACCTTCGGGTCCACGTCGCTCGCCAACGGCACTTTGCGCATGTGGACGCGCAGGATCTTCTCCCGGCCGTTCACGTCGGGGTTCGGCACGACCACCTGGCGGTCGAACCGGCCTGGACGCAGCAACGCCGGGTCGAGCACGTCCGGGCGGTTGGTCGCGGCGATCAGGATAACACCCTCGTTGCTCTCGAACCCGTCCATCTCGACGAGCATCTGGTTCAGCGTCTGCTCACGCTCATCGTTGCCGCCGCCCAAGCCGGCGCCGCGGTGCCGGCCGACAGCGTCGATCTCGTCGATGAAGATGATGCACGGCGCGTTCTTCTTGCCCTGCTCGAACATGTCGCGCACCCGGCTCGCGCCGACGCCCACGAACATCTCAACGAAGTCGGAGCCTGAGATGGTGAAGAACGGCACGTTCGCCTCGCCAGCGATGGCGCGGGCCAGCAGCGTCTTACCCGTGCCCGGCGGACCCACCAGCAGCACGCCCTTGGGAATCTTGCCGCCCAGGCGCTGGAACTTCTGCGGGTCCTTCAGGAACTCGACGATCTCCTGAAGCTCGGACTTGGCCTCGTCGATGCCGGCCACATCGTCAAACGTCACGCGGCCTTGCTTCTCAGTCAACAGCCGCGCGCGGGACTTGCCGAAGCCCATGGCGCGTCCGCCGCCCGACTGCATCTGCCGCATGAAGAACACCCAAACGCCAATCAGCAGCAGCATGGGGAACCAGCTCAGCAGGTAGTGCAGCAGCGGGTTGTCGCTTTCCTCGGGCTTCGCGATCACGCGGACGCCCTTGTCGGTCAGGCGGCTGACCAGCGCCGGGTCTTCCGGCGTATAGGTCTGGAAGGTGCGCCCATCCGTCAATTGGCCCGAGACCGTGCGGCCCTGGATCAGCACATCCCGAACCCGGCCACCGTTTACGTCGCCGATGAAGTCGGAGTATGCTACTTGGGTAGCGGCGCGCTGGGTGTTGCCGGGCTGGAATAGGTTGAACAGCACCACGAGCAGCAGGGCGATTATGACCCAGAGCGCTAAATTGCGGCCGAAATTGCTCATCATTTGATCCTGGCGATCCAGTCATCTCACCCGGGGCTGGGCGCAATCGGAGTAGTCCCGGTATTTTTGTTCCCGACCCAATATAGGCCGGCGCCGCTTAACGTAACCTCAACATAGGGAGCCTAAGCTGCCTCCGCATCCCCACCCAATTGATCCAAGGCAAATGGGGCCGGGGCAGCCGGACGTTGCGGGCAGAATAGGACCGGCACGGCGTCGCACGTCTCACGATCAGGGTATGACAGGTGCGGCACGGCAAACAAAGCGTGATCACGCCAAATCGCCGGCAGCGTACGCAATAGCGCCGCCGGGAGGCCGGACCGACCCCGCAGCCGCCCTGCCTCGTCGCCGAGCGGCCCGATGGCACTGCCGTCAGGCGACGGCGACAGCAGGCGGAAACGCCCGTCCCATACCGTGCCCACTTGGGCCGGCCGGGTCGGCGCCAGGGCAGCGGCCTCCCGCCCGATCAGCCAGCCGCCTCGGGTGCGCAGGATCGCCGCCCCATGCAGGGTCGCCGGCCGCAACTGGCCACGCAGGCGGCCCACCAACGCTCGCGCGGGCGGGTGCCGGGCGCCCGACACGGTCCACACCAAGGCGGACAGCGCCGCAGCGCTGAGCGCCGGCTCCAGGACAACCGCGACGCCTTCGGGCAGCAGCGCCGTCTTCTGCGCCAACTCGGCTGCGACCGCCGCCTCCCCGGCGCGGCGCTCCCTGCCAAAGTGGCGCGCTTCGCGGCACAGCTCCGGCACGCTGGCGCCCGCACCCTCCTGGAACGCGGCGCGAAGGCGTGCGCGGGGGGTGGCCAGGTCGTTGTTCGTCGGGTCCTCGACCCACTCGACGCCAGCGCTGCGCAAGGTCGCGCGCAGGCGGACGGGCATGATGGACAGCAAGGGGCGCAGCAGGCGGGCCGACTCGGTGTAGGTCGCCGCCGCCATGCCAGCCAATCCGCTGGGTCCGCTGCCCGCCTGGCGGCGGAGTAGCAGCGTTTCGGCCTGGTCCTGGGCATGGTGCGCCACTAGCAGGTCAGCGAACCCAGCCTCCCGGCACGCATCGCCCAAGGCAGCGTAGCGGACGGCGCGGGCGCGCTCCGCCAGCGCAGGCCCACGCGCCAGCTTTATAGATAACACGCGGGCGGCCACTCCCCGGGCAGCGAGGCGGCGCACCGTGATGGCGGCCTCGTGGCCCGACTCCGGGCGCAGCCCATGGTCGACGATCAGCGCGGTGGGCTGCCCCCACTCCGCCAGCAGGATTGCGAGCGCCATGCTGTCGCTGCCGCCGGAGACCGCGACGGCCACCCGGTTGCCAGCGCCGAACGGTCCGAGCGCCGTCATCAGGGCCGCGAACTCCGACGCCGAGACGGGCGCTTGAGCCGAGAAGGGCGCGTGCGTCAGCGGCAGGCCGAGCGGGCACGCGCCGCGGCGGCGGCCTCCCGCACGTCGGACCTCGGCGAGGGGAACTCCGCCCGCAGCCGGTCCAGTGCGGCGCAGGCATTGGCCTGGTCGTTCAGCCCGTTGAACGCATTTGCCAGCCCCATCAGCGCGTCCGGCGCCCGCGAGCCGTTGCGCGACCGGCTGTAGGCATCATCGTACGCGACCGCGGCACCCGCATAGTCCCGCTGGCCCATCAGCGCCTGGGCGAGCAGGAACTGCGCGTCGCCCGCGCGGGCCGTTTTGCGCCCCACCGCCAGCACCTCGCGCGCTGCGGCCTCGGCGGCGGGGTAGTCGCGCCGGGCCAGCGCGGCGTTGCCCTCCTGCATCGCAAGCTCGGGCGGGCGGCGGCCCGATGCCGCCGGGCCAGGGGGCGGACCCGGCGACGCCGGCGAACCTTGCGGTGCCGGGGCGTTCTGCAGGCGGAAGTTGAGGTCGTCGACCTGCTTCTTCAGGTCGTCGGCCTGCCGGCGGGACGTGTTGGCCTGCTCGTCAAGCTGCCCACGCAGGCGCCGCACATCGGTTTCAAGCTGGGTCACGCGGTCCAGCAACTGGGTCGCGATCTCGCTGCCGCCACTGTCCCCGCCCCGCCGCGCCGGTGGCGCCAGCGCGCCACGTTGGCCTTGCAACCCCTGCAAGTCGCGCCGCAGCTCCAGGATTTGGTTTTGCAAGGCTATGGCCTCGCGGCTGTCCATCTGCGCCCGCGCCGGCGCAGCGGACACCAAGCCAGCCACGACCGCAACCAGCGGCAGGCGCACCAGCCGAGCGGACCGGGCCAGCCTAGCGGACCGAAGTCGTGGCATTCCGGTTCTGCGAATACGCCTGGTCGTCCGAGCCGAGCGCCGTCGGACGCTCCTTGCCATAGCTCACGGCCGTGATGCGGGCCGAGGCCGCGCCCCTGGCCACCAGGTAGTCGCGCGCGGCGTTGGCCCGCCGCTGGCCCAGCGCAAGGTTGTACTCCGTCGTGCCGCGCTCGTCGCAGTTGCCGGCCATCTGGACACCGGCCTGCGGGTAGCGCGCCATCCAGGCCGACTGCCGGTCGAGCGTCGACCGCGCGTCCCCGCTCAGCGACGAGTTGTCGAGCGCATAGAACACCCGGTCGCCCACGTTGGCCACCAGGTCCTCCTGGCTGCCCGGCGTGACGCCGGCCGTGCTCGCGGTGGCGCCCGACCCGGAGGTTGCGCCCGACGTCGCGGCCTTGTCTGCGCAGGCGCCCAGCATGGCGAGGGCTGCGAAGACACCGATGATCTTGAGGCTCATGATGCTACTTTCCTTGCCTGTCCGGGGCGGTGCCGACAACTCCGGGCCGTGTTCGTTCCGCCTCGATGCGCGTTACGCTGCCGTCCGGATCGGGTCAAGCATCTTGGCACGGGCGCCCTGATGCGTCCGCCACGCCCTGCTATGCCAGGAGCGGCGACCAGGCCGGGTCGGACGCATCGGTCGCTGTGTTGACCACCCGTTCATTGAAGCCCGTTATATCTATCGACACGAGGCGGGAGGAGTAGCCTCCGCCGCTGCGGTCCCGCGCCGGGCTCTCGCGGTAGAACATCAGCACGCGGCCATTGGGGGCGAAGGTCGGCCCCTCGACGGAGAAGCTTTCGGACAGGATGCGCTCGCCCGACCCGTCCGGGCGCATCACGCCGATGGCGAAGGTGCCGCCGTTCAGCCGCGTGAAGGCGATCAGGTCGCCGCGCGGCGACCAGACGGGGGTGGCATAACGGCCGCGGCCGAAGCTGATGCGCCGCGCCCCGCCGCCGTTGGCGTCCATGACATAGAGCTGCTGGTCCCCGCCGCGGTCCGAGTTGAACACGACCTGCGTGCCGTCCGAGCTGTAGCACGGGCTGGTGTCGATCGCGCCGCCGCTGGTCAGCCGCCGCTCCCCGCCGCCGCCCATGCCGACGGTGACGATCTCCGACCCGCTGCCGCGGGCCACCGACATGATGATGGTGTTGCCGTCCGGGCTGAAGCGGGGGGCGAAGGTCATGCCGTCGAAGTCGCCCAGCACCCGCTGCGCCCCGGTGCCCAGGTCGAACGTGTGGACCCGCGGCCGGTTGTTTTGGTATGACATGAACACGATCTGGTCGCGCGTCGGGTGGAACCGGGGGGTCAGCGCCAGCCAGGCGCCGTCGGTCAGCATGCGGTTGCCCTCGCCGTCTTGGTCCATGATCGCCAGGCGCTTGATGCGGCGGTCGCGCGGGCCGGTCCCGGCGATATAGGCGATGCGGGTGTCGAAATAGCCCTTCTCGCCCAGCATGCGCTCATAGATCACGTCGCTGATGATATGGGCGATGCGGCGCCAGTTGGCGGCGGTGGTGGTGTAGGCGGTGCCCTGGATCTGCTGGCCCGCCAGCACGTCCCACAACCGGAACTCGACCCGGACGTTGCTGCCGCCGCCCTCGACGCGGCCCGTCACCAGCGCCTGCGCGCCGACTGCCTTCCAGTTCTGGAAGTTGGGCGTGTCGCCCGCGTCCCCGCCGCCGATCTGCGCGGCCTGGCTGACCGGGCGGAACAGGCCGGAGCGGCCGAGGTTGTTGGTGATCACGCCCGCCATCTCCACGCCGAGTTGGGTGCCGGTGAAGTTCGGAATGGCGATGGGGATCGGCGCGGTGCGGGCGCGGTCGACGGTGATCTCTGGCTGCTGGTTGCCCTGGCCGGCGCCCTGCGCCCAGGCGGCCAGCGGCACGGCCGAGACGGCGGCGCCGGCCAACAGGCTGCGGCGGTCCATGAGGGTGCGGAGTGGGTTCATGCTCGTCTCTCCCATACAGTCGCCCGGTCAGGGCCGGAAGGTGATCTCAAATGAATGGTTCTGGCCCTTCAACGTATCCGGCAAGGGAAGCTGGGCGCATTGCGGGTCGAGCGCCGCCCGCCTGGCGCGTTCGGCAAAGGCGCGGGCGACGCCGCCGCCAGCGCGGGACGCATCGTTCAGAGCGATGTCCGCGACGCGGATCGTGCCGGCCGCGTCGGTCGTCACCACCAGGCGCACCAGTTGCTTGTCATAGTCCAGCGCGCCCTTGTCGCCTGTCCAGCACTCCCGCAGCCGGTCGCTGATCGCCCGCCGCACGTTGGCGGTGAGCAGCGCGTTGTCCATGGTGGCCGGACTGCCGCCGCCGGGTGCGCCGCCACGGGGCGGGGGCGTTGCGCGCGTCGGGTCCTTCGGGGTGAGCTGGGCGCGCAGGCGGTCGAGCGCGCTGTCCAGCGCCTCGTCGTGCGCCGGGCCGCGCACCGGACTGGGTTGGTTGGCGGCGCTGTTGGGAAGTGGGGCTTGGGGCGGTGTCGCTGGGCGGGGCGCCGGGGGCGGGCGCGTCGCGCTTGGAGTTGGAGGCGCTGGCGGCGGCAAGGGCGCTGGGGCAGCCTGCTCTGGCACGGGCGGCGTTGGAACGGGCGCAGGCGGACGCGGCAGGGGCGGCGCTGAAGAGGGCGGCGCCAAAGCGGGCGGCGCCGGAGCCGGCGGAACGACCACGGACGGGGCCGGCGCGGGTGGCAGAGGCGGTGGCGGCAAAGGCGGAGCAGGCTCTGACGGCGTCGGGAGCGGCGGTTCGGGCGCTGGCGGCTCTGGAACGGCCCTTGGCGCAGGAGTTGGCGCCGGGGTGGGCGCAGGCGTCGGCGCGCGTTGGACCGGGACGGGCGCCGCCTCGAACTCCATCGTCACCACCGTCTCCTCGACGGGCTGATCGGGCAGTTTCGGCCTTGGCAGGGCTACGAACAGCGCCAGCAGGACGGTGACGTGGACGGCGAACGAGAGTGCGCCGCCGCGGCGCAGATATGGGGCCATCGCGGCGGCTGATGCCCTACCCGCGGCTTTGGCGCCGAGTCGGGGCGGCTGGCTGGGATTGAGGCGAAGACTGGGGCGCTGCGCCAGGCTGTGCCGCGGCCGGCGTGCCGGTCTGCTCGGCCAGCAACGCCACCTTGGTGAAACCGCCCTGGGTGATGGTCGCCATCACCTCCAGCACCCGCCCATAGGCAATCCCCTTGTCGCCGCGCACGAAGATGCGGCGGTCCGACTTGTTGTCAGAGATCGCCTGCAGCTTGCCCACCAGCTCCGGCAGCGTCGCCTCCGTGTCCTGCAAGAAGATTTTGCCCTCCGAATTCACCGAGACGGTCAGCGGGTCCGCGTCCTGACTCAGCGGCGCGGCGCTGGTCTTCGGCAGGTCCACCGGCACGCCCGACGTCATCAGCGGCGCCGCGACCATGAACACGATCAGCAGCACCAGCATCACGTCGACCAGCGGCGTCACGTTGATCTCGGCGAGCGGCTGGTAGCGCCTCCGTCCCCGTCCCCGTCCAGACACCGGCGTTGCCACCGTCAGGCCCTTTCTTCCGATTGCCGCGACAAGATGGCGGCGAACTCCGACCCGAAGCCCTCCATGCGGGAGGCGAAGCGGGACAGGTCGTTGCTGAGCTTGTTGTAGGCCAGCACCGCCGGGATCGCCGCCACCAAGCCGATCGCGGTGGCGAACAAGGCCTCGGCGATGCCCGGCGCCACAACGGACAGGTTGGTGTTGCGGCTCGTCGCGATGGCCGAGAAGCTGCGCATGATGCCCCAAACCGTGCCGAACAGCCCGATGAACGGCGCCGTGGAACCGACGGAGGCCAGGAACACCATCCAGCGCTCCATGTGGTCCATCTCGCGCTGGATCGTCACCGTCACGATGCGGTCGACGCGGTCCCGCACGCTGCCGCGGCTCATGTCCGCGCCGGCCACCTGGGCGCTGCGCCGCCACTCGCCCATCGCGGCGCCGAACACGGCCGCCAGCGGGTGCGACGGCCTGGCGCCCTCGGTGTCGTACATCTCGTCGAGGCTGCCGCCGGACCAGAACCGGTCCTCGAACCCGTTCGCCGCGCGGTTGGCCCGGCGCAGCGTCGTGACCTTCTCGAACACGATCGCCCACACCCACACGCTGGCCAGCAGCAGCAGCACCAGCACGCTCTTGACCACCAGGTCCGCCTGCAGGAACAGCCCGACGATCGACATGTCGCCGTCCGCCGTCGCCAGGTTCGCCGCGTCCTCTACACGATCCAAGTCAAGATCCCTTCGTTCCACCGCACAGCGCCGGGCTGCCGCAAAGCGCCAAACCACCGCCAAGTGCCTGGCGCCACCGGTCCGGTATCCGCGCCGGACGGCCGTCCGCCTGCCGCACGCAAGCCAATTTGACCAGCAGGGCCGCCACCGGGCGCCCCGCGACCTCGAACTGTTGCCGCACCTCTACGGACGCCGCCCCCGCCGCCCATGGACCTGTGGCCACGACGACTTCCTCGTCCAGCCGGACGGGCCGCAGATAGTCCATTTCCGCGCGCCGCACCACGAAGAATAAGCCGTGGCCCGCGACAAGCTCGGAATGCGGCGCACCGGCCTCCCGCAGCGCCTCGGTCCGGGCGCGCTCGGCGAAGGCGAGGTAGCGGGCGTGGTACAGGATGCCGCCCGCGTCGGTGTCCTCGTAGTAGACCCGCAGCGTCAGGCGGTACTCTGTCAATCCGCCGGCGCCGGTTCGGCGCCGGGGTCGCGCAGCAGGTCGAATTGTGGCTGGTTGCTGGGCGGCATCATGCCGAGGTGGCGCCACCCCGCCTCCCCCAGCATCCGGCCGCGGCTGGTGCGGAGGATGAGGCCCTCTTGGATCAAGTAAGGCTCGATCACGTCCTCCAGCGTGTCCCGTGCCTCGGCGAGCGCCGCCGCCAGCGTCTCGACGCCGACCGGCCCGCCAGCGTGGTGCTCGGCGATGCGGCGCAGGTAGCGGCGGTCCATCGCGTCGAGGCCCAGGCGGTCCACCTCCAGCCGGGTCAGCGCCGCATCGGCCATGGCGCGGTCGACGGGGTTCTGGCCCTCGACGGTCGCGAAGTCCCGCACGCGCCGCAGCAGGCGCCCAGCGATGCGCGGCGTCCCGCGCGACCGGCGCGCGATCTCGGCGGCGCCCTCAGCGGTCAGGTTGAAGCCGAGCTTCTCCGCCCCGCGCGACACGATCAGCTCAAGCTCGGCGAACGTGTAGAACACCAGCCGCAGCGGGATGCCGAACCGGTCCCGCAGCGGCGTCGCCAGCAGCCCGGCGCGCGTCGTCGCCCCCACCAACGTGAACGGCGACAGGTCGATCCGCACGCTGCGCGCCGCCGGCCCCTCGCCGATGATGAGGTCAAGCTGGAAATCCTCCATCGCGGGATACAGCACCTCCTCGATGGCGGGCTGCAGCCGGTGGATCTCGTCGATGAACAGCACGTCGCGCGGCTGCAGGTTGGTGAGGATGGCCGCAAGGTCGCCGGCGCGCTGGATGACGGGTCCAGAGGTCGCGCGGAACCCCACGCCCAGCTCGCGCGCTACGATCTGCGCCAATGTCGTCTTGCCCAGGCCCGGCGGCCCGTGCAGCAGCACATGGTCCATCGCCTCGGCCCGCCCGCGCGCGGCCTGGATGAAAATGCGCAGGTTCTCGCGGCTGGCCTTCTGGCCGATGAACTCGGCCAGGGTCTGCGGGCGCAGGCTCGCCTCCCCGGTGTCGTCCTCGCCGCGGTTCGGGCCAATGGTGCGGTCGTCGCTCATTTAATCGCCAGCTCCCGCAGGCTGCCGCGTATCACCTGGTCGACGCCGGCCTCCTCGCCCAATGCCGCCATGATCCGCACCACGACGGGATACGCCTCCGACCGGCGGTAGCCGAGGTTGGCCAGCGCCGAGACCGCGTCCGCCTCGGTGCCGCCCTCGGGCACGGGGATAGACATGTTCGTGCCGGTCGGCATGGTCCCGGCCTTGTCGCGCAGCTCGCTCAGCAGGCGGATGGCGAGCTTGGCGCCGACGCCGGGCGCACGGGTCAGGCTGCCCTTGTCCCCGGCGGCGATGGCGTTGATGAGATCGTGCGGCGACAACGCCGATAGGATATTCAGCGCGACCTTGGCCCCGACGCCCTGGACGGTGAGCAGCAGGCGGAACCACTCGCGCTCCGCCGGGTCGGTGAAGCCGTAGAGCACGATGGCGTCGTCCCTTACGTGCGTCTCGATCAGCACGCGCGCGGTCGCCGGCGAGGCCGGCAGCGCCGCCAGGGTGCGGGTCGAGGCCTGCACCAGGTAGCCGACCCCGTTCACGTCGATGATGCAGCTCGCGGCGTCCAGCGCGTCGACCCGGCCGTGCAGCAACGCGATCACGCCATGATCGTCCCGGCGATGACGCGGAGCCGGGTGGAGCGGTGGTGGGCATGGCAGATCGCGACGGCCAGCGCGTCGGCGGCGTCCGCCCGGCGCAGCGTGGCCCCGGGCAGCAGGCGGCGGACCATGAGCGCGACCTGCTCCTTGCTCGCTCCCCCCGTGCCGACCACGGCCTGCTTCACCCCCATCGCGCCGTACTCCGCGACGATGATCCCCGCCATCGCCGGCGCCAGCAGCGCCACCCCGCGGGCATAGCCAAGCTTCAAGGTCGCGGTGCCGTTGCGGTTCACATAAGTCTCCTCGACCGCCGCCTCGTCCGGGCGGTGCTCCAGGAACAGCAGGGTCAACGCGTCGTGCAGGAACTTGAGCCGATGCGGCACGCTGTCGGCGTTGTCCGTCGCGATGACCCCGTCCGCGACATGGCGCAGCCGGTTGCCGCTCACGTCGATGACGCCCCAACCGGTGAAGCGCAGCCCAGGGTCGATCCCCATCAGGCGGGCGGCCGTCAGTGGCGCCATCAGGCAGACAGCGACTGCATCACGGCGTCCGGGATTTCGAAGTTGGCGTAGACGTTCTGCACATCGTCGTTGTCCTCCAGCGCGTCGATCAGCTTCAGCAGGCTGGTGGCGCGGTCCTCGTCGAGCGTCACCGACGTGCTGGGCCGCCAGTCGAGCTTGGCGCTGGCGGGTGGGCCGAACCGGGCCTCCAGGGCGTCGCGCACGGCCATCCAGTCGTCGGGTGCGCAGGTGATTTCGTGCCCCTCCGCGCCGCTCTCGGCGTTGTCCGCGCCGGCGTCGATCGCCGCCTCCAGCATCGCATCGGCCGTCGCCGCCGACACCGGATACTCGATGACGCCGAGTCGCGTGAACAGGAAGCTGACCGAGTTGGTCTCGCCCAGCGCGCCGCCGTGCTTGTTGAAGGCGGCGCGGACATCTGACGCGGTGCGGTTGCGGTTGTCGGTCAGCGCCTCGACGATCACCGCGACGCCGGCGGGGCCGTAGCCTTCGTAGCGCACGTCCACGTAGTCCTCGCCGCCCGCCGCCCCGGTCGCCTTTTTCACGGCGCGCTCGGTGGTGTCGCGCGGCATGTTGGCGACGCGCGCCTCGGCCATGGCGGCGCGCAGGCGCGGGTTGGTGGCCGGGTCGGGCAGGCCGGTCCGGGCGGACACCGTGATTTCGCGGATCAGCTTGGCGAACTGCCGGGCGCGGCGCGCGTCCTGCGCGCCCTTGCGGTGCATGATGTTCTTGAATTGGCTATGGCCGGCCATCGCCTCGACTCTATGCTGGTGGGTCCAACCCCCGGTGTAGCAGCCGCGCCACGGCGTTGAAACCTGCTGTGTCGGACGGGCGCGGTCAGTATCCACGCGCTGGGTCGTACAGGTTGGGCGGCGCCTCGCCCCGCTCGAACGCCGCGATTGCGTCGGCCACGTACTGCGCCCGCGCCGGGCGGGACGCGAGGGAGGCGAGGTGCGGCGTGACAATAATGCCGGGGTGTGACCAGGCGGGATGGTCCGGCGGCAGCGGCTCCGGCTCGAACACGTCCAGCACCGCGCCGCCGAGCTGGCCGCTGTCGAGCGCCGCCATCACGTCGGCCAGGACCACATGGCCGCCCCGCCCGGCGTTCACCACGCCGGCGCCGCGGGGCAGCTTGGCGATCGTCTCCGCCCGAATGGCGCCGCGGGTCTCCGGCGTGTCCGGCAACAGGCAGACCAGGACGTCGGTGCGGGCCAGGAAGCGGTCTCGTTGCGCCTCGCCGGCGAAGTGCTCGATGCCGGGCAGCGATTTCGGCGAGCGCGACCAGCCCGCGACCTGGAACCCCAGGCCCCGCAGCATCTGCGCCGCCGAAGCCCCAAGGTTGCCGAGGCCCATGACGCCGACCCGCGTTTCCGGTGCGGTGCGCAGGCTGTCGAAGCTGTCCCACCTGCGCAGCCTTTGGCCCTCGATGATGCGCGGCAGGCCGCGCAACAGGGCCAGCGCGCCCAGGCAGGCGTACTCGCCCATGCGCTGTGCCGTTTCTTCCCCGCCCATGCGCACGATGCCGACGTGCCGGGGCCAGGCGGGGTCTTTGGTGATGTGGTCCACCCCGGCGCCGCTGCTGAGGATCAGCCGCAGGTTCGGCATCGCCGCTAGGCGGCCGGGGCCAGGGTTCCAGACGAAGGCGTAGTGCGCCGTGTCCGGCCGCAACCCCGGATCATCAAGCCAGCGAACCTCCAGATGCGGGGCCACCTTCGCAAATTGCGCTTCCCAGTCCGCAACGGCCGCTTCGCCGCCCGAGTTCACCACGAGGATCATGCGGCGATGCTGGCCTAGTGGATCTCCCCCGACTTCTGCACCGCCGCGCGGAGCTTGGCCGGGCTGAAATCGGGGCTGGCGCAGACGTCGAGAATGACCTTCTCGCGCCGGCCCACGAGCGCGATCGCATCGGGCAGCTTGCGCACCGCGTCGGCGGGGATCACGACCGCACCGTGGAAATCCGCATGGACGACGTCGCCGTGCGCGACGTTCATGCCGAAGATGTTCACCGGCTTGCCGAAGTCGACCATGTGGACGTGGGCGTGGCTGGGGCCGATGCGGCCACCGATGATCTGGAACTCCGGCGCCAACATGTCGCAGTCGCGGAACGAACCGTTGGTCACGCAGCCCAGCGCGCCGAGGACCTTGTGTATCGTCGAATGCACCTCGCCCCACCACGCGCCGTAGCCAGGCCGGTCGTCCACGTCCTGCAATACGACCACGGTCGGAAACTCCGCGTCGGCGACGTAGTCGTACCAGTCCAGCCGGCTCGCAGCCGGGCCGCTTGGGGCCTCCTTGGCGCGAATCGTGCCGACGCGGGCAACGCCGACCATGGGCTTCAGCCTCCGGTCGGCCGCAACCATTTGCTCAACGGTGAAGCCGACCGCCCGCCGCTCGGGCACGACGATCTCCAGGCCATTACAGATCGTCGGCGTGTCCCACTGCCGCAGGGCTTCGAGATCATCGAGCGTGTAGGGCTGTTCGGCCATGGCGTGTTCCTCCGGTTGCCGCGGCAGCATCGCCCGCACGGCCCCGCCGGGCAAATCGGCGCGGCGAGTAGGGCGTGGGGTCAATCACCGGCGCTAGCCCGTCGATCAGGTCCGCCACCAGCCGGCCCGTGACCGGCCCGGCAGCCAGGCCGACATGGCCATGGCCAAAAGCGTGGAACACGTCGGCGCAGCCGCTTGCCGCCCCAATGACCGGCAGACCGTCCGGCGTGCTGGGCCGGTGCCCCATCCACACTCTCACCCGTTCAGGCGGCAAGTCCCGCGGCAGGCTTGGGAACGTGCGCAGCGCATGGTCGCGCAGGATAGCGGCACGGCGCCAGTCCGGCGCCGCATCGAGACCGGCCAGCTCGACCTGCCCGGCGATACGCAGCCCGGCGCGGGTCATCGTGACCGCCATCTTGCCGTCGCTGGGCATGATGGGATGGCGGAGGCCGATGCCGGGCGCCGTGATAACGGCGTGGTAGCCGCGCTCGGTTTCCAGGCTCACCCGGTCCCCGGCCGCGCGGGCCAACGCGCGGGAACGTGCGCCGGCGGCGATCACCGCCCCATCGCACGCCACCTCGCCCAGCGTTGTCGCCACCGCTTTCAGCCGGCCTGCCTCGATGCGGAAACCGGTTGCCGCCGCCTGCACCCGCGTGGCGCCGAGCGAGGCTGCATGGCTTGCCAACGCCGCGACATAGGCGCCGGGATCGGTGCAGTTGCCGCCGGCCTGGACCAATGCGCCAAAGGTGTAGCGCCTGTCGAGCTCGGGCTCTTGTTGGCGCAGCCCGTCCTCGTCCAACTCCAGCCATTGCACCCCGTTGTCCCGGCGCAACCGCCACGCCAGGGCTTCCGCCTCGAATTCGGCGCGGCTCGGAAAAATATAGAGCAGGCCCTGCCGCTCGATCAGGCCAGCGACCCCGGCCTGCTCAGCCAGGTTGCAATGCCGCTCGGGAGCATCGGCTACCAGCGGACGCAACGCACGGGCTATCGCCTCGACCCGCGCCACACTTGACCTGGCTTGCAGGAAACGCAGGAGCCATGGCGCCAGACGCGGCACGTAGCCCCAGCGGATCGTCAATGGACCCAGCGGGTCGGCCAAAAACCTCGGCACTCGCCGCCATAGGCCCAGCATGGTGGGCGGCACGACCGAACTTGGGCTGAGCCAGCCACCATTGCCATAGCTTGCTGCCTGTTCGCCACCGGGCTCACCGGGTTCGATGACCGTGACCCGGTGGCCATCCCGCAGCAACTCGATCGCCGTGGCCGTGCCCACGATGCCGGCGCCAACAACGGCGACATGGCGCACCACCGCGGGCCGACGGTCAGCGCCGCACGATAGCCTTTTCCTGCCCCCACTTCTCGGGGCAGCGGATGCGGAACGGGCCGTCAACGACGTATTCGAACGATTTGCGCTTAGGGTTTTCGAGCGAAGCGCGCCAAGATTGGATCGTGCCGCCGTAGTAGGCCTCTTCGGCGCGTGCAGCGTGCAAGTATACCCGGCCGCCGATCGCCTCCTCGGCGACCTCGTCCGTCACCGGCCAAGTGCCAGTTTCATATCGGGTCGGCTCAGGCCCGATGCGCTTGTTGCGCTGCCCTTGTTTACAAAGCAGATGCAGGTCAACGACCAACCGCCGGAACTCCCACCATAATATCATCGGTGGGCGCCTTGGACCACATGCTCCAAGGCGTTCCGCCGATCAGGCCGCCGCGACGGCCCGGCGCGCCATTACGCCGATTAAGTGGGCACGATACTCCGGACTGGCGTGAATGTCGCCATTCAAGCCGTCTGACGGTGTTGTAATCCCCGTGATGGCGTCGGGGGAGAAATTCGCCGACAGCGCCTGCTCCATCGCAGTGTGGCGGAACACGCCGCCCTGCCCGGCCCCGGTGATCGCCACCCGCACGCCAGCCGCCGTTTTGGCCACGAACACGCCGACCATGGCGTAGCGCGACGCCGGGTTGCGGAACTTCTCGTAGTTGGTCTTCTCGGCGACCGGGAACTCAATCGCAGTAATGAGTTCGCCCGGCTCCAGCGCCGTGGTGAACATCCCCTGGAAGAAGTCATCCGCGGCAATGCTGCGGTGGTCGGTGTGGATCGTGGCGTTCAGCGCCAGCACTGCGGCGGGGTAGCACGCGGAAGGGTCGTTGTTGGCGAGCGACCCGCCCATGGTGCCGCGGTGCCGAACCTGGGTGTCGCCGATCCAGGACGCCATCTTGGCGAGGCCGGGCAGCATCCGCTTCACGTCCTCCGAAGACTCGATCTGGTGGTGCGTCGTCATCGCGCCGATGGTGATCGTCTTGTCGTCGGCCGAGATGCCCGTCAGCCCAAGGTCGGACAGGTCAACGATGGCGCTGGGCTTGTTCAGCCGCTGCTTCAACACGGGGATGAAGGTCTGGCCGCCGGCGAGCGCCTTGGCCTCGATGTCAGCGCCCAGTGCCTGCACGGCGGCGGGGATGGACGACGGCTTGCTGTAGGTGAAATCATACATGTTGCTGTTCCCTACTCGGCCGCCATGCGCGGCTGGTTGGCTTGGATGATCGACCAAATCTTCTGCGGCGTCGCCGGCATGTCGAGGTGCCGCACGCCGTACTCGCTCAGCGCGTCCACCACGGCGTTGATGACCGCGGGCGGGCAGCCGATCGCGCCGGTCTCGCCCACGCCCTTGGACCCCAACGGGTTGTGCGTGCAGAGCGTGTTCTCGGTCGAGGTGATCATCGGCGGGAAGTCGTGCGCGCGGGGCATCTGGTAGTCCATGAACGAGCCCGTCACCAACTGCGCCTCGCTGTCGTAGATGGCGTTCTCCATCAATGCCTGGCCGATGCCCTGGGCTAGCCCGCCCTGCACTTGGCCCTCCACGATCATCGGGTTGATCACCCGGCCCACGTCGTCCACCGCGACCATGTTCACGACCTCGACGGTGCCGGTGTCGCGGTCGATCTCGACCTCGCAGATGTGGCAGCCGCCGGGGAAGGTGAAGTTCTTCGGATCGTAGAACGCGGTCTCGTCGAGACCAGGCTCCAGCTCCTCGATCGGGTAGTTGTGCGGCACATAGGCGGCCAGGGAAATTTCCGCCAGCGCCTTGCTCTTGTCGGTGCCGGCGACCGAGAAGCGGCCGTCCTTGAACTCGATGTCCTCGACCGACGCCTCCATAAGGTGGGCGGCGATCTTCTTGCCCTTGGCGATCACCTTGTCCATCGCCTTCACCATCGCCGACCCGCCGACTGCAAGGCTGCGGCTGCCATAGGTGCCCATGCCGAACGGGATTTTGGCGGTGTCGCCATGCACGACATCCACGAGGTCGACGGGGACGCCAAGCTGGTCGGACACAAGCTGCGCGAACGTCGTCTCGTGCCCCTGGCCGTGGCTGTGGGTGCCGGTGAACACTGTGACGCTGCCGGTTGGATGCACGCGGATGTTGGCGACCTCATACAGCCCGGCACGTGCGCCCAACTGGCCCACGAGCTTGCTCGGCGCGATGCCGCATGCCTCCACGTAGGTCGACATGCCGATGCCGCGCAGCTTGCCGCGGGCGGCAGCCGCACGGCGCCGGGCGGGGAAGCCGTCCCAGTCCGAAGCGGCCAGCGCGGCCTTCAGGGTCGCCTCGTAGTCGCCGCTGTCGTATTGCAGCGCCACCGGCGTCTGGTAGGGGAAGGCGTCGCGCGGGATGAAGTTCAGCCGGCGGATCGCAACCCGGTCCAGCCCGGTGTCATGCGCGATCACGTCCACCAGCCGCTCAAGCAGGTAGCTCGACTCGGGCCGGCCAGCGCCGCGGTAGGCGTCCACCGGCACCGTGTGGGTGAACACGGCCTTCACCTCGGCATAGATCGCCGGCGTCGTGTAGACGCCCGCAAGCAGCGTGGCGCTGAGATAAGTCGGAATGGCGGGCGCGAAGGTCGAAAGGTAGGCTCCCATGTTGGCGAGGGTGCTGACCCGCAGCGCCAGGAACTTACCCTGGGCGTCCAGCGCCATCGCCGCCTTGCTATAGTGGTCGCGGCCGTGCGCGTCCGACATGAAGGCCTCGCTGCGGTCGCAGGTCCACTTCACCGGGCGGTGCAGCTTGCCGGCGGCCCAGGTCACGATGGCCTCCTCGGCATAGTGGTAGATCTTCGAGCCGAAGCCGCCGCCGACGTCGGGGGCGACCACGCGCAGCTTGTGCTCCGGGATGTGCAGCACGAACGCGCCCATCAGCAGCCGGATGACATGCGGATTCTGGCTGGTGGTGTAAAGCGTGAACTCGCCGGACGAGCGGTCGAACTCGCCGATTGCCGCCCGCGGCTCCATCGCGTTCGGCACCAACCGGTTGTTGGTCAGGTCCAGCTCGACGACGTGCGCCGCGTGCGCGAAAGCCTGGTCGACGATGGCCTTGTCGCCGATGTGCCAATCGAAGCACACGTTGCCGGGCACTTCGTCGTGAACCAACGGTGCGCCGGGCGCGATGGCGTCGCGCACGCTGGCGATGCCCGGCATGTCGTCATAGTCGACCACCAGCAGCTCGGCGGCGTTCTTGGCTTCCTGCTTGCTGGCGGCGACCACCACCGCGACGGGGTCGCCGACGTGGCGCACCTTGCCCGTCGCCAGCACCGGATGCGGCGGCTCCGCCATGGGCGAGCCGTCCTTGTTGTGCAACTGCCAGCCGCACGGCACGCCGCCGATGCCGTCCGCCTGCATGTCGGCACCGGTGTAGACCGCGACGACGCCGGGCGCCGCAGCGGCGGCCGTGGTGTCGATGCCCAGCAGCCGCGCGTGCGGGCGGTCCGCCCGGCGGATCACCGCATAGAGCTGGCCCGGCCGGTTGATATCGTCGGTGTAGTTGCCGTTGCCACTCAGGAACCGGTGGTCTTCCTTGCGACGCACTGACGCGCCGATGCCCTCAAAACCCATGTCGTCAACTCCCTTGCAGCCCCGGCTTTGCGCCGGCTGGCCGATTTTGTTCGCTGGTTCCAGCTATTCGGCAGCGAGGGGCAACTGCTTGCCGTGCATGATCGGCCAGGCCGCCGCGATCGCCTTGACGATGTTGTGGTAGCCCGTGCAGCGGCAGAGGTTGCCCTCCAAGCCATGCCTGATCTGGTCCTCGCTCAGCCCCTCCGGATGCATGTTCACCAAGTCGATGGCGCTCATCACCATGCCGGGGGTGCAGAAGCCGCATTGCAGGGCGTGGTGCTCACGGAACATGGCCTGCATCGGGTGCAGGGTGCCATCGTTCGCGGCAATGCCCTCGATCGTCGTCACCTTGGACCCGTTCGCCTGGATTGCCAGCATTGTGCAGCTTTTGACCGACTCGCCATTCATATGCACGACGCAGGCGCCGCACTGGCTCGTGTCGCAGCCGACATGCGTGCCGGTCAAGCCCATGCCCTCCCGCAGCATCTCGACCAGAAGTGTACGGCCCTCGACCTCGGCCGTATGGCTACGCCCGTTCACCGTCAGCGATACCTGCGGCATCGTTTTTCTCCTTGTTTGCAGAACTTGCGCGTGATCAGTGTTCCACGCTCCTGACGTAGTGTGGCCGTCCTGGCTGGCTAGGGTCAAGCGGGAGCCGGAAAGTACTTCTCACGGGCCGTCCGTCCGCTCATGCAGTGGGTATGCTCATGCAGCTTGGGGCAGCATCCTGAGCGCCGGCAGCTCGTCCAGATGGCAGGCCGCCTTCTGCCCCTCGTTCGTTCCCGACAGCGCCGGCATATCCCGCAGCACCGGCTCCTCCACCCGGCACCGGTCGAACACATAGGGGCAGCGCGTGTGGAAGCGGCAGCCGCTGGGCGGGTTGATCGGGCTCGGCACGTCACCGGTCAGGATGATGCGGTCGCGCTTGGCCAAGGGGTCCGGGACCGGCACGGCGGACAGCAGCGCGCGGGTATAGGGGTGGCGCGGGTTGGCGAACAGCGCGCGGCGGTCGGCGATCTCGACGATCTTGCCGAGGTACATCACCGCGACCCGGTGCGTCAGGTGCTCGACGATCGCGAGGTCGTGGCTGATGAACAGCAGCGCCAGGCCCAGCTCGTCCTGCAGGTCGGATAGCAGGTTGACGATCTGCGCCTTGACCGAGACGTCGAGCGCGCTGACGGCCTCGTCGCAGATGATCAGGTCGGCGCCGGGGGCCAGGGCGCGGGCGATGCCAATGCGCTGGCGCTGCCCGCCGCTGAACTCGTGCGGGTAGCGGCGCATGGCGTCGCGCGGCAGGCGCACGGTGTCCATGAGCTTGGCGACGCGGTCGTCGACCTCCGACGCATCCCTGGCCAGGCCGAAGTTGCGCAGCGGCTCGGCGATGATGTCCCGGACGCGCATGCGGGGGTTGAGGCTGCTGAACGGGTCCTGGAACACGACCTGGATGCGCTGGCGCAGGGGGCGCAACTGACTCGCCGGGATGTTGTCGATGCGCGCCCCATCCAGCCAAACCTCGCCGTCGGTCGGGTCAACCAGGCGCAGGATCGTCTTGCCGACGGTGCTCTTGCCGCAGCCGCTCTCGCCGACGAGGGACAGCGTCTCGCCTTTCTGGATCGAGAACGTCACGCCGTCCACGGCATAGACCTGGCCGGTGACGCCGCCGAGCAGGCCGCCGTGCAACGGAAAGTGTTTCTTGAGCGCCATGACTTCGAGGAGCGGCGGCGGGCGGCTCATACGGCCAAGCCTTCCGACATGGCGTACTCGGCATAGTGGCAGGCGACGTAGTGGCCCGGCCGCTTGGCCTCGACCGCCGGGGCGACGGTGCGGCAAAGCTCGGTGGCGCTCAGGCAGCGCCCGGCGAACGCGCAGCCGACAATGGGCTTGCGCAGGCTGGGCACCAGGCCAGGAATTTCCGCCAGCTTGGAACGTCCGCCGCTGGTTAGCGACGACCCGAGCCTCGGCACTGCGCCGAGCAGGCCGCGGGTGTAGGGATGCTGCGGGTTGCCGAAGATTTCGGTGGCCGTGGCCTCCTCGACCTTGCGGCCGGCGTACATGACGACGACGCGCTGCGCCATCTCGGCCACCACGCCCAAGTCGTGCGTGATCAGCATGATCGCCGAGCCGAGCCGGGTCTTGAGATCGCGCATCAGGTCCAGGATTTGCGCCTGGATCGTGACGTCCAGCGCCGTCGTCGGCTCGTCGGCGATCAGCAGCTTGGGGTTGCAGGCCAGCGCCATGGCGATCATCACCCGCTGCCGCATTCCGCCTGAGAGCTGGTGCGGGTACTCGCGCACGCGGCGGCCCGGCGCCGGGATGCCGACCAAGGTCAGCATCTCGACCGCCCGCGCCTCGGCCTGGCCGGCGGACAGGCCCTGGTGCAGCCGCAGCGTCTCGCCGATCTGCCGGCCGATGGTCAGCACCGGGTTCAGGCTGGTCATCGGCTCCTGGAAGATCATGCTGATGTCGTTGCCGCGCAGCCTGCGCATCTCCGGCTCCGACAGCTTGAGCAGGTCGCGGCCCTGGAAGCGGACGCTGCCGGCGATGCGGCCCGGCGGCTCCTGGATCAAGCGCAGCAGGCTCATGCTGGTGACGGACTTGCCGCAGCCGCTTTCGCCGACGACCGCCAGGGTCTCGCCGGCGTCGATGTGGAACGACAGCCCCTCGACGGCGCGCACCACGCCGTCAGGGGTGCCGAAGTGGGTTTGCAGGTTCTCGACCTGCAGAAGCGGTTCGCCGCTCCGCGGCGGGGACAGGAGCGGCTCATCGCTCTGCGGCGGGGGTGGTGCCATCAAAGCCTCTTGGCCATACGGGGATCGAGCGCGTCCCGCAGGCCGTCGCCCAGCAGGTTCACCGCCAGCACCGTGAGCGACAGGAACACGGCCGGGAAGAACACGATATACGGCTTCACCTGCCACAGCGCCCGGCCCTCGGCCATGATGTTGCCCCAGCTTGGGATGATCGGCGGGGTGCCGGCGCCGATGAACGACAGGATCGCCTCGGTGATCATCGCCGACGCGCAGATATACGTCGCCTGCACGGTAATCGGCGCCAGGGTGTTGGGCACGATATGGCGCCAGATGATCATCGGCACCCGCGTGCCGGAGGCGACTGCCGCCTCGACATAGGGCTGCTCGCGCAGCGAGAGCACCACGCCGCGCACCAGGCGGGACACGCGGGGGATCTCGGCGATGGTGATGGCGGTGATGACGTTGCCCACGCTGCCTCGGGTCAGCGCCATCAGCGCGATGGCCAGCAGGATGGGCGGAATGGACATCAGTCCGTCCATCACCCGCATGATGACGCTGTCGGCCCAGCGCACGAAGCCGGACACCAGCCCGATCACCATGCCGACCAACGACGCCAGCGCCGCGACCGAGAAGCCGACGACCAGCGAGACCCGCGCGCCGTACAGCACACGGGAATAAACGTCGCGGCCCAGCATGTCGGTGCCGAACCAATACAGCAGCGACGGCTCCCGCGTGCGCTTGGCCGGCGCGAGCGCAGTCGGGTCCGTGGTCCACAGCAGCGGCGCGGCGACGGCCACGAACACCACGAGCGCCAGCAGCAGCCCGCCGGCGAAGATGGTGGGGTAGCGCCGGATAAAGGTGCGGACCCGGCCGCGCGGCCTCACCGCCGGCAGCACGTCCGGCATGGCTGCGGCCGGCGTGACATGCGGGGCCGAAGCGGTGGCGACCGGGGCATCGGGAAGGGTGGTGGCGCTCAATAGCGAATCCTCGGATCGAAGGCGGTGTACAGCAGGTCCACCCCAAGGTTGACCAGGACATAGACGAAACTGAACAGCAGCACGACGCCCTGGATGACCGGGTAGTCGCGCCGTAGGATGGCGTCCACGACCAGGCGGCCCAGCCCAGGGATGGCGAACACGCTCTCGGTGACGACCGCGCCGCCGATCAGCAGCGCCACGCCGATGCCGATCACCGTCACGATGGGCACCGCCGCGTTCTTCAGCGCATGCAGGAACAGGATGGTGCGGCTGCCGACGCCCTTGGCCTTCGCGGTGCGGATGTAGTCCTGGCTCAGCACTTCGAGCATCGTCGCGCGGGTGATGCGGGCGATCAGCGCGATGTACACGCCGCCCAGCGCCACCGCGGGCAGCACCAGGTTGTTCAGCCAGGGTCCGAAACCCTTCGAGATCGGCGTGTAGCCCTGCACCGGGAACCAGTCGAGCTGCAACGCGAACACGTAGGCGAGGATGTAGCCCACCACGAACACCGGCACCGAGAACCCGAACACGGCGAAGACCATGATCAGCCGGTCGATCCAGGTGCCCTGGTTCCACGCCGCCAGCACGCCCATCGGGACCGCAATGCCGATCGACAGGATCAAGGTCAGGACCATGAGCGACACCGTTGGCTCCACCCGCTGCCCGATCATGCGCGTAACGGGCAGGTTGGTGAAGATCGACACGCCGAGGTCGCCGTTCAGCACGTGCCACACCCACTCGCCGAAGCGGATCAGGAACGGGCGGTCGAGGCCCAGCCCGGCGCGGATGCGCTCCACGTCGGCGGGCGTGGCCTGGTCGCCGGCGATGATCGCGGCCGGGTCGCCCGGCGCGATATACAGCAAGCTGAACACGAACAGCGCCACGATTGCCATAACGGGGATCGTGGACAGCACCCGCCGGGCGAGGTAGCCGAGCATCAGGCCCGCCTCATCATGAAGTCTTTGTCATGTTTTCTGGACGCCCCAGAACACGGGGAACGGTGCCTTGACCACGCCGCTGACGTTCTTGCGCCAGGCCTGGTAGCCCAGGAAGAAGCCGGTCGGGATGTAGGTCACGAACTCCATCGCCATCTTGTTGAGGTCGTTGGTCGCCGTTTTCTCCGCGGCGGCGTCGGGCGCGTCATACCAGGTCGCGATGCCGGCCTGGATCGCGTCCGACTTCGGCCAGCCGAACCAAGCCTTGTCGCCGCCGGCGTCGAACGCCGTGTAGGGCGCCGGGTTGATGCAGTCCGCGCCCGCGTGCCAAGTGTGGAAGATGTGCCAGCCGCCCTGCGACGGCGGGTCCTTCTTGGCCCGGCGTGCGCCCACCGTGCCCCAGTCGAGCGCCTGGTAGTCCACTTTCATGCCGATTTTCTGCAACAGGTCGGCCGTCACGTCGCCCTGCGCCTTGGTGATCTGCACGTCGGTCGCGACGCACAGAACGATCGTCTCGCCCTTGTAGCCGGCCTCGGCCAGCAGCTTTTTTGCCTCGTCGTAGCGGCGCGGCCCCTTCAAGATATCGCCGCCCTCCTCGCTGTATGACACCGTGCCCGGCGTGAAGAAGCCCGGCTGCGCCTTCCACAGCTCGTCGTCGTTGCCGACGACGGCGCGCATGTAGTCCTCCTGGTTCAGCGCCATCATCACCGCCCGGCGCACCCGCGCGTCGTTGAACGGCGGGTGCAGGTGGTTGATGCGGAACGAGCCGATGTTGCCCAGCGGGTCCGCGATGTCGACGTTGATGTTGCGGTTGCGCTTCAGCAGCGGCACCAGGTCGGGGACCGGGTTCTCCCACCAGTCGATCTCGCCGTTTTGCAGCGCCGCCGCCTTGGTCGCGTCGTCGTTCAGGATCAACCACTCGATGCGGTCGAACATCATGCGCTTGCCGCCCGACAGCCACTCCGCCGCCTCGGGGCGCGGCTCGTAGCCGGCGAACTTCTCGAACACCGCCAGCGAGCCCGGCACCCACTCGTCGCGCTTGAACGCCATCGGGCCGGAGCCGACGTATTCCGAGATAAGCTGGAACGGATCGGTCTTGGCGATGCGCTCCGGCATGATCTCGGCGACCGGCGCGTTGCTCTTGCCCAGTGCGAACAGCATTTTTGGGAACGGCTTGTTCAGGCGGAAGCGCACGGTGCGGTCGTCGAGCGCCTCCAATGCGTCCATCGAGGCCTTGATCCGCTGGCCCATGGTGTCGCGCACCATCCACCGGTTCAGGCTGGCGACGACATCCTTAGAGAGCACCGGCTCGCCGTCATGGAACCGCAGGCCCGGCCGCAGGCGGATGGTCCAGGTCTTGTTGCCGTCCGTCGCCTCGTACGCCTCGGCCATCTGCGGCTTCGGCACCAGGTTGTTGTCCACGCCGAACAGCGTGTCCCAGATCAGTAGGCTGGCGTTGCGGACGACATACTGCGTGCCCGCGATGGCATCGAGGCTCGAAAGGTTGGCCTGCGGCACGAAGCGCAGCACGCGCGCGTTCTGTGCCTTGGCCAGCCGGGGCATGGCCAGGCTGCTTACGGCGGCGGCAGTTCCGGCAGCAAGCAGATCACGGCGCTTCATGCATACCCTTATGTCAGATGGTTCTTAACGAATTGTAGCAAACTTTAGGCCACTCTACGCCCCAGCATGACATCACGCGCGCTTAACGTTCCAGAACAAGGCGAACCCATTCAGCACACTCTCCAGGCTGTTGCGGCAGGCCCGATGCAGCCAGGCCCGATGCCGCAAGCCCACTGCTTCCAATTCAAGCCCAATGCTTCGAATTAGAGAAGACCACGCCGGCACAGGGCATGCCAGCGCCCCACCATCACCAACGCCGTGCCAGATGGCATCCGATGCAAAAACCGGCTAAATCCATCCCATGCTCCCAACAACCCGCGTCGTTTCGTTCCTCTGCGCTATGATGACGCCTGAAAGGCGGCTGACGCTACGGCAATTCGCCCGGTTCGGGACCGTGGGAGTCATGGGCGCCATCGTCGACATCTCAACGGTCTATGCCACGATGGCAGCCCTTGGGCTGTATGCAGCAGGTTTGGCGGCCTACTTCGCGGCGGTCACCACGACATGGGCGCTGAACCGCGCCTGGACCTTCGCCGGACGCGGCCGCGGCGGCTTGGTGCGGCAGTGGATGCTGTTCGTCGCGGCCAACGGCGTGGGTTTCGTGCTGAACCGCGGAACCTTTGTCTTGTTGGTCACGGCGGTGCCCGCCTGCGCGCAGTACCCGGTCATCGCCATCCTCGCCGGTGCAGGCGCCGGGATGTTCGCCAACTTCAACCTGTCCCGCAGCGTCGTGTTCCGCCCTCGGGTTCCGCCCGAAGCGGCGCGGCGCCCCGCCTTGGCGCCGGAGTAGCGCCCCATGCGCGCCCGCGTCGCCGTGCTGATCCCCTGCTACAACGAGGCCGCCGCGATCCCCGCCGTCGTGCGGGACTTCCGGGCGGAGCTGCCGGGCGCAGCCATCTACGTCTACGACAACAACTCCCGCGACGGCACGGCGGCGGCGGCAGGCGCGGCGGGCGCGATCGTCCGCACCGAGCGGCTGCAGGGCAAAGGCTATGTAATCCGCCGGATGTTCGCCGACATCGAAGCCGACGCCTACGTCCTGGTGGACGGCGACGACACCTACAGCGCCGCCTCCAGCCCGGCCATGGTGCGCCTGCTGCTGGACGAGGGACTCGATATGGTGAACGGCACCCGCGCCTCCGAGGCCGGCGCAGCGTATCGGCGCGGGCACCGCTTCGGCAACGCGGCGCTGACCGGCCTAGTGGCATGGGTGTTCGGCGGCGGCGTCTCAGACATGCTGTCCGGCTACCGCGTGTTCTCCCGCCGCTTCGTCAAATCGTTTCCGGCGTCGTCCCGCGGGTTCGAGACCGAGACGGAACTCACCGTCCACGCGCTGGAACTCCGTATGCCGATCAGTGAGGTGGCGACGCCCTACAAGGAGCGTCCGGCCGGCTCGGTGTCCAAGCTCCACACCTACAGCGACGGGCTGCGCATCCTGCGCGCAATCTTCATCCTGGTGAAGGAGGAGCGGCCGTTGCAGTTCTTCGCCAGCGCCGCCGCGGTGCAGATGGCCCTGGCGTTCGGCCTCGCGGCACCGGTCTTCGCGGACTACGTCAGCACCGGCCTGGTGCCGCGCCTGCCCACCGCGGTGCTGTCGACAGGGGTCGTGCTGCTGGCCTTCCTGTCGTTGACCTGCGGGCTGATCCTCGACTCCGTGACGCACGGTCGCAAAGAGCTCAAGCGGCTGTCCTATCTTTCGATCCGAGCCTACCAGCCGCCAAGCCTGCTCCCCCGCGAAACCCACGGACAGGCGGTCACCGCCGACGCTGCATGGGGTGATAGTGGGCTGGGGTGACGGCGGGTCGGGCTAGCGCCTCAACGGGACCGGTCGCCGTAGCCGTTCGGGTGGGTCTGCCGCCAGGCGGCGGCGCTGGCGACGATGGTGTCAAGCTCCGCAAAACGGGGAGTCCAGCCGGCCTCGCGCTGGATTAGCGCGGAGGAGGCGACCAGCACCGCCGGGTCGCCAGGCCGGCGGTCGCCGAACTCAACCGGGACCGGGCGGCCCAGCACCCGCTCCACCGAGGCGATCACGTCGCGGACGGAGTGGCCGCTGCCGTTGCCGAGGTTGTAGGTGACGCTGCGCCGGTCAAGCTGGGTGAGCGCGCAGAGGTGCGCCTCGCCGAGGTCGGTCACATGCACGTAGTCGCGGACGCAGGTGCCGTCCGCGGTCGGATAATCGGTGCCGAACACAGTGAGCGCCCCGCGCCGGCCAAGCGCCGCGTCGATCACCAGCGGGATCAGGTGGGTTTCAGGGTCATGGTCCTCCCCGAGCCGGCCGTTCGGGTCGGCCCCGGCGGCGTTGAAGTAGCGCAGGCAGGCGCTGCGCAGGCCATGCACCTGGTCGGCCCAGCGCAAGGTGCGTTCTATCATCAGCTTGCTTTCGCCGTAGGGCGAGGCCGGATCGATGCGGGCGGCCTCGTCGATCGGCATGCGCTCCGGCTCGCCGAACAGGTTCGCGGTGGAGGACAGAATGAATTTCGTCACGCCGTGCCGGACACAGGCGTCGATCAGGCGCATGCCGCCGGCTGCGTTCTCCAGCAGGTACCGCAGGGGCTCGCGCATGCTCTCCCCCACCAGCGAGAGCGACGCGAAGTGGAACACGGCGGTCCAGGGACCCTCGGCCAGCGCGGAGTCGAGCGTGCGGGCGTCGGAAACGTCGGCTTCGATCAGGCGCACGCCGGGCGGAAGTGCCGCACGGTGGCCTTGGCGCAGGCTGTCGACGACGACGACACCGGCGCCGCGCTCCACCAGCAGCGCGACGAGATGGCTGCCGACATAGCCGGCGCCGCCAGTGACGAGAAAGCGGTCTTGCATCGTTCGATCCTAGACTAAGCCTGTGCCCTGCGCACCAGTTTAGCGCGCCGCAACGCCAGCGGTTGCACTATCGTAACTGTTGCCGTGACGGCTCCCGGTGCAGGCAGGCAGATGGACTAGGCCATTTAAGCACGAATTGTCATTGAGCCGAAATGTGTCATATAGTGCTTTCGGTCACTCGGGAAGTTTATGCCATGGAGCACTATCGGGTTCAGATTGCATCCAATGGTAGGATGGTGTTGCCAGCGGGCCTGCGTCAGCAGCTTCACGTCGAGGGTGGAGGATTTCTCATCATCCGAAAAGACGAGGGTCGACTGGTGCTGGAAAGCATGGACGATGCGGTTCGCCGTGCGCAAGCGCTGGTGCGGCACTATGCCCCGCAAGCGGACGGCGTCGCGGACGAACTGCTGGCGGAACGCCGCGCCGACGCCGCACGTGAGTAGCGCTGTCGCTGTCGACACGACGGTTCTCGATGCCTCTGCCATATTGGCGCTGCTGTTTGGGGAACCCGGCGCCGAGATGGTGCGCGCCCACCTCCGGACAGGCGTTGTCGGGGCTGCCAACCTCGCCGAGGTGCTCGCCAAGCTCTCCGACCATGGGATGCCGGCGCACGATGCTGTTCGGGCCGTCGCCATCCTCGGATTGGAAGTGGTGCCGATGACCGACGCACAGGCGCGAACATCGGCCAGGATGCGAGCATTGACGCGGGTGGCCGGACTGTCGCTCGGCGATCGCGCGTGCCTGGCCCTTGCCAGTGAGCTCAATGCGTCCGCACTGACGGCCGACCGCGACTGGGCCAAGGTGGCCAAAGCAGTTGGCGTCGCCGTCCAAGTTATTCGATGAAAGGCGGCGCCCCATGCTGACCAGCGGCACGCAGACCGGTTTCAGGGCAAGGCCATGCCATTGCGCCCCCTGACCCTCGCCATGGCCCTCCTGCTCGCCCTGCCCACGGCTGCGGTCGCGCAGCCTGCGCCGCGCATCGTGGCCGGCCCCGGCGGCGGCTGCATTGCGGGTGCGGTGGAGCTGCCGCCCGACGGCCCCGGCTACCAAGCCATCCGCGCCAGCCAGAGCTGGTTCTGGGGGCACCCGGACACCATTGCGGCGCTGCGGACGCTGGGCGTGCGCGCACAGGCGGCGGGGCTGCCCACGCTGTACATGAACGACATCTCCCGTCCGCACGGCGGCCCCATGCCGGGCATCCATGCCAGCCACCAGGTCGGCCTCGACGCGGACGTCTGGCTCGACGTGCTGCCGAAGCCGGCGCTGAGCCCGGCCGCACGGGACAAGGTTGAGGTCGCAAGCCTCGTCAGGCCCGACAGCCGCGGCGTCGACACAGCGCGCTGGAGCCCTGGGCACGTCACCCTGCTGCGCCTGGCGGCCGGCCTGCCCGGGGTGGACCGCGTCCTGGTGAACCCGGCCATAAAACAGCAGCTTTGCCAGACCCCCATGTCGGACCGCAGTTGGCTGCGGCTGGTCCGGCCGTGGTACGGGCACGCCGCCCACATGCACATCCATTTCCATTGCCCCGCCAACCAGCCGGAGTGCCGGGACCAAGCGCCGCCACCGCCTGGCGACGGTTGCGACGCAAGCCTCGCCTGGTGGTTCGAGCAACTGGACGCGCCGCCGAAGCCCGCGGCCCCTCCCCGTCCGCCGCTGCCGCTGCCGGCTGCCTGCACGGCGATCCTGGCCGGGCAGCCTTGACGCCGGTCCGCATCGGCGTCGTCGCCGCCGGGCTGTGCACGTTCATCAACCTGTATCCGACGCAGGCGCTGCTGCCGACCCTGGCGGAGCGGTTCGGCGCCAGCCTGCCGCACACCGGCCTCACCGTCACCGCCCCCTTGGTCGCCGTGGCGCTGGTGGCGCCGTTCGTCGGCGGCATCTCGGACGCGCTCGGCCGGCGGCGGCTGATCGTCGGCGCCAGCATCCTGCTCGTGCTGCCGACCCTGCTCGCGGCCTGGGCGCCGAGCCTCGACTGGCTGATCCTGTGTCGGTTCCTGCAAGGGCTGCTGCTGCCGTTCATCTTCGCCGTCACCGTCGCCTACATCGCCGAAGAGTGCCCCGGCCCCGAGGCGGTGCGCGTCACCGGCGCCTACGCGATCGGCACCATCGTCGGCGGCTTCAGCGGGCGCTTCGTCGCGGGATGGGCGGCCGAGCTTGCCGACTGGCGCGCGGCATTCGTGATTCTGGCGCTGCTGACCGGGCTTTGCGCCGCGGTGGTCGCCTGGACCCTGCCGCCCGAGCAGCGGTTCCGCCCGGTGCGCGGCTGGGCCGGCCAGCTCGCGGGGTTCAAGGACCAGTTCGACAACCCGCAGGTGATGGCGACCTGCGCCGTGGGGTTCGCGGTGCTGTTCTCGATGGTGGCGAGCTTCACCTACGCCAACTTCTATCTCGGCGCGGCGCCGTTCAGCCTGGGGCCGGCGCAGCTCGGCTCGGTGTTCGTTATCTACCTGCTGGGCGTGGTGGCGACGCCGGTGGCGACCCGGCTGGCCCTGCGGTTCGGGCGGCGGCGCACCGTGCTGCTGGCGGCGGCGGCGGCGGCGGGCGGCCTGCTGCTGACCTTGGCGCCGTGGCTGCCGGCCATCCTGGTCGGGCTGGCGTTCGTGGCGGCGGGCATCTTCACGGAACAGGTGCTCTCCCTGGGCTACGTCGCCGCCGCGGCCCGGCGGTCCCGGTCCACGGCGGTCGGCCTGTACGTCACCTGCTACTATGTCGGCGGCAGCCTGGGCGGCATTCTGCCGGCCAGCATCTGGCGTCACCTCGGCTGGCCCGGCTGCGTGGCGCTCGTGCTCGCCGTCCAGGTCGCGGCCACGCTGGTGACGCAGGTCGTTTGGCCGCGCCATGCGGGTTTACCTTCGGCCCCCGCCTCCCAAGTTTAGGCCAACAGCGGCAACGGAACCTGCAAGCATGAACGTCTATGTCGACCCGTCCTTCGAGAAATTCGCCATCGGCCAGCCGGTCTCGCGCAAGGAGGACCCGACCCTGCTGCGCGGCGAGGGGCGCTACACCGACGACCTCAGCCTGCCGGGCCAGCTCCACGCAACGATGGTGCGCAGCCGCTACGCGCATGGCCGCCTGCGGGGCGTGGACACTGCCGAGGCCCGCACCATGCCCGGCGTGTTGGGCGTTTTCACGGCGGCCGACCTGCGGGACGGCGGCGTCGGCCTGATGCCGGCGTCGAAGGGCAAGAACCACGACGGCTCCGCCACGCCGCAGCCGCCGCAGACGGCGCTGGCGGAGGCGAAGGTGCGCTATGTCGGCGACCCGGTCGCGCTCGTGGTGGCGGAGACGGCGAAGCAGGCGCGGGACGCCGCGGACGCGGTGCTGCTGGACATTGAGCCGCTTCCTGCCGTGACCAACGCCCGCACTGCGGCCGAGCCTGGCGCGCCCTTGCTGCACGACGACGCTCCGGAGAACCTGGCGATGTCGTACCACCACGGGGACCGCGCCGCCGTGGCCGCCGCGTTCGCCGCCGCCGCGCACGTCACGCGCCTGCGCATCAGCAACAGCCGGATCGTCGTCAGCGCGATGGAGCCGCGCTCGGCGCTCGCCGAGCACGATGCGGCAACCGGTCGCTACACGCTGCGGGTTGGCTGCCAGGGCGTGTTCGGCCTGCGCGCCGCGTTGAAGGACGTGCTGGGCGTGCCGTTGGACCAGATCCGCGTGCTGACCGGCAACGTCGGCGGGTCCTTCGGCATGAAGGCGTCGGTGTACCCGGAGTACCCCGCCCTGCTGCACGCCGCCCGCGCGCTGGGCCGCCCGGTCAAGTGGACGGACGAGCGCTCCGACAGCTTCCTGTCGGACAGCCACGGGCGGGACCACGAGGTCGACGCGGCGCTGGCGCTGGACGCCGAGGGACGCTTCCTCGCCATCCGCGTCGAGGGTTTCGGCAACCTCGGCGCCTACCTGAGCAACGCGACGACCATTCCGCCCACGGTCAACACCATGAAGAACATGGTGGGCGTGTACGCGACGCCGCTGATCGAGGCCTCGGCGCAGTGTGTGTTCACCAACACGACGCCGGTCGGCCCGTATCGCGGCGCCGGGCGGCCGGAGGGCAACTACTACATGGAGCGGCTGGTGGACACGGCCGCGGCCGAGATGGGCATCGACCGGGTGGAATTGCGCCGGCGCAACCACATCCAGCCCGAGCAGATGCCGTACGACGCGCCGTCCGGCATGGCCTACGACAGCGGCGACTTCCCGGCGATCCTCGATAAGGCGCTGGCGATGGCGGACTGGGACGGGTTCGCGGCGCGGCGGACCGAGAGCCGCCGCTAGGGCAAGCTGCGCGGGCGCGGCGTCGGGCAGTACTTGGAAGTGACCGCGCCGCCGCAGCACGAGATGGGCGGCATCCGCTTCGAGGCGGACGGGACGGTGACGATCATCACCGGCACCCTGGACTACGGCCAGGGCCACGCGACGCCGTTCGCCCAGGTGCTGTGCGACCGGCTGGGCATCCCGTTCGACCGGGTGCGGCTGTTGCAGGGCGACAGCGACGAGCTGATCGCCGGTGGCGGCACCGGCGGGTCCAAGAGCATGATGGCGAGCGGCGCCGCAATCGTGGAGGCCAGTGCGCTCTGCATCGAGCAGGGCCGCAAGATCGCTGCGCACGCGCTGGAGGCCGCGGCCGGCGACATTGAGTTCGAGCGCGGCCGGTTCGTGATCGCCGGCACCGACCGCGGCATCGGCATCCTGGACCTTGCGGAACGGCTGCGCGCCGGCCTGGCGCTGCCGCCGGACCTGCCGCGGACGCTCGATGTGCGGCATATCCACGAGGCCACTCCTTCGGCGTTCCCGAACGGCTGCCACGTCGCCGAGGTCGAGGTCGATCCGGAGACGGGGATCACCGAGGTCGTGCGCTACAACATGGTCAACGACTTCGGCGTGCTGATCAACCCGATGCTGGTCGAGGGCCAGGCGCACGGCGGCATCATGCAGGGCATCGGCCAGGCGCTGATGGAGGCGACGGCGTACGACGAGGACGGCCAGCTCATGACGGGTTCGTTCATGGACTACGCCCTGCCCCACGCGAGCGACGCGCCGCAGTTCGCGTTCCAGAGCCACCCCGTCCCGGCCCGGACCAACGCGCTGGGCGTGAAGGGGTGCGGCGAGGCGGGATGCGCAGGCGCGCTACCGGCGGTGATGAACGCGCTGGTGGACGCGCTGGCGGAGGTCGGCGTGCGGCACATCGACATGCCGGCGACGCCGCAACGGGTCTGGGCGGCGATCCAGGCGAACGGGAGCGCTCGGCAGGCCCGCTAGCGGTCGCTTTGATGTCTGCCTGACCGATGTCCCCGGTCGCCCGGTTCGAGCTTGTCCTGCTGCTGCTGGCTGTCGTCATCGGTCTTGAACTGGCCGCCCGGCGCCTGCGCATGCCACCGGCGGCGGCGCTCATCCTGGGCGGGATCGCGCTCGCGCTGATCCCGCACATGCCGGACATCGAGCTCGACCCCGACTTGGCCCTGGTGCTGTTCCTGCCGCCGCTGTTGCTGGGCAGCGCCTTCTTCACCTCATGGCGGGACTTCCGCGCCAACCTACGCATCATCCTGCAGCTTGCCGTCGGCGCCGTGGCGTTCACGACGGCGGTTGTCGGCGCCGTGGCGCACTGGGTCATGCCCTCGCTGCCTTGGGCGGCTTGCTTCGCGCTGGGCGCCATCATCTCGCCGCCCGACGCGGTCGCCGCAAAGGCGGTGCTGGCCCGTGTGCGGCTGCCGCCCCGCATCGTCGTGCTGCTTGAGGGCGAGAGCCTGGTGAACGACGCCGCCGGACTTGTGCTGTTCCGTTTCGCGGTCGCGGCAGCGCTCACCGGCGCGTTCGACGCCGGCCAGGCAGCGCTGTCGTTTGGCGTGCTGGCGGTGGGCGGCGTGGCGGCGGGCGCGGCGTTCGGCCTCGCGGCGATGGCCCTGCTCGCCCGGCTGCGCGAGCCGCGGTTGGAAATCATCGGCAGCCTGCTCGCGGCCTGGGCCTCCTATATCGGCGCGGACGCCATCCATGTATCGGGAGTGCTGGCTACCGTGTCGTGCGGCCTGGTGATGGGCTGGCGGCAGCACGCTACGCTGACCGCGACCACCCGCATCCAGGCGCAGGCCGTGTGGCAGGTGGTCGAGTTCGTGTTGGAGTCGCTGATTTTCATCCTGATCGGGCTGTCGCTCCGCGGCGTGCTGTCGCGGCTGGACGGAGGCGGGGACACGGTTCGCGGATTGTTGCCGGCGGCTGTCGCCATTGTCGCGGCGACGATCCTGAGCCGCTTCGCCTGGATGTTCCCTGCGACCTACCTGCCGCGCCTCCTGGTGCCGTCGCTGCGGCGGCGGGACCCCTATCCACCGCTTGCAGTGCCGATCATCATGAGCTGGGCCGGCATGCGCGGCGTGGTGAGCCTGGCTGCGGCGCTGGCGCTGCCCGACCATTTCCCCGGCCGCGATTTCATCCTAGCGACGACGTTCCTCGTGATCCTCGTGACCGTGCTGGTCCAGGGCACAACCTTGGAACCGCTGGTGAGCGCTCTGCGCCTGGGCGAATTCAAATTGGAGCAGGGCACCACCTTGTCCGAGGACTACGCACGGGCCCGCGTGGCGCAGGCGCAGCTCGCGGCGGTTGAGCGGCACTCCTTGGCCGAGGACGGCAGCTACCGGCATCCGCGCCTGGTGGAGCAATACGGCTACCGCGCCCGCGCCGCCGCCCGGTTCAGCGAGGCAGGCGGGGCGCTGCTCGGCGAGAAGAACGCGCATTTCGAGGCCGTGCTGGCGGCGGTGGCGGCCGGGCGGGAGGAGGCGCTGCGCCTGTACCAGGCGGGCGAGATCCACGACTCCGTTCTGCACACGCTGGAGGGCGAGCTCGACTGGCAAGAGGTCGAGGCCCGCCGGCACCGCTCGGATTGAACCTTTGGGTCCCTGAACCCTAGGTCGCCAAACCCTAGGTCATCGGCATCGCGACATGCTGCTTGTAGGCCGGGCGGGCAAGCAGGCGTTCATACCAAGCCTGCAAATGCGGCTGCGGCGGCCGGGTCATGTTGAACGAGAACCATCGGTGGGCATGCACGCCGAGCGCGATGTCCGCAAGGGTGAACACGGGGCCGGCGACGTAGGGCACACGGGACAGGATGCCGTCGAGCAGGGTCCAGCACCGGGCGGCCTCGGCGGTGGCGGCGGTGACGGCGGCGAGGTCGCGCCGCTCCGGCGCGGTGCGCACCAGCCCTTGGAACACGGCCGACTGCGGCCGGTTGAGCGTGGTCTGCTGCCAATCCATCCAGCGGTCGATGCTGCCCCGTGCGCGCAGGTCGTCCGGCCACATCGGGTTGCCCGGCGCGTTGGCGGCGCACAAGTAGCGCACCACGGCGTTGCTCTCCCACAGCACGAAGTCGCCCTCGACCAGGGTGGGGACCACGCCGTTCGGGTTCAGGGCCCGGTACTCCGGCGTGTCGGTGCCGCCAAACGGGCCGCCCACGTCGGTGCGCTCATACGGCAGGCCAAGCTCCTCCATGAGCCAAACCGCCTTCATGACATTGCTTGAGTTCGCGCGGCCCAACAGCTTGCGCATGGCGTTCTCCTTTCCGGTTGCGTGCCGGCACAGTACGGCGTGCGCGCGATTGCTCCAAGCGGCAATGCGGGCCATACCGCAGGCATGGTCCGTTCCAACATGGCCCCTTTGGGCAGCCGAACCGCCGCATGGGTCACGATCCTGGCCTCCGCCGTGGCGCTCGGGGGCGCGTTGGCGTCCGAGCGCTGGCTTGGCCTGGTGCCCTGCGCGCTGTGCCTGTGGGAGCGCTGGCCCTACCGCGTGGCGATCGCGCTGGGGTTGCTGGCGCTGGCCCTGCCGCGCCCGGCCGCGCGCTGGGTGTTGGCCGCGGCGGTGGTCGCAGTGCTGGCGGGCGCCGGCCTGGCCGCGACGCATGTCGGGGTCGAGCAGGGCTGGTGGCCAAGCCCGCTGCCCGAGTGCGCGGCGCCCTCGCTCGGCAGCGGCAGCATCGCCGAGCGCCTGGCCCGCATGCCCGCCACCGTCAGCAAGCCCTGCGACGAGCCGACCTTTTTGGTGCCAGGGCTGCCGGTGTCGATGGCGGCGATGAACCTGGTTCTGGCCCTGGCGCTGGCCGGGTTCCTCGCCACCTCAGTCAGGAAGCAACGAGGCACGACATGAGCGACACCACCAGCGAAACCAGGGCGCCGCTGCCCGGCGACCGCACCCTGCGCGAGACGGTCGAGCGCATCATCCGCGTCGACCATGCCGGCGAGTACGGCGCGGCCCGCATCTACGAGGGGCAGCTCGCCATCATGGGTCGCGGCCCCAAGGGCGACCTGATCCGCCACATGAAGGCGCAGGAGCAGCACCACCTCGACACCTTCACCGGGTTGATCGGCACGCGCCGGGTGCGGCCGACGGCGCTGCTGCCGCTGTGGCACCTCGCCGGCTACGCGCTGGGGGCGGTGACTGCGGCGATGGGCGACCGTGCCGCCATGGCCTGCACGGTCGCGGTCGAGGAGGCGATCGACGAGCACTATGGGGCGCAGGCAGCCTCGCTCGGCGACGAGGAGGCCCCGCTCCGCACGACGATAGAGCGGTTCCGCGCCGAGGAGCAGGAGCACCGCGACATCGGCCTGGAGCACGAGGCCGAGCAGGCGCCGGCCTACCGCCTGATGTCGGCGGTGATCAAGGCGGGGTGCAAGGTGGCGATCAAGGTGAGCGAGCGGGTGTAGCAAGCGGAGCGGTCGTTTGATCGCGGGCAAATAGGACCCGGCACAGCCTGCCGCCTGGTTTGTGCCGCAATCCAGGTTGGCTCTTATTGGGTTCCGGGGTGGTGACGGGTCCGTCACGCAACCAGGCCAGCGATGAGTGCGCCGAGCAGGGCTTTGCCGCGTCGGCGCGCATTGTGCACGAATTGAAAGAAGCCGA
>JAABUP010001287.1_pt1 | contig 52557 bp, 69 predicted proteins | sample 5559201 | NCBI WGS metagenome assembly JAABUP01 (sample SAMN10711887, study PRJNA513373) | rock metagenome | isolation source: Antarctica rocks | place: Antarctica | reverse complement strand
ACACACACACACACACACACACACACACACACACACACACACACACACACACACACACACACACAAGGACTGAACAGTCAGCAGCTTGAGGCCAAGTCAATTTTGCCTACGCAGAAGGACGGTACCATTTCAACACAGGTGAAGGGAAGAAGATGCGTGCCTGAAGAGGAAATGCTGAGCCTCCCTGGTCAGGTGTACGCTGCATCAGCGCAAAATAGCGGGGCCTTGAGTATGGAATGCCCAGCTGGACTGGGCTGATCAAGAACTCCTGCAAACCACATTTTGTATCACTTTAGGCTAGTAAAGGCCTTCATGGCCAATAGCAGATAGTGAGCCAGCTGACATGTTAAAGGTTTAGGGTTATTGTATTTACGGTTTGTAACATAGATTCCAATGGTCTGTGTGGCTGACTATGGCAGTTGTTCCATGAGGACGGCACTCAAATGCACGCACACAACTTCTGAGAAGCTTGCTCAGCACATACTACGTGCTGCTGATGACTGAGCATACAACTGCATACAACTGAGGTACTATGGGCTTAACATGCAGTCAACCTTTTCAAGTGCCCTTGGGCAGAGTTAGACGAACAGGGCTTACCAATAGGTTCAGGTCCAGTCAAGCATCACTGGAGGCACAACCACCTCCAAATGATGTGGACAACACCAACTCATGCAAGTTGTTGATGTGCTAGATGCTCAAATTTCAGAAATTGGACAGGACGCTTTTGAGGCATTGACCCCTGGGGAAGATGTATGCTTGATGAGTAAATAAAAGTCATCTTCATAGGAGGCTGGTGAGGTGTTCACCCTTAAGGAAGATGCATGATTGATGAGTGAGACAGAATGCGGGTCATATTAAGTTGTTTATGCAGCTCTGACCTGAATAGCATACCCTGCTGCTTGCAAGACCTCCACCATCCGTGCTCTTGTGCGTGACCCCTCAAAGCCAACCACATTCTCCACCAGCAGATGCATAGGAGGCGCCTGCAGATGCAAAGTGTAAGGTGCAGCTCCTGGCTGATCTTGGTGCCATCGCATATTGTCAGGGATGTCATGCAAGCTCAACAGAGAGCTTTCTCTGTATTTATGATGTGCAGAGCAGCAATTGTCAAGCCTGATGCATGCTTTGTGCATTCGGGCCTGCTTTGTGCATCCGTGCCTGCTGCGTAACAACATGTTGGCTGCATGAAGTGCAAATGCTGCTTTCTGACGAAGCTTTTCGGACAGCTTGCTGTGATACTGGTGACATGGTTCCCAAGAAAGGCTGTGTGCTTAGGGTGTCTTGCTGGCTGCATTTCCAGCATGCATTGCTTCCAGCAGACTGCTTTTTACATGATAGCACTTGTGCAGAATCAAGATGCTGGGTCTACCATCTGCACTGCCATGAGAGCAAAAGACCGGATTTTTGAGCAATAGACTGTGTTTCTGAGCAATAGACTGAGTTTTTGAGCAACAGAATGTGTTTTCTAGTTACCTGCATCTGTGGGAGCTTCAGCAGTAAAGACATGAAGCTGTTGGCTCGCCAATCATCAGCATCTTTTTGGAGGCCCCGTCGAGTGTACGGCTGGCAAGGTGGTGCCAGCAACCATATATCTGCCTTGTAAGCCTCAAGTTGCTTCACAGACAGCTTCTCAATGTTGCCCTGTATCACAAAGCTCAGCTTTTGTGCTAAAGTACAATACTGTTGAGGACCTTGATGTTTGCTGGCCAGAGGTGTTTACATGAGCCTTCAGGTGCTTTGCTGGCAGCTTGTTTATGTTGCCCTACGAAACAAGCAGGGAAGGTTGTGAGATTTTGGGACAAGTCCAGTGGCAGGTCTTGTTGTATTTGTTGCTCTAGCAAGAGGGGCACAATCACCTGCTTTGGAAGTTTTCAACTGTACTGTTGCCAACTTCCCAAAATGGCAATTACTGTGCAACAAGCAGTTCAGTAAGGAATACATCATGTGGTTCATCTGTGATTGCAGAAAGGACAAAAATCGTCCACAGCTGCTCATTTGCCCTTGTGAGCTTTTAGTTGTCTGACATCCTCTCGATGTTGCTCAATACGATACAATAGAGTCAGAAGTGATGTCGTATGTTTTGAAAATAGCTGCTGAGGCGCTTAATAGGCATAAAGTGGCTGGGGATATGCAAGCTGCTGGGCAATTGCTTTGTAACCATTCAGCTGCTTTACCAACAACTTGCCTTGTGCTAATTATCTGCACCTTGAGTACACATGCACTGCAGCTGGCTAACAGGTCAAGGAAGAACTTGCCAAGGCGAAAGACTTGCAGACTGGCGCACAGCACAGCATACAGTCTGCAAGAGTGATCGTGACATGTATCACCTGGTACGGCCTTAGTCCATGATTGTGCTCGTAGACATCGTTGGCAATTGTGTTGATATCGAAAGCACACACAACCTCAGCCTTCGGCAAGCTTTGTGCCAGAGCGTATTGCATCCCTGTCAAACAGTGTAAGAGGTCGCCAGTGCAAGACTGTAGGACTGCACATGCACAGGGGCTAATTTTACCTCCCAGACCACTATAAAACTCCAAACATCGCATTGCCGCGGTCGAGTGTTGACCTCGGAGCTCTACTTCTAGGACAACTCAACAGACCAGCATGAGCAAAGCCGTCACATCATCCGCATCAAGACGTCTGTCGTGTTGAATAGAGCAGCGTCCTGCTGACAGGAGATGGCGCAGCCCGAACAAATGTGAGCGCTTGTACTTGACAACTCAACGAAGCAAAAGCAGTAGCGCTCCGGAACCAGAGATGGGCAGATGCAAAATTGCTATGATCCGCAGGGTAAACAAGCAGCTTCGGTCCCGACAAACGCATGCATGCGTCGAGCGTCGAGCGTCGAGCATCGAGCGTCGAGCGTGCATGCATGCATGCGTCTCCGATTGCCCTTCAGGTTGTGGCAGCGGCTTGCTAGAAGTCACTGGCCGATGCTCAAAACGTCTGTGCAATATGTAGTCCGTCCTCACACTGGTTGCGTCTGCAACTCAGAAAGAAGCCTGTGCAGAAGCCCGTTACTTGACACTGGACTAGAACATGAGACACTCAGTAATTTGAATGATGCCACAGGCACGTACATTGCTCAAGACACCACTGCTGCAGCAGCTTATTGCAGAGTGAGCCGCTTGGGCATTTCTGTGGAAACATGCTGACTGGTATTTATTGTACCACGGACCCCATTTTGTCTGAATGCAAGGCATTTCAGCTTGGCACTACAGCTGAGACACGCAAGTCTGCATGTGAGCTGGACGATGCTTCTGCAGATACTCGCGTGTGTTGAATTGCAGCAACTAAACACTTTTGCTGTACATAGCAGACCATGCCCGTCAGTCTCTGGGAATGTGAGGAAGTAGACACCTGCTGTTCAAGCAGCTCACTCACTTTAGCAAAGAACGTGGAGGTGAGAAGCTTGTCTTGGTGACACAGCACTTGTGCTGTGCACCAATGGTAGCAGTTTTGCAGGTTTGTCAAAGCTACAAACTACATTGACATGACTGCTTTGTGTCTGTGCAATCTATAATTTGCAGCCTGAGATACACAGAAGCATTTTGAAGCATCACGTCAGGCCAGAACATGTCTATGGGACATGCCCAATACAATCAAGAACTCTCTGATATATCTCTCATCTTCTTGACGACGCCAGAAACTCTGCTGCACCATTGAGAACTCTCCATGATTTCCCTGGTAGAAGAGGCAATTAGGCGCACGGCATTCCCAGAGATGTGTTATGTGGGTTGTAGCCGTGAGCCCAGCGGACCGATGCCGGCACCATGCCGCATAGCTTTGGGTTGTCCGCTGTTGAGACCACCCCCAAGTTGGCACCGCTGACCACACTCAGATCTCCCTCAAAATCATTGTTGTACAGGAAGAGGATGAAGAGGGTATCAGTAAGGTTGCTGCGTAACAAGAAACCCTTTCAGCAATGTACAGCAGAGTGGTGACCAAGGCAATGACACATACGCATATGGGTAACACCTTGCATTGCTGGGGCTGCCATTTGCATATGCAAAGACATATTGCTTGATATGTGTCATTGCCAGTGGAAACATCACCCCAGGTTGAGCTGATTGCTCTATGCTCTTTGCAGCAGTTGCATAAGCAGTTCGAAAGGATGCAGCATGACAGCATACGGCCGAGACAGTGCAACATGATGCACCTGTGTTTACCTGAAGGACTGAGGAATAGTGCCAGTCATCAGGTTATTCTCAAATCTGAGGGAGGTGATGTTTGGCATGATGCTCAGCTCAGGTGGAATGGTCCCAACCAACTGCAGCCAGGATACACAGTCAGACATCACAGAGCATTAATAATGTTGCACCTGTCCAAGGGCCGTGTAAGAGTAAGGATGGCTCTGTGCATGCATATTGGAAGTTCTGCACCCATGTTAGGCCACAGATGCAGCATGGCAATGTACAACATGGCCAGATCACAGCTGACTAAAGGACTTTGTTTGGTGTCTAACTGCAAAAAGCATGATGACCAGCCGCTGTCAAAGTGCTTGTTACTCACCATGCTGATCAAGGTCACAGTCACAGTGGCAGTATGCAGCAGTGAAGCATTTATACAAGCAGCAGGTATCATTGCAGCATTATGCTGTTATTATTGATATACATACACCGATGGCTTTGCTTTCCAAAGCTTGCTCGTCAGTCCCAAGCTTGCTCGTCAGTGCAACTTTGGGAAGTTGTTCTCGCATGCATGACAGTCAGAGGATGTTCTATGGCAACATGCAGATACCTGATTGGACTCTAGCTCCAGCTCCACCAGACTGCCAATGGTTGACAAGAAAGCTGGCACTGTGCCAGTCAACTGCAGCAAGCCAAGAGGAGCTATAAGCAATTGAGCATGGCATCATAAGGACGTCACAATCTGAGACAAATGCCATAGAGATATGCCAAGCCTGTTAGGCATAGCACACTGCACGATTGCACATGTGACTATGACTAGTGATGTGAGAAGGGTAGGGTGCATGCATATTATTGCAGCAGCTGACTGGAAAGGCGTTCAGCCCAAGGTTTGTGATGTAAGCATCAGGTGTGACGACTAGAAAGTGGTGTACAGCAGGCAGAAGGTTGGCCTACCAAGCAACTCAAAATGGGACTTCAACATTGCAATGCTGCATGCACACTGTGCATAGACATGACCTGAGCCTGGCATATTGACATGCACATGTGAAAGTAATTGGAACATCACACAATGATCATGACAGAGTAGCATGCAGCCAGCATCTGTGCATACGAAGAGAAGAGGGACTGCACCAAAGCAGAAGGTTCAGCTCTGACCTGATTGTATGACAGATCAATTTCATTGACAACAGGGAAACATGTAGTGAGGAACTCAGGGATGGTTCCAGTCAAGCTCCCTCCATCCAAGTCCAGTTCTCTGAGCTGTGGAAAGATGCAGGTCTGCTGTGGCACTGGCCCCTCAATGTGCAGATCCGTCACATGCAGGTTTGTCAGAATTCCATTGCCTGGCAGGGTGGCATCATCTGCAGGCCCACAATGCTTCTTACATTACCAGTCAGGGTGCCTAGCTTTTACAGCCCTTTGTTGCTGCACACAAGTGCTGCCAAACGAAATGATCAAGCACAACATGCAACTTAGCATCTGAGCTTCGAGCATCATAAATTCTGTGGCTGCGTACGCCACCTGTCAGCGCAAATGGATGCACTTGCATATAATGACACAGAGAGTCAAGGTGATAGTTAGCTATCTGATTGCTACCAAAGACTTTGTCACTATGCTGCAGAGTTAGTCAGCAATACCTTCTGATCAGGTGCCATTGAGCGGAGGTGCTGGGCGGTGAAATCCTGTAACACTGGCACCAGAGCACTTTGTTCATGCTGCACAACAGACAGCATGGTTGCTTCTGCAAACCCATTCAGATGCAAGCTGGCCTGCATGCATGGCGGGTGATACAGTTCATGCACTGCAACCAAACAGTAGCCGAGGCAGGCTTGCCAGGGTTGCACAGGTGCACTGTGTTGTTTGGGTGATTGCTGTAATGACAAATGGAGGTTTACCTTCAGTTGTCCCTCCCCGACAGCCAAAATGCTCAAAATTCCCATACCTGCAGTAAAACCAATGAGCTAAGCACAAAAGAGCAATAAGCCAGGGACTGCTTTGAGTAAGCCCGGCACCCACCACACGTTCACGCCACAAGGATCGCAGCTGCCATTGCTGACTGCAGCTGGTGTTGGGCACTGCCACGACTTCAGCGCGTTGGCCCAGTTTGGCCCAACTTGAACCATCTCGTCATGGAACTTGAGGGCCGCGGCAACTGTGATAACAAGGGTTCGTTAAGCACCCCTCGCTTCAAGCAAGCCCAACATGTGCTCGCAACAAGCCAAGACCTTACGTTGATCGGGGGTCGTATAGCCCGCCACTCCACAGCCATGGCAACACAAGATCAAAATTGCTGCCACGCAGACTGGTGCGAGTGACATGACACGTTGGAGGCACTACCCTATAGGATCAAGCGAGATGTGGACAAAGGTCAGGTGGTGCATGCAGTGGTATTCTCAGGTGAATGGGTACCTCTGCTTCGGCAGGTCCCAGGATAGGTCACTAGGTTTCAAATCGCAGGATGTTGCATGACAGCTGTGGCACTTTCATGGTCAATGATAGTCATATGTTTTGTGCCCAAGTCACAGCAAAATCTATAGCAGTCTGGAACGGCCATGCTCAGTGACTGCACAGCTGTCTGCAGAGCATCCTGACATTCAAGTCGATGTCGTTGATGATCATCACCCCACAGATCATCCATGTGGCCACACAGCTGGCATGAAGAGGCGTAAGGAACGAAAACGTCGTGACCATTGGCTCACGTTTGGGCCGCAGATTGACGTTTCTGCATTCTTGCTGACTTGCCAGTGAAACGGCTATGTCCTTGTGTCACTTGCAAAATGTGAAGGTAGAGAGGATTCGAATCCGCTGAATTACTTCGATATTCATGAGTTAATCCCACAGGTCTGAGCAAGGGCTGGCTCAGAATGACTGCGCAAGGTTGCAGCGCTTTCAAGGAGCAAGATGTAAAGCACTGTTGACAATAAGTGCTTCACGGATTGACTGCCACAGCTTTGTCTGCCAGATTCAGCGCTAATTTGCGCATCGCCGCACAGACTTCCAAATTCGGCAAAAAACGATCGACGTTTGACCGGTCTTTGAGAACTTGACGAAGAATGACGATGCAAGCGTGCAGCTTTGCGTTCACCAAGCTAGTCGCTGATGCAGTTCGGGTGTTCCTGTGAACAGTCGCCAAGATGCCTGTGAGCGCGGCCAATTCTTGGGCAGCAAGCTCAAGTCATTGCAAGTCACACGCTCAAGCGTTGCCGCAACGTTGCCAACCGCTGCAGCAACGCGTATACCGCAGAAGTTTATGCAACACTCACACAAAGCCATCTGGCAATAGAGACAGGCAAATCAAGGTGTCCTGTGCTGCTGGACAGCAGTGGGATACAGGTTGCAAGCTCGTCGGTTGTGGTAGCTCCGTACCGGAAGCTGTTCTGTCCAACAAAGATCTAGAGCAGCTTATAGAAACTGATGATGACTGGATTGCCAGCAGGACTGGCATACGAAGACGACATATCTTAGGCAAACACGAAACTCTGAGTGATCATGCAGCCAAAGCATCACAGCAAGCACTGGACATGGCAGGCATCCATGCAGAAGACGTGGACCTGATCATCCTGGCAACATCAAGTCCAGATGATCTGTTTGGAAGCGCATGCAGAGTATTTCCCCTGCTCTGCTCTTATCCTCCCTGTTATGCTGGTCAGAGCATCCCTTGCCGTCACTCATGCATATGCTGCAGGTGCAATCGATCCTAGGTGCCAAAAACGCCACAGCATTTGACCTCACTGCAGCTTGCAGCGGCTTTGTAATTGGGCTGATATCTGCGGCATCCTACATAAGAACTGGCTTGTACCGCAACATCATAGTAATTGGTGCAGATGCATTATCCAGATACACAGATTGGCGTGATAGATGTGAGCTTCACTACCACCTCCACCTCCCCCATGTTATGCCAATGCTTATTACTTGTACAATGGCAGGTGTTGTGATGCAAAGCATGGCTGACTGTTATGCTTGCATTGCAGCGACGTGTATACTCTTTGGTGATGGGACTGGAGCTATGGTCTTGACAGCACAGCAAGGGCAATGCAGCTTACTAGGCCTAGATGCACACAGTGATGGAGGCGGTCAAAAGCATCTAAACGTGAGCCTTCTTACTTCCGCACCCGAAAGTCACAATTAATGCAGGCTGCATGATCTATATGGCAGGTCATCAATCTCAACTCGGCACCTGTTTGCTGTCAGCTGATGGTTTTGATACTTGTGATTGGTGTAATCCTGTTTGCTTTGCGGCTTCTTTCCCACGACATACAGACACTTCAGCAAGCAAGCAACTACTTGCTGCTACAGACCTAATACTTTGTCACTGAGAAAGGCTGTATAATTGCCTGCTGGGACTGGAATGCGCTCACTGCATCAGCTGTGGCGCTCAGTGCATGTGTGTTGCTCATGCAGTGCTACTTCAGTCAAGAGGGGCTGAAGCCTCTAAATAGCACAGGAGCTTCAGCTGAGGGCTCCTTCACCAACATTGCCATGAGTGGGCAAGATGTCTTCAGATTTGCGGTCCGAGCTGTTCCTGCGGTGAGGCACTCAGCGTTGTTGCGTCACATGAGTGTTTGCATGTCCTCTGCACACTGGAACATCCTAATGAAACTGATGTTGCATGACACTAGCTACAAAAGCTGTGTGCTCCTGCGCCATGATCATACTGGATCTGCTGAGCGATGGCATGCATCAAATTCCGGTTGCTGTTGCAGCACGCTCTTACTTGCTTCTCTATGGCACGGCTCATCATTCTGATTGAACCTTGCACCTTTGAAACATGCATCACACAGCATCACAGACTGGCCAGTCAGGTTTGCGACAGATGTTAGTTCATGCAGACACTGCAAGCAGCCATGAAGGATGCTGATGTCACCACAGAGCAGCTAGACTGGCTGGTTCTGCATCAAGCCAACCAGCGCATCCTGGATGCAGCAGCACAGCGCTTGAGCATCCCCTCAGATCGAGTCGTGTCAAATCTGGAGGAGTACGGCAACACATCGGCTGCTTCCATTCCCCTGGCATTTGATGAAGCTGTGCGAGGCGGCAAAATCAAGAGCGGTGACACGGTGAGCGACTTCAGATCTTGCGCATCGATAGTTAACAAACACATCAGTGACAAGCGCACGCACAAGGTGTGCAAAACAAGTCATGGCTGGTGTGACTGATGGCTGCACATGATGCTTGCCTGATGTATACAGCTCTTATGGCCAAGCAGTGGGACAGAAGTGTGCTTGGTGGCCATACTATTTGCCTGCATGCTCGCATGTGTTCCAGGCTACCTCTTGCTGGCTGCTCTATGGTGCTGCGCAGCAATCTTGTTGATGGCACATTGACCCATGCCTAACAAAAAACTGTTCATGCCTTTGTCACATGCACTGGTACATCTTTAGCATCCACTGTCATGTCTGCTGACCTTCATTGTGTTTTGCAGATTGGCATGGCTGGCTTTGGAGCAGGTCTGACATGGGCTGGTATCATTGTCACATGGCAATAGCTGTCACCGCTGGCTCACAACTCTCGTCAGTCCAGTAATACGAGCTAAGACATGTTGATTCATCAGTGCACAGCAGCAAGCATGTGAGAGTGAGTGTGTGGGTCTGAGTAGCATGCATTTTAGTGACAGGATGTGCTTTTTGCAGAAACTGAGCTTTGAGTGTCTTCTGAGGTTCTGTTTGTCTTTATTCTGGAGAGTGTTCTGCGCAACATCAGAGTTGAGTTACTTGGCCAGGTTGAGGGCCCAGCACTACATAATGAGGCATTGCTGACATTTGTAATCCAATTAGATACTGCGCGTACCATGGTACACGTTGTTCGTTTTCATAGTTCTTTCACGTCGAATACATGTAATCTCATGTGCACATAGACAATGCTCATTAGATGAGCACTTAGACAAAACTTATTGCAACTTTGCTAAACCAGAACACTGTTAGCTAATAGGTGCTGGACTGCATGGTCTCAAACTTATTCTCATTGACTCAAGACCAACTGTTTTTCGAGGTGTCAATCAATTAAGTCAACAAGGCTGACATCCAGCACACAGGACATCAGCCTTGCTCAGTACAAAACATGAAGCATACGGCTCGTGGCGTCAATTGAAAGAAGCACCCATAGCAATCAGGCAACAATTTGTTGATAAATGCAACTGCCCTGGAAAAGAGAAAAGCGTGCAGAACTCACTGTGCATGCCATGCATCGTTGTGCATGCCATGCACAACGATCCAGAGCATGTTGAACTTATGGGCATCTCAGGCCTGTTACTGCCTCAAAATGGCAAAGTCTGGCCTAGCCAGTGTTGCATTGACGTAGGCTTCGCTGCTGCCGTTCAATGACAAGATGCGCTGGAAGACATCTGCAAGACTGCTTACATCAACAGTCACATCCTGGTCTCGCAAGAAGGAGCCTCTGACCCACTCATCCTTTGACAGCACTGCACACACACAGACTGTTCAACATGACAGGCCAGGCTTGGCTGTGCATAATACAAGCACAAGAAGACGGGAACGATAAAGCTGATGCCTGTCACTGTGGACTGGAGACATGTGTGTGTTTGTTGCACCTGTGCATTTACCCTCTGTGCAACAGCAGTTGCGTTCACAGTTGCTGTCATGGTCTCAATTATGCTCAGGAATGAATGAAAGTACCTTGGTGCTTAAAGCTGAGCACACCACAGGACAATGGCACAACAGACAAGGACAACAGCCAAGCTACTTGCAGCCCTGGCAATCAGTCTCATAACTACCAGCCTTTGGGCTGCTGCCTCCTAAAACTGACAATACAATTGCCAGCAGGCATGCACTGATGCTTTCTATATTCCAATGGCAGTCAAAACGAGTTTGGCATAACAGTCAAGAGGTGTCACCGTCAGGGTCTCCAAGCTCAGCTTGACTCCTGGAACAAAGCATGGGGCTGACTATAGACAGCTTGAAGCCAAACTGGTAGTTCTGCACCCTTGCAGGCACCTGGAAAGAGTCATCATGGAACGGGTCGTCGAAGCCACAGGGCACGATCTCCAGGAAGGAAGTGCCCTTGCGCATGAACATATGGTTGATCAGACCGGCACCATGACTGCCCACCTGCAATGCAAGCAGGACAAGAGTCAAGCACAGACATCAAGGCTGCCGACACCACGACACACACCATGGTGAGAGTAAGATGAAACTTATGCATACCGTGCGCATCTGCTTCATGGACCAACAATATGACTATCTGGTCATGTTAGTCACAGTAAGCCAGACAACAATATTGACACCAATCATTATAGCGCACGTTGATGTGCACCTTGGTGAACAAGCGCTGTGACTGCCCAGCTGCAGCCCCAGCGCAGTTCCCTAGAGCACTGGCAGCAGCGTTCAAAACATCAGTGCTGCACATGTTGTGGTACTGCAGCGGCTTGTCTCAACCAAACTGGTGAAGCATTGACACTGGTGTGGAGTCAAGCATTGACACTGGTGTGGAGATGACTTCTGTTGACATCTCTACACTGCAATGTATGGGACAGGGCGAAATACTCTCTGCCAGCAGATAGCCATCTGCATTTCAGACCTGGACAGTCGATAAGACAGTGTCACACCAGGAGCTAAGTCACCAAAAAGTTATGCATCGCTATCTTCTGCTGGTGGTTGATGATATACTCCTGTTGCATGTTCTGTCTACTGACAGGGCCTCTAGGCCATGGCTGTGACATCACTGAATTGGGTTGTTGCCTTTCCCATGATTGACCTCATGTCAAGTAAGTATGGGCGCCGTTATGGTGTCTGTCACAGAGTCTGCACAGATTGGCTCAACTTTGCTCCTCGGATTGATTCTGAGTGCCAACCGTGCCAGCCAAAGGCAGGCAGGAGTCAGATGTGCCTCATTCTGGGTTTACAGCTTGGAACTTCATGCAATCAGGTGCCCACCAGGACGTCAGCAGTCTGCATATGTGTGCCAGCGCTTGCACCAACCAGTCAGCCAAGTGGCAACTTTGCCAGTAAATGGGGGGGGGGGGGTATCACTTGGCATGCGCTGTGAAGGCACTCACCAGAACATCCACAGTCTGCATCTCTGCCAGCGTCTGCAGAAATCGGTCGGCATGGTCCAGATTCAGTGGCACACAGCTGACTTCCTTGAAGTGGGAGCCGACAGGAAGCTCCAGCTTGGTGTTGCACCACTCCAGCAGCTCGTTGTAGTTCTCAATGCGTCGCTTGTGGTGGCGCTCGATGAAGGCCACTTTGAAGGTGCCCTCTGACTTCTTGATGACTGGCAGGTGCTTCCTGTAGTACTCCACTACCTGCAAGCATGCACAGCAAACACATAAGGAACATTGAAACAGTATTGTGACACAGGGTAGAGAAACAGATATAAGCAAGGATGCTGATCTCCCATAGCCACAGATCTCATTGAACAGAATCTGCTAAAAGTTAGACCGCAAGGAAACAAGATCACTGAGAAGTCAGTGACCCAAAGAGCATTTGAGGCAGGTTCTCTGTCAGCTGCATAAGCAGATGCTGTGCTGAGCAAGAACTGCAAAGGCCACAAGCTTGCGCAGATAAAAAAGCATTGGTTTCGGCCACGCTGCTGCTACGTACTGCATAACTTTGAAAGGGCAGATGGTTTCTTGTGTGCAACCCTGGACTTCCTACAAACACTGCCTGGTTCACAATAGCATGCTGCATGCTTTGAGTCTTCCAGCAGCAGCAGCAGACACACACCACGAGGCATTGTTGTTCGTGCACAATGTCACCTGCTCCCCAAAGTCGCCAAACTTGAGGAAGTGGTGCCACGCCTGCTTCATCCAGTCAGGCCGCCGGTTCCAGAGGCCATGTGGTTTACACAGCAGAATAGTCTCGTAGCAGCGCGCCCCCGCTCGCTCCCGTGACGACAAATCCTCCAGAGTCTCAACCTGCATCATAACGGGTTTGAACTTGATCAAGACAGCAAGAGAACAGGGCGCCCCTGCAGGCCAACTTGACAAGAAGCATGCATGTCATGAGCATTGTTGGAAGAGCAGGCATTGAACACCAATCTTCCTATTAGGTGGGAAACGGTTTGGAAGTAGAAATGAGTGAGCAATGTGCTGACTTGTGCCAATCTGGGGCAGTACATTTGCCCAGCCAGTACAGCTGATATGTGCCTAGTCTTAGATACGTAAGCTAGCAGGCCTTTGACAGAATTGAGTGCAATGAAACAGGTGCAAGGTATTGCTTTGAAGCTATGCGTGTTGGTTCTGGTGCAAAAGTGTCTGGGAAGGCACAACAGACTGTGCGCCTCTATTGACTGTAACATATTGCAATGCTTCAAAGCTACACTGACCAGACTTGTGCCTTCTGCATTCTGGGCCCAACAGCCATTCTGCTGGCGGTACACTCCCCAAAGACAAATGCATATAATCAACACATACCAAAAGCATGCTGAGGGGTGACGGAATACCTTATGGTTTGAGAAGGGCTGCAGCTCCCAGTCGATGTACTCTGGCATTCTGTAGCCATCCAGCACTGGCGTGAACTTGATGTTACGGTCAACAATGCCCTCTTGTAGCATGGCATGCAAAGGTGCTGCACTTGCCAGTGTAAAATCACCTGCACATCACGCATTTCTGGCATGTGTGCAGGCAGGAAACGTGGGCCATGCAAGCTTGTGTTGCAACTTAATTTTGGGAAATCTCCAGGCTCACATAGTTGTCTTGCCACTGCATCTTGCTTGAGCTGTGTGGTGTGCAGTTGACTGTCAGATGTGTTGATGTCAGATGACAGTCTGACTGTAACATGTGTTGCTGTCAGATGGACGGATGAACCAGAGAGTGGTTCACAGGTCATGGCATGGGCCATGTTTGCACATGCATTCAAGAGCTCACTTGTAAAGAAGCCTGTGATATGGACAAGCATCGTGAACATGCCAGCAGGCAGTTATGTTAGGACGACCAGAGCCACCACATGCACAGCAAGCTATGAAGGCATGTTATTTCATGCATTACAGCATACATTGCTTTCCCCAAGGCAACCGACCTGCGTTGAAGGGCCACCAGGGCCACCAGATGAGGGGCAGAGAGCACTTGTCAAAGACTGGGTCCAGAATGTCAGGAGGGTCCCTATGGGTGTTTGTCCTGAACATGGGCTGGCGGAAGGGTGTCTTGGTACCCTGCACCCCACAACACCTTGATTCTAACTTCTGCCTGCTGTTGTAATGCACCTCATGCATCACGCACCAGTGTTCAATCATGCTGATGTCTGTGCGACCCTTGCAACTGATGTGTGCAGTGTACACGCCACTTGCACAGACAGAATGGCGCTCTGTGGGTACACCTTCAAGCTGAGGGAAAGGTACAATTTGTGTAACAGGCTGCTTTCAGCTGTCTGTCATGACCACTGTATGCTGTTTATAATGCTGACCTTGAGATTGTCCATAAAGCCAGGTACATTGTAGAAAGCTCCTCCTGTGTCAAAAAGCTGGGTCCCTGTGAAGTTCTTTCCAGGCTTGACCTTATCCTGGAAGACTATGAATACACCCTGCACATCAAGAGTCTTTCTGTCTGAAATATACAGGCATGCCAAGTCACAGCAATGTCCACGCTGACAGAGTGAAACGTCGCGGGGAAGGGTCTAGCTAGACTTATGGCTAAGGTGCAAGATACTGGTGGTGCTGCATACTCTGGACACTTGGTGCAACCCAAGCGCATGCAGCAGCAAGCCCTGTCTGGATGCTGTACCCAAGTGCAATGCAAAGCTGTCCTGTTGAATGCCGGCTATGCTGCCGACAACACAGCTGTGCAGCCTAGAGCGGCACACTTCCGGGTGCTTGCAAAAGCACTTAGATGCATGCTGGGTGAGCTTTGAGCAGGTGTGGTGCTGACCTGATCAATGCAGACGTTGCGCTCAGCGACGCATCCATGCTCCCACAGGGCCCAGTCAACAAAATGTGGCTGCTCACAAGTTTCCTGATTGGCAACTGCAAATGCAAGACAAAGGATGAAAATGCACTCCACTCACTGTGCAGGTAGCCAGTAATGACTTGCAAACATGTGTCGCATCTGCTGTTTGATGCCATGTATTGTGCCAAGCAGTCTGCACTTTCCTACCAACAAGCTTGAATATGATACAGCATTTGAGCTCTGCATCTGCATTTTAGTATGCTTACATAACTAAGCTCAATTTTTATGCGTCATGCATGCATAGGGGGGCCTGATGCATGCATGGAACGCATGCATGCACAGAATGTTTGCAGACTGTACCTACTGCCGATCGAGGGCTGTTGCTTGTCCTAGTCTGAGCTGTTGCAGCAATGCCTCTTCTGGGAAAAGAGGTGCTTGCAGCATATGTCTGTAGTATGCTGGTGACCAGCAGCACTGCTATCAAAAACCTTTCATTGGGATGCCAGCTGCCCAAACTTATGCGCATCTTGTCAAGGACTTGTGTAGGCCTGAATCTCCCTTTTTGTTTCAATCAGAATCTGCTGTGGGGTGGCGCTAATCTGCGTGAACGCGGGTGCGCAAGTGTGGCTTATAAGGACGCATATCCTGAGCCCGCTAAGCGCAGTATGCGTAGGCTGTGCATCTGTGTATTGGCGGGGATACACCCTCGGCGCGCCCCAGCAGTTGTGCTGTCACTGCTCTCAAGTTATTACGTGTGGCAACAAAGTTCGCTGCCTGCACGCACGAGAGGAAACTATTCGGACCAGCGCTGCGAGTCGTGGCGCTGGACAAAGCGAGCGGGATAAACGCTCACAGCAAGCCTTACCTTGCGCGCGGGCAAGGCTCGTTGTGCACAGAGAAGCAGTTCAAGAGTGCCGATGGTGGCGCAGCGCAGTGGACAAATTGGCGCACGACCGTAGTCAGCCGGCTGTCCTCTGATGGAACCTAAAGTTATTCGAGATTAAAAACACGCCGAGGACAGCAAAGAGACACAACACCGACACAACAGCAAAGCTTCGCGGGCAGCAGCTCAAAACACAACGCACAACCCGATACGAGGTGATCTTCTGGACCGCTGGTGGAACTCCGAGTCCCTTGCGTTTACAGAACCGGCAAACACGAACAAAACCGTTACGGAAATTCCGAGATGCCACCTGTCGGCATCTAAATCCAGCTTAACGATCGGCAAACATTGGTGCAATACCAGCGAAAGAAACGTGTTTGAAAACACTGTCGATACAGTGTACCTCCTGAAGATGTAAAAGTCTGTATCTGCAGAAGGTACCGCATCTTCTGCAGCAGCAGACCAAAGGCTGACAAGGCTGTCAGGATCATCCATATAGGGAGTACTATAGTACACAGAGCAGTTCAGTGCAGCCTAATGGACTCTATTTCTGAGTCTGCTTGCTGTTGAAGTTAGCATGAAGGCATCATCCTCCACATGTGTAAACAGCACTCCTCAGAACACCAACAACGTTAACATCCCAAAGACGACATGTTGTGCTGATGTTCAGGGCATTTTCGAGGCTTTTGCAGCGTGTGTTATGTTTGTGCCAGACATCATTGCCGGATGACCTTCTTGATGTCTATCTCATCTGGCTCCAGCACCTGCACAAGCAACGCAGTTGTGTGCAAATGTGGTGGCATGTCATACCTGCGCATGTGATATCTGTGCATGTAAGCAGACATCTATTGAACAGAGCCCACAAGATCGTCAACACAACAAACAACATAAGAAGCAAATTTGGCAGCAGCGCACCCTGTCAATGATACCATACTTCACAGCCTCATATGGATCAAAATACTTTGGTCTGCTGATGGTCTTCTCTATCTCCTCTGGCTCATGGTCTGTGTGCTCGCCAAGTAATCTCACCTGAAAGTTGCAACCCACAATCAGGCAAAACTCAAGTCATACGAACTCGCCTTCAAATGTCCAGTCAAGGTTGGCACCAGGGTGCTTGCACAACCTGTAAAACATGTATCTCCTGGCACAATTGCAGAAAGCAAACCGCAACATGCAACTTGTGCCATGCAAGCATGTGAGAACATGACAACCACAATGTTTTAAGCTAGATCAGGTCCTGGATGTCTGTGTCGGCAAGTGACGCAACCGCTTACAATCTCATTCTTGGTCTTGCGAATTTCATTCCTGTAGATGTCAATGTCTGAAGCTTGCATTTGGGTAAACCTCTGCATAGGTTGCCGTAGCATGATACTGGCAGATGGCAGAGACCCTCTCTGGCCCTGCACCCGTACCATCACAGTTCAAAATCTTGCAGAATCACTACATGAGCGTTACATATGCACCATATGTATGCACTGAACAAGACTATGTCAGCACCATAGGAGCAAAAAGTCAATTGTTTGCAGCCACTATCATCATCATGCAACAGCTGAGATGTTGCAGCAGCATATCCCCAAATACTAGCTACATATGCAGGACATAAGAACTGTTCTCTATATATACCAAGGGTCGCCGCTGAAACAGGACAGTGAACAGCACACGTGAAACCACAAACTGACAGCAACTTTGACATACCTTTTCGCCTGCAGCTAGTAGCATGGCAGACTCCCCGAATGCTGTGCCAACACATAGAGTCCTGACAGAAGGCTTGATGTACTTCATGGTGTCGTATATTGCAAATGCTTCTGACTCATAGCCAAGCTTCTCTCCTCCTTTCTGCAATGCCATCAGCAGCATGACACTTGGGCTCTTTGTGCAAAAGAAGAACAAACTTGGCCAAGTATCAGCCTTGATACTTGTACGGCAAGAGTTTTGATTGGCAGCCTGACCACAAAGCGTGCTCAGGGTGCTGCACTTTAAATGCAGTGTAACAAAAACTGATCAGAGGGAAACTTACAGTGACACCAGCTGAGTTGATGTACATATAGACAGGTCGGCTTGGGTTGTCATACTGTAGATAGAGGAGCTCTGCTAGGATCAGTTCTGTGACTGCAGGGACAAGTGACATGCCCTGCAACACAAGCTTGTCATTGCTGTGCCATTGACTTGTAAGGCAAGCAAATACATCAACTGTTGTTTCATCGCTCGCTTACCAAATATACAATTCTTTCTTTGAAGAGATATGACGGCAAGTCAGGCGGTGTCTGCTCTGTGGCATCGCCTTGCAACTGGGGTATAACCTGCATGACCGGTCAGAATTCAAAGACCTGTAAAGCCCTTGCAATTATGCCGCAAGGGCAAGCAGGTAGGATGTCAACTTGATAGCCTGACACTTACAGCTTGCACGCCCAGCCGTTTGGTCGCCCTGCAATTGATCTTTGCCCTGCGGCTGTGCTTTGATGCATGAATCGCGTGCGCTCCGCGGCTGAAACTGCTGTGTGCAGCGCGCAAGCAACGAGGAGTAGCAGAAGCAAATTTAGCACAGTGCGGTCGAGCTTTAGGTGCCTGGCAGAACGCTGGTGCCTGCATGTTTAGCACACAGTACGCCAACACACCAGGCCACGTCTCTGCTGTAGTCGATCAGTGCTTCAACGTAGATTTGGCTGTTATTGATCACCGAACTGCAAACCAGAGCTGCAGTGCCTCCAGCTCAGGCTCAAAACGCCCTCATAAGCCAAAGTGGCCACCGCTCGCACCGGCGTTTAGAATACGGTTGGCTCGACGTTGTTTGACCAAATTCACTTGTTGCCACTTGGAAATGCACTTGGAAACCGCAGGTAGCGAAGAGGCGCAGGTATTCCACTCTATTCGCACAGCATGGAAAACTATGACAGCAAGGCTACAGGAGTGGCATAGCACGGCTTCATTTATTCCTGCAAAGTCTAGCCTACAGGCATCATGATAAGTTGATCAACTTATTTGCGCTGTACTTGTGAGTAGATACTTGGCACGAGCAAGCACATGAACACGCTCAAACGGCACTCACGCCACAGCAGGCATCTGTACATCAAACCAAGAACGACTAGATCTTGCTTGATTATACTGTGTCCACAATGCCGCAACTTATGATGCAGGTAGACAGCTGGCTTGTGATCCAATGACCCTTCATATACTTGCACGTGGGTTGCAACTTCCTCCTGATCCAGCTCTGATGCCAGATACCTGGTCCTCAAATGCACACTAATGGTATGCTGCAATTGGTCTTCACATTCATCACTGCATTCTCCTTGCAAAGCAGATTGCAATCTGCACATACGCATATATGTTTTGCACTGTTTTATACTTCCAACATACGTGTCTGCTCACATGCTGCTCACTTGAAGCTGTTACACATTAAGCTCAATGCATGCACACTTTCATGCCTGATCTGCACACTGCTGTAGAGGGTTCAAACAGAAACAAAAGTGCTCAACAGCTGGTTGCAATGATTGTAACATTGTGCAAGCCTTGTCACCGCAACATCAGCAGGACTTTTGCCATGGCAATGCAAGTTCATGGGATGTGAAGAGCAGCCAAGAACAATATTACACGTGACCAGGAGCAAATCAAAGCAGAAATGCTTGAGTAAACAAGCTTGTCTGTGGCAGACTTGAGCGCATGCCTGTCAAGGATTCCCAAAGGGTCGTTGCCATTGTCCCCAGTATTCTCATCCTCTGCACCCTTTACTTGCAACCCATTCCAGCCAGGATCAAACAGCCGTATTGTAGGACGGAAATACCCATAACTGCACCACAAGACTTTTAGGGCCAAGTGCCGTAACAAGGCATGAACATACAGTCATTACCACAGACAGCTGAATGCAACTAGCCAAGAGCCTGCTAGTTTAGGGACATGTCAGGTCTTTGCTGCTACAAGTACCATGTTTGCACATTTCAAGCATGATGTTCACATCACTGTGGCTACCTGTAATTGCTGGGCACTGTCAGCAACAAGCTGCACGTTGACTGCACATGTATGCCATGAGACGCAAGCAGCTGAGACATGTTGCTATGAATCCATTCATGACAGTATCTTCAGTACACTCAGGGACACTATGGCACAACTGGATCTACGGAGGGTACAATGATCTGGCAGGCCTTAAGTGCAGCGTAGCACTGGACAGTAAACAGCAGTACAAGGACTCTGCATGTGTACAGAATGCAAACCAAAGGCAGAAAGTCAAGCTGAAGTCATATAGAGTTTCCCAGCAATGCAAAGGAAGTAGTTGTACCCAGGGTCTGTGGGGATGATGCCCAACACATTATGCAAAGCCCCCATCAGCATTGAATCTGCAGACAGCCACAAAGTGATCAGCACATCCTGGTCAGGGCTGACTTGTTCCTGGATTGTAAGGGTAACATGGGAGCAGCTGTTCAAACTTGAGTGAGCGCACAATCCATTAGAGTTGTGACACACCATTCACTCACACAATTTCCAGGCATGGCAGATGTGATCCAGGAGCATGCTACTATCAATGCAATACACTTACTGTACACCATGTACCTACTGTAGCAGCTGATCAGGCATGATGCGTTCAATTCAGCTGCTGTGGGCATTTGCTGTTGCAGAGGTTTTTCCAGCATGGCAAGCCCACCATTTGCTTTTCAGTGTGCAGATAATCACCAGCACTGTCCATATGAGCATGCGCAATACCTCCTGATGAGATGTCCCCCAGTGACCAGATCCAGTCAACCACATCATCATATGTGCCCAGGGTGAATAGGGCAGAGCTCATCAACATTCCTGCTCCTGCAGAGTCACCACATGCAGACATTGAGTAGACCCTTCCTGTTTGCAATGATTGTCAGTGGAAGAGATGCTTATGTCACTGTTGTCGCCAGCACACTTTGGATTTTAAACGCAAACAGGACTTTTGCGTCATCAAACCACCAGGACATACAGAGACATCCGCAGCTGCTGTACAGCCAATGTTGTGTCAGTATGAACAAGCATATGTCACAAATCTAATAACAATTAACAGCACTCAGTGTTCTAAGTGCACTCAGTGCAGACAGCATTTGAGCAGGGTGGGTCTATGACTGTTGCATGCACCAAACTCGTAGTATTCTCCATTTGTGCATGCATAAAATGGTAAGCAACAATGCACCCACAATCAGGACCTAAAGGCATGCATCAGTCCTGGACACAATGCACAGCTCGGTCAATACATTAAGCAGACACAAGCAACAGCGAGGATGCCTGCTGCTGTATCAGCCATGCCCTGACCGCCATGTCCCAAGTAGTCCTTTGTAATCATTGAGCGCACATGAGCAGTACAATGACTGGCAGACGTGTAGAGTAGACACTGACCTCCATGCCCAAAGTACCAAAAGCCAGGAGTGTTGCTGTTCCAGTGACACCCCTGCCCAAAGTTGCCCATCCTGTCAGCCTCACACAAGGCTTGTGTGTTGCATGGGCACCCCTGCAGCATAAGGCCAGTATCTCAGGATGACACCAGTAGTGTCAACATATAGCCAGGCTGGTAGTGGAGAATGACTGGCTGCTGTAGTGCGACCAGCAATGATTTGCCATTGTAGTGCATGGTGTCTTGCTATGTGCTGAATGCAGGCGCACCAACCCTGGGGGCAATGTACTGGTAGGACGGATTCTCAAAGGTGTCCTCTACAGGATCTGTGTAGTTGCAGGGCAAACATCGTGGCGCTGCTCTGTTGGCATGCACATACAGCTCCTGCCCTCCTGCGCCTGCCAAACAGCATAGTGGTATAAGACAGCAGACACAGTCCACTCACAACGTACTGTGCAAATAGAATCGTACGTACGGGCCACAGAACGCAAGTGTGACAGCATACGCAAGTAGGCATCCCTCTAACACCTGCTGGACAGCACGCCAGGGTGATGAAGGGCTCAGCAGCATCACACAACTGCATGACATAGGCAATATCCCAATGCATCTTACTAGACCCACAACAGCTGTCCAATCCTGTTGTTGGCACAATGTGACATCCGTAGGCAAAGAAGTGCATTAAACGTATTGGCTGGATCCCTGGTCAAGTCTCATCATTAGATTTCTATCACAAAACGTCAGCTGAGTGCAATCTGTGGGAAGGCAGCTCACCAGGTGGTTGAGGGTACCACAGATGGTCTGTCATGAAGTATGGGACTGTTGGGTCTAGATGTGGCAATAAATGCAGTACATTGTCTATCAAGAAAACTGTGTCATCATCTCCAAACAGCATCCATTTGAAGTTGTTTGGGCCGATGGTCATGTTGGCAAGGAAGGGGGCAACAGTTGCTCTGAGGTCACCAGCCTTGTGCCATTTGGCATCTGATACAACTTGATCTGGGCACACACCATACACTTCGTTGTAACTGGTGACACCTTCCTGAGCAAAGCAGCAGAAGAGTGGTGTATGAGCAGCCATGCCTGTTGTCAAGCGTAAAACACAATGGAAGCGTACATGAGAGCACAAAATGGTGAATGAGCTTGAGTTCAAAATCCTGGCATGCTTATTATGCCAGTACAGATGCATCTTGACCAGACAGCTGCACTCAATCAGCAACTCATCGGTCTTTTGATCACCTCAACCTTGCTGAGCAGCGTTGCTTTGGTATCAGGCATTGCCATGAAGCAGACAGCCTTGATGTTCGGTACCTTGAAAACAGCTGGAGCAGTAGCTAAGTCAATCTCCTGCTCAAATGCTACATAGGTTTGCACACCTTGCCTCCAGCCTCTGCTGGCAGTGACCATGGGCATACGGTCTATGCTCGAAGGCATGACAATTAAAAGATCATCCCTGTCTGCTTTTGGTGGGTGCTGCACGGCATCAGCAGAGAGTGATTCACTTTTGATGGTCACACTTTGAGTGGGTTTGGTGCTTGCTATGTCAGCCAGCTTGATGGGATGTGAATCAGCAAGCTTGCCAGCTTGGGCATGATACTCTTGGCCAAGACTGTCTCGATCAAGAAGGGCAGTTGATTGCTCTTTTGCTGTCATGCTTGGCTGACTTGAGGCATCATGGGTATTATTGCGGTGCACTTTGCTGCCATTTTCTGAGCTTCTGCTCCTGTCGGCTGCAGCTGGACTGAGCTTGTGATCAGTTCCAGTGCTGAGTGACTTGTCCTCAACAGGGCTTGCAGCTGAGCCATGGATGCCCTGCAGGACAGCTGCACAATTAAGATCATCAAGCGTCTGCCGGCGCTGCTCGTGCCGCGGATCAGCAACACTAGTGCAGCAGTGGTGCAAGACAAATGGTGCAAACAAGCTGATCACTGAACGAGGCCGAGAACCCGATGTGCAGAATCAGTGCCGGGGATGCTGCATAGACTGTTGGGCATGCTGTGCAGCAGCAGACGCGGATGAATCTCACGTCATCAGCAATGCCCTCTGGGTCTGAGTCTGCCTGTGCAGTCCGCGCTCTGCAAAGTCAAAGGACGTCGACATTTTTAACAGACAGCATTGGGACAGATCGTCATGCAAGTTGAAAGCCAGCAACGATGTCTTGCCTCGACAATATTGATATATGATTGGCTCGACCCGGTAGCGGCAGACGCGTTGATCTGCTCGTTTGGGTCAACCACAGCAGGAAAAACAACGACACAGCTGCCATGATCAAAAATAATTGCGTTCTGGACTGTCTGAGGAAGCCCCAGCTACGCGGGAGCATCCGCGGATGCTGTCTACACAACTCCTCGACCAGCGTCGCCAGATCCACGTTCCTTGGACAGAGTGAGTTGTCCAGGCACGTCCTGAAACAGTGCTTCCGTGCGACGCGTCGTGCCGCTGGTGAATGCCGCCACTCTGTTCATGTGGGCACAGCATACCCCGGGCGATGAGGCGCTCGAGCGCTTACATTGCTCCCTTTCGATGCTTTGCTGCCAAAAATTGGCGTGACGCCCAGCGTACCGTACCGGTAACAGCTGCGGTACTAATTCTGCAAGAATGCACGTCTGTGCATGCGTGCGAGCTTGCACAGCTGAGACCCTATCTGTGTGGTTGACACAAATGTGTGATGTACGTGCATCGATGTGTGATTTCGTGGCAGTGAAATGGTCTGCAAAAGTGCAATGCAGTCGTGAGAGTAGCGGTGATGACCAGAAGCTTTACTTAAGTGGCTACGGGCACGCTATCTCGTGTTATTGCAAGCTGCAGGCGTTGTTTCGTGTATTCTGGGCTTGATTGCAGCTTCAAACAGCATTGGCACGCGCAGTTGCAGAGAAGATGGTACGACCAGCTGGGGCCTTGCAGACCCATTCTTGCAGGACTAGCGCTGCTGTGCTCGACTTGTCAAGTGTATACCTTTGCAGCGGCTGTCCGAGGATCAGGCACCATTACTTTCATGCATGTTCACAAATCCACGTCTATCAGGAACCTCAACCGTGCCAAGGAGGTCAGCTTCAGCCCTTCAACCACTCTAAAAAACTACACCTCGTTTATGACTAATACAGGAGCTTGTAATTTGCCTGATTGAATGCCGCCAGATGTCCGCATCTTGGCGCGCTTGTCATTTAGTTCGCAAAACTGTTGGCAGGATCAAAATTGACAGCAGCGCCCTTGGCGACGATGCAGACACACTACCGTTGCTGTCGGTCGGAATAAACGGCTGTTTTGGTGGGAGTTTGCGTTGTCCCTCGAAAGTTCAACTACAGGCACTTGGCAAGCGTGTTCAAAGTGAACACCTGCCAACGCTGTCGCTGCCGTCGGTGCAGCGCACAGCCGCTAGCAGCGCGTTTGCGGTGCAGGGATGCGCTTGCATCTGACGCTGGGCCACAATCTGGGTCTCGTTCTGCTGTTGGTCTCTTTAGTCGACATCGGCAGTGTCAGTGCTTCTTGGGGCGGAGACTGGGGCAAATCGCAAGAATCTCAGCTTGCCTTTGAAGACTTTCACAGCAAAAATCGATCGAATCGCAGGTAGGCCAGCGTGGAATGTCGCACGCTGAAGCTCGCCATATTCAAAGCAGCTCTGCAGCATCCAGACAGCAAACTCCCCGTGAGTGCGTCATTCTGCATGCAACAACTCCAACGGAGCCTCACAACGTGTTTGCGCCTGACTGCTGCAAAGTTTGACCACAGTGAGGCTTTCAAGTATACCAAAGATGATTTATTGATAGCTATACCTGGACAGACAGAAAGGCTTTCCCTGGTAGAAGCTAGCAGACCATGGCGGCGTGGCGTGAACACATTTGTTGCACTAGAGAAGCCCCTGACAGAAGACAGTGCCCCACAGGGTTTCTTGGTACATTAATTTCTTTCAAGCAGGCCTATCTGCTGCACTGCTTGCTGTGCTTCATGGGATGCTACAGCACTGCAATCTGCCAGGAAGGAGAAGCTGTTGCAAGCCATATGCAGTCAGACTGCCTGCTTACTGTTGCAGAGCAAGACTGCAGAACACAAAGAGCACTTTGGCACATACCAAGATCCTCGGTCAAAGAACGAATGGGAGAAGGCTGGCGATTTACGGTAAGGTCACCACACCCACCTTGCTTTGCACTGGTCTTTGCTTTGCATCAGGTTCATAATTCCACAAGCCGCACTCCCCAGATCACGATGTTTCCAGCTTAACCCGATTGTGCCGTCACTGCAGGGCCTCCATCGCACCTTTTTTGGCTGCTAAAGAGATGGGTTTAGACTCATTTAAGTGGATTTTGTATGGGGATGACGACACAGTCTTCTTTGTTGATGGGGCACTTGACATGCTGGAAAATCTTGACTACAACATGCCATATCTGCTATCAGATGACGTGTGGTTTGTTGAGGATGATGGTGAGCATGGCCTTCTGCTTGCATATAGCATGCATGCATCCTACCCCTTGCACTCTGCATGCGCTCTGGTTTAGGCTGTCACATTGTGGCAGACTTATGCTTTCCATTTAGGTGTGTTTCCTGGACTCAGCTCATCAGGCATTTAGTGCATGAAAGAGTCTCTGCAAGGACACATTGGTCAAGCTGCATATACTCAAGTCTTGCTGAGCGTCACTGCCTGTACAGCAATCATCAACAACAACTGGTGACACTCCAACAGGGTCAGGCCACGCCTCGACCTGTTTTGTTTTTGCAGCTCAAGGCAAGCAGATCAACACTCACCCCAACAGGCGAGCGCCCAGATGCCTGCCTTGCGGCTACCATGATGAGATTGCAGACACTGGGTACATACCCTGGGGATCTTTCAAGGCCCCTGAGGGCTGCCCTTGCACCTATGAAACCATCTGCAAGGCTCCAGGCAATGAGGGGTATTTTGGGGCAAACTGTGAATGGCTGAAAGTGCATCCAGGACTGTGGTACTTTATTCACGGTGGTAAGCTCTTGGCATGCATACCACAATGGATCTTGTAACTGCTGATTGGTCGAGGGGTGTGTGCATAATGCCACAAGCCACATGTCTGCATGCTTTCTTGGGTGTGCTATATGCACGGCAATAGATTGGCATCACACAGGTCTCAGCTTTTGGATTATGGCACTGTGCAGTCTGCAGACTTAAACCCCGCTTGCTTTGGCTGTACTCATTGCACCTTTTCAAACTTACAGCAACTGCAGTGTCTTTGTTAGTTGTACAATTGACTGTTGTGGGTATGTTATCCCCAAGCATTAGGTGCTGTGCCAACAAAAGCTTGTTGAGGATTGTGGTCTTGCAGCTGGCTTACCACAACAGCTTCATTTGAGGCTGCTGATGTAACATTCAAGCGTCATGACCAATCTTTTGTAACTGTGGCCAGAGTGTGACTGATGCAAGTTCCCCTGCATCATTCAGGTGCGGGGGCTATTATGAGCTTAGGCTTGTTTCGGTTGATCAGTTGGGACCGAGTGGACGGCTACTTTATGCGTGGATCTTTTGCTTCAGGAGGTGACAGTAACCTCTATACATGAGGGCAGATTGCCTGTTACATGGCTGAGCTGAAACTACTGTTGCTGTGCTTGATGGATGTGGAACCACTGTGCACATATTCTGCTGTCATGCCGTGCTACAAGCCTTTGCACAATGCAATGCAGCGTTCTGACCTATTAGTCATTCTTGAAGACCTGCTGTCACAGTAATATTTGTGTGTTGCAGACTTGCCATTTGGTCTCTGCCATCTTTTGTGCTGTTGCAGACTCTATGCTGACTGTGGCCATCTATGAGATGACAGGCATCCTGCCTACAGATCCAGGGTATGGGTACTATAGAGACCATGTGCAGATGTTTGATCCTGGCTGGAAAGGCTACCAAACAAAGGGCCCTGAAGACTGGAACTTTGATGTGTTTGACAAGGGCAATGACCCCGAGGGTGTCCTGCAGAGGTGTGCTGCTACCACACTCTCAACATGAGTGGCACACCATCTGTTGGTTGACTTGCTGCATCCCAGTCATCACAGCTGTGGCTACCTCAGGCACTTGCTTTAGATAGACGCTGAGCGTTTCATGCTGCATCACTGGTATAGCACAAAGCAGGTCCTTATTGCACCAGCAGTGGACATCTGCCATCTTAATAAGCAAGCTCAAGCTGCTGTTTTGTGGCTGGGTTGTGGGAAGTGCTCATTTTGCCCGCTGATTTCTATGATAATGGCTTGGTCTCAGTTGTGCCAGCAGACATGATTCTTTGTATGTCGGGATACTGATGAGGTGAGGTGTTTTTGTAGGTTGCAGACAGCTGTGCATGGTGGTGACTGCGACAGTGAGTGTGATGACCAGCTGCGGCATCTGATCAGTGTACACATCAGATCACGGTACTCTCAAGACTATGCTGTGAACGTAAATGATACTGACTTCCGACATGTTGGCCCTGAACACCACAGACCAGCATCCTATATGCACTTTGCGCTTGACAAATGGTACATGAAGTTCCGCAAGGCAAGAGGTCTTGCTGCCTACTAAGACTGCTTCTTTACATGTGTGCTTTCTACCTCCTATCAGCCTGTTCAAGACGCAATACTCTGTAGCACGCTCATCAGAGCACCAAATATTGCTTAGACATCATTTTGGTGCTGCACAGTTTGTGTTGATCATTTTAGGTACATTGCTTTGGTCTCATGCCAGCGTCTTTCTGCAGCAATCTGCCTGCTGATATTGCTTTCTGGCAAGCAGGTTTGTATCATTAGGCTTTGCGCCCATTCTTGTTGCTCTTTTGATGCTGTCACCGTTCCTTAGATGATGTCAGAATCCTTTCTTATTGAGCAAGGCAGCAGACAGAACTTATACGCACAACGCATGATATTAAGAGAGCAAACAGGCTCAAGAGCAGTGTAGTACATTCTCAAGAAGTGTTGTGGGTAGGAGGGGTAGCAGTATGCTAGACGATTAGGCCAAATGTTATGAAGATGTAGTGATCAATGGCCCCAGTGGCTCAGCAGCAAGCTGCTTAGTCATATGCATGCCAGCTGGCCTGTAATATTATGCAGCATATCTTTTTTACAATGCGAGCACAAATGTCATGATCATGTCTACCTGCACGCATCTGTTTGCTTCTGGTAAAGTTATGCTGCGAGAAAACTTTGCATCCCAAAACAATGTTCTCACGATGCTGAAGCAATTCACCCCTGACAGGTTTTAGCGTCAAAACCTAAATCACCTCAGACAGTCATTCGGCCCACTTGACTCGCGACGCGCTGTTACGTTGGCAACGCTCTGCAGCTCTCATTTTGATCCAGAGCTTAGTGCCGGCCAAAGGTGTCGAAGTCGTGCACAGCGCCAGCATAATTGCGCAGGATCGGTGTCGGAATCCGCTGCGCGTAAGGCCGGTCCCGCAAGCAATAGTTTCTAGCATCTGCATGCAGCCGTAGCTACCTCAGTCCAATCCGAGAATGCTGTCTGCTGTCATTAGCGACGCGTTGGCACCTTAGGCCGTGCAATATCATCGCTCGGCTGATCCGACAATTTGTGCCTGCGGGCTGTGCACACCCGTCGAGCTAGTTGAGCGCCGTTCTGCAGTAGCGGCAACGGCCGCGTTGCCCTCCGGCATGAGGTGTGGCAAAAAGCGCCGGGCGCGTATTCTGCTGCTATGTGTGGTCCAAGTGTTCGTTCTTCTCCCTCAGACTTTGGCGCAGTCCGAGGAGGTAGGCTCGAATGATTGTCTGGGATGGGCTTACTCAGAAATGACTGCGAGCCTCCCGCTTGATGCGCGGATACTGTTCTCAAGCATTTGCCACTGACTATGCTGCAACACCTAGGTCCCACCCGGAAGCGTCAACCACCTGCTGGTGCATGTTCAGGGGTCTAGCCAAGGTAGTTCAGCCAGCTCGAGTTGCTATCGCCCTGTCATCGATGAGGATCGTTTGCAGGACCATGCATGCACGCTTTTCACTAAAGTCTGCATCGACCAGGTAAGGATATCAATATTTCGTCGAACCCATTCTGTGCTCTTGTTGATAAGCAACAAGGTGCCAGCAGATGATCAAGTTCTCAAACTTCCAGCTCAGCTGCACAATCAAAGCGCAGCATCTTTAAGACTTGGATTGCAGCTTGGCCATAAGCTTTTGCTGTGTGTGCACTGACCATGTGAACTTGTGCAGGGTCGTTTTGTCATGTTTTCTGACGAAATGAGGCCTGGCCGAACTTTCTGGAGAGACGATGTCTTTGACATTACACAGACAGCTGATGGCCCATTCTATAATGTGCCAGGCTATCTGGACAACTTCAAGGTGCCTTACGTGCATGTCTGCATATGCTGCCACTGGTTCATACATAGCCTTACAATCACAAGCCTGGCGTTGCTTGTCCTGAACACACACAAGCTTGTCTTCACAGGAGCCAGAATGATTGCAAATGCTTTCATGTGCTTCTGCTGCACTTACGCACTGCACATCAGCTATGGCTTGCATTATCAATGCAGTGCTTGATGCTACCAGAGCATGATGCATATCTGTACAAGACAGTCACAAAGCTTGCAACCCAAAAGAGTGTCCTGTCTATAGTACATTGTGATGATACACCGTCATGCTTGTCATATAACTTGACTTTGGCGCCAAGTCATTTGCACAGGCTAGCATGATACATTGCAAGATGACAACTGTGAATGATAGTTCTCCATTGTGGCTGATTGCTGTCTTGCAGGGTACCAAGAAGGCCTACCGGAAGCCTCATTTCAGGGGCAACTGCAGTGCAGATTTTCACGACATTCTCCATCCTGACTTTGATGACTGCTCAGTACCCCTGGTGTGGTGGCCCTGGTGGCCATTCAACCCTGGCGATTTCTTTCTGTCCTCTTTGGCACCATTCCATGCCATGCTGACGTCAGGAGTGATTGACGAGAACATTCGATACACTCCAGTGATGGAGGGACTGACCAGCCCTGGCTATTTCCAGTGGTACTTTGACCCCATCACTCATTTCCCGGTAAGCCTTTTGAATGTGCATTGCATTTCAGTGAGCCTTTTGAATGTGTACGAAAGCATGTCAGCCATCCCACAAGATGAATGAGACAAGCCTGTGTATGTCATCTCCTGCGCATAAAAGTTGGTTGCTGTAAACCATGCAGTAAAAACTAGAAGAGGAAACGGATTCACAATTGTGTATTGCTGGCACATGTGTCTTTAGGTAGCTGGCAGCCTCTGAATGACACTAAAGCAATTTGACCTCGGACCAGCATAGGTGGGACTCTACAGCAGCAGCAAGGGATCAATTACTGATAGCCAAGGCACAAGCAGCATCAGCTGTTGACTATGCAATTGTTTGTCACAAAGCATGACACAGTGGGACATTTGGTGGGGTCCAAAACTACAGCACAAGTCAAGCTGCAAGCTCCAAATACCCTGACTTTGGTCATGTGTTCTACAATCCATGATGCTGGTGTTGGTGCAACAAAGGAAACAGATTTGTTTTGTATATGTAAAAATAAAAAGGCCTGTCAATCACGCTTGAGTTGGTGCAATCACAAGGTACTACATGGCCTGTTCAGCTGGTGAAGCTTGAGGTGCATGCGCTGCTCGCAGATTCAAAGCTTAGAGGAGCTATCAGACAGGACAAACGTGGGGCGGCGGTGCTTTGAGCGAGTGCTGATGTGCAAGCCCTACTCCATCTGGTTCCTCAGCCCCGGCAGGGAGTGGCATGATGGCCTCACATACGGCACCCTAGGACAGGAGGTATGCCCGCTTCCCACCTCATTCCACGATCACCTGTCTGTCTTCTGTGGGGTTGTGTCAGCCTATTTTGAATGGACAGCATTCGATACCCTCTGTGGCATCCGCAGTCTCACATCTGACATTCTTTTGCATGGGAGGCGTGCCTGCATTGAAACAATCAGCTCTCAAGCACTGTGTGTGAATCTCAATTCTGGTGCAAGAGAAACTGTACGTGCCATGTGCAAGAAAAACATGCACTTAGCACAGACAATTTAGCTTATGTGCTAAGCTCATGAAAGATTGGTGCAAGAAGCAAGGTTGTGCATGTGAAGCTGAGATGGGTTGTGACTGGCCAAGTTACAACACATTGGTATACGCAAGCTAAGCTCCAGGCAGGATGCCAGACAGTAACGCTACGCATCTTGCTCCTCATTGACTGGCACCCATTCTGCTTGTTGCAACCTTGTGGTGGCCACTGTACACATGTATAGCTGACGTGTCAGCTACACCAAGAGTGCTGAATGGTGACATATCGACTCTGCAGATTGTTGACTTCCACAGCACACGAGGAAGGCTGACAGAGGTGGAGAAGCCTGACGATCTCTTCAGGATAGCTTTCATAGAGCGCAAGCACAAGCGGCGCATCGTGAACTTTGAGGAGCTGGTGGCCAGCTGTAACCTGTGGCAGCTGCCTCAGGGCACGCGCTACAGCCGTGTTGAGTGCTGGGCCATCAACTTGGACGACTCTGAGAAGTATCTGGAGAACTTGAGTCAGCTGCGATCTGTTGATGCACTGGTGAGTCTGAACTGCGCTGTTTGTTGCCCTTGTGGACATCTGGCTATAAGTGCTGTCAGAATGTGTGATGCATGCAACGTGTCCTGGATGATTGCAAAAACATGAGCCCGCTACCTGAATGCATGCTGCTTCAGTCAAACAAATTAATCTGAATTGATGGAGGACAAGCAGGCTGCATGCTTGCAGCATGCTATGTTGGCTGTATGTCACCATGTGCCATCTGGGCTGTAGGTGGGCATGCACGGCGCTGGCTTGATCAACCACAACTTCATGAGACCCAACACCAGCTTCATCGAGATCCTGCCGTGCCTCTTTGGCGGGGAGTGGCATGACTACTCCTTCCAGGTTCCTTCCAAGAAGCAGAATATCGTCTTTGCTTGGAAGATCCAGGCATACAACCCTGTGCACTGTCATCCTTCCCGCCTAGAAAGCCACACCTACAGACCAGGTATGCTCAATGCTTTTGTTGTCGCTGCCAGCACATGTATGCACTGTGTGGTGAGAGAACTCTCCTGTTAAGCCTTGTGCCAGCGCTGCTATGGTGAGTAGCATTGTAAGTGAGGAGCGCATGCAAGCTGCTTTATTTACTCAGATTAGAGGACTTGGCAATGTCTTGCTGATCCACCCCACATGCAGCATAGTGCAGCATAGGGCAGTGCTAGGTCTCTTTGTCATAAAGTGTCTAAGGCTGTGTGCCTGCACATTGTCACCATGCTTAATAAAATGCCTTGACATGTTGCAGATCTGTCCACTGAGGAGTGGGTGACTGGTTCGCTGAAGCGCGACCAGGACTTGACAGTGGACCTGTACCAGCTAGGCATCATGCTGGGCCGCATTGCCTCCATGGGTGGTGACAGAGATCAGTATCAGCAGAAAGCATGGCATGACCCAGACTACCTGTACGGTGCTCAGTAGACTCAATCAGCCTATTGCCTTCAACACACCTGTTGGCTTCAAGTAACTACATCGTTAAGGCAGATACATGATAGGATCAACAGTTGGGGTACATTTTGAAGCAGTCTGGGATGTGCCTGAGGAACATTTGTTCTAAACAAGGTTCTTCCTTTACGCATCTTGCTATGGACCCATGCTAGAACAGAAAGAGAAGATTCAGTTGCACAAGGGACTTGAGGACAAGCTGGATGGGATGATTGATGGCTCTATTGGCTTGATGCATCAGACGACCAAGGCAGACAATGCTACTGCCTATCAGTCATCATAGTCAAGTTTGATTGTAGGCAGATAAAGCACAGCTGACAAAATTCTATAAATCAGCTCAAAAATAGTTTGCTGTTCACTTTGCGGGTTGAGCACATAGCTTTGACCTATTGCTGAAAACTTTCATCACCTGGTGTCTTTTGTGGTTAGAAACCCTGCAGGCGATAGTCCAAATCACGGTGTCACGACCAAAAGCCTAGAGGATTTTTTTGGTTCTGATATCACTTTGTGACCATGATTCATGCTAGTATAAATCTTAGTTCCCCTTTTGTACGCACTTGCACTATGCTGGACACTAAGAATACCCAATAGATAAGCTGTTCATTGCTGCTTTTGACTTTTGCTGGATCATGCTGTCTGGCTGCAGTGCTGCATTGTTGTGATGCAGCCCTGAAGGCTTTCTCTTTTACACGGTCGTGAGTTGTTTGATGGTCATTAGCTTGTCCTTGTTCACGTGTGGTGATGACGCTCTTTGCCAAAATGCGAATTAATGATTATTGACAGTCAAAGCGTTGACTGGTGCTGTGTCTTGGATAGCTGGCTGTACACATGTGCCTGTGACAAATGTCAAGTCTTGATGGAAGATGCCATTAGGCACGCAGGTGTCTTCGACACCTCAGTCTGTGCCAACATAGGGGATTTGCTGAGACACTCGCACACCCAGAATACTGTGTTATATGATGTCTCTGGATAGGTGGACCCTGGGGCAGCAACCGAAACATACACTCTGCAATTATAGCTATGCATAGTACTTACATGCTTAGACACCACGCCATGATGCATAAAGTCTTGCTCATCAGGGGTCTGCCATAAAAAACAGCAGTCCACGCATGCAACGAAGCTGCTAAAGGGAGACTGCAAAGCGGCTACTGCAAGGGCGGCATCATAGTACATGTCACATAAACTGCCGTTGCTTGCTTGTCTAATGTACATGGAGAAAAATACCACCCCGCATGTTGCTTGGTGCAGCACATGAAGTACACTTGATGCATTTCCATTCAGAGGATGAGAGGGCTCAGATACATGTGAGCCACACATGGGACGCTCATGTGACACTCATGAGACTCAAAATTCCCATAAGCTGCAAGATATTCCTGCTAGAGCAATGCCGTGACACATCACTTGCGTTTGGCCAGCAGCTGCTGCATAAGCAAGCAGGTCACATTTGCCACTCCTGTGTATGCTGCTCTTGCTCTCATGCCATAATTCCAAAAAAAGCATTTCCTCCAATGTTAGCATGAGGTCAAAAAGTGGCTCCTGCACACAACATGTGCACTTACGTTCAAAACAACACTTGCCATGAAGAGGGCCGAGCAGCAAAGTTAAGGAGTCCCTGACACAGACTGCCAACACACCAGAGGCGTCATGAGCCAGGTGTCTGCAACATACAATATGGCTACAAGAGGCATTGCCACAGCACAATGATGAAAGGGCAGGTGCTGCACACTGCCACCCACCTGTTGAGTCACCTTTTGACATCTGTGCCTACACTTTGCTCCGGTAAACTGTCACTATATCCATTTGTACCCTCAATGGGCACCTCAGCTTCAGCGGAAGTTGCCTGTCCAGTGTCATTACTGCTACCAGCTTTGCTGTCAGACTCTGCAGCTGTCTGCTGAGATTGCACTTCTGCTTCTTCAGCAGGGCATTGTCCATGCTGGGAGTCTGGATTGTCCTCGTAGGGATCAGCATAGGGGTCAGCATAATGATCAGGATCATCATGTAGCAGCAGGTTGGAATCTGCTGCGCATGATTGTGCATCTGAAGCCTGGTAGGTGCCTGGGTACTCGTACTGCATGCGTGCATTAGGAATGTACCTGCCCAGCAGTAACAGCCACAACTTTGTTTGTCAAGCAAGATCAGTTGCAACGCAACGAGAGGAGTTTTGCTGAGCATTTGAGCTTTGCAAGCAGGTCCTCTGGCAGCAACTGACACATTTGTTAAGGGTGGTCAGGGGCAGTTTGCACAGTTGATCCTCAGTCAACACAGCATAGATATGCAGGTCCTGCATGGGTCAAGTTAGTAGAAACAGGCAGTAGTACTCTTTACATGACGCATGCATGCAGGCACATGGCCACAAGGCTGAATGCCGGGGGTGATGGCTACCTGCCAAGCTCAGAGCTGTACTCTGTGAAGTAACTCATGATGGCACGGTGCACAACTCGATGATCCTGTAAGACCTCAACATTCTCCTGCAGAAATTGACATACCTTGTAGTAGGCTTGCTGGGAAGCAATCTATGTGAATGCTAGGTAGCAGTGCACACGAAGAAGGATGCCGCAGGTGGCCTGATGAGCGCAAGTGCATGTGCATATGTTCATGTTCATAACAATGTCTAGGTTCCTCACCTGAGCCACATATTTGCTGGTGCGGCCTCCCTGGAAAAGCCTCACGCAGTCGTGCTCGTCTGGCAGCACACTGTAGAAAGGCTGGTTATGCTTCACCTGCATGTCGTTTGCCCATGCAGGTGGCCTGTACCAACAGCATGCAGTGCTTAGCTAAACGCAAGGAGCGCTGACTGAAACATGGCATCGGCTGATTGCAGCTGTTTACACAGCGCATAACATTGATGTACACGCACAAAGGTGCAATTGCAAGCCATGTGCTTGTTTGGTGCATGTGAGCAGCGAATTTGCCTCTGCCAACAGCACCAGCAAGAGGATGGGATCTTGCTCACACATGGTGTGATCAATATTCAGCAGATGCTGCATGGTAACATGCATTTGCATGTTGCATACCTGTCACACTGTTTGTCCCATGCATAGATCACCCCTTTGTAACCGTGCTTCTTGTGTCTGAAGACAGTGCCTACATTGCCAAGCAAGTCATGTCAGCCAAGAACGGCAGCATGGCTTGGTAGCATGTAAGGGATCGATCCTTACCAACAGGGAACAGCACGGCCCCAGGGTCCAAGTGCTCTGATCGTGCTGCTTGCAAGTACCTCAGGGCTTGCGCATATTCAGTGTTGAGCAGCTGAAGTGCCTGTAGCAGGCAGCGTGTCCTTGTGTCACAGCAGGCAATGGAATCTTTCCAGCAGTTTGTGGCTCATTTGCGACAACAAAGCTTACACGAAAGCCTTTGTCTATCAACAACCCCTTGTGCTCGTCTTGGGGCAGGTGCTGCCCCTGTAGAGCATGCAAATGCTCACACAAACTTTGAGTGCCAGATAGGTAATTTTCAGCAGTCATCTTGAATAAGAGCTACTCAGCTTCACGTCAGAACCGTACCAGTAGAGCAGCAGATCCAGAGTCATGCTGTCGAAATCCCCACCGAGCAAGGTCGGGAATGCTGCTCACATCGCCATGGTGTTGCTTGCGAAAGCCAGGCAGAACTTCGTCTACATGGCTGGGTCGAAGCTCTAGAGGAACGGAGCTTAGCGTTCTGTTCCAGCGCAGCATGCAACGGTACAGCAGCATTACAACAGCCCTATCGCCGGACATCTTATCGATTTATGCCAACCTACACCTCTTGCAAACACATCCTGAACACACTGCACGAAATCAACAGATGTCGTGAGACATGCACATCGTCAGTGATTGTCGCTGAAGGATTGGGGTAACACATGCTGGCAGCTGGACATGCATGTGTCAGCATTCAGATTGCTAACTTCTAAGACTGCACCGCACCGCTCTGGAAAGGCACCGCACCACTCTAGAAGGGTCTGCGTTGTCAGCCCGCGCCTCAAGGATGTCTGACCGCTTAGCCGTCGTGAGCCCCTTGCAGGTTAACTTGTTGTGCTCCAGCTGTAGTAAATATATTGCCTTAAAGCATTGAAAATCGAGCTACCACGTCTGCATCCTCATGGAGCGGACAGGACACAAGCAGCAAGCCTCTGCAGTTCCTTTTTCAGCAGGAAAAGTCGCTGACACAGTGTTGGAGGCTTTCAGGCGGCTTCCGAAGACTGGCAAGCCGCAGGTTCACGAACACACTGTTCTGGCAGGTACTCACAATGACATGCTTGTAGTTGCCATGCTCTGCCGGCCTGACCCATAGCTGCACTTTCAGGCTTTGTGGTCACAGCACCTTGGCTGAACCCAGAGGGCTGCCAAGTTGTTGCTATGGGCACTGGTACCAAATGTCTCAGCGCCCAGAAGAGGTCAAGCCAGGTGACCCATCCATTCATGACATGCTGCCGACTGTCCTGTAGCTTGTGATGTTGCTTAGGACAACAATCTACTCAGGAGGACAGTGCAGGGTGACCTGGTCAATGACTCTCATGCTGAAGTCATTGCAAGACGGGCCTTGCTACTCTGGCTATATGCTGAGGTCCAGGCTGCAGTATCACAGGTAACAGACTTTGGTTGAGCTTTGGCTTGGCGCGGCATGCTGCAGCTGGCAGTTGGCAGTTGGCAGCAATACAGAGCTTGCAATAAGTCCATATGTTCAGCATTGTGTTATATGTGACCTGTATTGCACGTTGCTGGAGTGTGACCCTGCTGAGCTTTCTGCAAGTAATATTGCAAGGTGCATTGTGTAGCAATTGAGTCTGCTCATGCGCATGGCGTAGAATGCATTGCAGCTGCTTCAGGGAGGTCCTGGTTTTTAGGATGAACTGGAGGCTGATGGGGACACCTGCAATACAGGGAACAGCCTTGCAGGCATCTTTACCCCAACAAGCAGCGGCCATTTTGAGCTACACAAAGGGGTGCAACTGCACATGTTCATCAGTCAGCCTCCCTGTGGAGATGCCTGTATCTTTGAGTCATCAGCAGCAATTGGGAGCCAGATCAGCACAACTGCTGCCGTTCCTGCTGACAGTCAAACAGCTACAGGCAAAACTTGCCAGAGCACAGGCATTGAGCAAAGTGAGCAGTGTAATACAAGCCGCATAGGCAACAGTAGCCAGCTGCAGTTGCCCACCAGCATCAGCAGCAGTAATTCAGAAGCTCATAGCACAGGTCTGTCTTCACTGTTGCCAAGACCAGAGATTGCCGCTGTCAGCTCAACATGTGTCTCAACAGAAGATGCTGTCAGTGCCCAGCCCTTTCACACCAACGATGCAAAGCCACAGGCCTATGCTACAGCTCTAGTCCAGTGTGCCAACACCCATCAGCCAGACATGCCAGTATGTGCTGCTGAGCAGGACAAACAGCATTCACCAGCAGCATGTGAGGTTAGGCAAGGTCAGCAGATTGGCATTTTGCGCAAGAAACCAGGCCGAGGTGAGCCTACTCTGTCGATGAGCTGCAGTGATAAGCTAGCCAGGTGGGGCCTGCTGGGAGTGCAGGTACCCTGGCAAGACACTTGCAACCTGGCCTACCTGTACAGGCTTTGTGATGGTTTATCATGTTAACAGTGTGTTGTTGCATTTATCTGGATGATGACACTAGTGCTGATGAAGAGACACAACGTGCTACTGCCTATTGCAACAGTAGGAAGTTATGAATTGTTCAAGTATTGTTTCTGCCTGCATCGCCACATGCCTCTTGCGCTAGACAAAGACCAACTCCATCAACGCAAGCCTACTTATCATGCATACCCCTCTATTTCTCTGCACACAGTGGAAGGCTCTGGGATTTGCATGCAATTTTCTCTGTCGTAATTGTCAGGTCACTTCAGTATCTAGATTAGCTGATGTGCATCAAGTTGGGAGTGGCAGAGGCTGCATGGTCACCATTATACTTATGCAGATTGCATACAACAGACAGGCTCCCTTGCTCATGTGTGCAATCATCCTGCAGGGAGCACTGCTCATGACATTTCTGGAGAAGCCACTGTATATGAGCTCGCTGGTTGTACTGTTCAATGTTCCATTTTCAGCTGGGATCATGACTTCACACATGGACAAGCACTCAAGCAGCAGCAGCCAACAGACGAAGCAGGGTGAAATCAGATCAGCTTTGTACAGAGCTGTTGCAGGTGAATCAAAGGCTGGATGTCCTTCACCAGTGTGCAGTGTAAACATGCTTGACCATTGACAATGCTTGCAGTACTGTCCTTGCAGTCAAGTGTTTGCAGGCACAGCATCATGCTACCGATGCTTCTACAAAGTAGTCTCTTTACAAGCAGAGTTTTGAGATACCAACCAGGTGGTGAAATTGTGCAACACATGAATACTGCTCTGCAGTACCAATCAAATACAGCATGCTGCATACAAGTTTTGCTGTCGTGCGCTTCTGCTCTCTTGCAAGCTGTACCCATTTCGTATGTACTGACAAGTTGCATCACATGGCATTCCCAAAATATGCAGCACACAGTCTTACAAATGTCCGAGGTTGCCTTTGCAAAGGCAGCTTTACACAGCGCATCAGAAAAGATAAGTCAAACAGCTGCTGTGTATGCAGGGCGCACAGAGCATCTTGCTCAGCAGCTGCAGGCTCCCTTTGAGTGGCAGCCCATGGCTGTGCATGTAGTGGAGGCCCCCACTCACCTTGCAAGCTTGGGCCTGGTCCCCACACACAACAAGTCTGCTTCAGGTGCACCACTGTCGTTCTGCCTTGCACTGCTACTCAATCAGCAGAGTCTGATGCTTACCACAGGGAGCAAACTTAAGGAATTGCAGTGTTGAGGAAGCAGCATTGCCTGTCATGCAAAGTCATCAACTGCTGACAAGTGACCGTCCCTGTATGCTAAAACACCAATCCAGTCAGTATAGGCTACAGTGTTGCTCTGTCGTGCGGGCAATCAGAAGTTGCAGTCACAGCGTATTTCTGCAAGTAGGTAGTCTGTGTTTGTGTCGTAATAGATCATGAGTCATCAAGGAAGCATAGCCACTCATGCCTACATGAGTGTGCTGTTGAGCTGAAAAAGTTCAATCAAACGTACATTGAATCAAAGTCAACCATGACAGAATGTGTTGATGACTGGAAATTTCAATGCTGTGCAGGGGTTTCCATCAATTGGGTTGGTAGGCGCAGTACAAGCTGGGTCAAGTGTCAGGAACAGCACCTTGGAGGGAGTACTGAAGTGACACTGGCTGCTAGCGGCAGGAGGGCTGGCACCAACAAGCGTGTGAGTGTCAATGACTCCCCCGTGCATCGTGGCTATCAAACAGTTCATTTTCACAATGTGAAATTCAATGTGCCTGATTTGACCTGTCGAGCCTTACTTGCCAGCAGCTCCCTTTTTAATGGTGCTTTATTGCGTCATCCAAGCACCTACATCAGCACAGGATTTGCAGGAGCACTGAAGTAAATAGCACTGTTTGCTCAAACTACATACGTGTTCACACTGGCACACAGCTAGCAACAGCAATGCAGCAAGCAGTTTTGGTATATTTCCTTCCCTCCCCTCCCCTCTCTCCCCTTCCCTGAGCCCTACCCTCATGGTGTCGCATACTGCATCACTTGGTCTCAAGAGTTATAAGTACATTCAACTGCTTAGTTCCTGAATTGTAACGTGCAAGGTGTCCTGTCTAAACTGCAGACATCAGCCTGGTCCAATCAGAAGACAGCATCTCGGCTTTGCAAAGCTGCACTGCTGTTGCAATGTCATCAGTTGACTGCTAGCGTGGCACAGCTATGCCCAGCACACTGGTCACAACCGCTGGAAACTTCACCAGCCTGTACATGTGAGCAGCAACAGCGGGCGACCAGTCAATGCACTGAAGGCTTACAGTATACTACCGCAACTGCAGCTGGTGAATACCTCAAATCAGCTGCAGCATCAGGCAGCTATCGGCAATGCAAGAGGGGCAGTCAGGAGTATGCAAGGCAGTGGCAGAACCTTCAGACTCAGAAAACCTTTGACCTGTGGATGCACAAGCCAGAGAGTCTTTGATTGTTTGTCTCATTATATGGGTATATGTCATAAAAGCAGACAACGCCTGCTTTGCTGAGCTGCAACTATTAAATCACCGTTTAACGTTAAATGTGGAAGCGGCCCAGGGCTGCTGAATATCGACGCTGAATATTGCTCTGTAGGTACGGCGTTTTGAAGAGAACATCGGTGTATATCACAGGTCTACACTGGCATAAGTTTCACTAATATTGCTTTCGATACTGCTCAACAGTCGTTGCCCAACATAGACTTCTGCACCAGTACTGAGCGCTTTGACATCAGTAATGCGCTGAATGGCATGCAAGTACACTAGTAATATTAATGTACGACTGCCCTGCGTGTTTGGCGCTGTTATACGCAAGTCGGACCCAACTACCTGCAGGACATCTGAACAGATCTAGATGTAGCTCATCAAGACAAGCACTTTGCGGCCCTTAAATTCCTCTGAATCGAAGTGTAGACTATTTCGCCAGCAGCATTTCGCCCTGCACCCTGTTTCCGCTGCGCAATGAAAGAGTATTTCCCCCAATCAAACGTTCTCTTGCACCTGAGTTGAGTTCGCTGAGAACGCTCGAGGACAAGCGAGGGGGATCTCTGCCACACACGCACATACAAATCGAGTTCTGAATCAGTTGAGCTCGAGGAAAATGGGCATCTCACAATGAGCTCATGGCAAACCTGAATTGTGGGAAGCATACTGCACAGCTGATTCACAACAGCCAATACTCGTTGGATGCCGTGATGAAGTTGTGGAATGTCAACTTGCTGCAACTGCACCTGCTTGCTGCTTGCAAACATATGCGCGGTACGGGAAAATTGCATTTATGTGACCCACGCAGAAATTGCGTGACCAGTGGGCTGCCCGCGGAAATTTGTATCCTGCAGAATTCCAAAGAGAGCAACGCCTTAAAAAGTACCACACAAGCACTGCTCTTTTGCAGGTAGTAGTGGCTAAGCATGCTTGAGCATTGAAAGATATTTTGGACATACTTGCACATGTATGTCGACAAGCTATATATAGCCTGTCGACAGCCTTGACACTCTGCTCTAGTACGCCCTGCAATGTGTTGTGTGCTGCATGCTTTCACGTTGCACCAGACACCCAGCCACGCTTTGCTATTGTGCAGTTGCAACTGCTATATGACAATATGCTTTACATCTATTTCTTATGTATTTGCATGTGCTATTGAGGACAGCTCACTTTCTGAGGAGTGGCTGACAGTGACCGGTGAGACCATAATGTCACGACGTCTTCCGTCTCTTTGTGTCTCTGCAGGTGGAACAACACGCCCACTAGATGCAGCTGTAGAACAAGCTGATATACACACACGCACACACACACACACACACATACACACACACACGCGCGCGCACACACACGCGCAGGCATCAGGCAAACAGAGCAAAACAATCTACTGCTCAGCATGTCAGCATATTGCCGGCTGTTTCTCACCCTTGAGTTTCATCAGTCTCTGCTGCAGATGAGGGCAGCTTGCGCATGAACATGCGCATAGAAGGCTGTGACCGATCATTGAACCGCTTCATGCGTGCTGAGGACAGGGCACAAGGAGTGTGCCCTGTGGGTGGTGGTTCCAGCCCCTTCAGCTCTGAGCAACAAGACACCACAGATGAGGGTCTGCATATGTGTTGTTGTTGTGCATGTGGCTCATGGTAGTGATTGGGACCGGCTCATGCTGACAGTAGAGACAAAACTCAAAATCATATGATCAAGCAGCTCGGTGGACCTTTGTATAGGCTGAGGCAGCCATGCAGCATCTGTGTAGCATAGCATGCGAACGATGTTGTTGAGGGTTCAGAACAGCTTTTGAAGCAGCGTTAGGCTCACCTAAAACAAGCGCAGCATGGTCACTCCATTTAGGAGGCAGGGACAGAATTTCACAGGAGACAACATGTTTCAATAAGCCTGATGAGCACAGGGCATAGTCAATTCTGACACCCTGCAGACACACCACACCAATCCGAGCTGAAGTATCTGAGAGCTGCAAATCTCAGCATGCATGGCCAGTGTGAACCTTGAAGCTTCCAACTCATGAAGGACAAGAGGGCCATTACTGCCAGCCCAAATGGACCTTATCAAACTCTGTCATGTGTCACGATGCTGTGATGTCTGCTTTCTGCTATATGTGCTAGGGGCCGTGCTTTGCATAAACGCACGGCACAGGAATCACATAGCAATCTCCAGGTGCTGGGACAGAGAAAAGAAAAGACTACACCTTTCGGCGTCAATTTAATGAGAAGCCAAGTATTATACCGGGCTGTCCAGGGGGCTGGGACAGACTGCTACCTCGTTGAACGCACGTGCACTTGTCTTCTCATCCCAAACAGTGAAGGCATTGACAGTATCTGGATGCAGCTTCCTCCAGACATCGGTGAATTCCGTAAGAATGCTGTCAAAGAGCTCCTTCTCATGCTTTGGGTACATGACTTCCCTGTCTAGCTTATTGTGCACATCCTGCTGTGTCGCTGCTATGTTCAAATCACCAACAATCAATACCTGGAGCAGCACAGGCATACAAACCTGATGCAGCTGATGGGCTAGGAAGCAGTGTCAGGTCGCACATTAAGTAATATTACTTTTGTGTGCATGGGCAATTAAAGGGCGAGCTTAACTGCGCAATTTGACGTGTGTTAGTATTGCTGCATGCAAATAAAACTTGTCAAGCATCATGCCCTCACCTTAACATGCTTCAGTTCAACAAACAAAACATGCAGCTGCCTGTTCTGTTCGCAATCAAGCAGCCATTGCTGATTAAGTTGATGCAATCACCTGGCGGCCAGCATCTCGCAATGACACAGCTTTTGTCTTGAGAGCTTCCAGAAATTTGTATTTGTAGGCTGCCCGAGGCCTTTCAGGGAAAGGACCAGCGTTGGGAACATACACATTGATCAGCACAAAAGATCCATGGTCTGTCAACACTACCCTGCAGCCAATTTTCAAACACTGTGACATCATGATTGGCTGTAGATCTGGCGTGCACTGACAAATGTGCTTCATACTGTCATAAGCAAGGTGGGTCATAGGACATACCTACCCTCTCTGTCGATGTCATCATCACCACCTCCCAGGCAGTCCACCTCAGCGCTGACAGAAGACCACTCTGTGCTTGCATAGTTGACAGTCCCTTCGGCATAACTCACACTGATGATGTACAACAAAGCCTCAGACAAAGCACATACAGCGGCAGCTTGGCCGCGCTTTGACTCTACCACTATAGCCCTTCTTCTCTCGCGAGATTGCCCAAACTGACTCGAACCCATCTATGCATGCAATGTCTTTTGTAAGCTTTTCAGCAGACAGCAGCTTGGTCTCCTACCAGAACAAAACCGAGATGAACAGAAAATATTCTTTTCTGTTCATCTCGTAATGTGCAGACAAGTCGGTGAGTGTGCATCAGTAACTTGTGTGCAGGAACATCATGGATCCTGACGCCACCTGAAAGCAAGCAATGTCGGTGTTGTGCTCTTGGAGGAAGCCCTTGAAACCCCCATGAGCGTGAACGAAGTTGCGAACAGTAGGCACCTGCAAACGTCAAGCAACATATGAACATCATGAGCTATTCTGTGGAACTGTCCTGCATGTCACCTACGACTCTGCCCGAAGCAAAGGTGCAACAAGCGCACCAAAGCATTTACGTTCCAGATCAAAATACGCATATGTGATTCATGCTAAAACTAGAGTCCCGTCAAGCTGGTAGACATGCTGCATCACGTTGTGCCCTGTCGAGCAATGTTAAGTCTGCATGCAGGCTCGCTTCGCTTGTGCGATTCTCAGCTCCTGTTCAACCTCTAAGAGATAGAACACGGAAGGTTTCCCGCCCCCCCCCCCCCGCCCCCAACTTGTGGGGACTACACGCATGTGTACGCCAGCACGCGTTTCGATGATGCATGCACCTGTACACTCCCTGTAATCCCGCCACTGTCTCTCTGCGCAAAATCTGGTGAATTGGGATCGGCCATCAACTGCCGACCTGGTGTGCGAAGTCAAGAGGAGTCACGTAAGCCCGTGGTGCATGACTAGCTGTGCTATGTTGAACAAACTTGTGTGCGATGCTCATGCCAGTGTCAGGCTTCCTGTTGTTGCAGTACTTGTGAGCCTTCTCCTCCCACAGCCGATGCACTGCAGACAGTGGTGGCCTGCAGCTGAGAGTGTAAAAATACAGAGAAGTATTGACACCTCACAGCAGGCTTCATGCACTGCCACAAAGACTGCCTGTGCCCGCCTGCATGTTTCTGCAGCGCAAGGTGAGGAAACAGCACAGGTGCAAGGCAAGCAGCCAGTGTCAGACTTGGCAGGTCCAGACAGCACTGAGCAGAAAGGTATGCCTAAGCGTCAATCTGCTCAGCACAATGATGACAGCCTGGATTGGCAGACAGAGCTGCTCCAGACGCTGTTGCCAAAGTGTAATATCTCAGCTGTTCAGCAACAATCAGCAGCATCAAGACAGGGTGACAGCATAGCATGCCGAAACGCAAGGCTTGCACCTGAGTTACACGGCCAGATGCTGCTTTCAAAAGCCCCACAGTCTTCCAATCTACCTCTTCTGTATGCTGGCATCTTCCTAGATCCCCTGAGCACAGCCCGTCTGCTGTCATTTGCGTCCCCGAAGCACAGCAAGCTTAGTGCAGACCACCTGACCATGATATACAGGCCCTCTCAGGAACTCTTGAGGAGCCTGACATTGGGCCTTGTGGTTGATTTGCAAGTATTGGGCAAAATAGAAGACTCAGCCTTACAAGTAAAACTGTTGGCCTAGGCATGCAAGTTGTGCAACACAGAGTAATACGATGTGTGCATTGCTGATGACCTGAAGAACTGGTTGACTTTGTTCACTTCCATCATGATCGCCTTATTTGAATGCAATTACATGGTCTGCCTCAATACCTAGGTATCTAGATACTTATTGACTTTAGCTACGTCTGTACTCTACTAATCTTTCATGTTGCTGATGTTTGGATGTTGCTGCACAGCATCACAAAACCTTCTTGTGATTATGCACCAGATGCCCTTAGCAATCACTCCTATCTTGACCAGCTGTTGGCATTGAAATGCAGGCAGTGGCAGTCCGGTGTCCAGGATGGGTGATGAAGTTTTTGCAGCGCCCTGCCCATGTGACTGTGTCCACGGCTGAAGGGGTGAAACCCAAAACAGCTGGTGACTTGCTACAAAAGGTGCAGCAGGGTCACATCTACGGTGTTGAATACACAAGATGCACAGAGGACATCACGTAAGGACGTTGCTTTGATCTTTTGTGCGCTGGAGTCTTATGTCATTGAGAACAACGCTGTCTTCATTGGCTTGGCAAGGCATGACTCAGAAAGTTTGTCATCATTGGCTTCCCAGCTTTTGTGCTATAAAGTATTGCAAAAGTTGCAGTAACTGTTCCTATGCGCTTGAAGCTTTGCTGGCGGCTGCAATGCCTATTGCACTGCCTATTGACATGTGTATGTCCTCTGTCACTGCTGTAGGCTGAGTGGCCGAGTTGGCGTTAAGCTGTTCAATGGAAGCATTGCATATTCAGCACAGCAGGTGACAGCAGGCTTTGCGTCTCCCAAACCTGCTTCTTCTTCAAGCTCCTTCAGCAGCTCAGCCTGCTGGCAGTCACCCAAACAGGCTGCCAAACCTTTTCCTGATGGTCAGACCTGTTGCCTACCGGCAGGCTCTCAGTCTCAATCGCAAGCTCAAGTCGGCATTCTTTCCAGGCTCTCTGGTCCAATCAACAGAGCTGCACCCCAATGGCTGTTGCCGGATGCAGAAATAAGCACAGAGCAGTTGTACAGGCTGCAGACTGAGCCTGTGTCTCAGCCTATCGCGTCCTCTGTACCATATGTACAGTATGAAGATCAAGACGAGGATGATGCCCTGAATGCTTTGCAAGAGCTTGATGCCTTGCTCATGCCAGCTTCCTTCACCCGGTGCAAAGCACCTAGTGTCAGCTCACCTTCCTCTGTATTGAGAGACACCATGAAGTATCAGCACAGCCCCCCTGCTAGAAGATCTGCTGCACGTGCGCATACAAGCACCACAGACAAGGAAGAAATGTTGTCACCCTTGCAGACCCCTGCTGTCACAGACACCTCTGCATCATACAATGCAGTGCAGGGTCTCTGGTCGGCAGACAGGGATGAGCAGCACAGCGCCTCAAAAACAGCGCACAGTCTTTGGAATGCAGGCAAAGACCAGCAGTCAAGGACTGAAAGGTCCTCACCAGCGCCCGTACGCATTCTCAAGCGTCCAAACATTGCCACTGGCCATTGCTCACTTGATGCTATCAGTCCACCACTGGCCGGCCCATCAGACCAGTCCTTGTCAAGAAGTGGCAGCACCAGTAGACAGTTTGCTGCCAATACTACTGCATCCTTGACTTTGCTTTTAGACATCCCTCGTGCGATTCAGTCTACAGTCGGTACAGCTGCACCTGGCACAGCTGCGGCCAGCGCAGCTGCCATAGTCCAGTCAAGCAGAACAAGCTTGATCAATGAGCGCCTCAGGTCCCAGTCAATGCTCAACTTCCTACAGTGTCAGCAACAGGAACATAGCAGCTTGTCTGTTGTACCATCAGACAATAGCAAATCAAAAGAATATGCTAAGCTGCGCAGTGAGATCAACAGTTTGCCAGCAGTGAGAACAGCAGCAGCAGCAGCTCCCAAATCTGAGCAGGTCATTGCATGTAGCCTTGACAGCAGCACATCAAATGCTAGCAGTCAGTCTGCTGCTATTGCCCATGCAGAGTCTGATGCTGTCCCACCATGTAGCAGCAGTCCTGTAGATGATCTTGTGTTGGAGTTACAGCTGCAGCACCTCATGGACAAAGTGCCCGGCTTAGCTCCTGCAATGGCTGGCTTTGCCATCAAGGTACGCCTGGGTCCTTGTGCATGTTGCTCTTTTGTGGCCTGTTTTGGCTGCTGCCAACTTGCATTAGGTTATGCATTGGGCAGTGTCGTCACTCTGCAAGTTGCAATTCCAAATGACTGCAACATTGATTGATTCAGACCGACTGAATTACAACAAGCTGTGTGCATTGCTCTTTGATGATGTGCTGTCATTGGCACAGTTCTGACTGGAATTTCACGTGCTCTTGTGGCTAACTTTGCTACAATAACATTGCTTGCTGTTACATAGGCATGTCAAGGCAACGTTGAGCAGGCAGCCACTCTACTCCAACAGCACATGCCATTGCTGACACAACTTGCACCAGAGTCGTCACCATCTCCAGATGCAGTCTGCCTGCCTTCAGCTGTAATCCAGCCTCCTTTGACAGTTGACCTGGAGCGCAATGGACAAGTTGGCCACGGAGCAGCTTTGCCAGAAAACAGCAGCCACAGCAGTAGGAAGCAAGTGCTTTTGCCAGCAGGAGCAACCAGTCAAAGAGTGTCTCATCAAGCCACACTCGTGCCAGTCAGTAGATGCAGAAGCATCAGCCCGCCGTCTGTACAGCGTCACAGAGTTCCTGGGCAGTCAGCACACACCTACAGTATTTGCTCATCCGACAGAGAAGTAGGCTTCTATGATGCAAGTCAGCATGCTGGTGCAAGTGGGTTCAGCACTGCTCATTTGCTACATGATGGGGTGCTGCTGACTGATGATCCTGTGGCTGCTGCTCTTGATGAGGCCAGGAAGGTTGTTGAAGAGAGGAGTAGGACAAAGTCTCTGGCTGATCAAGAGAGACAGGCATTAGGCTTGCATTCACAGGCCAGAGATACCTACTTTACGGCTGCCCAAGTTGCATTTGAGAAAGGTAGAGTCACTTTACCCTGCATCTCGCGGTGCTTGAAAGTATCTGCATATTTTGCTTGATGTTGCTTGTGAAAGTAATTGATGAGGCCAATAGTCGGTGTGCATCGTGGTTACACCTTGGGCTGCTGGTGTGTTGGCAAGTTGCCAAGTTTCTGTGATCTTGCCAATGGCATCCTGCTCGTGCTTTTATGCACAAGCTGCATTTGCAATGTAAAGTATCATTGCTGCCAAATTTATGTAAGATTTGAGAAGATGTGCGCTTGCTGGCAGGCAATCGTGAGGCAGCTCAAGAGCTTGCTGGGAGGGGCAAAGAGCATGCTCACCTGGCTAAGGAAGCCCGCCAAAGGGCAAATCAAGCTGCCTATGACAGCTGCAACATGAGTGTTACCAACAGATTCAAGGTGAGGAGCTGTAGGCCATGAGAACCTGGTGCACAGTGTTCTCATGGCATAAAGCATATGATGACCATTCAAGCATTGCAGTTTAGCCTTGCTGTCTGTCCATTAAACATGTTGAAGCTCAATATGTCACGTGGTGTGCTACTGTCACAGGTGGACTTGCATGGTCTGCATGTGGAGGAGGCACTGCAAGTTTTGGAGCAACATCTGCTGAGTCTTGGCGGTCTAGGTTGCCCTGGAGGGATTCTGTTGCAGGTAGGGTGGATGCATTTGCCGGCAAGCATGAACATTCTGCACACTCCGAGCAGCTGTGCTGTTGCCACACTTGTGCCTGGCTTCTATTGTGTTATGCCATTTCCGTTTGATTTGGTGCCCCTGCAGGTGATCACCGGCATTGGCAAGCATAGCACCAATGGCCGTCCCAAGATCCTGCCAGCAGTCATCCGCTACCTGAGTGATGCTGGACACCGCTTCAGTGAAGCAGTAGGCAACTCAGGGATCATAGATGTTTTCATTGGGGGCCAGCGGAGGCTGCTGTAGCTGGTCACACCTGCACTTTGCAGCCAACAGGCCGTGTGCACCTAGAACTTGATGGTGGATGTGCTTGAGGGCAGTCAAAACTGCCCTGCTTGTCAGACAAGTGAAGTGAAAGCCTGATGTGATGGGGTCACTGTGCTGCAGATCTTGTGCTGTATGAACATATGTTTTGGGTCGACAGAGCTTCTACGCTGTCAGATTTGGCCTATCCAAACAGTTGTCAGCTTTCGCTCAGTGCAGTGACTCGTTGCAGCCTTGATTGTACATGGTGTCATTTCATTAAAAGTTACACACTGAAGCGCTGAGAGAGACCAAATAGCTCTCACTGTATTGACGGCCTGTCATGCGCAATATATGTCATGTACATCATACAAACACACAGTGAGCCATGTTCTAGCACGCAGTGCCAGAAGCCATGCGAAGGAGTGTACCTATTTGAATCAATGAATCAATATAGTCTGTCTTTAGGACTCAACAGGGGAGTCAACAGACAATAACTGGGAAAACAACATACACCAAATAGTGGAAATGACAACAGCAGAACAACCACAGTACTGCGTCATGATGACAACTCTGGATCCAGACTGCCACCCTTGACACCAGTGATGCCTAATGGAAATCCAAGGAGCATACAGATTGTGGAAGGAGGCTATTGCCCCGATACAAGATATGAGGAACAGCATAAAGCGTTGGAGGAAGCTCTCGAGGACTATGGACACAATGTTACCACACTGCCTATAATCATAGGACAATCTGGGTCACAATATCACACTACCTTTCACGCTGTAGCAAAGATCGGTATAGAGCATGGACATGCGAGCAAAGTTATATCCAAATTGCATGCACACTCTGTTTTGACATTTCACAAGATTCTTACATCCAGGAGAGTACTAGAGAGGGAAAAGACAGACAAAACCAGACAGAACAGGCCTGATCCACTTTAGGTTTAGGATTTTTCCTTTCCCTATTTACTAAGCCATAGCCCAAAGGGCTATGACCATAAGTTGTGGTCATACATTTGGGCTGCCGCCTTAGGAGGCTCCCGTTATGATCGCTGCAAAGCGTAAAATTTTCTTTTCTTTTCAACATACACTAAGCACTAAATGTTCAAGGCGCTCGACAATAAAGCACCAAAGAAATTGTTGTAGTGATGCTGTAATGAAGGAAGGCGCTAGTATCGCGACGCCACATGCTCTACACCAATCTAGCTCTACAAAGTTCAGAAGCCAATTGGAAGCGAAAAGTGGACTAGCCAAAAAAGATTGTCTTTGTGCAAAACAGTTCTTGAGATAACTGCCTACCACATTGGGTTGATCAGTAGCGAGAAAAGCTGCTACTGAAGATGAGGCCAGATGGAAAAGGTGGCTGTACTGCTGACATATGTGACTGTATGCGGGGCAGTCAAACAGAAAAAAGTGTCCGTCTTCAACTGAGCTAGACATGCACACAAGACAGACCCTTTCCTCTCTGCTGCGACTGTTCACTATCTTTGCCAAAGCGGCCTGTGTCAACATGTAGGCCATGGCAACCCCTCCTGAACCTACTGATCCGTCTCCTGTGGGGATAGCATCTGACAATAGACAAATAGTCAGAGTATGGGAAAAACTGAATGATTGGCTTTGTAAACAGTCCTGTAGAGTTGCATGCTGCTATGGTCTGTGTAAAAAAGAAAGCCCTCAAACCAGCGTGCTTTTTCTCGCTCAACAATGATGGAAATATCTAACTCGTCATGCAGGATTTGTTGCCCATGTGTGTCAGTAAACCGGCGCACATCAGATCTCCAATTGCCTGGAAGTGCTTCAACCCTGTGAGGAGGGTGGCTGTCCCAAAATGCACCAATCAATGTTAGTTTGTCAAGCTGGCTGTTTGGTAGAGCACGAACTCGGTTGTGGTAACGCAGAATCTGCTGCCAAAAGTGAATTTGTAAAGGGAAACGTCCAAATTCTGCAAGCACTATCTGGTTGGTAGTGCTCTTTCTGTCACCAAGCAATTGCTTCAGAAACTGCCTATGCACCAGTTCAGCTTTTGCCCCTACTTTGGGATTGACTGCGCAGACTTCACAAGAATAGCTCAAAATGGGTAACACCAAAATGTCAAACAGCTTGCATATGGTAGCAGGCTCAGACAGATGTAGGGAGATGCAACGCCGTCGCATGGCATACACTGCCTTTTTCCCAGCAGCCACTAGGTATTCGACGCCATAAGCCATGTTTTTGGTGACATGAAACACAAAGCCAAGGTATCTGTACTCATCATGTCGCTCTACAGTTGTGCCACTGAAGACAAGTTCCCTGCAGTCAGACATGCGGGCTTCACAGATCACAATCTTTGTTTTGCTGAGGTTGACTGTGAGCTGGCGTTGTTCACAGAAGCTGCCCAGTGCATCCAGTTGTCGCTGGAGTCCTTCTGGGCTAGTGGACTTCAGAATGAGGTCATCGGCATACAACAACAATGGGGCTAAGATGCCGCCAAGCTCTGGCGCGTCAATGCCAGCAGTCTCCAAAAGATGTTTTTCCAGACCGTCCTTATACAATCCAAACAGTGTTGGGTTTAAGGGACACCCTTGCTTGACTCCCATAAGACATCTGAAGATCTCCGAAAGTCCTTCTGATGTGCGTACTGCAGCGCTGTCGTGTGCGAACATAGACTTGATGATGTCCAAAACCTCCCTTGGACACCCAGGTCTTCTAGCACCTGCCACAGCACAGCACGCGGTACAGTATCGAACGCTTTTTTGAGATCCACAAAACAACAGTACAGCTTGCCACTTCCTCCCTTCAGCCCGGCCTGTTTTTGCTTATCTATGAGTGACCTAAGAACAAAAATGTTGTCAGTTGTGCGATAGTTCTTTCGAAAGCCTGCTTGACCTCTGGCTTTGATGCCATGCTCCTCAGCCCATGAGGCAAGCCTGCGCTCTATAATCATTGCAAACAGCTTAGCAAATACTGGTCCTACTGTGATGCCCCTGTAGTTGCTCATGTCACAATTTTCTCCAGACTCAAAGACTGCTGTGATCTGAACTATCGTCAAACGTTTGGTCCACATCATGTGGCATAGTCATGCAGTTTAGACCCGAGTAGACTGTTCACAAGACCATCACTCAGACCATCATTCAGTGGTTTTAAAAATAAAAAAAACTTTTACACCTTTCGGCGTTACCGGGTGCAAGCCCAAAGCAACCTTGGTACCGAAGACCGGAGTGGGCGCTGCGCAGCATATATAGTTTCCAGGCTTTGCCTGGACCTACTTGACCCG
>JAABUP010001286.1_pt1 | contig 52591 bp, 69 predicted proteins | sample 5559201 | NCBI WGS metagenome assembly JAABUP01 (sample SAMN10711887, study PRJNA513373) | rock metagenome | isolation source: Antarctica rocks | place: Antarctica | reverse complement strand
CCCCTGCCCCATCCACCACAGTCCATCACAGCGCTGCCTCTCTGCCCCTTCACTCATAGTAGTGCTTGCAACTGCACTATAAAGTGTTGCAGCTCTACACAGCTGCCCTTCATGTACCCCCAGTTGCAGGGTCATTACTATTACGTCTTCAACCCACACAGCCATCAGAAGCAATACAGGTTGTACAGCCACAGAGCATGAGAACAATCTGTGACAATGTAGACCTGAGGCCATGCAGGTGAAGGCATATGTTGAAGTGCATCTGGAGCAAGGGCCAGTCCTGGAAGCTGCCGGCAAGCCTCTAGGAGTTGTTACAGCTATTGCTGGTCAGACACGTCTGTCTGTATCTATGACCGGTACCCAGGTCTGTTCCATATGACCTCGTGTGACTGAAGATTGATGCATGAATGCTTGTTGCCTGCAGCAAGGTCATCAGCAAACAAGACGGCATCGTGCACATTGACTGCACTTGTGCCATTCAATGTTGTGCAGGAACAGGTAATACTGAGTGACACTGAAACAAAGCTTGCTTGTGCTGAAATGCTGCCCCCAACTTCCTCAACAAAACAGCTGTATCTCCACCATGACACATATGCCGCAAGCACGACACTCATGTGAACACCCAAGCAACCAAAGCACCACATAGGTAGTCCAATGCCAGAATCGCAATCACCCCTCATGGCAGATCTGAAAGGGAGGTTTGAAAGGCAAGCCAGCTCCTATCAAGTTAGTTGTTGCCTTTCAACACAGGGCCATGCCGGGACAGTGCCAATGGCAATCAGGCGTGACCCCTTGGCAGCAGCAGCAGAGGCCATAAACACGATAGAACAGCAATGCGGAGGGGGGCAGCTGGAAGACATTATGCAGTCCATGCCAAATGGCAAGCAGGCTGCTCAGTCTGTCTGGGACCCAAGTCTGGTTTGCACTGTGGGAGCGATATCTGTGTGGCCGGGCGCTAGCAACGTCATTGCTGGCTCCACCAACTTCTCAGTTGACATCAGGCAAGCTAATGGCCTTCCTCGGAATCCACAGGGTACACAGTCATCATCCACATATCAGTATGCTTGTTTCCAATCATCAAACACTTCATGGTTCAGTCTATTGGTTGCAAGATGTGACTGTATGCTGGTCAAATCTCGTGTCATTTACTTGAGTCAGCGGCCTCCTGATGTCTGAGTGTAGAACCACATTGATGCAGCTGAAGCAGATACTTCAAATTTTCAATGCGCCTGATCCTGATCACGCAGTGCTCAGCAAATAGGTTCTGTCTTAGGGATACTGGTCTGCCAAAGTTCAGCCTTGCCGCCTTCTGAGCTCCCAACACTTCACGTCACCGAGGTTCAAGAGTTGGCTGCATTAACAGACTATGTTCACATCTGAAGCACTGGGGTCAGTGCTGTTGTCTAGCGGGCATAAACACTTTAGCTGGTGGTTCTTCTCAATTTTGATATTCTACTTCCGGAAGATTATTACCCAAGTTGACATTGGTACTCATTTCTTCAAGACCTGGGTAGCAGGTGTGTGTATGTCTGTAGTCACTGGCATGAGTGCAAGTGTGCTTGCAGGGCTCAGAATGATGACTTCAGGAATGATATAGTCCAGGAAGTGATCAGCAGTGTTGACAGGATCTGCAGCCGGCGCAAGCTTGGCTGCCTTGTACAGCGTGTCCATGATGCTGAGGCTGTGCAGTGCAGCCCTGCCCTAGTGCAGGGTCTTGTTGCTGCAGTCAAGGACTCTGAACAGGCAAGCATGCACTTGGTGCAAAGAACATAGTGACTATGACCAGCACTGCATTTCACATGCAGGCAAGTTTGCTGTCTGTGGTGCTCAACTGCAAGCCATGTGACAGCAGCAGCCAATGACTGAGGCCTGCAGTCACAGGTCTGCAAAGAGTGATTCAGGCATGTCACCAAGCTCTGCGAATCAGTGTGTCCTTGGGAACATGTATCTGAGATTCAGTCCAACAGTGAAAGAGTGATGAAGGCAGCACAGTCTTGGCTTGTCATCTATCTGACACATGCCGCACTGCAGGTGTACAGCATGGCGCAACAAGCAGCTAGTTTGCAGGAAAGCAGTCCATCAAAGCATCCTCCTATCACAGACAGCGATGGCAAGGAGACTTGCACAACAGCTGAAAGTTGTGCTGTTGAAGAGTGCCAGGTGGTTCCAGGTGAGCTGTGAGTCTCCAACTGCTTGCATCTGTCAGACTACTCTAACCTTGCACAGCAGGTGAGTCAGCTACAATGGAAGGATAGCTTGCTTGGCGACACAATGCTCAGTGTATGGGGTTAGTTTGTGGTGTGGTATGCTGACTATTGTCAGGCACATGCTTGCATGTTGGTTTGTACAGGAAGTGCAGTTGACTGTGCATGTCCATGTACAGCTTACATACACCTTTCCGTGATGAACTATACAAATCCTGGAGACTGGCAGTCCAAGCATCAACGGCATGCTTTTGGGCTGCATTGCTTGTCTGCTGCTTCACCATTGTTGTCAGTCAGAATTAGAAAAGTCTTGACAGAGACTTGGATGCATAGCAGCACTTGGCAGACCAAGCTTCCTGTCAACAGATCTAGCAAGCTTTTGGGTTGTGTCTATCTCCAGAGGCCTCAACCTGTGGTTGCAGGGCAAGCAGGTTCCCAGGTGGCTGAAACCCCGGTGCTGGTCAGCGGTGCTGGGCATGATGGTCTGGCCATGGCTGATCTCACACAGGTACAACCTTGGGTCTTTATAGCATTTCCTCACCTACAGTGATGCTGCAAGTAGTGCACACGTACAGAACAGCATGTGACTCTCAGTGTGCACAGACATCAGCAGATCTGAGCTGAACAGCTATACATCACCCTTTTCGTGGTGGACATTGAGCACTGCTGCTACATCATTAGCCAGCATACTATGGCCTGCATGCAGTCTTTGTGATGCCAGAAGTGGCATGAATAGCAGATCAATGACGATCATGCATGTGCATTGACTGTATGTGAGTCAAGCTGAGTGTACTTGTATATACTGTGCAGATTGGCATGCTGTTTGTGAGATGTCGCGGAGGAATCAGCCACTCACCGCTGGAGCATGTGTCTGACGAGGATGTTGGCAGAGCAACGACAGCATTGTATACATTCCTAGCTGCGTCGCTACAATGACAACAATTATATATACACACTGATCCCCATGGTGTACCAGCTTTGCTGCAGAGCGCAGTTTCGGAAATTGGTCATTGGATTCATACCACTAAGGAAATGACACCATTTCATGCTGAACTTGCCTTCATCCAGACAAGTTGATCATGCAGCATCTCTACTGTTGTGACAGCGTCCATTAGTTGCTTCTGAACAGGAATGCTGTAGTTTCTGTGTTTGTTGTGTGGTCAACACGAACCCATGGCACTACTCTGCTGGGTTGAACTTCAGGGCCAAAGTAACGCTCAACTAGGTTACAACGACCTCACTCACTTGCTGTGCTCATCTATTATCATCCATTTTGATGCACATACTAGAGCCATTCAATCACAATCACTATCTGTTTGATGGTAGTGACTGATGTACATATTGATTCTTTGATGATGAAGGTTGGAGCCCTGCACAATGAGCGCTGTTCAATCTTACTGACCATGTCTTTCACACATCAAGACATTCTGTGTTCTATCATCATGAAGACAGTCAGCTCAAATCCTGTGGATCTTATTCAGGTCAACGTGATCATTGGTCTGAATTGTCTTGTCTATATCCTGCCACCAATCTTCCAGAAAGTGGTTGGCTAAAATCCTGAACCAAGGCGACCACAACAGTCCAGAGGTTGGCTTCATCATAGACTTCAGCTGTGTGATGTTGACATACTCGTATGCATCGACCTCTTCTGGGTTGGGAGCAACATCCACATCAGCCTTGACAAAGAGTATGTAGTCTATTTCATGCTCCCCCCATTCTGCTTTGGGGCCATATGTCTCCTCATCAGCAGCACAGTAGTGCAGCCTTGTGAGGAATTTGAACTCATCCAGTGGTAGCTGATGGGGGGGAATGCCAAGCTCATGGCCTAGCTTACGCACTGCTGCACGCTTTGCGCCCATGACTGCGCCACTAGCCACAGAAGAGGGGTCATCAACTTCCCCTGGGTCATACCCATGCAAGGGGTGGCTGCAGCATGTATTGGTCCACACTTTGGGGAATGTGATCTTTGTGCTGGCCCGCTGCTGCAGCAGGAGCTGGTTCTGGGAGTTGAACAGGAAGACGCTGAAGGCTCTGTGCAGTCTTCCTTGCGGTTGCTGAGCATTGAACCTGTGGACATCGTATTTACTGGCGTGTCCAGTGATACAGTCATTGTCATCAACAACTATGCACTCGTCCTTGTACATCAGCTCCTGCTGTGATCCTTTTCCTGCAATCGAAGGAGTGTTGTCAACAGCTGTGACATTTGATAGCTGCAAAACTGACAGGACAAAGGACACGCACCATCCCAGGCAGAGGCAGGCGGTGCCTGAGCCATAGCCGTAACGGAAGCAGCCTGATCATGTGCTGCCTGACCAGCCTGACTCATGGAGTGAGGCATAGTCCGGAGTGGGTGGCTACCACGCCAATACCAAGACACAAGGCTTCGTACTTGCCCTACAAACCGTAGATCAGGTAAGCTCAACGCCTGTCAACATCACTTGCAACAACTCACCACATGACGATCACCTCCTTGATGGCCAAAGGGAAGTGTCTGAACTGATCTGCCTACCGATTGCAGATTCATCCAGACATGTGATCACTGTCTGAATGTGGTCAGGACACACTATCTAACAGCTCCAAAAAATAAGTAGCTGCTCGCTGTCAGTGATTTGCGATGTTCACAAATCGCTGTATGGAGCATGGACCTTGTCTAAGCACCCTTTGACGTAGGATGACTACAATTGTTGCAAGCAAAGTAGCACATGCGCGCAAAGAAGAAGTACGCGACTCGGATCCTGATGCGCAATCAGCAAAACCACAATAACACGATACATTTCTGGCCGCACTGACACTCTCTATTCCGATCAGTTCATGTTGCCTCCCGCGCTTGACGTCTCCTTTGTTGGGGACATGGATGTGTCGAAAAGCGCACACGCGAAAGCGACGTGTCTTTTGTGATGTTGCTAGCTTCAGACTATACTGGATCCGCAGCCTCAACAGTCAGGCAGCTGCAAGGCAATACAGCGTTGATTGTGTCGGGTGCGTCCTGTCGCTTCACGTGACAACACCGAGTTCTACTTTCACCTGTCGTGAAGACCTATCAACACTGCCCTGCAGGAAGCTGTCCTCTCCCCCGCAATTCTCCGACTATTTCACGTGCAGGCTTGCTAGGTTGCAAGCATGGTCGAAGGCTGCCGACGTGCATGGCATTGACTTTTCTACCGGTAATTCAGTGTACCTGCTTCACACTGTGTTTAGGACATAAGCTGATAGGTCAATGAGTAATGGCATCAAATGAAGCACTTCACTGCTTGTGCAGGAGTCTGCATGCACATTGCATCATTCAAGCCTTTTGCCACACCAGTTGTCCCGCCTGACTGAGACTGAGTTTAGTGTTAACACAACTAGAGAGCTGCTCAGTGCCTGGGTGGCTACAGAGAAGCAGCCAGACGTGATAGAGGTCCTGAGTCAGCAGCTGGCAGAGCAGCATATCCCCCTATCACTGCCATACATGCCTCTCTCTTCCAATTTTCAGCCAGGATTCGCTGGCAGCAAAGCTGATGTGAATGCATCTGATGTCAGACAAGCTCTGCTTGACAGATTCTTGGCAGATGCTGCATCTCCATGCATGGCAAACTCAGGCAGCAGTGAAAAGCTTGTTAGACAGGTTCCATATGGCTTGTTTGTGGACGTACATGCAGCAGCAGAGTTGGACACAACCTCCCATCCTTTTCCACCCTCAGGCACTACACCGGGGACGCTGTCTTTGCCAAGCTCAAAGCTGCCAGCCATACAAGCATACCTTCACCATGACAGCTGCTGGCATCGTGACACAGCCAGCAGCTGCAACAGGTGTTGCTCTGCCATCTGTCAATCTGCTGAGATACTGGTGCTGAAAAGCAGTAAGGGGCAGACTTGGAAAGGGCTTGCCCTGCGCCAGGCCTTTATGGGCAGAGACGCAGCGCAGAGGGATGGTGAAGCCTCGGTTCAGGATGCAGCAGGGGGTGGGGGCCTGCTGCATGGGGGTGCAGAGGATGGGGGTGAAGGAGGGGGTCCCAGCAGGTGGTTTGCTTTGCTCCTGCCAGCATGAATGGTTGCTCCTAGCAGATAGCGCTCATATGCCTTCAGGCCTACTGCAATACCTGCGTATGGCATTGCTGCTGCAACGCATTTGGTTTATCTTACACCGCTTGCTTGCACTGTTTTGGCAGATGTGCTCTGCTGACATCCAGTGTGCACATGCTGAGGCATGCAGGTGAAGCAGCAACATGTGACCAGTTGTATGTCATGACTGCAGAGGCTGGGGTGGGGCAGCTGGCGAGGATGGGGACGCTGAAGAAGATGAGGATGAGGTTGACGATGAGGAGGATGAAGATCAAGATGATGATGATCAGCAGGATGATGATGACAACGACAGTTCTTCTGATGCATCGTCATCATGTAGTTCTCACCTCAAAGGCAACTGGACCACTAGCAGTGAAGCTGCTGAAGCCGCTGCATGCCCCCTGGAATCTTGTCTATTGGCAAAGGCACTGTGCTCTACACATAGTTTGCCTGACAGCTGTAGCAGATGGTTGCATAGAAGTCCCGTCAGGCAGGTCACAGGGCTTCATAGCAGCCAGATGCCTTCAGACAGCAATCTGACTACTGAAGCATTCGGATTGTCATGTATCAACAGACCAGACATGCCAGTTGTACAGTATGCACGCGTTATCCGTGATGTGCGTCCGCAGCATCATGGCACACCCTGCTTGCCTAACAAAAGTCTTTCGCAGCGATTTTTCCCAATAGCTAAGCGCTCGCGTCAAAAACAACAGTCCTGCGCCTGGCGGGCAATTCCTAATTTTGCTATTAGATTTTGCATCAACATGCTGGGATCCAGCTTGTGATGATCGACTCTTGTATGTCGCTTGTGGATTGTTGACATTGAAGCTGGTGTAGTGTTCTGGGTGATTTGTGTATGTGATTGTTCGAAGTAGGACACTGTCATTCAGCAGGAAATGCTTTCTCGTTCCTGCCTTGTTTTGCACTTGCTGCTGTGCGCTGATCAACCTTACTGACATGATCTGTGACTTCTGCTTTTCTGTTTCCATTCGAATTTGTATCAAATCACATTTTTTTGTGGTGCAGCTGATTTGCTGTTACCCTTGTGATTCGACGACAGGCAACACCTGAACAGCTGTGCGAACTGGGTGTAGTGGTACATGCAGCTCGCCATTCACTCTCACAGTGCGTTGCAGTAAGTACTAATCTGAAACAAATCAGCTTTCACAGATGTTGTCATGAGACAAGAATAACAACTATGCTATGTAGTGCTCTGTAATGCATCATAATAAGATGTTGACATGCTGTTTACATCTACGAGCTGGCTCTGAAATATTGTACATTGGGTACAACCAGTGAAACAAATTCAAATCATCAGCCTCTCACATCATATGCTACACCAGGCTCATAATAAATTCAAGACAGCATCAACACATCAAGCATTTACTTTTCACTACATCAGTTCTACTCACACACCAAGTTCAAGTGTCTCGATTCCAGCTGGCACATTTTGCAGTGAACAGGCTGAAACTGTGCGACCTGCTTCTCTTGCTTGTATTTGCTGTCCCTGAAGCCTGACTGCAACATACAACTCTAGCTACAGTACAAACAAAATTGGTGCAACAACCCTGTTCTTACGAACCTAGCAGATATGGCCTGCAAGCCATGCCATTCATCACTTTGATCAAGTTTGGGAGAACTCTGTACTAATGTTGCACACACAAGGCCAGAGAGTGCCTTCAGGCGCAGCAACATGAGGCTCAAAAATCTTTGAAGGCAGCTATGTCCTCAATGCACTTTGCAGCTGCGGCTGCGATCTGCTTGGAGACTCTACAGCTGTTTGCTGTCTGTACTGTACATTTGGAAGCAGGTGCGGCTGCTAAAGCAATACTGCTGCGCAACCTGACTGGGTGCTGAACGGAATCTGCTGCTCCTGTTTCAGGGCGCAGTGGATAAGGGGGGGCTGTCATAGGCTGTTGCTGCGGATCAGCTCACAAAACTCGTAGTAGTCCATGCCATCAATTTTCTTCTCTGGATACTTTTGCCTTGGCGGCTTGCCATCCTTTGGAGGCGTACCAGCCTGTGCATGTCTTGCTACTGCAGGGATGAAGTGGTTTTGATATGCCCTGTCTGCCTGAGGAATGGCCATTCCAACACTTTTGCCTGCCTTTGTGCCTGAGACAAACAGCAACACAGAACGTGGGTGACTACTCGTGCGAACTACTTGATGGCCTTGCAGACACCAGGAACAAACAAACCAGGCACTGAAATAAGGCAGGGCTCCAGACGAAGATTGCGAAAGGCCATGATAGGAGAAAAGGATGTGAAGACACAACTGCGCCAGGTACACAAGTGCAGCTGTGAGGGATCATGCTGCGAGTGTGGTAAGCACACCACCATTTAATTCGATTCCGCACCTTTGGCCTGCTGGTCACAGTCGCCTTCGGAAGAGCTGGACGAATCCGAGCTTCCACGGCTGCCGAAGCTGGTACTGTGACCAAGACTACGTCGAGACCAAGCGTTCTGTGCAGGCTGAGAGGGGAGAGACTGTGAATGGACGTCTTCGCCGTGAACTGCAATGTCAGAAAGGGTCAGCGTGAGGCAACCATTAGGTCACAAATAACTCTGATGTTGGCAGTTGTAGCTCATGCAAGCAGAATGCACGGCTTGGTTCCACTGCGGCGACATCACTCACATTCTTCTTGCCCACACCCCATGCTGAAGTCACTAAAGCTAGGAGAGCTCGGCTTGAAAGGGATCCCTTTGTGCTTCCATCTGACTGGCGATCAGAAGTGCTGCGAAGCAGTGTCCGCAGCATGGTGGACATGAAACGGTCCTCGGCCCTCGCTCGCGTCGAGCGTCTTTAAATCAGTTCTGCTGGTGTCCACGGCGAACTAGCGCTCCTGCTTTCTGGCGGAAGAAGTAGAGAGTGCTTTCTGTTATCCATACACTTGAGAATCCAGCAGACATCTCGTCAGCATCCCATCATCATGTGTCCGCGTAGGACGCTCGGCACGTGCCGCAAGAAGGCAACTTTTGCCAATGTCGCAGTCCGTCTGTCTTCGGATTGCGTTTGAGTGTCACCGACACTGATTAGTTGTAAACGTTATTTGCTGTAAGGTGCCATTTTGGCATCAATTGATTGCGAACTCAATGTTCCATAAAAACACCACTGACAACGTCATTCGCGTAAGACACCAATGACAGTGCGTTGTGTCCATTCATCTGAGTGGAATTATACCCCAGGCACACCTGATTCTGGGGGCCATCCAATTGCTTGCACCTGTGCGTTGCCTGACAAATACGTTACCCAGCAGGATTTGAGTACATAGAATCAAGCTGCAACAATTCCCCACAGTCACAAAGCAAAGTCGTACTGCCGTGAGGATCACATTGATGTACATGACATGCTTTTACAGTTGCACAAACAAAGATCAGTCAAAATTGCCTCCCTCTACAAATTTGCTACAGTTGCATTTTGTATACCCTGTCTGTCTCACAAGCATGTCATAACAAGATCACTTATGTCCGGCCCTGTGTAGCTTCAGGAGTCATGCACTTGACCGATCTGGTCATGGCTGCTGCCATATACCCTACATGGCCTGCATCATGCATGTGAACATTCAGCACAGTGAACAGGCACATGCAATGCAACACAGCCTGCTGCCATCATGCAAATGGTTGTGCAACAACCTGCATGTGCCATGGCCATTGCAACATGTGTTGAGCACAAAAGCTTGACCAGCATACTCAGTACTGCCACCAAACCTTAAGCGTGACGCGTACAGGTCAATGTGCCAATGTTCACTTCAGTTCAGAAACCTCAATGTATGACACCTGTTGTTTAAGGCACAGCCTTGCTGCAGGTCTGGCTGTGCATCACACCACATGATGGCTGTCAACCTGTCAAATCAGAAGCGTACCTTTGAGAGCCTCATTTCTGTGAAGAGATTGCAACGCCTCAAGGCTTTCCAGTGCAGCAGACACACCCAGTTGCCACAGCCCCTTGGCTCCAGAGTGCACGTGCCAAGCACTTTCATGCAAATTGATCAGGGCACAAACACCATGCCAGCTGCAGCCGGTCCCACCAAGCGATGCCACTCTGCCAGCTGCCTTCTCAACTGTTTGCGTGTTTCCTGACCAGCAGAGCAACGACTAAGCGTAACTGTGCCTAGACACTCACTGCAAGAGATGCAATGCACAAAAAGTGTGCTGCTCATCATCTTGCGACGTTGGACAACATACAAGCACAGGTGCTGCAAACATGCATGATGCCACTTAAAAGCTAAGCTGTCTGCATCAAGCAAAGTTCCGCAGCAAGTCTAAAGGACTGAAGGCGCATGCTTAAGAGATGTGAAAGCCCAGCACCGACTCCAGATGTGAGCACATACCTCTGGCACGCCAAAGCCTTCCATGTCACCAAAGCGCATCAACTGGTAAGGTGAGTCAAGGTCGCGCCAGTACACTAGACTAGCTGACACGGCCTCATCACCAACTTTGGCATTACTCAACTTAGCACTGTCGCTGTTCTGCTGAGGTTCAACAGTGATGTTGTGACAAGTGCCTGAACCCTCTGCAGCACCAGGTACATCTGACAGCACCTGATACTCCTTCTCCTGTGCAACATGCCATTTGTATGTCACAAGCAAGTAGAAGGAGAGTGAGGCCTATTGAGGGTTCCTGTACAACATCCCATTTGTATGTTACAAGCAAATAGAAGAGGAATGAGGCCTGTTGAGGGTTGCTCACGTTCAAGTAATTGCATAGGCTAATTGCATAGGCCAATGGTGACAACAGGCAAGTAGCGCATCGCTTGTGTAGTTGCTGTGAAACCAATAAGGTTTGCCAAAATGCTTGCATGCAGTGCCAAAATGCTTGCATGCAGTGCCAAAATGCTTGCATGCAGTGCCAGAATGCCTGCATGCAGTGCCAAAATGCTTGCATGCAGTGCCAAAATGACTGCATGCAGTGCCAAACCGCTTGCATGCAGTGCCACTCTTGAAGGCATGCATTGCTGCATACGGCACCAACAACCGTAGCTCAAGCCAACTTACATCAAGAGCAGCTTTGACGTGCTCAAAGGGAACCCAGGTCAAGCGCTCAGGACACAGCAGGTCTGATGGATGGTAGTCTGCCTTGTAGCGCATCTTGTGGCAGCTGTGAATGTAGAAGCCCATGTAGTAGTAGTGCAGGGCAGGGCAGGTCTGCGCAGCCCCCTGCACCCATTCTGCCTCCTTCAATGCTGAGAACTTGCCAGGTGCCAATGCAGCATAGTCACTGTCCCAGAAGAAGTACTTGCTTGACAGGGCATGTGGCAAGACATCTAGCACACCCACTGCTATGAGCTTCCCTGCAAGCAAATGAGTGCAACATCAGTGTGTTGCGCTTCTTTTGCACAGTCACTGTGTTGCTTTGTTGAGTGAATTGTATGAAGGTGTCAACATGCCAGAGAGTCAGCAAGCACAAGGACAAGAGCTACAAACCTCAAAGTGTGGGTGAGTAAGTCAGCCAGTGGGTGAGTGAGTAAGTGAGCCAGTGAGTGAGTAAGTATGTGAGACTGGATGAGTGAGTGAGTGAGTGCGTGAATGAGTGGGTGAGTGAGATGGTGAATGAGTAGGTGAATGAGTAGGTGGGTGAGTGAGTGGGTGAATGGATGAGTGAGTGAGTGAGTGAGTGAGTGAGTGAGTGAGTGAGTGAGTGAGTGAGTGAGTGAGTGAGTGAGTGAGTGAGTGAGTGAGTGAGCGAGCAGCTGAGCCTGCGTGCTGGCAGTGACACAGATGATGACTGGTGCAAGTGGCGTGCCTACCATCTAACCAGTACTGCTGGTGGAAGGAGCCCAAGCCACATGGAGGGCTATGGCCAGGGGGCCAGGCATCAGCTGGGGTCGCCTTGAAAGGGGAATCTATCAAGAAGCGCTTGAAGGACTGCCTGGTCACCTGTACAATGCTGGCAAGACTTTGCAGGGAAAATGGCAACATGCAGAGTCTGTGATGCGACACAAACATTTGTGGATGTCAAGTTGCGCACAAAACACAACACAACAAGCTCTGGCAACGACATGGAAGGGCAGGGCGGTAACTTGCATGAAAGGGAGGGGAGGGCAGGGGAGGGCAGGCGAGGGGAGGGCAGGGGAGGGCAGGGGAGGGCAGGGCAAGGGAGGGCAGGAGAGGGCAGGGCAGGGCAGGGGAGGCTGACCTTGTGCGGATCATCATGGTGGTTGGACACCTGATACTTGAGGTACAAAGGGAACTCTACATCCACAAGCTCTGGACCAGCAGGCACCATCTTGATTTCCAAATGCCGTGCTGGTCCAGACTTCTGGCTGTGGCCACCGCCGCCCCCTCTCAGGGCTGTTGCACCAGATGGCCCTGCCTGTTGACTGTGCCCATTGCTGCCTGCACTGTCAGGCCTCTCATGGGCAAGCTCTGCCTGTGAAGCCTGCCCAGTGCTAGCAGCAATGGGCAGACTTGTGGGGGGATGCTTGCCCTTGCTGCCTCCACTGTTGGACCTCAAAGAAGAAAGCTCTGCCTGCTGGTTGTCCTGGTTGCCTTCTGCAGTCAAAGGCACTTCAGTACAGGAGTCTGTCTGCTGAGAACTGTCCTTGCTGCTGATTGTTGTAGCCTTCTGAACAGTTGCTTGAGCATTTTGACTGTTGACAGCATCGCTGCTTGTTGCAGCCCCTGCAGTTGCCTGCTCACCGACCAACTGCTGAGAAGACCAGACGCTGTTCTGCTGATCAGAAAGGGCTGACTTGAGACTGAGACTCAACGCTGGTCCTGCCCACATGTTAGTGATGCTGCTTGTTGGGCTGCTGCCCAAGACAGCAGCAGCCGCATCTTCTTCATCTCCCTCCACAATCTGGCTACCACTCCCTGATCCAGCGGTCTCAGTTTGTGCAATATCTGTCCTGAGTGCGTGCAGTGCAGAGCTGGGCACCTGCTGACTGCTGCTGTGTGAGGGCAGTTGCGTCTGAACATGGGTGTGTGAGTCTGTGTGCATCGCCTGGGGCCAGACTGATGCTGACTCTGTAGCTGGGTCTGCATGGAGATTGAGGTGGCCGTTTAGGACCTGTGCAGTCCAGCCACCATGTGCAGCTCTCCACGATGACTCTCTAAACCTACGCAGCAAAGACAAGTGTCAGACACATGTGACTGCACTGCTTCAGTCACTTATGTAGTGTTGTGCATAATGTAAGTTGTGCAGCTTGCTAGAAGTTGTGCAGCTTGCTCACAGAAGACCGGAGCAGCAAGACCTTAATGCAATGCAGTCAAAATTGTACAGGAGATGATAGGTGTTGATGATGGGTTTAGCACACCACACACGACTCTAAAGAGAGAAACTGTATGACTGCTGTTGTTGCTAAAGCCTGGTTCTAAGGGTCACTGCGGTTGTTGCACTTAAGCGTGATGTGGATCAACATTCAGCAGTATAGAGGGTCACGCAGACACAGGCGTAAAGCTGCAGGGTTGCCATGTGGTTGAGAGATTGATTATTTGAGCGCAACAGCATTTCTTGCGAGACATTTCTTCTGTTCTTATAACATGTATCACAGTTTCAAGAACAGAAGACATGACTGACAAGACATGCTGTTGGCCTTCTAGAAAGCTGGGCTGTCCACGACCAAATTTAGAAGCCCTGCGCCTTATGCTCAAGACAGGACACTGCAAGCTTCAGGAGCAATAGCTCTTGCTCGAAAGTGCCACTTGCTCAAGAGTGGTGGCATAGAGCTTCATCCCCTTGGCATCAGCACTGTCAAAGCTGTCAACAGTGCTGATGCAGGTTGGTATTGTTGATGAAAAACGAAAAATGGAAAAAGGTGAAAAAGGCTCCTCCCCCCACTCAACAATAAAAGGGACGAAGTAAACAGAAATAATGAACGCCTGATGCAATTCCTGGAAGTAGCCTTCCTGCAAGAGGCACCTGCTCCCTAGACCTACCTACCACCTACAAGCAGAACTCATGCACACAACATATGCTGATCTCCCAAAAAAAGGTGTATGCAGATGCTCTTGGCTGCTATTGGGGTACTGATGCAAGATGTGGCAGTTCAAAACAGACAGTCCTTGTTCAGACGCAACTCCAAAGGTACCGTCTTGCAACACACACAGGATGGATCCCTCAGAAAGACCTCTGAAACAAGACTGGCACTGTCTTTGCAGCATACCACCTCATCAGCTGTGCTGTGCATTGCAGTAGCCAAAAAAAGGTATGTGCCAAATGAACTGCAACACTTGTACATCCAATATTCCTCAATTCGGCTGATGTATACGGCCATCAGACCACATTGTCTGCTTGTGATACAAGTATGCCAATTTTGTACAACTATTTTTGCACATGAAATTTGGCACACATCATATGCACCAGATCTTTGACAGGGGAAAGAGATGAGGTGCATTTGGTCTGCCAACTTTGTCTGCAAAAGTGCAGTTGGCTATCTTTGGCAACTGTACTTTCTGAGATTTGCTACTGCTCTGCATATTGCACGTTGAGTGTAGGATCTGAGCTTTACATGTTGAACATTACGCAGGCTGTGACCCTAAGTATTGGCAGCTTCTGGCTTGAGACCGCCATTCAAGGCACAGACACTTAGCTCCTGGTTGCCGCATTAGGAAGTACCTGTCGTTATGATTGCTGAACAGCGTAAACTTGTTTCTTTGCTTTCTGTTTTTAAGGGACAGACTCAAGTGAGACTAGACCAGCATGTGAGGAGCAGAAGCCTGCAGAACTATCTCTAATCTGGCTATCACAATTTTGTTGCTCAGGTTGATGACTTGCAAGGCTGACAGGGTACCTACACTGTCAGAGCAAGGTACAATCTTGGTTCTGGGCAGGCCCTGGGCAGCCCAGCACAATACTTGGCTTCCCATTTAATTGACACTGAAAGGTGTAGTCTTTTCTTTTCATTTCTTTCTGGGCATGGATCTGACAGCAGCAGATATGAGTTCCTCAGATGTGCAACAGCAAGCACCCAAATCTGTCATTGCCAAAACCACGACCACCGAACAGGCTCTGCCGTGTTCTGACAGTGTTGCTTGTTGAAATGTCATATATGTATATATATATATATATATATTTATTATTATATTCCTTATCATACATATGTTACTTATTTCTGAACCCTGGTGGATCTTGTGGCCCCAGCCAGGAAAACAGAGGGTGTTTGGAGCACCGCCATGGCTGCCATAAAACAGTAAAAGTGGCAGTGGGGACAGCTGAAAAGTGGTGATGTATACATGGAGACTTTCACCACTCTGGCCAACTTGTTGATTGATATGCTGTCGTCATCAAGCATGTTCCTGACTTGAAGGTAACAGCGCATCAAGCGACGACTTGGCCAGAGTGGTGGGACCTGTTGTACCAGTCAAAGCCTTCAAGCATATACAACCACCTTTCAGCCTGGTAAGCATGGGTCAAAGCTGTCTGAGCGGCTGGGACAGCTTTGGCCCATGCTTACCAGGCTGAAAGGGCTGTCAGGGCTGCCCTGAAAGCCGTTCAGCTGACTTGTAGGCATGGGACTATGTAGCATCAATTAATAAGGCATCCTGTGTGCCACAGACTCCTCTAGCTGAGTCAACAAATTCTAGCCAACAACAGCTGTTCTGTGGCCAGCACATGTATGCAAATCAATTGAAGAATCTTGCTGCAAGCCTGGCACATTAGTCACCAGCTCTTGCAAAGTGCTGAGGGTACTTCTTTCTTGTCTTTGCTGATGTACTTTCATCGAGGACCGTTGATGCTGCTGCTGGAACCACTGGTCAAGAGTATCGTTGCAAGCCATGATGTCAAGGATGCTTTTTACCAGCAGCTCCAGCAGCAGCTTGAAAAGGTGGCAAATGCAAACTTGCTATTGCTAAAACATCTCCACCATGCAGAAATGCGTTTTGACTGTCTCCAGACGTTTCTGAGTTTAAGTTTTCAGTTGATAGAGCACGTTTCTGAATTGCCATAGACGTTTTGGGATTGAGAGAGCTTATGGGCGACTTCAATACCAAGCGGGGCTGTGAAGCGCAGGTATGGGGTGGTGCTACTGGCAGATTTGGTCTCTCAGTGACAATTACTGACAATGGCACTCGGTTGTAACTGCTGCAGTTGCTGCACCTGTGTATGGCCAACAATCTTGCTGCGACAGACACCATCTTCCAGCACAAGCTGTTGCACTTGCAGGCGTGGTACAACCCCAACGCAACTGACAGCACCAAGCACCAGATTGATCATGTTCTGTTCAGGAGACGTGACGTCAAAGCTGTTGAGGATACCAGAGTCTTCAGAGGCGCTGACATTGAGTCCGATCACAGGCTCATGGGTTGCAAGCTGTGTTTGAAGTTCACAAAGCCAGGATTGCTCACAACAGTCACGACGCCTGTGGCAGTGCATGACAGAGCTAGAGTATGTGTGAGTCTTGGTTTGACAGCCCAGCACTTCTCATGCCTTTTTGGCTAAATCTGGCCAATTCTAAATCCAACGAGAGTTGACCAGTGAGACAGCTGCGGCCTGTGCTCATCAGGCTGACAGATGCTTTGAATGTCCGCTTGAAGACATATACTGGTATATCAGGTCCCATCACTCTGACCAACTGCTAAATTGGTATGCTGTCATCATCAAACAAATCCTTGAACATGGTTGATAGTCACTCATGTTCAGAGACCTATGTGATGATGACAGCAGACCAGTCCACGAGTTGGCAATGGGACATGCGGCCTGTGCTCATCAGGCTGAGAAATGGTGATGTTTGATTGAAGACCTTAACCAATACAGCAGGTTCCACCACTCTATCTATTTTGAGGATGGGTATGCTGTCAGAATCAAGCAAATTCATGATGGATGGTCTTTTACATCCAGTGAATATGCTTGATGGTGACAGCACAACATTCCATGAGTTGGCCGTGGGACACGTGGCCTGTGCTCATCATGACAATAATGGTCATGTACGCTAGAAGACTCGCATTGGTACATCAGGTCTCACTACTCTGACTTGATGTACCAGTCAAAGCTTTCAAGCATACGCAACCACTTCACAGCCTGACGAGCATGGGCCAAAGCTGTCCCAGCCTTGAACGCCGTTCAGCTGACTTGTGCAGACTGGTGACTATGCAGCAACAGTTAACAAGGCATACATCCAGTATGCCGCAAACTTTTTGAGCCGAGCGGACTAATTCTAGCCAACAACAGCTTTTCTGATTCTTCTCTTCTGTTCTGAACAGGTATGCGGAGCAGTTGAGAAGATCTTGCTGCAAGCCTTGCACATTATTTATCAGCCCTTGCAAGTTGCTGAGGTTGACTCAATGCCCTTGGGCTTGGAAACATTGTGGTGACATAAGTTACAAACATCCCCTTGTTCGAGTGTCCGAGCAAAAAGTCTGGCTTCACTGGGTGAATTTGTTTGTCTGCCATTTGCTGATGCACACTGATCAATCATTAAGCATGTTTGCCGTTGATCACTGTTTTGAGGCAGTTTACCAGGCACAAGTGCACAGCATGTTTCTGAGTACCAGATGCACAGCCATGCTGGGATGAGAGGGGCAGCTGATTCTCCAGAGCCATGTTGCACAGTACCAGGATGTCTAAGAGCTGTCGCTGTGCAACAGTCAACAAGACTGTGGCGGTGCATGACAGAGTTACAGTATGTGTGAGTGTTGGTCAAACAGCCCAGCAATTCTCATGTTGCTGTTTGGCTAAATCTGGGCCGCTGACGAAACAATTACACACCATCTTTGCTCTGTCATACACTGCTTTTTAGAGTGTGCAGTTCCTCTCTGGCTCTCAGTGTTGCTGTCTGTGTTGTTAGTACGGTCCTTCAAGGCACACACCATCCTATGCAGGCTGGGTTGTAGCTATGCAAGCTGGGGTGTAGCTTGCACAAGATGACCAGTGTGTAAGTGGGGGCATTCTTGCGATGATATTTGACGTTTCATTGTTTGCCAACCAAGCTGAATAGATGTCAGGTACGCATTGTCCTGATATCAGCCATATAGCCTGTGGATCTGGAAAACAGGACTGCCTTATGTGACTTAAGGTTGATCTGTTTTCCAGATCCATAGGCTATATGGCTGTCATACTGAGGAACAAGTAGTACACTTACGCAGGTGCTGTACCTCCCTATCAGTGCCGGCACCAGCCTCTTGTGCATTGATATGCAGCCTTGTTGACACAGCATTGGTGGACGTGATGCAACACCCATCTGCAACAGACCTGCTGCCCATGTCAGCTGATCCTCAAATGCAGGCAAACGCAGTGTGAAGCCAGCAAAGTAACAGCAGTAGCTTGCAAACTTAGTGCTGTTGTATGGACATTTGTGAGCCTACAAAGCTGTGTGTGAGAGCAATGTATCCCAAATGGTCGCATACACTGATGGCCTGCTGGCTCCAATGCAGTGAAGTCAGCTTGGGGCAAGAGAAAGCTGTACAAGCGAGTTATGTATATTATATTGCGCACCAATATTACCCCCTACATGACAGGCAAATATAGTATGCAGTATGCAACTTTCTCCAGTATCAGTCTAGCAAGGTAAGTATTGCAACAAAATAATGGACTGTGAATAAAATATGTAGTATTGGATACTGCGCATATCAACATCAGCATACATCAAGTGATATATAGTATTGAAATTGCTTTTTCGGAAGTTGAATCATGCGTTACAAGGGCTGAGCAAGCTACTGCTCCTCACCACCCCACTCACGTTACTCCTCGTCCGTCACTAATGCGTGTGTTCCGCAATCTCCATCTTTCCAAGCGTGTTCAGTCTGCAGAATCTGCAGAGTGTGCAGACTCAGCAGACTGTACACACTAGAAAAAACTAAGATTGCATAAGACATACAGTAGTTCATGAGCGCGTGAGGCTTGTCTGAAATTAGCACGAGCGGCTTCAGGATCAGAGTCACTGTGCTGCATTTGTTTGTCCAGCTATGCAACTTTTTGCTTTTTGGCATATTAGCTCAAGTGCTGGCGTTTCAGAGCTGCTGCAGCCTCAGGTGTTACACCTTATCATGTGATGATGCCAATGCCCTTCAACAGGTTGCACCACCTCTCAAGGCTGTATCACGTTAGCCACACTTCACACCGGGTCACTAACTGGTTTGACTCAAGCATCAACTGGCTGGCCAATTAATGACATCGCTGTACTCTGGACCCTTGATTGTCTTCACAGCGTGCTCAGACACGGCTGCGCCGGCAGTATGATGCTGTACCGATCTGCTGCTTGATCCAGCTGCTGGCTCTTACGAGTTGTTACGGTGAGGCGTCATACGTACGACCGTATTTGAACGTATTAGTCCACGATGACTCCCTGACCTGGAGGATGGTACAATTGTGAAAGGCCTGAGTCAGCATTTGGGCGGCACCCATGACTACGCCCTGCATTGTCCTACGGCAGCCCCTACTGATGGGGTGGTCGCATGCGCATACCAGCTTTGATGTAAGACTTTCAGCCAGCGTAGGCAGTACTGTCAGCTAACTGTTTCTGGTGGGTGCAGGCAGCAATTTCTGCAGTTTAGACTTGATTCTCATTAGTTGCCAGCTGTGCTTGGCCATTTTGTTGAGGGCCAGCATGTTGCCAGAGCTGGAAGAATGTGCACACATAGTGGTGGTGTGTCTGTTGCAAATACATTGCACATAGTTTGAATGTCCGGCTCTCCACACACTTGGGCAGCAATATGCTCCTGCTGTTCTTTCAGCAAAAGGAGCATATGAGGAGCATGTTTTGTTGAAAGGACAAAAGGAGCATATTGCTGCCTAAGTGTGCAGAAACTGGACACCATGAGGTTCATTTTTTACGCAACATATGCAACTTTCAAGTTTGTTCTAAGCTGTCTTGATTTCTTCCAAATTTGTTTTTGTTCTTCTGCTACATGAGATCAAACCTATTGACTGGCTAAAGCTTTGCAACCTGTCTCTCTCTCTCTCTCTCTCTTCCCCCTCTATTTTCCCGTATTACTACCGCCAAAACTACTGGGTATTGGGCAATACCATTGCGCACTTTTGTCAGCACGGATCTCACCTGACGTTCATTGCAGCAGCAAGGGTGGCAGCCACAGTGTCAATGCTTGGCGCCTTGGCTTCACGGGCTTTGTGGTAGCCTCCAGCCAGCACCTGAGCAACTGGACTTGTCATCTTTACTCCTGCTGATAGCCTCTTCGCCTGCTTTTCTGAAGGAATGCTGACCTTTGCCTGCACAGCAAGGCGTCTTATCACCCAAACCACAGAGCAGTAAACATACTTAGGTGTTGAGGTCACTGCCATCGTGAACTGAACTACTTGCCAGCTTGATAAGATAATCAATAGATGCAAAGCCAACAAGACACCCATCATCAGCCAGCTATGCATTGACAGCAAATCAGCCAAGCCCTACCACACAGGGTAGTCAGGATGGTGAGTGGGATGACATAGTTGTTCTGCATTGACTGACATTCAATGCAAGCCCTGTTGAGCAGGGAGACTGCATCAGTTGAAGACCTTGATGACAATAGTAGTACCAACCTGTTCTACATTTCAGCGCACAGCCAAGTACAGCTGCTAGATATGCTCTCACCAAACCCACCTGTGCATTCTTCAAAGTAGGCAGCTGTCCTGACTGCATGCAAGCTTCAACAACTTCTGAGAGAAGGCTCTGGACTGGAAGCACTGCAACTTCTGTGAAGTGCTGTTGCTTGTCCTGAGCACGTAGCTGTAGCACAGCAGGCGGATGCTGCCTTTGATGTATCAAGGCAGCTGCTTCATTGTTGGACTGGATTTCTGGCTGGCCCTTGTGGCTTGTCTTCTGCCTTCAGGCAGCATTCACACTGATGAGCAACCTTGGGAAGGCAAAGGGCCATGACACAAAGGCAAGTAGAGCGCATGACAAAACCTCACCCATGTTGTTGTACAGTGCATGCGCAACAGTCCACAGAAATGGCAAATATATGAGTCTGGGGTGGTGATAGCAGGGTCAAACGAGCTGCTGCAGCGGTTAGCGAATGCACACATGGCAGTTGTACTTGACAGCATATCACAACCAAGCAGCACAAGTCATGCAGCATGACTGAAGCAGCACAGCACCTTTTGTCAGAAAAGCCCTGATTGAGGTTGACGCTCCTATCTGAATGATCCTGCAACACAGTCTAGATGTAAGCATTCCGGTATTGTGGTCATTGTCAGGTTTTGAATCAAATGTGTCAGTTTGCCCCCATTTCAGCTGCATGCTGTTGAGCATTGAAAACAAAGAGTTGGAGACAGCAATAGACATCTACTAGCAGGTGCTGTACACATGGGTATGCTGGTGCATTGTCACATGTGCATTGCTTGTTGTGCCATGTGTCGAGTCAAAGATGTCAGCATATGCAGTGAAAAGGGATACATACTGACCTTGTCATTGGCATCCTCACTTGCAGTCAGAGGGCCCCCAGCAAGAAACCTGTCCCACTTTCTCAGCACACGCTTCTGTGCCTGCACTCAGACACAAACAGGATACTGGATGCATTTAGCACCGCATAGGCAAGCAGGGGGCAAACGAACAAGACAGCACCTTATTTGGCTGGAACTTGTGAACGTCAAGCCGAATTGGGTACTGTGGACAGCAAGTCTGCTGCATGTTTGGCTTGTACAGGTAGCAGCCAGACCGTCTCCAACCTCTGTCAATCTGCAAACCCACAAACAGGCTTCACTGATGAAGCATGGGTGGTCTATTGCAGATGATCTGACTACAGAAACCATCAATTTCTCACCAGCTGTTGATACTGGTCTACAGTGAGACTGTGACACCACATTCCAGATGAAAGGCTGGTATCGCCGTTGGAGTGGCAGTACCCACATGTTGATGCGCCCTCACCCATGAACTGAACTATGCTTAGACGTGCTGTGGACCCCATGCTGCAGAGCAATCACAGAGCGTAAGTCCCTAAGTATGGAAATGGGTTATGCAGAGAGCTGATCGTCTGATGCACAGGGTCGATTATGCATATATGTCTAGATTTTGCAACGTTCGATGGAGTCTATCACCTGTAACTCGTCAGTTGCGTCAATGCTCTTGTTGATCAGGATGGGATGAAGTCTAGACCGGCCAAAACAACACGGCTGTGCTATATACCAACAGCACACACAAGACTCTGATGATGTACGGCGCTGTATTGCTCGACTGTCGGACTTGCCAGACTTCCAATTGGTCAGGTGCATGCAGCGCCCGGTCAAAGCGATTGTGGCATCTGTGCATGTGATGCGTAACACCTGGTCAACAAGATGCCTCAGTGTAAGTCGTCAAAAGAAGGAGCCACACACCCGCTTGGAGTGGTCATGGCGCTTGCACAGGGGGCCGTGGTCTCTCAAATACTCAGCAAGCGAGTTGCTTGCACCACTGAGCTGAACCGTACCCGCAAAGTACAAACCAAAAAGCTTGCATCACACCGTGCGGCTGCCCAGCTGTGTAAGCAGAGGATCTTGCAGTGTTCTGCCCAAGCACAAGCTGCAACTCAGGATGTCTCGGAGGCACCGCCACTTCCTGAAGCTGACACTAAAGGCATGTCTGCCTGGTTGGACGGTTTGAAGTGGGATACCGGCGGCTTGGTGGCCGTCATTGCTCAGGTACAATCTACGTCGCCTGTGATTGAAACTGCATGATGGTAAAGAGCTTTGCATCATTAGTTTTCAGGGCCTCACTATCTTTGCTGCTGGCAGTGTAGCATGTGGACACCGGAGAGGTTCTTATGCAAGCATATGCAGATAGAGCAGCACTAAATGAGACCATGCAGACCAGGTGAGTGTGCTTGCTGCCCTTTGTGAGTTTGTACATTTGACAAGTGCAACAGCTTGGTCACCATTCTGTTTGCTTGCAGACTTGCAACCTTCTACAGCAGATCACGCAAAGGTCGCTGGTGCAAAGGGGAGACATCTGGCAACTTCATCAAGGTTTTGAAGGTCTTTTTAGATTGTGATCGAGACTCAATTATATATCAAGGCGAGCCAATTGGACCAGCTTGTCACACGGTATGCATGACTGCCATTTGCAACAGACATATGCATGGACTGGCATCTGTTCTCGGACACTTGTGCCTAATTGTCTGCTGTTGCCATTGACTGCACTGCACCACTGTTTAATGTACTCTACCAAACATGCGGAGCTCAAGGGCAACTGCTGCTGTAGGGTGCCAGGACATGCTATTTCTCAGAAGTGGACCGAACTGATGCTGGCCTGCAAGAGGCTGGTCACCATGAGTCCAGGAGCAATATGCCTGCAAGTAGTCTGTTTGCATTGGAGAACATCATCACTGAGCGAATCGAGCAATCCAGTCAAAATCCAGGTGACCCTGACCTGCCTGTCTGCTGCTCTGGACATGTATGCATTAGCTGTGACACCACTGCAACCATACTGGTTGGCTGAGGTAGATCATGGTTGCTGAGTTTTCGACAATCTGTGTTTGTGCATGCAACTGCTGAGTTGAAGCATGCACTGAGGCTCTCAGCTCCAATGTTGTCAGCCTGCTGCCTTACAAGTCCTGCTCTACTGCTGCCAATTGCTGACAAGCAGGGCTGCAGCTTCCCCTCCCCCTCAGATCTTTCCTGCTGTGAGTTGTCATCAGCTGGCTATCTCATGCAGTGTCACAAGCAGAGTTTGTGCCATGTTGGTCGCGACAGACTGCATATGTATGGTTGCTGACACACATTTTGTTTGCTCCTTCACAACAGGCAGCAAGCCTTCCTGGACTGCCAAGCTAGCAGGCAATCAGGAGCTGCTGTGCAGCAAGATCAGGGAGGAGGCTGGGGAGCTGTGTGAGACCCTTGAACAGCAGGAAGGCCAAGAGCGAGCTGCCTCAGAAATGGCTGACCTGCTGTACCATTCCATGGTCCTCCTGAATGTCCAGGTACACCCCATTGCTTTGCTGTTTTGTGTTCAGCAACAGGTTCCGTGCTGAATGGCAAATGGAGCACAAGCAGCACCACGGCAATCTTGTGTGTGATGGTGTTAAAGGACTCAGCATGCCTTTGTTTCTGGCGAGCAGGCCATGAGCAGTTCACAATGTGTTCCGGATGCCTGACCTCCGCTCTGGGTATACATGGCACTTTCCAGCAGGCATCTCAAGTCTTGTATGATCACCTGCACAGGACAATAAGCGGTTTTGCTGGGATGTGTTTTTTGTCTGCAAGCATGCCTCTTTAATCCCACTGAATAAGCCAATCCAGGCCTTTGGTGTTTCATATGGGGCACAGACTGACTTGGGCGTTTCGCTGACAGCACCAGGGCAGCGTTTTGCTGCTCAATGTGGGTGTTTTCTGATAGTAGCTCCCACACAAGATCTCAAGTTCAGACATGTACACATTGATACCCTGCTTCAGATGGCACTGTGCCACAGATTGCTGCAGCAAAGCTTGCATTTTGACATGTCTGTTGAGTGGTCATAGTGATACAGACATGCACACTTGTATGTCTGGCAACAGTACCTTGCTCTCGCTGTTCATGTCAGCAAGTCCTGCTGCAGGCGGTGCCTGTAGAAGACGTTCTGAAGGAGCTGCGCAGGCGATTTGGAACATCTGGCATTGACGAGAAGGCTTCCAGGAAGAAGTAGCATTCATGGGTGTCAGCAGTCAATTTCTCCTCAAGTTCCTGTCCAAGCAGAGCAGCCTGACATGGCAGAAGGTCAGCCTATAGGTGGCTGGCACTGCACAGAGAACATAATGTGTCCCAGGCGGCTGAGAAATGTTGGTTGGAGCATCCAACGCAAATTTGCAGGACTGTGTTTAAGCAGGAGCTGGTGAATCCCGCCTGAGGGTGCCGTGAAGTTTTGTGACACAGTGTGTGAGTGATTGTTCAAATTGAGCGTCTAACCTCGTTTATTTGGTATTGATGCGAGGCCTGGCAATATGGTATGTATACATCATACTGTGGCTTTGCATGACAACATTGCTTGTAAATTGAAGTGGTCACATTGTGGTCAAGCTGTCCAGCTAGTGGTGAGGTTTACTGAGCTGTGTGCTTGGTTTAACATTGCTGCATTCGTGTAGCTGCCACAGGTTTGCAGAGCAAGTTGACTACCTTCTGATCCAGACATTTTTCCAAGGTAGAATCGTATTGTTGGGGATTTGCTATGATCCAATAATTTTCGAAATGGCTTGAAAGAAGCTTGTTGAGTTTGTGCTTGGTCAACTAGCTGATTCTGACTGAAAGCACTCTATCACCATTTGCGCTGGAGCATGTATCAGGAGGTCTGACTGATGTGGCCGTGCCGTACCAAATTTTGTGAGGGAATTTAGAAATGGCAGCAACAACTCAGATGCTCAACTCTGCAGAGCAAAAGGTTGGAGTCAAAGCAGTGACTTCATGCAGGTCATCCTACCTTGATTGCAACCTTGATTGCATCAAGCAAAGCCATGCGGAAAAACACAGGTCTTGGCGAGGGTTGCCTGTACCAGACATTGTGCGATGGATATGCGATGCCAAGGTTCACAACTCACGTGTTCCAACACTGTCCATACACGTGCTGCGCAAAGCATCATGCAAAAGCCCTGAGATGTGGGCAAGTCTGCTGTCCTGCCGAAGTCCGCTCACTGACGATGGTCTATAACTGAGAATCAGGGCATCATGCATTGCAACATGCAAGTGTTGACAGTGCTGCATTGACTGACACATGCAAATCAGTTCATGTTAACATCATGCGCTGCCTTGCTTAACATGTACAAAAGCACTTTATACATGCTTGAGGAGTGCAGATACTCAGCTACACAAAAATGAACATAAAGTAAAAGTGAACATAAAAATAACAGACAGGGGCCACAATCAGTGAATGTAGGCTAGTTGTTGACAAGGTTACTTTGTAGCCATTCAAGTCAGAACCAGTTGTTCATAGAATGACGTGTAGAACAGCATCTCAAATGAAGTACGACAAGCTTGCCTCCCTCCATGCCAGAATGGTTGCTGATGTGCTCTCAAAGCACTCATGCTCAGGCACGTCTCGGTCTACTTCTAGCTGCTGAGCAAGACCTTCACCCTGTCCTAGCTCCTTTTTTGCCGCCAACAATGGTGCAAGCTCCGTTGACAAGTCAGTGTTCCTGGCATCAGCTTCTGAATGATGAAACAATGGGTCTCTGGATGAAATGTTGACAAGATGATGAGCAATCAAACGCAAAGCATCATTAGCAGTGATGTACCCAGGCTTGTCAACAAAAGTATGCCAGTATTTGATGCCACGACCCCATGGCTGCAGCAAGACAAAGCTGATCCCATCTGTAAAGACCACCAGTGCAGGATGGTGTGAGTTGAAAAGGGATCCAAGCAGCTCCAGCTGCGCTTGGACAAGGACTGATTCCACAGATCGTAGTTCAGATGGCCTCTTCCAGTCAAACAAGACTCTGGTTTGCAACTGCCACACCAAAGCTCCATATGGTACAACGACAGCATCTGTACCGCCGCTAAACATGAGTGTGCTTGCTGCAGTAGTACAAACAAAGTTCAATCTACCTGTCTGGCTATGGACATCAACCAGCTGGAAACCGTCTTTGACATCCAGAGGCACTTCAAAGGCACCAAGAGAGGCATGAAAGTGAGCAACAAGCTGTGAGCTATATGTTGCTTCGTATATTTGTCCATCTGCTGGCCAAAGGGCAAATGGCATGTACGACTTCTTGGCCCAGCCACGAGGCCATCGTTTTGGGAGCTCTCCAGCAGCAAAGCCACTCAAGCCAAGCGTTGCCAGAGCTGCTGCCACAGCCGACTCTTTCCCTGTCTTGGCTTGGTTGAAGGCATAATGCTGCACCTGCTTGGCCTTTACCATCTGCAGCATTTCGTCCATTTTGGAAGTCAGCACTGATGTCTCTACACCTGGACCTGCACCACACCAGACAGCTTCAGCCACTTTGACTCAATGGGAGCCGCAAAGGTAGGCATCAAGATCATGTCCATGAAAGTTGTGAGCATGAAGCTGAATCAGAGTGCAGATGATGCCCTTTTGTCCTGCCCTCCCATGCAGGGAGAGGGCTGAGAGGCTGTATTCACACTGTTCAGCATTGTGCAGGTGCAGGCATGCTAGGTACGCCTAAGCCACAGACAAAATTGAAAACCTGTGCTTATTACTGTACAACTACGTGACAATTAGAGCCACATGAAAAGGGAGCAGTGCAAGTGGTTTCAAAGTTCAGAAGCAGTATAGATGCAAAGGTCTGCCATACATGGAAAGGTCTGCCATACATGCAAAGGTCTGCCATCAACTGCCATACATAGACTTGCCCTCATGATGCACAACAGTGCTGCAATACGCTTCACAGCAAAATCATGTTGAAGAAACACTCAGCTGACCTGGTGGTGCGTCGGGTAGGAGTGTGCGCAAAGTTTTCAGCACCTCCATGGGCTGACCAACAAAAAATAATGGTATGGAACGTGTAGGCATTTTGCATGCATCACAAGGTGATCACTTGAAACAAAGGAGCACTTGCCTAGTGCCTTTCGGTGAGCATGAAAGTGATTCACGACGCCACATGCAAGAAAGAATGAAGAATATGAAGAATGCAGGACAGACCATAAGGCACATAACAAAGCTGGTCAAAGAAGATCCAGGCAGCAAAGGAGTCACCTGTGCCTTCAGCTTCTTTGATGATGAGGCCGGCTGCGCCCTTGGGAACACCCAATTTTTCAAGGTCTGCACGGTCAGCAGCTCCCAGCTCTGCCTGATTTGTGAACTCACCATGGTGGAGGGCGTCTGCATGGACCAGATATTCGGTGTTGACGCCCCTAAGAAACTTCTTGAGTTCCTGTGATGCCATCTAGACTGGAAACTGCCTGCAAATAAACAGTGTCTCCGTTAAGTCTCAAACTATCAGCTGCAAGTAAATGCAACACATTTTAGGTTACGCACTTCTGCTGGCTCTACTAAACAGCTCGCCAGCAAAGGCGACCCTGTCAGCAAGCGCTGCTGAGATAGTCAAGCACTCGCCAGCTATCCCAGGCAGCCTAGCAACCGTTTGCTTTGTTCCCAGCACACACGGAGACACGGTGTTACACACACACACACCGTGTGGACTTTTTCACTAGAATGCACGAGATGAGTAACAGCGCAGATCGATGATGCACTTTTCACCGGTCTTGTGCGTATTGCGACGCCTGTGACAAGCTCAGCCAACTGGGAATAGATGTTGGCATGTCGCAAAATCGATGTTGCTTATCAACTTTCGAAAACACACGTCTCTGCGCTAGCTAGGCACTGCTGATCCGTGGAGCTGAACGTGAAGATCAGCTATGAACACCTTGGGAGCACGGCTTCTACCACCGGTAATTTGTGCAATGAAGCCAAGCTTTGGACGAGCTCAGTGCCTTTCGAAGCGCAAGCTGTCTGCAGGCAGGCATCAACTGCGACGGACAGTGTTGGGAACGCACACTTCAACGAGCGATCCATTCTGCAAAAAGGCTGCACGTCGACACATCACGAGTAACGAGAGGTGCAGCATCGTCAAAGGTCAACAAGCATGGTACAGGCCTCCAGGTACATGAAAGCCAACGGTGAAAAAGCCATCGTGAATATGACCAACACAGACAGTTCCTGTGCAGGCAGGCAACCAGGCAGAAAGTACCAGCACCGGCAAATTTGAGATGTACATAGCCACAACCGTCAAGCCTGGCCAAGAAGGCTCCTCAGCAGTGCGCAGAATGGTTCCACCTCCAAGGGGAATTGGTGCTCAGAAACGAACGGCCATCAAACAGCTATCCAAGCAGACTGTTGAGATGGAGCCGTCTGCACAGCATGAGGCTGCATCAGTGACTCAGCAGAAAGCAGCAGCCCAAAACAGAGCTGTGAGAGCTGAGCTTGCATCATTGACAACCCAGCTCAAGAGCAAGAACTCACAGCTTAGCAAAACAGATACTGCACTGAGGTCAGAATGTCACAGCATGGTTTCCACACAGAGTCACACGCTGACAATGCATAGTCTGCAGCTGGTACAGTTAGAAAGATGCACTTTTTGCATGCGGCTCCAGGTGCACTGTCAAGATTGTCCTGAACTTATGTGCCTATCTCATCAGCCCCGCATCAGCTTGTGTGTTTGCACATCTTGCAATTGGTTCAGCATCTTCTGCAGTGCCACCTGATGCTGCTGCTTTGCTGCAGGCAGCGTGATACCGAGATAGCTGCTTTGCGTGCCACTCTGTCAGAGCGGGACAGCAAGCTGCAGGACAGCAGATCTGAGCTTGCTGAGCTTCATGCCCAGATCAAGGACAGTGAGGATGGCCTGCAGCAAGCGTACAATCAGCTGGCAGAAGCATCCCGTGACAGGGCCAGAGTGCGGCAGCAGCTGCTACAGAACCAGGCAGAGCTGTCAGGGGTAAGACACTCTGCCATGTCTGCCACCCTGATTCCCTTGATAGATTGGATCTCAGATACACTTTCCCAAGGATACACTAATTTGCAGAGCTTGGTAAAGCCATGTCTGCCATGCCTGCCACCCTGGTTGCGAGTGAGTCAGCTGTGGCACAAGACACTGACCACACATCTGCCCATACCCTGGACTGACAGTGAAGTCTTGTGTCCTGTTCATGTGGTCATGCAAGTCACAGTGGCAGGGGCACCAATCTGGTGGCCACTGCACCACAGACAGATGCAAAAACCGGTTCTAGACCAGCCAAGGGTGTCTTGCCGTGGAGAAAACATCGTACTCACTGCCAACTTGGCTCATACTGCTCTTCTGCAACTGCTATGAAGGCTTCCCGATTTTGAGCATGAAGCATCACACCAGACATTTTTTGTGAGAAACGCGGTAGAGCAGTGCAACCTTGCTGCAGCCCCTGTAAACGCTACAATTGAAGGTCTCTGCAAATGTGAAGTCTAGCAGCTGTAGATCAGTTGTACTCAGAAGAGCCGTTCCTACATCTTGTGGTATTGCATGTCATGCTTCTGTCCCTTTGCCAGAACGCAACCAAGCGTCAACAGGCAAATGGACTGTCTATGCACAGGTGCACAATCAGCTAACAGAATGGAGTCAAGACTTGCATCAGCTCAAGAGCATCATGGACACACTGGAAGAAGAAGACCAGGTGATCAGTCAGTCACAGCGATCAGGCCACAGTCAGCCTAGCTCTGGTAATGCTGGTGGTACCAAAGGCTTGCGAGAGCTTACAACACAAGTGAAGGAGAAGACTGACACAGCACTGTCAGCTGCCAACCACAGTCCACAAGATGGTATGACTTTGTTGGAGGGCATTGCAGAATTGAGTAAGCAGATGGTGGGTGAAGCACAGGAGGATGCTGAGCTGTTCAACAGAGCTGGCAAAGGTGGCTGAGTCAGCAGCTCACACTCGTGTTTCTGCATTGTGTGCTGAATAGAAACTCAGCTAGTCATTATGATTGGATAGATTGGTTGTGTGGTTGCCAAGCCAGAAGCTAAGCTTTGCGCGCCAGTGCTTTAAGTACTATATCCTAAACCCAAACCCTCGCATACTTTGAGTCCCTGAAAGATCTACCTTGGCGTGCCTGTATACATACTGGCTTGCATACCCATCTTTGCGTCACAAAGGTACTTATGTATATTATACAATACTTCTGCAACATGTTACAATGCCTTTGAATAACTCTAAACTTGACCCCGCCCCCCTGCTTTGCAACAGGGCAATGCCCTGTCACACTGCTGAATGAGCGTCACTGCAATCTGATCAATGGCATGCTGCACAGTCTTGCTGTCACGCTTGCCTTGATAAATCGGTCCGGACCTCAGATACACTTTGTCACTCTACATGCACAAGATGCGTTTTGTTTCAGCAGATTGCATGTGAGCGATTTCTGAATAGTGATGCACTTCCTGCTTGCGACTCGCATTCTAGAGAATGCTACATCGCTCTGGGACCAATATGGGACCCAGAGGCATCTTTTTCTCACGTGCTTCGTTGTAATGAGTAATAGCAGTGAGTAATATTTTCAAACGCGTAGCTCGTCCTCACTGAGAGCTACTTCCTTGGATCGACCATAACGCCACGACTATCCAGACAACACGGTCGGGTTCGAATCAACAAGCAAGTGTCAAGCTGACACTGGTAGATCGCTACCACCGCCGTGCATAGACATCTTTGCCGCGAATGTGAAATTGCGAGCTCTAGCAAGTATGCCACTTCGCGATCACCACTCGCAGCTGTCACGAGCCCGGGCGTCCTTTTTCTGCGGCATCGTTGCAACTCTGCTTGTTTGCAGCCTGTGCACAGTTATCCTATCTGGACATCTGCAGGTGGGTGATCACGATCGCTTGCATGAAAAGCATCGCGACTACACAGCACCTATATATAGGCATGCCGGGCGGTACCGGTACACATGCAGCAGTCGCTATGCTGAGCCGGCATTTGTGCTGCAAATTAGCGTCGCAACCCGAAATCTAGCTGATGTATGCAGCCAAGCAGAGGTAGCTTCCCGATGCATGCGTCCGAAGCAAATTCTGGTAGACACCTACTTCGAGGAGGGTTGAGCGCGGCTAGGGTAGCTTACTTGGATAAGCTGCATCACGTACGGCTCCTGGCTCCGCTCATGCCCTTGATTCAGTGGTCTGGCGGTCCCAAGTTTTCAATTTATATACTTCACTATTTACAAGTGCAAGATAGAGCATCCTGGCAAATGTCTAGCAATCAGTTATGCCACTGTATTTAGTGCTGCAGGTCCATGGGTGGCTCATGTGCATATCCTGGGGCTGCCTGATCCCCTTGGGAGTGGTGATAGCATGCTTCCGCACAGTGCGTGGCTCGGACTATTGGTGGTTCCACCTACATAGGATCCTGGCGCTGCTGGGTTTCCTCATCAGCGTGGCAGGTCTTGCTGTTGGGGTGTACCTAGACCCTGGTGTGGGCGGCCTATTCTGGCAGCACAAGATCATTGGCATTGTAGTCAACGTCCTGGCCTTGGTACAGGTATGATCTAGCTTGAGGACTGCTGATTTAGTTTCAGTTTGACATGTGATCTGCAGCTGACAGCGCTGCGTCGTCTGTTGTGCACCTGTGCACACCTGCTCATGCACATAGACATTCACTAGCTGAGCATGAGGACACTATTGTGTTCTGGAAGGATTTGAATGCATGCAGGTTGCAGCTGGAATTCTGATAAAACCGCCAAACACATCTAACCTGAGGCGTGTATGGAATCTCACCCACTGGACACTGGGCAGATCTGCCCTGGCTTTGGGCGTTGCCAACATTTTCATTGGCATGTATCTGTCCAGCGACGCGTATAAGAACATCATTGCTCAAGCTGTGGTGTTGGGCGGGTTTTACATCATTGTCATGCTGAAGAATGACCTGGAGTATCTGCTGGTAGGCTGCACACCTGCAGAAGAAGAGGAGAGGCTCAAAGCAGCACATGTCATAGGTACGAGCCAGTGTCTGTGTTTGAGCAAGCTAGAGCTAGTACTGACATGTTGTTTGTACATTTTGTGTACAGCTGTGCACCTACGCATGGATGTGCTACTCACAATTGCAGTGCTGCAATATGTGTCAAGCTCATGGGCATGTTGACCACATGCAGATGCAGCTCTCTGAATGTTCATATAACCCTGATGGCTGTTATTCATGCACATAGATTTTCCATCCGTCAAATGCGCATGCTGTTGGTTTGCTTTGTAGAGCATCGACACACAAATGCAAGTGAGATGGAGCTTGGGTTGACAGCTGTTCCTGCCCAGTGTTCTGTGCAAATGATGCCTGCAGGAGCCTTGCTGCCTAGAGAGAGCCAACTAGGCGACAAGTCACAAAGTGCCATGTCAGTGCAAACCATCTATTATCCTGTATGAGAGCATATGTATGCTGAATGCTGCAGGCAGTCAGAAAGATTTGGGGCAAACAGCTTTTCCAGCACTTGCCAACGGCAAGGGTCCAGCAAGAAAGGGCAAAGGCAAGAGCAAGGATGAGGCAAGGACGACTGGTGACCCAATACTTGACACCGGCAACTCCAATCTAGAAATGATACCAGCTAATGGTGCAGAGACTATTGTCTGAAAGTGAAGCCATGCTACATAACCATTCTAGGTTAGATTGCAGAGGAATTTGCCAATTCATCTGCCCATGAGCCATGGTCGTCTGTTACAATAAACAGTGCATTGTCTGTTAGTAGCATTTTTTATGGGCCTATTGCTCAGTCTTGCTTCAACAAACTGCCAAAATGCTTTTTCTGGTCCATTTGTTAACAGCATGGCACTGCCGCTTGCCCCCCCACTTGCCTGCTGCAGCAAAGCGCAAAGACAAACAGGGTCTATCAAATTTTGCAATCTACAACAAATACAAGGGGTGTGTTAAGTGGGCCTTAATTCAGAGTAGCGCACTGCAGGCTGGAATAGTCACTAGGTTGTCTTTTGGTGACATCACGTTTGCTGTGATCAGGACTTCTGCCATGTTTACAAGTGTGACGGACTTGTACCACAAGTTTGAGCATTCCTGTACCATAGTTGTCAATGTAAATCTGGTTGTGTCATAGTCTGACTGGAGGACAGCTCTGCCGTGAAGCAGAGCCTAGCTCCAACTTTACAGGCTTTTTGGCAAGCTGGCTTTGTGTGTAAAGAGGTAACAGGATTGAGAAGGACATAGGGAAGCCTCTACGTACAGGTACAACAGGACCAGTATTTGCAGCAGCCCTTTGGCAGGGTGAAAGTCTCTATATCGGCATGATGGCATTTGCAGCGTGACTTATGCAGTGATGAACAGTCACAACTTGCGCCAATTGCAATAGCATCTTGATTTGTCAAGCCCCTTGCTGTTTCATGCTGGCATGGACTGTCCTGCTGTGTCTGCCAGACTTGTTAGAGCTGGCTGAGCAGTGTACTGCGCAACATGCCATACTATATTATACAGGTGCAATTTTCAGACTGTGTGCCAGCTTTGTCCACAGGGAAAATGCGCTGAAATTGTGACAAGCTTGCTTAAGCGTGTACAGGACTGTGCGCGATCATTGCTGAGTGCAACTATTTCAGCATGATAGGTGTAATCAGAGTCGTTAACTAACAGCAATGATGGGAGGGGCAAAGCTCATCTCCTCACCATGCCTAAGCTGGTCTGGTTGTCAACGACTCAGCACAGTCAGTGAAAAGAGTGATGACTCTTCCATCCAATGTAACACCTGCAGGCTACTACAGTCTAGTCCATTGCAACTGCTTTATTTGTGACACAGCGCTGGCACATCCTGTGCGCATACTTGGCTGCATGCAACATATGTTGTTGTGCTGTGACTATTTCTATCACAATGTGTACATTTCACTGGATAGCATAAGCAGAGAAACAGTGTTGCAGGGACCTAGCAAACATATCATATACGCTGTATCAAAAATCTGTCGCACCACCTGACAGCATCATGCAGCACAATATGACGGACATGCCGAGATTGTTTATAGTTGGTTGCATAGCTTCATCTAACCGCATCTTGCAAACACTTGATCTGCACAAAAACAAGCCGGCAAGCGCAAGTGCAGCTCGAAAGCCTGCTCTGGTTTTGCGGGGCTGTCATTGCATGTCTTGCCTCATAGAGATTGCAATGTTTGCTCTGAAGCAGCTTGTATGCTTGGATTTTTCTGCACATGTCGACGTTTCACTATCAGGCTTGCTTTCCTTCCAATTGTGCCACGAAGCATCATTGCCTGTCGCAGCAGCTCTTCTTGAGGTTCATTCTTCAGTCCTACTTGTCGGGAGCTGCCATTTCCTGAAAAGCAAACACAGCCTTATCAGCAAGAGTGCAGGCATGAAACACCGTCACTTTGTTTGCATGACCGCAAGAATGACTTTTTGCGTCAAGAGAAACTTACGGTACTCTCCCCTCAAGCAAGGATGCCGGCCAGGTTTGAGTTCGGCCTTGACTTCTATTTGCTTATTGTCTTCAGCAAAAAGTGGCAGAAAGTTTTGCACAAACTCTCTGCAACAAGTGCAATCGGTTGATCAAATCAGTAACTTTGAAGACTACAGACAAAGCTGGCGTGCACCCTCACCGAGCACCCCTGGAGCTGCCTGAGTGCTCACAATAGCTGACAGTCAGCCGCTGCAACTGCCAAACGCCTCTTTGAGTCATGCAGACTGCGTCCCAAATTTCGTTGAGAGCAGATGCTACAAAAGCTTCAGGCTGTTGATCAGCGTCCGCCCTCACAGGCAAACAGGTGGTCGCCCTCCCAAGTTGTCAGAGGCAGCTGGATCAACTGTATCGCAGCGAGTACTTCTGCGAATGATTTGGAGCGACTCAGCAGCACAGCGACAGCAGGGCCGCTCAGAAGCTGCAAGGTTTGTGGACGCGCGCTAGCGCTCGGTCGACCCAGAAATGTGAATAAGCAAGCAGGCGATGTGACCGATCATGAGTCATCTTTTACCACCCGAGTCAACATTGATCACAGCGAGTTTTGGCAAGGTCTTGCATCACGCTGCATTTGCTTGCCTCGTGCTGACGTCACTGCCTGCCACACTAGGGACAGTCACATCATGCTGCCAACAACATGAGCAAGCTTTTGGGAAGACTTGCAACGACACTGAGCCGTGCGTTACACACTCTCTTGCAGCGATCTGCCGGGTGGTCGTGCCTGCTTGAGCTGCCCTCAACGAGCAATCGCATGTCCTGGGTGTTTGGCGCAAAATCACGCGCATCGTCAACAGACGCTGTCAAGGAAAAAGAACAATCAGAGAAGGCAACTGAGAAATTGCAGGCGTACCACGAGCTAGCCAAGGTACTCAAGTCTGTGTTCACCTCACCAGAGCCCCCCTGTGTATATCGCGCTGTCTTCTCCTCAGGACACATTAGAAAGAGCATACAAGCAAGACGTCTCAGGTCACACTGCCGAAGCCAGCAAACTATACCGCCTTGGCATTGACACCATATATGAGGGCCTTGGGCTCCAAGTACCCTCTGCATGGCTGACCGGTAGCAATGTCAACAAGTGGCGCTCCAACCTCAACAGCTGGCTTCAGCTAGCCAATGACAGGTACCACAGCTCACCTCACACATGACATATGGCATATCTGAAAAGGAGTGCTCTGCCTTTTTCAGGCTGCGGGATCTAGAGTCGCCCGAGCCCAGTACTTCTGCCACCCAAATCACCAAAACATCTCCACAGTCACAGCACAGCAGCAACAGCAAGCTTGCATCTCAGCGCGCCAGCAAGCCTGCCTTCACAACTGCCACCATCCGCAAGGACAAGCAGTCCACAGCAATTGCAAGGCAGCGATCTGCACCAGACAGAAAGAAAGAGACAGCTGAAGATGCAAAGCTGCGAGAAGCTGTCCTGTCGGAGGTGCTTGACATAAAGCCTTCTGAATCATGGAATGACATTGCTGGACTGGCTGGGGCAAAACAGGTACATACTACAGGCAGTTCGCATAGGGGCTTATGTACGCTCTGCTTCACACATCACTTCAGCAATGCCCTGCACTAAGCAGGCGTATGCCTCATGTTGGACAATTTCATATCATTACTGATGAAGCCTGATTGCCCTTGCAAGCTTAACCTAGCCTAGCGTGCAGACTTCTCAATTTGAACGCTTGACTGGCCAGAGTCTGTGTGTAGATATGCTCTCAGCATTTACGTTTTGATCACTGGTTTACAAGCCAGATGCTGTGAGTTCAGACAGCGCATGTGCACATTGCCCAAGTGCGTCAAGCTGAATGCGTACCAAATGTGTCAAGACATCTTGGTATCCTTGTCAAAGCTGGCTGTTGTTGTGTGCAAATGGTCTCTGCCAAGAGGCTATCCCTCCCAGATAAAGTGGTCGACTACATTTGCACAGGCCCTTCAAGAGATGGTCATCTTGCCAACCCAGAGGGCAGATCTTTTCCAAGGCCTGAGGGCCCCTGCTCGAGGGCTCCTCCTGTATGGCCCTCCTGGCAATGGCAAGACCATGCTGGCCAAGGCTTTAGCCCATGAAGCAAAGGCCACCTTTTTCAATATTTCTGCCGCCACTTTGACCAGCAAGTGGCATGGGGAGGGAGAAAAGCTGGTCAGAATGCTGTTTAAAGTTGCCCAGGAGAACCAGCCTGCTATCATCTTCATAGGTCTCTTGTCCACAGGATCTTTGCTGTGTTGTCGTGCTGTGCTGTGCTGTTCCATGCTGTGCTGTGCTGTGCTGTGCTGTGCTGTGCTGTGCTGTGCTGTGCTGTGCTGTGCTGTGCTGTGCTGTGTTGCGCTGTGCAGTGCTGTGCCGTGCTGTGCTGTGCCGTGCCAATTTGTATGGCATTGGTAGTTTGGATGTAGCTGGAATGTCACTGCATTTTAGGTTTCAGATGCCCCCTTCAACAGCTGCCGCTGCAGCCGCATGATACATGTATAGTCTAGCTACTGGCAAACCTCATTCGTCATGAGTCAGGCTTGGATGCAAAAGGGAGGCAAGCAAGCACCCGAAGCCCCCAATGCTGACACATCAGGCATGGAGTGATCAAAGCTGGTTGCACAGCCGCAGCTTGTGCAGCTCAAATCTGTGCATCCTTTCCCTACATGCCCACTTTTTGGCCCTTTGCACTGCTGTTGCTACATTGTCTGCTTAGAGCTCACATTGGCTGTTGAAATCCTGACAAACCATTAACAAAAACTTTGTGACCAGGTTTAGTAGGTAAAATAGTTTCTTCGACCTGCTGTGCAGATGAGATTGACAGCATCCTGTCTGAGCGTTCATCTGGGGAGCACGATGCAAGCCGCCGCCTCAAAACAGAGTTCCTGGTGCAGTTTGACGGTGTCAACAGCGGCAGTGAGCGCATCGTGGTTATAGGTGCAACCAACAGGCCTCAGGAGCTTGACGATGCCATTAGGTGGGGTAACAACTGCACTCAACGTTGGTTTGGTAGGTTGCATTCAAAGGCTTTTGTGATTTTGCTGTCTCAGAAAAGACTACGCCTTTGGCGCTGATGAGAAGCCAAGTATCATACCAAACTGCCCAGGGTCTTTGCTGTCTCACAGTAATTACGCTGGCAACCCAAGCAAGAAAAATACCTGGAAGGCCTTCAGCATTGTGTTTGTTTCTGTTGGACACGGTAGTGCTGCTCCAAGCAGTCAGTATTGCATCATACATCAAACTGTGTGACCAGCAAAGCGATGCATCGTGACACACACCACTCAAGATTGCATTGCATGCAGGCGGCGCTTGGTGAAGCGCATCTACATTCCCCTGCCTGATGACGCTGCCAGGCGCAGTCTCATCACAGCCATGCTGCAAGGCCAGCCCTCCCGCCTGAAGGCTGGTGACATTGAGCGTGTAGTCCGCACTACAGATGGCTACAGTGGCAGTGACATCCGAGCACTATGTAGAGAAGCTGCTATGGTCCCCATCAGGTGTTATGTAACATACCAACCAGCAAAGGGTCACAGCCGTTTTCAGCATCTTCTCACTCAACTTATGTGTTGCATTACTTAGAGCACATAAGTCCTGAAGCAATCTGGATATGCTGTCACATACCCAGTCACAGCAACTGATGCAGATGTCTGGCTTATACACAGCTGCAATTGCAAGCTGTTTCACTGTGATTTGTGCCTGAGACTCACAAGTAACAGCGGCTCGAATTGTGTTGCAGGGAGCTAGGGCCAGCTATCTCCACTGTGTCAGCAGACACAATCAGACCACTAGAGCTTACAGATTTTGTTGACGCAGCGCGTAGAAGTAAGCCAAGTGTGAATCGACAGCAATTAGGCATCTTTGAGCAGTGGACACAAGAGTTCGGAACAACTGCATGATAGTTGAGACACCTGGTGAAAGTTAATGATGGTTGCCGACATGCTCTTCAGTTGTAGCCTAGATACCAGCTCAGAACTCATGGAAGTCACTGACATGCGCTGCCATTCTTTGCGTCAGTGCTTGCTGTTTGTACACGACTGTATGTGTGTTTTCAGTGCGGGCATATTCTTCACAGACTTGTGGCAGATATGACACAGCAAGTTGTTCTTCAGCATCCTTTCAGCTTGGCCAATATTGATTTCTAGGCAGCCTCTGCTCTGTAGCTGCATGGCTGCATCACGTGCTTCAATGAAAAAGTCTGTGGTGAAAGAATTCCAATGCTTCTTGTTCTTCAGTGAAGCTGATGCAAAATCCTGCATGTTGCACGCAGATCAGATGCATGCTTGCATATGGACACTGCGCTGCGCACTCAGAGCACTCAGAGGTGATTTGAAGCATGATTAATGGTGATGTCGCTTCAGACGGCAGCACTTTTTTGGGTTTGTGCAAAGACACCACCGAACCCAATTTGCCTTGCATCATGCATTGCAAGTCTGTACATAGCACACCACAAGGTGAGCAAAGCATGGCAGAATTCTGTACCCCAATAGTGACAGGCGTGTAGATTGACATTACCTGGCTGATGATGTGCATATGGAGCTGAGACATGGAAGGGATGCTGTGGAAGCCCATCCTGAAGACACTGGGTTGTCCGTGTGGGTCTGCTGCCACTGCACTGTGCACCCTGTGTATATACTGCTCTGCGGCTGCCTGCATTCCAACAACCCAGTGCTGCCACAACAGTGTATGGCTTTGCAACAGTGGCCATCATCACCAGCAGGGGCTGTTGCTGTGTTGCTCTGTGCAAGAGCAGTAAAATTGCAAGAGCCAAAATACGATAGTTGCGGTGCCTGGAAGTAAGATGCAGAAATTACAATATGTCAGGTTTTGCCAGATCTTGACATATACATCACACCAAGCCATGGTATGCTAGGACTGTATACATCAGCTGCACTACATACGCTAGTGCACTGCTGATACATCTCCAAATTGGCAACATGATAAAGGGGTCACTGGACAGCCAAGAATAACTTGCAGCAGCACAGTGTGCAGCAAAGTGTTTTCCTGTACATGGCAGATGATCTGACGCGTTACCTGCATGCTTTTCAGCAATGGTAGGTGTTGAGGCCTCAAGTCTGCCGGCCCCTCCAGACCTTCCTGTCGTGCAATGACCAAGGCATGGCAACGTGCCTTTGGGAATGCATCGTTGATGACCACACAGTCATCGTGGATCTGCATTTCTGGGTATTGCTCAGTGTGCCTAAATAGGCACAGCAAAGGTGCAAGCCCTTTCTGGAATGTGCTGACTAAGCATGTCATTGTGTCTGACAGCAGATGCATACATACATGTGTCTGCTACAACAGACAGTTGGTGCACAAAGATTGCGCAGTTACACTTTGTTCTGCAGTTTAAAACCTGTACATACGCAAGGCATACAGGGCAGAAGGGATGCAACATTTGCACACCGGTGCAGCTGTGCTACTTTGCATGAACAACATGGTCAAAGCAGTCGAGTCATGAGCTTATGCCCTATGCAAGCTCCTTGTGGCCAAGAGGAGCTCCAGAACTGTTTGTGCAACAAGCAAGGCGTGCAGTTTCCTGCAGTCGTACTGCCGCTGTGTATGCCCCTACTCATGTCGCACATGGCAGGCTCTTTCGCAAACACAAGATCCATGTGCCTGCTGCCGCGTTGAGACAGCAACCTTCAATTCACGCTAGAATCCAGAACTACCAATACTAAGCAAGAGCCCACCTTTCAGGGTGAGCTGCAATGCGCTGCAGAGCCCCCTGCCAGCCTGTTTGAACCCCACTACGCCCCCCAGGCACCCCTGCCCTTGGCCTGCTACCCACACCTGCAGCTGTAGGCCCTTTGCTGCCTCCAAGGCCACTCACATTGTCGGCAACCAAGTCTGGAGGGGATTGGCCTGTAGGCTGAGCCTTGCTGGTCCCCTTTGAGGCTCGCATCAACAGGGTGAATGCATTCTGAGAGCTGCCTGGGGCCTCATGTGTGTGCGTCTGAGGCTCTGGCGGCTGCTGAAACCTAGCATCAGGTGCTGTCGCTTGTAAAGGACGAGGCTCAAGCTGGTTTGACACAAGCTGAGTGGCGACCGCTGGACTGCTGCTGCATGTTTGGCCCTCCATGATTTGTCCTTGTTGCTCGGCAGCAGCAGAAGAAGATGTTGATGAGAAATGAGTGTGTTGCAAGTGAGCAGGTGCTGGTGGACTGCTGACGTCTGCTGCTTCCTGGTCCTGCTTTCCATTCTTGTGACTACTACCCTGCTGCAAGCAGCAGAACAGGATGCAATCCACGGTCCAGTGGGCACAGTAGCATGTTAAATGACATCAGCACAGCCAGGAACGCATCCTGCATCATTGAACGATGCTCAGGCAAGACAGCAAATACATCCATCTGCAAATTGGCTTGCACAGCTTGAACAGCAGGACTGCAATGTAGAGGGTCCGAAGCCAAACGTACACTAGCAACTGTCGCAACTGTGAGTATACATCCTTTTGGCATTCAGCTGTTGCTTTTATCATTGAGGCATTGGTCAAGCTGGGGCAGATCAATGATCATTGATTGTATGGTCTCTAAAGCATGATCAGAACAGTGCACATTGCATTGTGCACGGTGAGGTTGAGAGTCCTGCTCACCTGCCTGTGTTGCTTTTCACGGCCAGAGCCGCCATCTGCAGTTGCTACAGCTTTGCCCACGCTTGATGCAAATGCCTGACGCAGCGGGTTTGCTTGCTTGAACATGTCAGCGGGCATGCTGCCAGGCTGGCCATAAGCACACCAGGCTTGCAGTGCTGACTTCACATCATGATCTGAGCGGCACACCTGGAGGCATTCTCTTGCCTTATCAGATATTGAGCATATCACCTTGCCAGCAACACGCATCACATACAGAATTGGCGAGCTCACAATGCATATCTCTTGTCCTCGACTTACAAAATGTAAGCTGGACTTAGAATCTTGCAAAACAGATGTCAGAAGGTCGTCTGCTGTGGCAAACAAGGTTCAGGCTCAAGCAGCATGCCCTCCAACATGCACAGCTGTCAGGATAGTCCATGCGTCCACTGTGCAGCAGCAGCAACTGCTCTAGCTAACTGCTGACATCACGAAAGCAGTCAAGCTTGCCAAGTTTGAACACATTGCGACAGCAGGAAGTGCAACTGATAGGGCAAGATGTCCTGGTACCATGATGGATGTGAGGCCTTCAGCCTTGGTAGGAGGCCCTGCCTTGGTCAACTGGCTGTGCATCATGTGGACGACCCTGGGGGCAGAGGGGCCCTGCACACCCCCCTCATGATCCACCCTGGCTGCTGCCCTGCCAGCACACACTTTAGCAGGCAGTCCCAACACAACAGCATGCGCCTGCATACCATCACACAGCATACTTGCACTTTGAGCTGTTGTTTGAGCCATATGATTTTCAGTACATGTCTGAAATTAATTGACGTGGGGACTGAAGGGGTATGCACCCCACCCCTCAGGAGCCACCCTGGCTGCAGGCTGCTCAGCAACCCCCCTGCCTCTCAGTCCCAGCATACAATGTTTCACATTGTACATCTACACCACACATGAGCGCCATGCGTGGCTGAGAGGCATGACGATGTTTTGAGATCCGCCTGGGTAGTGTTTTCAACTGCCAGCTTAGCCAGTAAGCCTGGCACTGCTGCACATGACCCATCAGAACAGCATGCTGCACCCAACATTGCTGGAGATATTGTGCTGACACTTGGCAGTAAGTTGGTCTTGGGTCAGACGAAGTCTTGCACCAAAATCAACTTGCTGCTAGGCAAGCTTGGACTGGATCTGGGTGTCAGACCCATCCCCAGCAAGCTTGGGCTCGTCCAGCACAGACGAGGCACATGCGTCCATATTAATGGCTCGCATCTGCTCAGAGATACTCCCAAGGCGCCTGTAGTGTCACCTGGCATCTCTGAGCAGATGCGAGCCATTAATATGGACGCAGGTGCCTCGTCTGTGCTGGACAAGCCCAAGCTTGCTGGGGATGGGTCTGACACCCAGATCCCGTCCAAGCTTGCTGCCGCAAGTGTTGCTGCTACAGCTGAGGTCCCTGTTGTTGGGGCCACAGCTTGTGGGGACTCTGCTCCTGTTGCTCTAATTAATTTGTCAGCCCAGACACTTGTGAACATGTACAGCAACCAATGAACAAGTTGTGCCTGTGCTCAGAGTAACCGCTGCAAGCAGGTGGTCCATCACAGTGGTGCATGGTGACACTGTGAAGCTACCCTGCAAAGCAATGTCAGAATTAGACTGGCTGATGATTCAACCAAGCCCTGCAGCCGCATAACCAGAGAGTGAAGGACTAATCGAACCATCAACCATCACATTATCTTCTATGTTTTCCAAGGCCGTCACACAGTCTCAGCATGACCAAACCTGTACAAATATGCTGACAGATATGACGAAATGCTGTCGACTACTGCCATCCACCTTGCAGGCCATAAAAGTGCTGCTGGAGATATCTGCTAAACGTGCGCTCAGAACAGCATGAAGCAGAAGAATCAAGAACATTGGTTGCCACCAGCTCTCTCTTTTGCCTGTATGATGGAGCCAGGCAGAGACATGCACACTCGCTGCAAACACCCATAGTAGCAATTTTGGGGAGCTGCCCCATGAGTGCAACTATCTCTGACTATCAAATGCATCAAGCCTGAACGTGCTGTGCATGTTCATACACACCTCACAGTGCAAGGCTGCTGCAAGCTTGATGAAGTCACTGCGATGTTGCGCATCCTGATGACACCTGTCCAAAATGCAGCTGTGGCCAGCCAGCACAGCGTTCCTGGCACCTGCCAGGCACTGCTGCTTACTACCCCTCCTGCCACTACTGATGCTGTCCTGATTCACCCTCACCCATGTTGTATTGCCCTTGGCGATGAGTCGTGCACAGAAGGTGCTCTTGCCACTGCCTGGAACCCCAACCAAGATGACTACAACAGGCGCAGCACCATCAGGTGCAGCAGAACCTGCCGGGCCTGCTGATGTTGCTACACCCTGAGTGACTAATTCTCTGTCAGCTGTCATTGCTGATAGATGCGGGTCAGCTGCTGCTTCTGGTACATCAGCAGCTGCAGCTTGGTCTGCCACAGCCTGCTTGGGACTGATACTAGATGGGGCAAGCGTGTCGCCTGGAGCATCATTTGGACTGTATGTATCTGCTGAGCTGACAGCTGCATGAGTTGGCTCAGGGAGAATGCCATTGGTGAGGGCCTGAGCACCTTCTGCATCAGTGCTAGTCTGAGGCGTTGAAAGCAGCTCTCCTGCAAGTAAGAACAGCATGATACGTATGAAGCCTCGCTGAGCTGCCACTAACATGCTCAAAGCTAGCTGCTTGAACATGACCCAGGCTCCTGTGGGAAGGAAACATGCTTATGCAGCTGTACTATGCTTGTTCTTTCAGCCTGCAGTGGGATACACTACTGCAAAGAGGCTTCCAAACGGGCCTAAAGCTGTAGAGCAGAGACAGTTGCCATGACAAGTCATGATTCCAATTTGCTATGTCATTGGGCTACATGAAGCACAGGTGCATCCCAAGCGGACATGTCATGTGAGCCAGCTTAAGATGTCAAGCAACAACAGGATGAAATGCTTGTTTGACTTGCTGTGCAGATTCTCTGCAGGTATCATACTGACATCTAGCTTGGAGCAGTCAGCTGAGCCCACAGCAATGATAGAGTGGCTTTTGTCTGGTGGCTTTACCTGATGTGGATGGTGATAGGGATGCTTGATTGCCAGTGCTGCCTATGTCATGTGGCGGTGAGAGCCGCTGCCTGCATCGGCATTGATAGCTTGGTGAGACAGTCTGCATTGTTGTTCGGCAAGTCCGCATGGGTGTTTGTGCATGGCAAAACAAGTGGACTTGCAGAGTTACAGCCTCTTGGCAGGCCAGCAGGGATGTCATCAGCAGCCAAGGTACTGGTACAGTGAATAGGATTTGGATGTTGTTTGCTGTCCATGACTAAACAGTGGCAACCGAATGAGCTGCACCTTTTCTGTGGAGGTGGCTGTGCTGTCTCAGCACTGCTTGCTTCAGCCGACTCAGCCACTTCCAGAAATTGGTCAAGTTGGTTGGTCAGCAGCAGGATACGATCCCCCACATGCAACTGAGTGCTTTCACCTGCAGTCACCAGCAGGAGGCTTGAGCCCCATGGGTCAGTAATGCCACAAGCCAGTTGCTGCCATTTACCTTCATTTAGCAGCTTCACCACCCGCTTATGATCAGATCTGTGAGTACCAAGCTGAACGCCAGTGGGGTTGTGTTTACTCTTGCTGGTGAGCAACAGACAGGCCTGCCTGCCAGAAGAAACCGATGATACCTCACACTGCACCCTGAGGTGGCATAAAATAGCTTTTGCACTGCAGTATCTGTGTCAGTGATATTTGCAAAGCTATCTTGACATGTGCGGCAGGAGGCTGTGTCAATTGCCTGCTGACATGAGCGGCCCCGCCGAAGCTTGGTGCAACATGCTGTCTGCCCAAACGAAGTACTCCTTCCTGAGTTAGGTTTATGCACGCCCCGTTGGCTTGCATCAATGCAAGGGGCATGGCTGATCAACTAAAGCGCATGCTTTGTGCAGCAGCCAGACCACTACTTCGTGCGAGCGTTGTGCATTACACACTCATAAATGTAATGCCATGCATGGCACCGCACGACAGATGTATTGCAATGTGCAGGAGGAAGATTTGCAACCTGAGTGATGCGCAGCGTCACGTGCACGTGGTGATAGCTTGTAGACTTCTAGCATCCTGACTCTGTTTACAATTGCCCGCACGATCACATACAAAGTCACGGTCTGCAATGCACTGTTGATCTGAAGGTGTGCAGCAATGTCAGTGAGACAACCGGTGATGGCCGGTCAAGGCGTGTCAGCACATGTGACACCGTGCAGGGCATGCGTGCAGTTGCAGCGGATACGACGACCTCATCATAGCAAGCATGCGACTTCTGCAAGCTTCTCCTGCCGGGTCTCGGCCATGCCATGCTGTTCTGCGGCTAACTTGCAGACAGCATCCACCAGCAAGAAGGCACCAAGCACAGACCATAAGCAACAACCAGAAGGCAAGCAACACCTGGATACAGCAAAACAGCTGTGTGCCCCACATTTCTCCATGTTTACTGATGCTTTGTTTGTGTGTATGTGCAGAAGCTGGCATGACACGCCGGCAGACGCTGCAAGCACTTGCGGCAGCCGCTCTTGTAGTTGCTCTCCCTCAGAATGAGGCTCTGGCTACTGAAGATGTGCAGGTCAGTATGTGCCCTCAGGCCATTGCTTGTCTGGCTGCCGGCAGAGTCACAAACGCAGACGTCAGTCCATGCTTGTGCCTTGCAAGTTTGCATGTGCTGCCAAATGCAGTTCAAGACATTGAGCTACCCCACCCTGGCCTTCGAGTTTCAGTACCCTGTCAGCACAGAATCTGGCAGAAAGCTACCAGTCATCATATCGAGAAAGCCTGAGAGATATTCGTCAGCGGCGCCCATGACAGCAGATGCCAGGCAGCGCATTGTCACAGAACTTGTAGATTTCCCTGATGGCATCACCATATCTGTCTCTGTGAGTCCTATCTTCCCCACTCACGTTTGTTTCCAATGCATTGCATACACATGGCGGCCTGGCCGCTGGCTGCCTCCAGTTCCCTGACAGGTCTGGTCCATACGCTTCTCTGCTGTTTGTATACATGCGTAATGTCAGACTCTTCACCTCTGGCTTGCAACCTTATGTAGTCAGCGTCAAATCATCACTTCATCTGCTTCAAATGCAGGGTTACTAGCCCACCATTGCATGCTGTAGCTTGTCTGTCCACACAACAGTTATGCACTGTGATGTGCTAGGTTGGTCCTCCTCCACCTTGGCTGAGTGAGCGCAAGCCTGATGACTGGAAGCCTAGAGATGTAGCCAATGCTGTGCTCATTGACAGGTCAGTCATGGGAGCGAAATGCTTTTGTCAGCCACTGCTTTTCAGTAGCCTTCAAGTATCCTCTGTGTGAGGTTCTCCCTGGATGCAAGACATTCTGTTGATAGATCACATTTTGTTTGTGGCTGCCCAGCAGCATATAACTCACCCAAAACATCATCAGCAAAAACATGGTCTGCAAAGCACATCAGATCTGCGTGCGTCTGCAAAGCTTCCTTTCTGGAGTCATGAGGTGTCAATGTGCAACAGCAGCTCTATCACCAGTGGTGCTAATTGCGGCACCACTGAAGTCCGCTGGCACTGAGGAAAATGCTGTACATAATAGGCATGTTAACATCTGTGGTGCGAGCACAATTTGAGCCTCATATCTGCCAGATATTCATGAACAAGACTGCTTTCATGGGCATGGTCACAGGGCAACAGCAAGGGTCACAACAGGACAAAGAAAGTCATTGGATCAGATAGAGGAAGTGCAGCAGAAGCAAGGGGAAGATGGCAATGTCTATTGGACCTATGATCACATCTCACAGGTCCACATTCTTCTCCTGTATCAGCAAGGATGCTTGGCTTTATCATGGTGTGGACTTGACTCTTGTGTGTCTAACGTCATGCTGCTGTTATTGTACGCGTCATAACACAAGTTGTGCTTTGGGGCAGAAGTCATATGTCAGCCTTTCACAGCATACATGAAGCTTGTCTCATGCAGGGGTCTCCCAGCACCTTCACCCCGACAGATAGAGAAAGCTTCAGGCGAGGGGCATCAGTGACATCGTGGAGGGCAGGGAAAGATGGGAAGCCTTACCTGTACACACTCAACCTGGCCTGCCCTGAAGAGCGCTGGGCAGAGCTTGGGAAATTGTACCACAAAGCGGCTGAATCCTTCAAGCTTACTCCACCGACCAAGGTCAGTGCATAGATGTGGAACCTCCAGCACAATGTCATAATATAATGATAATATTTGAAACGTTGTCAACAATGTCATGCTGACCCGTATTGGCAATCATGCACTCTGTGAGAAGATCATGATGGCACTGGCAACTGTGAAGCATGATGTTGCTGATCAGACTTACTGTGGTGTCACAACTCAGCAGAGCTCCTGAGTGTGAAGCCATTAGGAGGATTTAGTGAGAATTTTTGGAATCAGAAGTGCAAGTTTTGTCTTTTGAGGCTGCTACTGACTGTTTGCAGGCATATGTATCCCCTGATACCCAGCCCTGGCTCTTCTTCTAAATCACCCAGCATGGACGTAGAAGGTGGTGCAGATTGAGGTAGCAAGTTGTGACAATTTTGAGCTATGCAATTCCCGGCATGCCACAACCTCGAAGAATTCTCCACAACATGGAATGACATAACACAAGGGCGTTTTTGACACCCAGGCCCTTTCCTTTGCTGTGTAATGAACGAAACGGACTTCTGTGAGGTGTTGCAATCGCATCAGCAACAGTTGATGCATGGTCAGGTTTCTGCTCTACCAGTATTGTCACTGACTTTGCGTATAGTGATGGAGCTTGCTGGAACTTTGGTTTCAGAGCAACTGTTGAGAAAAGTCACGTCCGCGCTTTGTAATCTCAGCTCCTTCCGCAATTGATTGCCTGACAGTACATCAGTGGCGAGCAACTTACTCATTGTCGTAGATAATTCAAGCTTGTCAGTGCATCAGACTGATCGACTTTGACCCCTGTTGTATAGTCTGATGACCGTGCTTCTCGACCCTTCCATAGTCAGCGACTTAGAGGGCTGTCGGGCACGTCTGGCCAAAAAGGCCACTTTTGAAAAGGCCGTCACAGAACTTCGGCAATTATTGCAGAATAATGCTACACATTTGGCGCTCCCAACAGTGCAGGCCAAGCTGCTCGATGTTCTGGCACGCTGTATGACTTTGCTCAAGACTCGATACACCTCCTCCGCATTCTGGAAGGCTGGCAGTGATCTGTTGTTGCAATGCCAGGTGAGTGTTTGGGGACCACTTTGTTCGAGCGCAGTATATGACTGTTCAGGTGTATCTATGAAATAGCTGATAACCCTGGTATGCAGAGCATTTTCATCTCAGAAGCAGACTGTAGACGTGTAGAAGGCTGGCGAGTGGACTGCGCAAACGTCCTCGATGAATCAGCCACGTCATCTCGCACATCTGATCAAGCGCAGGCTTCTGCAGCAACAGAACCGGGGTACCTGTTTGAGGGACAGCTGTCTCAGGTCAGCAAGCAAAACGCATGCAATCTTGTCTGAAAAACACCTGCCTCCCCCCTTATCCATCTCACGCAGGCAGCTTTGGTACATTCACACATGCAATGCCTTGCTGTTCAATGCTGGCAATCAAGTTGCCAAGATCACCTTCAATGCTAGTCTATTGCCTGAAGTTGTACATCATAGCATCTATTCATTTTGACAGCCTCTGCATCTTGATTGCAAGACATTGTATCCTCCCTTCCACCAGTCGAACCACCTGTGTCAAGTCAGTCAAGCACAGATGTGAGTCTGTATGGTCTCTGACCATGTCATGCAATGCTGCGCACCGGTAACCCGTCACAATTCCTGTGTCAACATGTGCAGGCGCACTGGTAACACATCACAATTACTGGTTCGACGTGTGCAGGCGCACTGGTGACACATCACAATTACTGTGTCAACCTGCGCAGGCGCACTGGTAACACATCACGATTACTGTGGCAATCACTGTGTGAATGTGTGCAGGCGCAGGATCCTCCTGCAAGACCACAGGGAGTGGAGGAGCTGCTGCACCTGCTGGCAGCCCAGCAAGTCGCCAGCCGAACTGAAGAAGGGGAGGAAGGGGAGCCAGATGCTCAACAGCAAGCTGACCATCAGGCTTACACTCAGAGTGAGCATACTTTGCTGGGCCTGTCTGTGAGTGTGTGGGTTAACGAGTGCATATTGTGACTATCATACAGCAAACAGTTGTACCAGCTGCTTGCTGTTGTATTTGTGCCATGAATGATGATCCAAGTCTTTGAAGGTAACAATGGCCGTAGCCTTGTCACATGCAGAAAGGGCTCTGTACTTGGGTCTGTGATGTATGCAACTTGCCATGATTGTGTGCAAGATTGCACAGACCGCTGAGTCAGCCATCTATTCTGCCTGTGTACATTGGCTGTCGTCATGTTGCTGTATCTGTGCATTCCGGTCACACAGCTTTGAAATGTACATCCTTGAGAAATGTACTGCCCTGCTGCCCGTAGGACTGGAAGAGGCATTGATAGCTTCCTTGGCAGATGCTGAAGGTGCCAATCCAGCAGCAGGTGCACCGCCTGCCTCCAAGTATGCAGTCAAATCATTAGTAAGGGAGAAGCTGAGTGGGGAGCGCTTGCAACAGCTTGGCGGTGCTGGCACTCAGTGCGCAGTTTGCAGGTCAGCACCTTTCCTGCTGCCTTGCCAGTTGCTGAAAAAGCAGAAGAAAAGAAAAGACTACGCCTTGTGGCGCCAATTTAATGAGAAGCCAAGTATTATACCAGGCTGCCCAGGTTGTCTTTTGCTGACAACAAGATACAACAGCAGTGTAGTCATGTGCATACCTTCAGTACATGCACATCTCACATCTCTGAGAGTCAGCTTCATGCATGTACATGGAAGACATCCACCTGTACTAAAATTGCAATTGCTGTGACTAATTGCCTTGGTATGCACCAGCTGTTGTACTAGCGTTTTGCACTATGCGGTCTGAAACATGCAATCAGTGTGCGCAGAGCAGCCCAGTGCGCCACAACTGATGCTGAGTCATCAGGCCTGTGTCTCATCAAGTGTGCAAGTGATCATGTTGAGACACTTGTTGCAGAGAGGATCTTCAAGTTGGGGAGGAAGTCCAGATCATGCCGTGCAACAGTAATCATGTATACCACCCAGATTGTTTGGCGCCATGGCTGAAAACACACAACTCATGCCCTGTGTGTCGTTTTGAGCTGCCCACTGATGACATGGCCTACGAGACCAAAAAAGAGCGCGATCAAAGAGAAGCTGAAGAGAGCAAAGGAGCTGCAAATGCTGTTTCACACACTGACTTTCTGTACACTTAGACAATCATTTCAAACAAGTTCCTTCTGTATGCTCATCAACTCATAGGAAAATTATTAGGAAGTGCCTCGTACTGCTGCAGCAAATGCACATTTGCATTTGTGTTGAGAGTGGTGACATGCCAGAAACTCATAGACATAGAACCATGCCCAAAAATTTATGCAGGACTGTTGAGCATCTGATCCCATAATGATTTCTTGACTGACTCATGACACTGGAGCAGCAATGTACAGTACCTCCGGAAGCTGGGAAGGCAAAGCTAATTCCTCAGCTGAATTTACAGCAGCTGACAGCTGTAGCAGAGGCTAGATAGTTACAAAGATAGTGGCTTGGTGCTGTAAGGCACACAAGACCAAAGCGAGCGTGAAGATAAGATTGTCAGCATCCGTTGCTTTGGCCCTGTATAGCCGCATCCCAGCAGGAATCATAATAAGGATGACAATGACGTATTACGCCACAGCTATGTCATACCCTAGGCACACTGCTACAACAGCACAGACTTTGCATTGCACGATGATGCTGTGATTACTGCTCACGCAACTGAGCCAGTGCCACGTGTTTTACCTGACGCAGCAAGTTCATAGTGCAGACATGATACAAGTGTATGTGTGTAGCTTTGTTCATGCTGCAGCCTGTGCTTCCGTGTAAGCGGTCTTTTGTGATGCTTGCACAACACTACATGGGCACTTGGGCAACAGTGCTGCAGCAGGAGCAGGCCTTGGGTGTCTAATGTGTCAAATGATTGGCACTAAGAGCTTCTAAAAGTTTGGCTGTATTGTAGCAATTTCGCAGGGGCTGCTATGTGTTTGAAGCATATGCCAGTCCAACAAAGTCTCCAAGCTCATGGCCTCATGCGCAACCCAGGCATGATGCTGATGTGCCACATCATGTGACGTGACCTCTGTTCATGTGATATGTTCCAAACAATTTTGGGTTGACTTCATTCAGAAACTGGGCAGACGCTGATGCATGCCAGCTTTGGCAGGGCAGAAATATGTGACAGTTGGTCTTTCCAAGTTGTAGGTATGCACTACTGCGGCAACCACAGCTGACATGGTTTGGCTGAGTTTGCCATACCTTGCAGTGGCGGTCAAGCACTACTGCATGAGGCAATACATTGTGCAGCTGTGCATAATATAAAAATGATGGTGTGTTTGATGTACCAGGAAACAAACATTGTGTCTGTTGTTTCTTGGTGCTCAGCAGTACAATGAAGCCTGTTGACAATGGGAGCACCAGTGTTGTTGCTGGCCGCCCCCAGAGTCCTAGCTTGCATTAGCTGTGTTACTGCTTATAAGTACACATGCAGCAAGCTCAGCTATTTAGAAGCAGGTGCGGCTGCAGCCACAACAGAGACTGCGCAGCAGCATCATGCTAGTGCCAGCATTCATCAATATTGAAAACCAGAGAGTGACATGCCTACCTTCTTGGATGACCATGTCTCCAAGATCATTTGCAGATGAATCACACACTAGCTCAGAGGCGAGGTACCCCAAATTGTGTACTCTAAATGAGCCAAACTTGCGCTTGCAGTCCTGGCATTGCCAACTGTTGTTGCCTTTTGACATTGCATGCTGCTGTTGCCGTTGATTGCCCTGGAACATTGCAGATTTGCAGAGCCTTTTGGCATTACAGGAGGTCATTGCCCTTTACTCTTGCAGACCATCATTACCATTTGGCATTGCAGGTTGTCACTGCCCTTTGGCATTGCAGGTTGTCACTGCCCTTTGGCATTGCAGGTTGTCACTGCCCTTTGGCATCACAGGTTGTCATTGCCCTTTGGCATTGCAGGTGGCGTTAA